>Ga0302325_10015460_pt1 | contig 16225 bp, 13 predicted proteins | sample Palsa_T0_2_FD_201948 | JGI IMG/M metagenome (GOLD analysis project Ga0302325, IMG submission 201948) | Peat permafrost microbial communities from Stordalen Mire near Abisko, Sweden - Palsa_T0_2 | ecosystem: Environmental > Terrestrial > Soil > Palsa > Peat permafrost | place: Sweden: Abisko... | reverse complement strand
GACATAGAAACTCATGACGATCACTCCTACCAATACCTTGTCGATACGGCCCGCGGCCGACGCTTCCGCGATGTACGCCCCGAGGCCCGACGCCACCAGATGGTGCTTCCCGAACACGAGGATCTCAGCCACGATCGATGCGTTCCACGCCCCGCCCGCAGCGGTGATCCCCCCCGTCACATACGCCCCGAAGATGGACGGCAGAATCAGTTTTTTCCACAGCAGCCAACGCTTCACCCCGAAGTCGGCCATTGCGTCGCGCAGGTCGGAGGGAATTGCGCTGGCGCCTGCGATCACGTTGAACAGGATGTACCACTGGGCGCCCAGCGACATCAGCAGGATGCCGCCGATATTCAGGCTGAGGCCGGTGGCGACGAACACCGCGGCGGCCACCGGGAACAGGAAGTTGGCGGGAAAGCTGGCCAGGATCTGCACCACCGGCTGGGCGTAGCGGGCCAGCTTGGGGTCCATACCGATCTTTACCCCGACCGGTACCCAGATGAGCGTGCTGACCACGACCAGGATCGCCACGCGAGCCAGGGTGATGGCTCCCAGCCCGAACGCCTGGGGAAAGGCCGAGAAACCCACATGGCTGCTGATGTAGGACGCACCGAGAAAGGCGCCCCACAGGACCAGGCCGGTGACCACGACGGCGAACACGGTGTCGCCCGCCCGCCGCCGTCTCGGGTCCACGTGCAGCGGCAGCTCGGCCCGCCCAAGCGGCCGGGTGATCCGGTCCAGCAACCGTCCAATGGGCCGGGTGACCTGGCCCAGCAAGCCGGGGATGGCGGATCGGCGCAGGGCGTTGAGGACCAGGCTCTTGGCCTTGTCCGTGGCCTCCGACTCCTCGACCCGAAACCGCTCCGACCACGCCGTGAGCGGCCGCCAGAACAGGAAGTTGACGCCCACCACCATGATCACCATGGCCACGATGGCCACCAGGATGTGGGGGATCGAACCCTGCTTCGCCGCCTCGGCCACATAGCTGCCGATGCCCGGGAGGGTGTACTGGCGATTAAAGACGGTGATGGCCTCCGAGGCAGCCAGGAAGAACCAGCCCCCGCCGAAACTCATCATCCCGTTCCACACCAGGCCGATCATCGAATTGGGGACGTCGAGCTTCCAGAAACGCTGCCATTTGGTCAGGCGGAACAACCGGGCTGCCTCGTCCAGGTCCGTCCGCTGGGTCACCAGCGAGTGGTAGAAGCTGAACGTCATATTCCACGCCTGGGAGGTGAAAATGGCGAATATCGACGCGCATTCCAGGCCGAACAGGGAACCGTGGAACAAGTTCACAAAGAACGTGACGGTGAAGGTCAGAAAGCCCAGAATGGGGACCGATTGCAGAATGTCCAGCAGCGGGATCAGGACTTTTGCCGCCCGCCTGCTGCGAGCCGCCGCCGTGGCGTACACGAAGGTAAAGGCGATCGATATCGCCAGGGCGATGAACATGCGCAACAGCGACCGCGCCGCGTAATACGGCAGATGGCTGGGATTGGTGGAAATGGTGTTGACGGAGCTGGCTGGGAAGGCGGTGGTCATCGACCCGGCGAGGCGCACCACCACGTAGAACAGGCCGATGATGCCCGCCCCGACCACGACATCGAGCGGTCGAAAGCGGGGCCGGCGCAGTGCGCCACGAGTGGGGAACGAGCGGCGCGCCGTCATTGCCCGCGCACGCTATGCGCTCCCTGTGGCGGCCAGCACACGGCCCTCGACCGTTCATCCCCGGTTCATTAGGGACGCGTAAAAATCGCCCTCGCCTGTTCCGCCGCCGGTCGCCGGCAGCATCCCGGGAGGTGGTCGTCCACCAATCCCATCGCCTGCATGAAGGCGTACACGGTGGTCGGCCCGACGAAGCTCCAGCCCCGCCGCTTCAGGTCCTTGCTCAACGCCGTCGACGCGGCCGACGTGGGTGGCAGGGGGATCGGCGGGGGATCGTCGCCCCGGTCTGGTTCCCAGCGCCACAGGTATGAGGCGAGCGAGCCGAACTCCGCCTGCACCTCGATGGCCCGCCGGGCGTTGTTGATGGTCGAGACGATCTTGCCCCGGTGGCGCACGATGCCCGCATTGCCCAGCATCGCCTCGATCTCGCCGTCGCCGAAGTTGGCCACGGCGTGAAAATCGAATTGGGAAAATGCCTCCCGGAACCCCGGACGCTTGCGCAGGATGGTGAGCCAGCTGAGCCCGGCCTGGAAGCCCTCGAGACAGAGCTTCTCAAACAAGGTCACGTCGTCGGCCACCGGGAAACCCCACTCGGCGTCGTGGTACTCCAGGTAGTCGGCGCTCCCCAGCGCCCACTGGCAGCGCAGCCGCCCGTCCGGCCCGGCAGCCAAGCCGGGCCAGGGGGGCTCGGGTGCGGTCATAGCAGGAACACTGCCACGACCACCGCGGCCACCAACATCATGGCCACGGCGTCGCGCCAACCAGGCCGGGCGGAGGAATCGGACACGGCGCCGAACCCGCCTCGAGCCTCCATGGCCTCGCCCAGCTCGGTGGCCCGGCGCAGCGACACGGTCAATGAGGTGAACAACAGGTCCTGCAGCTCCCGGGCCAGCCAGTTCACCCGCCCCTCGCTGTCCAGGCGGCTGGTGGGTCGCAGGCGGCGGGCGGCGGACAGCGTGCGGACCTCGTCGATGAGCAGGGGGAGGCAACGAATCGACAACGCGATGGTGGCCGCCCACTCGTCGACCGGCAGGCGCAGCCAGCGCAGCGGGGCACCCAACCGGGCCAACGCCGGGGCCACCTCGGCCAGCGGCGTCGTCCAGCTGACCAGGGCGGCGCCTGCGAATACCACCACCGCGATGGAGGTGAGGCGGGCCCAGTCGGCCAGGCCACCCAGGCTCAGGGTGATCCCGGCCAGGTGCGCGACAGGCATGGCGGACGAACGCACGGTGTCCAGCGCGCCCAGCGTGAAGCCGATCCACAACCACTTGGGTAGCCGGGGAACGGCACCCCGGGGAATCCGGCCCACCATCAAGCCCACCGCCACCAGCGCCGCGGCGGCGCCGATGGACAGCCACGTCGGGTAGAACCCGACCAGGAACGCCAGCACCGCCAGCAGGACCAACTTGGTGCCGGCCCACAACCGATGCATCGGGGTGGTGCCCGGGATGGGCCGCAACAACGTCAGCTCGGGCGGGCGGCGCCGTCGCCGGACCTTGGCCTCGCCCTCGGAGCGGGCGCTCATTGCGGGCCGCCCGAGGACCGCTCGGTCAGCTCGTGCACCGGCGTGTCGGCCACCACCTGCCCCCGATCCAACGTGACCACCCGTTCCACCAGCTGTTCCGCCCCGTCGGTGTCGTGCGACACCACGATGAGCGTCAACCCGACCTCGCGCCGTAGGCGGGCCAGCACCGCCACGAGCCCCCGGCGGGCGTCGTCGTCCAGCCCGGCGAAGGGCTCATCGAGCACCAGCACCCGGGGGTTGCGGGCCAGCATGCCGGCCAACGCCACCCGTCGCTGCTGACCGCCGCTCAGCTGGTCGACCGATCGGCCCCCCAGGTCGGCCGGGTCCAAGCCGACCAGGGCCAACGCGGCCTCCGCCCCGGCGGCGTCGACGCCTGACGCCGCTCGCACGTCGCTACGCACGGTGCGGCGCAACAACTGCAACCGGGCGTGCTGGAACGACAACGCCACCTCACCCAGGCGCTGGTCGATCGGTTGGCCGTCCAGGCGCGCCTGCCCCTCGGTCGGGACCAGCAGCCCGGCCAGAATCCAGGCCAGGGTGGACTTGCCCGAGCCGTTGCGCCCCAGCACCATGACGCCCTCGCCCGCCCCCACCGTGAGGTCGATGCCCGACAGCGCCCGGTGGGCCCACGGCGATCCGGGCGTGTACACGTGGCCCACGCCCGACAGCTCGACACTCCCGGTGGCGGGGACGCGCGGCACCAAGTGCGCTGCCTTTTCCGTGTTCCAACACGGAATAGACAGCGCACCCAGCGACACGGGCGGCGGCAGATGCTCGACCAGCCGTCCCTGATCGAGGAACAGCGTGCGGTCGGCCCGCTTGGCCTCCGCCATCCGATGGGTCACGTGGACCACGGCGATGCCTTCGTCGGCCGCCAGCGCGGCGAGCAGGTTGGTGAGCAGCGCCCGCCCTTCGGCGTCGACCATGGCGGTGGCCTCGTCGGAGATCAGCAGGCGGGGCCGCCGGGCCAGGGCCGAGGCCACGGCCAGGCGTTGCAGCTCGCCGCCGGACAGGGTCGACGTTTCTCGCGCCCCGAACCCGTCGAGTCCCACCCGGCGCAGCAGGGCGTCCACGTCGACCGCCTCGTTGCGGGGCAGGCCCCACACCACGTCGTCGCGTACCCGGACGCCCAGCACCTGGCTCTCGGGCCTTTGGAAGATCATGGCGGTGCCGCCGGGCCGCCCCGGCGCGGCCGAGCCGGGGCGGCGCAGCACCCCCGAGGTGGGGGGGCGGCCAGCCAGGATGCGCACCAGCGTCGACTTGCCCGAGCCGTTGGCCCCGACCACGGCCACGAACTGGCCGGGTTCGACGGTAAGCGACACCTCTTCCAGGGCAGGGCGGGCCATGCCGGGATAGACGTGACCGACATTGACCAGCTCCACCGGTACCGGCCCGGCCTCCTCGGGCATGGCGTGCGAGGCGCGGGCAAATCTCTTGGCCGGTGGCGGCTGCCCTTTTTCCCCGAGGAGTGGGGTGTCCGCTTCGATGGGGCGGGCGCGCTGCAGCCGGTCGAGGGCGGGCCAGGCCAGCAGGCGCCCTCCGGCCGCTCCGATGATCAACCCGACCAGCAAAGCTCCGGGCACGCCGATGGCCCAGTGGGCCACCATCCATTTCACGATGGGGTCACCCACCTGGGCCACCCGCACCAGTCCAATGTCCTTCAGGTCGACCTTGGCCCCGCCCCACAGGTTGGTGATTTGGGTCAGGGACAGGGTGCGCAGCCGGCTGAAGACGCTGAGCGCCCCGTCGGCGGCGATGGCGGCCACCGGCCAGAACACCCCCGCCGCCACCAGCATCATGCGCCCCACTCCCCACCGCCGGCGCCACGCCACGCCAAGCAGCGCGCCGACCACGGCGCACGCCACCACGTTGGAGGCCAGCCCGGTACCGGCGATGAGCATCCCGATGGTGGATCCGGCGACGCCACTGGCCACCACGGCCCGGGGGCGGTGGCGGGCCGCGATGGCGGCCATGGGGACCATCGCGGCGGCGATGAACACGCCCGTGCCGGGCAGCAGCCAGCCGATCACGATCAGGGCCACGCACACGTCGGCCAGCACCGCCGCCTCGGCCAGTTCGCCCGGGGCGAGGGCGCCCCGACCTCGCCACGCCGCCCACCGATTCGCCACGCACCCAGCCTCTCATCCCAAGAGCGGGTCGGGTTCCCGCTCGCTAGGTTTCGATGCCGTGATCGACCCCGATGCCGCGGTCCGCCGCCACCTCGACCAGCTTGGGTTGCCCTACCAGCTCGTCGGGTGCGACCCGGCGCTGGCCGACACGGCGGCGTTTTGCCAGGCCTACGGCTACGCGCTGGGTGATTCGGCCAACACCATCGTGGTCATCGGCAAGTCGCAGCCGCCGGTGTTCGCGGCGTGCGTGGTGCTGGCCGACACGCGACTCGATGTCAACCGGACGGTCAAGCAACGCCTCGGCGTGCGGCGGGCGTCTTTCGCGTCGGCCGAGGAGACCGCCGCCCTGACGGGGATGATGATCGGGGGTGTGACGGTGTTCGGCCTGCCGTCCGACCTGCCGATCTGGGTGGACGAACGGGTCATGACCCGCCCGGAGATCGTGTTGGGGGGCGGGAGCAGGAGCTGGAAGGTGGTGGCGTCACCCGACATCCTGCGCCATCTGCCCAACGTAGAGATCGTGGCGGGCTTGGCGCTGGAACCGCCATCGGCCCCTGGTTAGACCCGGGCGGCGAAGTGTTTGCCCAGCGTCTCCTCCTGTTGCTGGTAGGACGAACCGATGGCGGGGCCGTACAGCGACGTGGGCGCCTCCAGCATGTGCTCGAAGGTGAGCTTGCACACCGGTTGGCCGTGCTCGATCATGAATGGCACGTCGTGCGCCCGCACCTCAAGTGCGGCCCGTGACCCGTGGAAGCGCCCGCCCGCGTCGTAGCCGAAACCCGGGTCGAAGAAACCGGCGTAGTGCGTCCGCAACTCGCCGCTGGTCGGGTCGTACGCCGTCATCTCGGCCGCCAAGGTGGGTGGGATGGTCACCGCCTCCTTGGACAGCAACAGGTAGAAACGCTTGGGTGACAACACAATCCGCCCCCCCTCCTCTCGCCGCACTCGTTCCCAGTACTCGTCGCGGTCGAACGGTCCGGGGCGGGTCAGGTCGAGCAGGGCTGTGTTCTCCCGGGCTCGGTAACCGACCCAGCCCTCAGGCGAGGACGACGCCCCCCGCAGGTCCAAGCTGAGGAACAGCCCGTTGCTCACCGCCAACTCGTCGGCGGGTACGGGCCGACCCGCCTCGTACAGCAGGGGCGACGCGGCGTGCAGCGCCCGGACCTCGTCGTCGGACACGGCGCGCTGCCCCACCGACAGCCGGAGTTGGTTGAGGTTCAGGTCCTCCCGCACCCGGATGGGAAACGACAGCGGCACCACCTCCAGGTACAGCCGCCCGTGATAGCCGGGCGCGATCTCGTCGAAGCGGTAGCTGCCGTCGGTGATGACCCGGGTGAACACGTCCAGCCGGCCGGTCGAGCTCTTGGGGTTGGCCTTGGCCCGCATGTTCGGGGGTAGGAACAACCGCTCCTTCAACGGGATCAGATACGGCCGTCCCGGCTCCAGCACCGCGCCCCCCCGGTGCAGGTCGAGCTCCTCCAGCACCAGGTCGCCCAGCTTGGACTCCACCGCCACCCGATCGGGCAGAAAGCTGCACCGCATCCGGTACCCCACCTCACCCAGCCGCAGGTCGAGGCTGGCCGGCTGAACGTTGGACGGGGGAATGGTGAACTGCCCGGCGTCGATGATCCCGTCGCGAATTGCAGCCGTCAGCCACTGGTTGGGCAGGACGCCGTCACCGGGAGGCAGGCTCAGCACCGGGGCATGGTAGCCCTGACTGTTACCTGGCAGATCAGGGCGTGCGATCATCGGACGGTGGACCGCTACGACGCCGTGATCGTAGGATCGGGCCCCAACGCCCTGGTGGCCGCCGCGCTGTTGGGCCGGGCGGGCTGGCGGGTCCTGGTGCTTGAGCGTTCGTCAGTGGCGGGCGGCGCCGTCCACAGCGCCCAGTTGACCGTTCCCGGCTACATCCACGACACCTACTCCGCCTTCTACGGCATGCTCCACGCCTCGCCCGTCTTCCACCAGCTGGAGCTCGACCGCCGGGTCGGCTGGGCCCAGTTCCCCGTCCCCGTGGCCGCCGCCACGGGCCCCGAACGGGCGGCCCGCATCTGCCTCGACGCCCGCTCTACAGCCGACGACCTGGCGCTGCGCCAGCCGGCCGACGCCGACGCCTGGCTCGAACTGTGCCAATGGTGGCAACGGGCAGGCCACCGCTTCCTCGACCTCGCCCTCGGCCCTATCGGCTCGCCCGGCCCCGCCGCACGCTTCGTGGCGGCCCACGGCCTGCGTGCCCTGCCCGACCTGGCGCGCATGCTGGTTCAGCCCATGGAGGCCCTGGCCCGGCACCGTTTCGCCCGCCCCGAGGCACAAGCCCTGCTCGCCTCGGGCATCTCCCACACCGACGTGGGGGTGGACCAACCGGGCAGCGTGCCCGCCGCCCTCATCTTGGCCATGGTGGCCCAGGCCCAGGGCATGCCGGTGCCCATCGGCGGGGCGGGGCGGCTGGCCCAGGCCCTGGCCCGGGCGGTCACCGATGCCGGTGGGCGGATTCGCACCGATTCCGAGGTGACGAGAATCGTCCTGGAAAAAGGCCACGCCGTCGGGGTCGAGACCGCCGATGGCGGCAGTGCGTCGGCGCGCCGGGCCGTGCTGGCCGACACCGGCCCGTCAACACTGTTCACCCGTCTCGTGGACCCGACGGTGCTCCCTCCCCGCTACCTCGACGGCCTGCGCCAGTTCCGCTACGGCACCGGCGTTTTCAAGCTCGACCTGGCGCTCGACGGCCCCGTTCCCTGGCAGGCGCCGGGCCTGGCCGACTGCGGCGTGGTCCATCTCACCGGGGACCTGGACAACATGGCCGAGGCGGCGTTCGAAGCCCGGCGCGGCCGGCTCCCCACCCACCCCATGCTGATCGTGGGCCAGCAGTCGACTGCCGACCCGACGCGGGCGCCCACCGGCTGCCACACCTTGTGGGTCGAGACGCACGTGCCGCCGATCCCCCGGGACTCGGGGACGTGGACCGGCTCGGCCCGCGAGCGCTTTCTGGAGCGAGTGCTGGACCGGCTGGAGTCCCACGCCCCGGGCCTGCGGTCGCGCATAGTGGGAACGGCGGTGAGGACCCCGGACGACCTGGCGGCCGAGAACCCCAATCTGGTGGGGGGCGACCTGGGGGCGGGGTCGGTGGCCTTGGACCAACAGCTGGTGTTGCGGCCCGTGCCCGGGTGGTTCCGCTACGCCACGCCGGTGCGCGGCCTCTACCTGTGCTCGGCCTCGGCCCATCCCGGGGGCGGCGTCCACGGCATGGTGGGTCGCAACTGCGCCCAGCGGGTCCTGGCCGACGCCCGGCTGCACCGCATCTAGCCGCGCCCTCTGATCGCAGCCTCGGAGCGCGCCTCGGAGCACGACCTCGGGCGCTGGCAGGATGGAGCCCGTGATGCCCCGGCGATTGACCCCGCCCGACGGCGGTCCGGGGACCTCGGACCACGTCCTGGAGCACGACGGTCTGCTCCGCGAGTACCGGGTCCACCTGCCCCCGGTGCTGCCGCTTCGCTCTCCGCTTGTCATCCAGTTGCATGGCGGGGGTGGCAACGGTCGGGGACTGGACCGCCTGACCCGTTTCCACCCGCTGGCCGATCAGGAGCGCTTCGCCGTCGTCTCACCCAGCGGCAACGGGCGGCATTGGAACGACGGTCGGGTCAACAGCCCGCTGGCGCCGGGGGGTGGGGCGGACGATGTGGGGTTCATTGCCGCCCTGATTGACTGCGTCGCTCGATCGTTGCCCATCGACCGGCGCCGGGTCTACGCCGTTGGGATTTCCAACGGGGCCATGATGGCGGCACGCCTGGCGGCCCAGCTGTCCGATCGCATCGCCGCCTTCGCCCAGGTGGCGGGGACGGTGGCGGCCGACGCCCCGGCGTGGTGGCACCCTGATCGGCCGGTACCGATAATCCAGATCCACGGCACGGCGGACCTGATTGTCCCCTATGCCGGCGGTGCGCTGCTGGCTCGCCGGCGGACCGGTCCCCTGCCCGGCCGCGTGGTGGGGGTGGACGACTGGGCGGCGATGGTCAGCGGGCACAACCGGGCGGTCGGTCCCCAGGTGACCACCGTCGCGCCCGATGCCACTCTTCGCTCGTGGCGGGGCCCCACCGCCCAGTCGGATGTGGAGTTCTGGCGGGTGGAGGGTGGTGGCCACACCTGGCCGGGCGGGTACCAGTACCTACCGGTCCGCATTATCGGGCCCACCACCCACAGCTTCGACGCCACTGCGGCCATCTGGCGCTTCCTCTCCCCCCACGCCCTTCCCTGATCCCGGGGGAACTGGCGAGCTGCGAGGCTGGTGGCGGGACCGGTCAGAGCTCGGCGATAGCGGGGATCACCTCTCGGCCGATGATCTCGATCTGGTTGTTGTTGGCCGGGTCGGGCACGCCGCCATGGGCCACCTGGATACCCAGGCTGGCCAACCACTTGAGCTGCCCAATGGTCTCGTCCACCTTCTCGCCGTTGTCGCCCACGTCGAAGCGGAACACGCACGTTTTCTCGATGGCGTCGTAGTCCGTGCCCTCGGTTTCGCAGTGCTGGCGCAGCACGTCGAGTTTGTGGCCGATCTCAGGACCCGGGAACAGGTTGCACGCCTGGGCGTAGCGGGCCACCAGGCGGAGGGTCTTTTTTTCACCCGAGCCGCCGATGAGGATGGGGGGGTGGGGCCGGGTCAGCGCCTGTGGCGAGTTGAGGGTCCGCTCCAGCTGGTAGTGCTTGCCGTGGTACGGCCCGTCGTCGTCGCTCCACATCTGCAGGCAGATCTGCAGCGTCTCTTCCAGCCGCTCGAAGCGCTCGGCGGTAGGAGGAAAGAACAGGTCGAGGCCCCGGGCCTCCTCCTCGTTCCACGCCGCCCCAATGCCCAGCCAGCCCCGGCCCCCCGTCAGCACGTCGAGGGTGGTCACCATCTTGGCCAGCAGGCCGGGCGAGCGGTACACCGTGCCCGTGACCAGCGTCATCAGCTTGGCCCGCTCGGTGTGGGCAGCGATGAAACCCAACGCCGTGTACGCCTCCAGCATCTCGTGTTCGGGCGGGCCGATCATGTGGATCTGCCACACGTGGTCCATCACGCTGATGCGGTCGAAGCCCGCCTCGTCCGCCCCCTCCACCACCCGGGCCAGGTCGCGGCGCAAACCCGGGGCGCCGCTGCGCCAGGTGAAATCGGATACATGCAGGCCAAGCTTCACGTCGGCTCCCTCTGTTGTTTCCCTACAAAACCTACGCGTCTCCGCAACGATCAGCGTCTGCGAAACAATGGCGGCCATGCGCATCGCGGTGGTCTTGGCGGCGGGGGCGGGCAGTCGCTTCCAAGGTGACACCCACAAGCTGCTGGCACCCTTTCGGGGGCGGCCGGTGGTCACCTGGGCGCTGGAGCACGCCTTGGCGGCGGGGTTGGACCGGACGTGGGTGGTGACTGGGGCGGTCGACCTGGTGGCGGCGGGTGTCGTGCCAGCCGGCGTGGAAGCCCTGGTCAACCCGCGTTGGGCCGAGGGTCAGGCCACGTCGCTGCAAGCGGCGGTATCGGCTGCCCGCGCCTTGGGCGACCCGGTCGACTGCCTAGTGGTGGGGCTGGGGGACCAGCCGATGTTGGCCCCCGCGGCCTGGCGGGCGGTGGCCACCTCCACCGGGCGCCCCATCGCCGTCGGATTGTTCGGGGGCCAGCGGCGCAACCCAGTCCGGCTGGACCAGGAGTGCTGGGACCTGCTGCCGGACGAGGGTGACGCCGGGGCCCGGGTGGTCATGCGGGCCCACCCCGACCTGGTCATGGAGGTGGCGTGCGAGTCCGACCCGACGGACATCGACACCGTCGAGGACCTGGAGTCAGCGGGCTCGGCTCAGCCGCCCGACCAGTAGCCCGGCGAGTCGTAGCCGTCTGACCGGTCTCCTGGCGCGGTCCGGCTCAATTGCACGGTAGACACCGTTTTAAGGAGCCAATATGTTGCCAGGACCGCAAGTTGGCTCCTTAAATCGGGCTGCTACGGACCGGCCCATGTCCGCCCGCGGCCAGGAAGGCCCCGAACCCGGGCCGCCGCCCGGGGGCGGCTTCCCGGACGGACAGGGGGGGCTTAGTGGCCGTTGCCTGAGATGTTGGCCGTGGTGTCGTCGGGGAAGGGCCCAGCGCCGCTGTTGCCCGAGGCGGTAACCGTGCCGTCAACCACGTTGCCGATGACCTGGATCCCACCGGTGTTGCCGATGAGGGTCATCGACCCGCCGAAGATGTTGGTGAAGCAGCCGTCGACCGTGTCGCCGACGACCACCGGCCCGGTGGACTTGTTGATCGTTATCGAGGCGGCAGACGAGCCGCACACCCGGATGAACGCCGCCCCGTTGGTGGAGCTGATCGCTCCACTCACCGTCGAGTCCTCAACGTCGAGCAATCCACCCTTGGGCACCGTGATCGACCCGGTGATGGTGGCGGCCACGAGGCATGTTGAGCCGCTGCCCAGCACCAAGCCGGCGTGCTTGCCCGTGATTGTGGTGGTACACGAGACCGTCGTGGTGGCCGCGGTGGTGGAACTGGAGGACAGGTAGTTGCTGTCACCGCTGTAGGTGGCGGTCACGCTGTGCGCGCCCACCCCGAGCCCGGCGGTAGTGAAGCTGGCCGAGCCCCCCGTAAGGGTCACCGTCGTGGCCGGGGCGAGGCTGCCGTCGATGAAGAAGCTGACCGTCCCGGTCGGCGTCACCGGGTTGGCGACGGTCGGGACCACGGTAGCGGTGAAGGTGTCCGGGGAACCGAGCGTCGGGTTGGTCGGGTTCGCCACCACCGTGGTGGTCGTGGCCGCCTTGGTCACGGTGAGCTTGGCCGTGCCGTTGATGGCGGGATGGCCGAAGTGGCCCGTCACGGTGTACGTGCCCGGCGTGCCGGTACACGCGTTGGCGACACAGGTACCGGTCTTGTTGATGGTGAACGTGGTGGAGGCAGTCACATTTGCGATCGGGTTGCCGAACTGGTCCTCACTCTCGGCCGTATACGTCTGCGACTGCCCGAAGGAGATGGTGGACGTGGACGGGGAGAGCGCCAGCTGGGTGGCGGGCCCGGCGTTCACGGTGACGTTGAACGAGGCTGAGAACGGGCTGTTGGCCGCGGCCGGGTCGGTGGCGGTGCAGGTCACCGTGGTCGTGCCGATTGGGAACAATGAGCCCGACGCCGGAAGGCAGGACACCGTGGCGCTGGCGTCCGGGCTCCCGGCCAGCAAGGCGGTGGGCGCGGTGTAGGTGACCGTGGCGCCACCGAGCTGGGTGGCGGTGGTCGTGATGTTGGACGGCAACCCAGAGAAGCTCAGGGTGGCTGCGTTGACGGTCACGGTGAACGTGGCGGTGACCGGGCTGTTGAACACATTGGCGTCGGTGGCGGTGCACGTCACGGTGGTCATACCGATCGGGAACGTCGACCCGGAGGCGGGAAGACACCCCACCGTGGCACTGGGATCGGCGCCCCCGGTGTCGGTGGCCGTGGGCGAGGTGTAGGTGACAACCGCGCCGGAGGAACTGGTGGCGGTGGTGGTGATGTCAGACGGAACGCCAGTCAGGGCCAGGTCGCTGTTGGGGCAGGGACTGGTCGGGCTGAGGGACAACGCAACATCGCTGGCCGGGCCGAAGGTGTTGATGAAGGCCGAGGTATCCCCGGTCAGCACCAAGATGCCGGTGATGTCGACCAGGTGCGTGGCCGGCATGGAGCCGTCGCTGTTGATGTACTGGGGGGTCACCGAGATGTTGCCCGCTCCGGTCCAGATGGCCGACTCGACGTCCTCGGGGATACCGGTGGCATTGGTAAAGGCGTTGGCCACCCCGCTCTGGGGGGTGGCGCCCGGCGCCGTGGCGGTCGTGCCGCCCAGATAGGCGTAGTTGAAACTCCCGACGCCCAAGTCGGCGCTGTTGGACGCGAAGCCCTGGATCGCTCCGACGTAGGGGAAGCTGGAGCTCTGCGGGTTCATGGCGAGCACGTTGCCCTCGGTGCCCGGCGCCACCGTCACCGAGAGGTACTGGCTCGGGGTGGTTGTGACCACGTACTCCCCGAAGCTGTTCCACACGTTGCTGACGAAGCCGACGACCGTGTTGTTATCGGTGTCGGTCACCTGGAGATTCCCGGTACACGTGGTCGGGCTGGCGTGGGCTGCGGGGGCGGCGACCAGCGTGGCGACGGGCAAGCCGATGGTTAGCAAACCCACCGCGGCGGCCAGAGTCCTGCGAACTGCACCCTTCATGAACCGCCCCTTTTCACTCGTAGCGACAGCATCAGCCATACCGTCCCTTGTGAGGGCAAGCATATGCGCTCGGGGTCAAGATGGGAGCTTTGGTGGGAAGGAAGCAACTTTCAGCTATTTCGTCGGGTTCCGCAGTTGTCCGCCGGGGCCGTGGAACCGGGGGCCCGGAGCGCCCGATCCCGTACAGTTGGCCCAGTGAGCGACGCGTGGGACGGGTTTTCCTGGGGCCCCGACAAGCGAGCCAAGCCCGGTGGCAGTGCCGTGATCGAGGCGTTGATGGCGGTGGTGATCGCCGTCCTGCTGGTGGTCGGCGTGGTCGGCGTGTTCATCGATCGCACGTCGTCGCACGCGCCGTCGGCCAACCCGGCCGGCTTCCAGCGCCTGCAGGACGAGCCCGACCAGATCAGCCTGGCCGTCCCCGCCCTGTGGGAAGCGGTCGGCATCACCTCGGCCACCGTGTTGATCCAACTGACGACGCTTGAGCACGCCGACCCGAACCTGGCCCCATTGGTCGCCGTTGCTCTGCAGACGTTGCAAAAGAGCCAGGTCGGTGTCTTCGCCGTGGACGGCGCCGGCCCCACCGCCGTGTTCACCTACGGCGTCGCCACGCCCACCATCCACGCCGTGGGCGACGTCGCCGTCTCCAGTTTCGTCAACCCGCTCAAGTCGGCCGGCGCCCAGGACGTCCAAGCCGCGGCTGTGCATATGCCGCTGGGCCAGGGCGAACAGCTGTCGTTCCGTCAGGCCGGCACAGCCATCGTGTCGGAGTACCTGGACTATTTCCTCTACCGCGGCCGGTTGGTGTTCCTGGTCGTGATGATGCGGGGTGACCAACTGCCGACGACGCTCCTGCATCAGATCGCAGCGACACTGGCACCTGCCTGAACAACCTCTTGACACCGGTCATCGCCGGGGTAAAGTAGCGATGTGCAAAACTTCGTTGATCCGTCACTTTTGCACGAAGATCTTTCGAAGGGTGAGCGAACCCGGGCCGCTCTGGTAACCGCCGCCACCCGCCGCTTCGCCCAGGACGGCTACCAGCGCACCTCGGTGGCCGACGTGGCCCGGGACGTGGGCATGACCGCCGGGGCGCCCTATCGCTACTTCGCAGACAAAGAAGCCCTGTTCCTGGCGGCGGTGGACGCCGACGGCGCCGAGCTGATCCAGCTGGTCAGGAGCAACGTCTTCGGCCAGGTGGGCGGCTCCGTCAGCGCCACCTTGGCACTGCTGACCGATCGGCTGAGCGCCGCCCTGGACCGCCATCCGCTGGTCGCTCGGGTGCTCAGTGGCGGCGAGCCCATGGGTCCCGAGCGCATCCTGGCCCTGCCCGGCCTTGGTGCGCTGCGGGCAGAGTTGGCGGCGCTGCTGCGCCTGGGCCAGGAAGCGGGCCTGGTGCGCCGGGGACCGGATCCGGCGGTGTTGGCCCTTGGTATCGAAACGGCGGTGCTGTACCAGTTGGCCCACATCGCGTCCCTGCGGGGCAGCGACGCCCGCCCCGACGCCGAACGGTGGGCCGCCTTGGCCGCCCTGGTCGAAGCGGCACTGCAACCCTGCCCCCCGCCCGCTTCACCGAACAGCGAGGCCCCATGACGTCCGCGGCCACTGCCCACATCCCCCATACCGAGGACCTGGAAGGTTTTCGCCGGTCCCAACGGCTGGCCTACGCCTGTGCCCAGGCGGTGGCCGCCACCCTGGAGGTGGGGGTGACGGAAAAGCAGGCGGCGGCCGCCATGCGGCGGTGGCTCACGTCGCGGGGCGTGAACAACTGGTTCCACCTGCCCTTTGCCTGGTTCGGCGACCGGACGGCCTTCCGGGGCGTCCGCTTCCCGCACCAGTTCTTCCCCACCGAAGCGACGCTGACCGAGGGCATGCCCTACATCCTGGACTGCGCCCCCGTGGTCGACGGCTACCCCTCCGACATCGGCTACACCGGCTGCCTGGGTGACAACCCAACCCTCGACCGCCTCCTCGACCACCTGGCCGAGCACCGCTGCCTGATCGTCAATCTCCTTCACCAGGGGGCCACCCAGGGCGAGGTGTACCGGGCGGTCGACGCCCTGGCCGCGACCCAGGGCCTGGACATCCGCCACCGGGCTTACCCCTTCGGCGTCATCGCCCATCAGGTCGGGCACCAACGGCCCCGGGGCAGCGGTCACACCGCCTTCGGCTTCGGCGTGGCCAGCACCGCCACCTTGGTGCGCAGCGCCGTCGTGGCCGCACCGGCGCGGCGCTCGCCGCTGTGGAATCGAGGCCTTTTCTCCCATCAACCACCGCGACCGGGCCTGTGGGCGGTCGAGCCCCATCTGGGCCTGGACGGGGTGGGCGCCAAGTTCGAGGAGCTGCTCGTGGTCACCGACGATGACGCCTACTGGCTGGACGACGATCTGCCCCACGTACGGCGCTGGCACGAACGGGGGCTGGCATGACCACCTCCCGCACCGTCAAGGGTGATGGCGGCGTGGAGCTGGCCGTGACCGAGTGGGGCTCAACCGGCGATGGCCGCCCGACCGTGCTGTTGGTCCACGGCTATCCCGACACCTCCGCCATGTGGCAGCCGGTGGCTGACCAGTTGGCCGCCCGCTACCACGTGGTGGCGTACGACGTGCGGGGAGCGGGCCAGTCGTCGGCCCCCGGCCACACCAAGGACTACCGGCTGGAGCACCTGGTGGAAGACATGGCGGCGGTGGCCGACGCCACCAGCCCCGACCGCCCAGTGC
>Ga0302325_10015458_pt1 | contig 16226 bp, 19 predicted proteins | sample Palsa_T0_2_FD_201948 | JGI IMG/M metagenome (GOLD analysis project Ga0302325, IMG submission 201948) | Peat permafrost microbial communities from Stordalen Mire near Abisko, Sweden - Palsa_T0_2 | ecosystem: Environmental > Terrestrial > Soil > Palsa > Peat permafrost | place: Sweden: Abisko... | reverse complement strand
GCTTGCGCGACTTGCCTTTGCCTTGGACAAACAGCACAACGATCTCACGCCCCTCGCGGTCTTTTGCAGGCATAATGTCGCGCCAGCGGAGATTCTTCATCTCCGCCGGCCTCATGCCTGTATTGCAGGCAATCAGGATCATGTTGTAGGTGACGGTGCGATACCAGATGCTTGAAGGTTTATCTGCCTCGGCAATCCACTTCCTTCCCACAGTGTGGAGTTTGCGGTATTCCTCCAGCGTAAACTCATCGCGTCTCATCGTCTTGAGCTTGGGGCGCTCGTCGAAACGCTGGCTGGCAGGAACATAGCGTTTCTTGATGGTGTAATTCATCACCGCACCGAGGATGGACATCTCAAGGCGGATGGTGGAATCGCTAATAAAAGGAACCGTCCGTTCTTCGGAAGGTTTGACTTCAATCGGCTTCAAAACCCTGATGCCCAGGGTTTGCTGAACCTTGGTGCGGCGCTCGGCTTCCTTATCCGCGAAGGCTTGCGCCATGTCGGTAGTGACTTCCCGAACACCGTTGCGCCTGTTGCGCCCCGCGCCGTTTTCCCGTCGCCATGCCGGATAGCCACCCCAAAGCTCATCGCCAATAAGGTGGACCTGCGTTGAGCCTACATATCGGTCTAAAGCGCCTTCGATAATGGCGCGAACTTTCTTGGGCCGCGCCGCGCTGATCTCTCCGCGTCTCGCCCGCGCCTCCTGCATCAGCAGATACTCTCGCCCCACCTCGCGGAGGGGATGATTGAACACAGGGACGTCATGCTTTAAGCGGAACCGGATGTCTGCGTCCTGGTCGAAGGCGCGTTCCCGCGCCACCTCGATGTCGGTCGTCTTGAGCGAAACCGTCTTGTAGCGGTCGGCTTTGGGTATTTTCATGCGGCAATACCACATCCGATGATCCACGTCGCCGCGCCGGAAGAGAACCAGGCCCGGCTTGAGCGGCGATCATCAGGTCGTTAAACGGCAGCACGTTTCCTTTAGCCGCTTCCTGGCCTTCGATCTGACCCACGAGCCACGCCGTGCGATTCGTCACGGGATGAACCGGAACCAGGTTGACTAGCTCTTCTATGTACTCACGGCGGCGCTGGCTGGCCGCAGGCGTCTTCGCGCGGTCGACCCCATGCACGAGTTCGGCCACGCTCACCGGCGACAGGCCGAGATCCACCGGTCCGTGCCTGAGTAAGATCGCTTCGATAAATGCCGCTACTGTCTGCCGGTTGCGCTCGGCGCCGATCACAGCGCTGGAGTCCAGCACTAATCCCAGGAGGGGGGATTCCATGGTTGCAGGTGAGCTGCAATGATCTCTTCGAGATCTTTGCCAAAGTCCTCATCGAGCATAACGGTCGAATTTCGCTGCTTGGCTTCGGCAAGAACGGCGGCGATAGGCCGTCCGCTACGATGGGGCGACCTTATGACAGCCACCGGCCGATGATCCTCCCGCTCCACGATCACTTCGCTGCCTTGTTGAACCTTCTCCAGCACAGCGTGCAGGTCGCGGGCGAGTTCGGCCTCCGTGATTCGCACCGTCGTCATGCTTTGATAATAGCGTAACGCGTCCCCATGCTTATGAAAATTCCTGCGCGGCAGCCTGGTAATACCGTTACTCAAAATAAATTATCGATCTTTCCGCATGTCGAGGTTGTGATACGATTCAGCAACCAAGCAGGGCAACGCGAAGAATGAAGACCAGGATCAAACTAGCTGCGTTTCTGGCTTTGGATCTCATGGCGCTGATTGCCATAGGTAACGCCGCTCGGGCTCAGACCACCCCCGCCATGCCCACCTTCTTCGCCCGTAGGGATTATCTGATAGGGAGTCAGTTTATCCAGGTAGCAGATGTCAATGGCGATGGAATCCCGGATTTGCTTGCCTATGACACTGGGACCATTATTGTGCAGTTCGGCAATGGCGACGGCAGCTTCCGGGCCGGTCCCAGCACAAACACCGGCGCGGGAGGAGCGGGAGCCCAAGGTTTCGTCCCCATCGATCTCAATAACGACGGAAAGATCGATCTGGTGTTAACCGATGGGACCGGAATCATGGTGGCGATGGGCAATGGTGATGGCACTTTTCAGCCGAGCGTCTACTATCCGATTAACGACCACTATATCGGTGCGTTAGTTCTTGGAGACTTCAACGGCGATGGCATATTGGATATTGCTGCGGCAGGTAACGCCGCCGGCGTCTGGTTACTAACAGGGACGGGCGGCGGCACCTTCAATTCCGCAGTGCTGGCGGTTTCCGTGCCGGGATGCTTCAACATAGCCGCCGCGGATTTCAATGGAGACGGTAAGCTCGATCTCGTAGTAACCCAGCACACGGGTAATAAAGGGAACGGTTTTACCGTCTTGTTGGGGAATGGCAACGGAACGTTCCAGCCGCCCCAGCTTTTTAGCAAACCCAATTCGCCGACGGTCATCGCCGTCGGCAGCCTGGTCAAAGATGGCCCACCCAGCATCGTGGTCAACGGGAGCCGCTCCGGTGGTGATGTCTTTCTCTATTTTGGGAATGGTGCAGGAGGCTTCACGGGGCCGAAGGTGGTGAGCCTGCCAGGGTCACAAGTCGTCGACGGCGTCGCGCTTGGCGATGTTAACGGCGATGGTTGGCCTGATCTGGTTTCCGCCGGCGGCTACGTAGCTTATGGGGAAGGCGGCGGCAACTTCAGCGCGCCGATAAGTTTCCCGGTAGACGCTGCGAATACCGCCGACATAGTCTTGGCCGATCTACGGAACAACGGTTTGACCGACATTATCGCCAGCGGCAGCTACTCTATGTCCGTGTTGCTCAACGAGGGCAACAAAGGGTTCGAAGACGGCATTTGGACCAGCGTTACGGGCGGAGCGGGCTGCGGTGTAAAGGGCGACTTCAACGGCGATGGCAAGGCGGATTTGGCGGTCAACAACCCCAATGGGATCTCCATTCTGCTCGGGACGGGTAAAGGTGCAACTCCTTTCGCGGCCGGAACGAACATCGCGCTCGCTGGCGCCGGATGCCTGGTTACCACCGATCTGAACGGCGACGGCAAGCTTGATCTACTGGTGCCGGCCCAGGGAAGTGTCTATGCTTTCCTTGGCAATGGTGACGGCACTTTTACCCAGGCAAGTACCACGCCGACACCATCTGGCGGTTACTTAGCGCCCGGTGACTTCAATCATGACGGGAAAGTAGATTTTGCGACTTCGGGCAATCTAATCGCTCTAGGCAACGGGGATGGCACGTTCCAGTCTCCGACCGATATTGTGGCCAATCCGCCCAGTGGCGGATACTCCGGTATCGCTGCCGGAGACATCAACAACGATGGCTGGAAGGATCTGATTCTGACCAGTGACGTGTTTCCGGTTGACGCCCCTATGACCGTCCTGTTGAACAATCATAAGGGCGGGTTCACGCAGGTGGTGTCGAAGATAGGCGGACTAACGTACGAGCCGATCCTGGCGGATCTGAACGGCGATGGAAATTTGGACCTGATTTTGGCAGCCTCGTCTGGTAGCGGCGCGTTCATCTACTTGGGCAACGGAAAGGGCGAGTTTGCTTCCCAAACCACACTTGTAGGGTCTACAACAATCAGCGGTGGTATCAATTTGGTGGCGGACATCAACGGCGACGGTATTCTGGACGTCGGGGTCCTGGCAGCTGACACACTGGTTGTGTTTCTGGGGGAAGGCAACACGACTTACGCGACACCATTCGCGATCGGCACCGGTCCGTCACCCGGCTCCATCCTGGTAGGACATTTCCACGAACAATCGGCTCCTGGCTTACCGGACATCGTCGTGCCGGACACCTCAGGCGGCGTCATGGTGCTGGTCAACCAGACTCAATAATGGGCGCACGCAGGGCCGCTAAAGCTGAATGACGTTCAGGCCCGGTATCAATTCGAAGTGGCGAGCGTTGGCTGTACCTGCGAACGCCAGCATCCGCCGCCACAGTGCCGGCTGCGCCGTCGGGACGCTAGAATGCACCTCGGGCAGGGAACTATTGACTGTGGTTGATGCTGCCAAGCTAACTGTAGTTTGCTCGAGTCGGGCGAGCGATACAAGACCATTGGCTCGAAGCATGGAAGTGATGCTCCTCCCGCTCGCCCACCGGCTGGCGAACGCACCCTCGTAGACGAAAAAGTCAGCGCGGACGCATGCTGCGTGACAAGTGTTAAGCTACAGGTTACGGTTCCCCGGTGAGAATACGGAACTTCGTCCATAAGGGCCTCCAGCGGCTCTACGAAGATGATAAGGCGAAGGGCGTTCCGCCCGACACCGTGGACAAGCTGCGGAAGATACTGGCGTACCTCGACGACATGGAAAGCTCGGAGGAATTGCGCTCGTTAACGGCCTGGAAGGCTCACACGCTGATGGGCGACCGAAAAGGTGTATGGAGCCTCAGCGTCACCCGCAACCGGCGCCTGACGTTCCATATTGACGCTACGGAGAACGAAATTTGCGACTTGAATTTGGAAGATTACCACTAGACACAAGGAGTGAACGCCATGCCCATCAAGAACCCGCCCCATCCCGGAGATTTCATTCGGAGTGAGATTATCCAGCCCGCCGGACTTTCGGTTACGGCCGCTGCCGCTGCGCTCCAAGTATCCCGCCCGGCATTATCGAGCTTGCTCAATGGTAGTGCCGATCTTTCCGGCGACATGGCGCTCCGCATCGAAAAGGCTTTTGGGGTGAAGATGGACACCCTCATGCGGATGCAGGCCTCTTACGATATCGCGCAGACCCGCAAGCGTGAAAAGAAAATCCGCGTCCGTCGATTCCATCCCCCTACCCACGTTCACGCGTAGGGAGTTGGCATAACTCGGGACGCTGAAATGCACCCTCCGGCGTGGGATAATCCCACCATGATCGTGACGCTGGATGCCAAGCGGCGCCTCACCGTCCCCACCGCGCTTGCTCCGGCTGCGCCTGGGGATTATTTCGAAGCCAGCTTCGACGCCGAGGAAGATGTGCTCGTGTTTCGACGGCTCGCGGGCAAAGAGAACTGGCTCAGCGTGCTCAAAGCTTGTCCCGTCAGCCCGGACGATGTGCCTCCGCGCCGCACCGCTGCTTCCAGACGGCGCAAGTTATGAGCTGGCTGCTCGACACAGACGTCCTCTATCAGCCAGCCAAGCGGCACGGCGACGCGCGGGTGGTCGCGTGGCTTGAGGAAGAACAGGACCGCTGTTACACCAGCGCGATTGTCATTGCGCAACTGGCCTATTGGGTGCGCACCAAGGACGGACGGAACCGTCAAGCTCTTCAATCCTGGCTCACGCGCCTGATGGAGGCACTGCACGGGCGAATCCACGGCTTCAGCGTCTCCGTAGCGCGCGTGTGGGCTGACCAAGAGCGGCTCCTCGACAAAACCGGCCAGCGGATGCCCGTCGAAGACAGGTGCATCGCGGCCGCGGCACTGCGACATGGTCCGACGCTTGCCACCGGCAACGATCGGGACTTCCGGTGTCCTGGATTGAAGGTCTTCAATCCATTCAAGGAGCTGTCGTAGTCGGCCGGGAGGAATAACCGCTATGATCGAAGACGGGATGACGTTGCGAATGACAGAGGCCGAGGTCGCCCGCGACTTGCACGCGGTGCTCGAAAAAGTTCAACAAGGTGTTGAGGTCGTCATAGAGCAGGATCACAGACCTGTCGCGGTCATCAAGCCGTCGAAGCCCGCAGGTCGACCGATCTCCGAGGTTATTGCCGCCCTCGAAGCCAGCGGGGCCAATGCAGTTATCGACGAAGATTTCGCCCGCGACGTAGAAGAGGGAATCAAGGCATACCGCGAACCATGGAAGCCGCCGTCCTGGGATTAGTGCTCGATTCGAGCGTCTTGATCGCGGCCGAGCGAAAGAGACTCACCACTCCCCAAGCAATCAGAAACGTGCGCGAATCCGCCGTTGGCCGTACCAACTCCGTAGCCAAGTTCAAGGGCGCTGACTCCGATTAGCAGATCCGACAAAGGAATGCGGACGCCTTTGGCCTGGCTCTGTCCATCGATCCGTCCGGCGCGGAGCGCAATTGGGACGGTCACTGGCTGGATCGGAACGCTTGTCAGGATCTCCTCAAGCAAGCGCTGCCTCCGGTCACGGCGTTCGGTTGTGTCGGAGCGGGTGATTCCATGGGCGAGTTCGACCACCGTAACCACCGCAGCCGTCGAATCGAGCATCAGTCCCAATTTGGCGGCTCCAGCGGCTCTCGATGGGCGGCGATTGCGGCTTCAACATCTTTTGCGAAGTCAGGATCGATAGTCGCTGTGGAGTCGGCGGGTAGCAATGCGATGCACTCGGAGATCTTACGGCGCAGAGGCTCCGCCGGGCGCAGGACGGCCACCGGTTGTGCGTCGCGCTCAATGATGACCTCGGCTCCGGTCTCCACCCGTTGCAGGATCGCCCGGATATCTTTCGCCAGCTCACTTACACTGATGTGCAACGGCTCCATACTGGGATCATAACGCTTCCGAACGCCTCAGGATACGGCTGGTGGAGAGCCACATTTATGAGAGAATAAGTAGCACCTGTCCTTTGATGACTAACGAACAGCTCTATATCGCAGTCTGCATTCCGATGCTGTTTAACGCCGCGTTGCTGGGGCTTGTCATCGCCTACATCAACGCGAGAATTGGCAAGGTGGAGTCGAAGTTCGATGCGCGCTTTGAGGTGATGGACGCGCGTTTTCAGACGATCGACGGGCGCTTCCAGGCCATCGACAAGCGCTTCGATGCCATGGACAGGCGGTTCGACGATATGCGCGACCTGTGGCGCGCCGAGCTTCGACGTGTGGAAGAAGTGCTCGATGCCCGGTTGAGGCACATCGAAGAGCGCGGCTGAGCTACCGCCATGCGCCTTTGAGGGCATTCTCCGTTTTGCACGCACTGGCTCTGGCGACGTAACTACGCTGCACGGCGATATGGCTGGCGCGTTCCGGCTTCGCCTCGGAGATTACTGCGTAGTGTTTCACTCTGGAAGACGACGCCGTGCGCGTCTTCGGCGTCCGCCATCGCTCTCAGGCCTTCCGCTGACGAATCCCGAATAACGGCGCGCGGCTCATCCCAAGCACTCCTGGTGGTTTTCAACCAGCACCGTTCTGCCGCTAACCCGCTCTAACTTTTTTATCCTCAATTACTTAACACTTGGCCACCGGATTGCCTTTAGGTCAGGCGAACTGAGCGGCTTATGAAACGCGCCCTTACATCGTTCGGCCTGATCGCCATGCTCGTCGCGATTTCGAGCATCGCTCCGCTCTCGGCCCAATTCGATCCCAACGCTAATCCAAATCCCAACCCTAATCCTAATCCCAGCGGCAATGTCGATCCCGACGGCCAGTACGAACCCGGGCGCGCCGTGGCGCGGATCAGCATATTGAATGGTGACGTATCGGTAAGGCGCGGCGATTCGGGCGACGTGGTGGCCGCGGCGCTGAACGCGCCCGTCATGGCGGACGACCGGCTGCTCACTGGCTCCGCAGGGCGCGCGGAAGTCGAGTTCGATTCCTCCAATATGATTCGCATCGGCGCGAACTCGGAAGTTCGATTCGCCGCCATGGATGTGAAAAGTTTCCAGATACAAATCGCGGCCGGAACGGTGACCTTTCGGACGCTGCGTCCCAGCCAGGTGCTCGTTGAAGTAGATACTCCGAGCGTCGCGGTGCGGCCCTTGCGGCCAGGCGCTTATCGGGTGACGGTTCGTGACGACGGCACGTCTGAGATCACGGTTCGGTCCGGCGAAGCTGAAATCGACAGCCAGAAGGGCGGGGAACGCCTGGAAGCCGGCCAGACCATGGAAGCGCGCGGTCCTGCTTCAGACGCCGAGTTCCAAGTGGTGCAGCCCGCCGCTCTCGACGCTTTCGACCGCTGGAATGACGAGCGCGACCGCTATATCCAGAGCTCGCAAAGCTACCAGCATGTGAGCCCCAACATCAGCGGCGCCGAAGATCTGGATCAGAACGGCCAATGGGTGAACGATCCGAACTATGGTTCGGTTTGGCAGCCCACGGTGGGTCCGGATTGGGCTCCTTATCAAAACGGCCGTTGGGTTTGGGAAGACTACTATGGATGGACCTGGGTGAGCGCCGATCCCTGGGGCTGGGCGCCGTATCATTACGGCCGTTGGTTCTGGGGCACGGGCGGATGGGCCTGGTATCCCGGCCCCATCCTGGGCAATCCTTTCTGGGCGCCCGCCTATGTCGGATTCTTCGGTTACGGCGGCGGCTTCGGCCTGGGCGTGGGATTCGGTTTCGGTGGAGTGGGCTGGGTGGCTCTGGCGCCGTTTGAAGGCTTCCATCCCTGGTGGGGTCGCGGCTTCTATGGCGGAGTGCGGGGCGGCGTCTTCGGCAATCACACCACCATCGTCAACAATGCGAACGTCTTCAACTCGTATCGCAATGCCCGGATAACGGGAGGCGCCATTGGCGTGAATGCAGCCGGGTTCGGACGCGGCGGATCGTTCACGGCGCTCAATCGGTCCCAGCTGCAATCGGCCGGATTGGTGCACGGCGTATTGCCGGTGTCGCCCGATCGATCCAGCTTGCGTTTCTCCGATCGCGCGGTGAGCGGAAGATTCCCGCAAGCCCGCTCGCAAAGCTTCGCCAGCCGCATGCAGGCGCCCAGCGTGTCGCACGCCAGCTTCGATCAGCAACAGCGCGGAATGCAGCAGATGTCGCGCGGAAATTTCAGCCAACCGGCAGCAGGGAACTCGGGCGCCGGCGGATGGCAGCGCTCAGGCGGCGGAGCTTCTGAGTCTGCGGCGCACGGATGGAATCGCTTCGGCGAGCCGCTGCATGGAACCAATGGAACCGGCGAGGCGTCGCAAGCCAATCGCGGCTACAGCCCGGCGGCGGCCAGCCGCGAATCGTATGGCAGCTCGGTGCGGATCAGCCCGCCAGTGGTCCAGCAGCGCGGCTATTCAGCGCCCAACAGTTATTCGGCGCCGCGCAGCTATGGCGGATCAAGCCCTGCGCCCAGCAACAGCGCTCCCCGTAGCAGCGGCGGTAGCTCGGCGCGCCCTAGCGGCGGCGGACATGCCGGTGGCGGTGGACATTCGAGTGGTGGCGGAGGCGGCCACCATCGCTAAGCGCAGCGCGCAGGCAGCACGATTTAATTTCTTCCCTCAGGCCCGGACAAGCACCTCCCAGCGAGTCCGGGCCCTCTTTTTTTTGCTGAATTGGGTCCTCAAGGTTTCCTCAACAAAAAATCATCCGAAAGCCTATTGGAACTGCGCCGTTTTCAGGGCAAACTATAGCGTTGACGTAAATTATGACGAAACTAAAATTAGGCATCGCTGCAGCAAGCGCGTTATTGGTACTGGGATTCCTGGCGAGCCCCGCGTTCTCCGAGACCCCGACTCTGACCGTCCTGCACAGCTTCGATGGCGCTGACGGCGCCTACCCAGAGGCAGGGCTGGTGCAGGCCACCAATGGGTACATGTATGGCGTAACATGGGCCGGCGGAGCCAACGGCGAGGGTACGATCTTCAGAATTACCCCGAGTGGCGCGTTCACCACGCTCTACAGCTTCTGCTCCCTGAGCGGATGCGCCGACGGCGCAAGCCCCTACGGTAACCTGATCCAGGCCACCAATGGCGACCTGTATGGTATGACTGCGGGCGGTGGGAACAATAATAACCCTAACTGCGACAATACCGGCCTCAATGGCTGTGGCACCATTTTCAAAATCACCCCGAGCGGCGGGTTCACCACCCTCCACGCCTTCTGCTCCCAAAGCGCGTGCGCGGATGGCTACTTTCCCATCGGTGCGCTGGTGCAGGCTGACAATGGGGACCTCTATGGGACAACCTCGGCTGGGGGAGCCGACTTTGGCACCATCTTCAAAATCACCCCGAGCGGCACGTTTACCACGGTTTATAACTTCTGCCACGAATTCGGATGCCCGGATGGCCAAGAACCGTACGGAGGTCTGGCTCTGGCGGGTAATGGGGACCTATATGGCTTAGCATCGGGAGGCGGGGCCAATGGCTGGGGCACCATTTTCAAAATCACCCCGGGCGGCGTGCTGACGACGCTCTACAGCTTTTGCTCCCAAACTGGATGTGCGGACGGTGGCGGTCCGTATTGGGGACTGGTGCAGGCTAACAATGGGAGCCTCTATGGGACAGCTGCGTTTGGCGGGGCCAACAATTACCCACCCGGATATGGGACGCTGTTCGAAGTCACCCCGAGCGGCGCGCTGACCACGCTTTACAGCTTCTGCTCCCAGCCCGGATGCACGGACGGCTATAGCAGCTATGGGGGGCTGATGCAGGCCACCGATAAGAACGTTTACGGGGCAACGTACTTTGGCGGAGCCAACAGCGGCTGTATCGACGGCTGCGGCACGCTCTACAGAATGACCCCAAGCGGCGCTTTCAGCACGATCTACAATTTCTGCTCCCAACCTGAGTGCACGGATGGCGCGGGCCCCTATGGAGCGCTGGTCCAGTACACCAACGGGGCCCTCTTCGGTGCAACGTATGCGGGCGGTGCAAACGGCTATGGCACGGTCTTCAAACTGGCTGCCGGTTTGGGACGGTTCGTCGAGGCGCGGCCCAACATTGGGAAGGTGGGAGCGACCATCACGATTCTTGGCAGCTTGCTCAGCGGCGCGACCAGCGTCTCATTCAACCACATAGCGGCATCATTCACCGTTGTGTCCGCGAACGAAATCACGGCCGTCATTCCGGACGGCGCAACCACCGGCGAAATCAGGGTGATCGTGCCCGGCGGCGTTACGCTTTTGAGCAACAAGTTTTTCGAAATCGTGCAATAACATCAGTCGCCAATCGAACGAATGAGCCGCGCCGGACTTCCTCCCACCATCGTGTATTCGGAGGAACGTCCTTAGTTGAGGATTCCGGCGAAGCCGAACGCTGATTCCGGAGGGAAACCGAACGGCATTCCGTGATGAACCCGAACACCATCGGAGCGTAGCGACGCTGGCATCTAGATTGTGCAAGAAGTGTTCGGCTTCGTCAAGGGTAAACCATCCGAAGCGCAGCGAAGGAAGGATGCCGCTAGCTGAGAAAGGGGCGCGGGGAAAGGGGCGGCAGCCCTTGTCCCCGCATCAGCACACATTAGCGCCAAGCAGTGAATTTAGAAGTGTGATTTCATAGGCTCGTGCGGCTCGCCACGAAGTTTCTTATTCTCGTCGCGTTAGTAATTCCGGCTGGAGCAAACGCTCAGAATTCGGCGCACTCCGTTTGTGATGTTCTTGATCATCGCATGCAATACGACGGCAAGCCAGTCATAGTATTCGGCCGTGCAGCGCATACGATGGAAGGGAGTTGGCTTTCAGACGATTGCTCGGGCAAATTGTTGATCGGTGGCGAAACATGGGGGTACGACATCTGGCTTGCATACTCTGGAACGAATGAGCCACCAGCCCCCAATTTGCCTGAGGGTCTCCGCTGGAATCACGAGGAGTTGATGGCTCTTATTCCGCTGATGAAGAATCCTAACAAGTATGATCTCCTTGACGATCCGAACTGTGACCGCCGACCCGAGTGGATGGCTGTATTTGGTCGGTTCGAAACACAGAAGGTATTTTCACGACTGACATATGCTTCCGGTGAGACCCGAAACATTGGGTTTGGTCACCTTGGTGGGTCCCCAGGTCAACTGATATTTCGAGAGAACGGGAAGTTCTGTCTAACGTTAGAGCGGAAAAGGCCCGCCAAGGTTAACGAGGCGCTGGATCTTTGGCTTAGGATCAGAGAGTCACTGCTTAGCGACGATGGTCCCTCGTATTTCGAGAACGGAATGAAGGGCGCACTACTGCCAAAGCTGAAGGGCACTGTGGCATCGAGTGTTCCTGTCGCTGCTCCCAGCACTCTGGTGCTTCAAATGGAGGGTTCACCAATGCCTGAGGTCATCCTAAGATTGGACAGGTCGTTCGGTAGGCCGATCCCCAATGGTACGTCAATCGAATTTGAAGGTGTCGCTGCTGTTTTTTCGCGTAGTCCCTTCATGTTAACTTTCGATGTGCCCCTCGAAGATCTAACAGCCGCTCTCGCAAAGTAGTGCCGATTAGCTACGCATTCGGCTTCCCCCGACTCTTACGCATCGAATCGCCCCGCATCTCGATGCGATGGGCATTGTGAACGAGCCGGTCAAGAATGCCATCGGCGAGTGTCGGGTCGCCAACCTGTTCATGCCAGCGCGAGACTGGCAGTTGTGAAGTCAAGATCGTTGAACGCACCTGATAGCGGTCTTCGCAGATCTCCCAAAAGTCGCGCCGCTCAGGTTCCGATAGCGGAGCCATTACCCAGTCATCGATCACAAGCACGTCGATGCGGCTAAGGCGGGCCAACAAACTGCGCAGGCTGCCATCGGCGCGTGCCATTGCGAGATCTCGGAATAGCGTTTGGGCACGGGTGTAAAGTGCCGAATAACCATCGCGGCACGCCTTCTGTGCCAGAGCACAAGCTACGAAGCTTTTCCCGACGCCAGTTGGCCCCAGAACAAAAATGTTCTCGTGGGTGCCGACCCAGGCTGATTCTTGAGTCAGCGAGCGGATCACGCTCTTATCCAGCCCACGGACGGTGCGGTAGTCGATCTCTTCCACACAAGCGTTCATGCGAAGCTTGGCGTTCTTCAGCCGTCGTCCGAGCGCCTGATTCTCTCGCCAGTTCCACTGTTGATCCACCAACAGGCCGAACCGTTCCGAAAAACTCAGTTCGCGAGCTGCTGGATCTTGCTCCTGAGTTTTCAGTGCCTCGACCATACCCAGGAGACGCATCGCCGCCAGCTTTTCGATCATCGGTTGTTTGAGCATCGCCATCCTCCTCAGTCGAAGTACTCTGCGCCGCGGATATTATCGTGTGGCGGCGGTGGCGATGAGGGCGGCGGCTCAACGAGGGGCAACGCGTCGAGCGAGTTTTTCAGGATCGACTTGACGCTCTGATAGCGGCAAGCCCCTGTCACAAGTGCTCGTTCGGCGGCAGCTTCCATGCGGGCCACTGAGTACTGTCCTGCCAGCCGGATGATCCCCAGACAAGAACGGTAGCCCATCTCCGGATGCGGTTTGTCGGCGAGAATGCGTTCGAACAGTCGGGCCGTGTACGGACCAATGGACTCCGCCCAATGCACCATGCGCGACGGTGTCCATTCCAGATGCGCCTGGTGGGACCGTGGGCGGTGTTCGGCAATGGTAACCGTATGTCCATGGCCACGCGCACGCAAATGAGAAGCAACGCGTTGACCTTTATAGAAGATCTCGATGGTCGTCGGTGTCGAGCGCACTTCCACCAGGTCATGCACCAGGTTGTACGGCACGCTGTAGTAGTTCGTATCAAAAGCGATGTGATAATCGATGTTCACGCGGGCGCGGGACCACTGACTGAGATCGAAAGGCTCCGCTGGAAGAGGATTCAGCGCCGGCTTGTCCACTGCCGTGAACTGCGATGCTCGTGAACCTTCGCGTTTGCGAAATGGCCGCTGATTGATGCGGTCGCGCAGTTCGCGGATGGCCTGGTTCAGCTCCTCGATTGAGAAGAACTTTCGATTGCGCAACGCCGCGATAATCCAACGTTCGGCCAATAGCACCCCTGATTCTGCCTTGGCCTTGTCACGCGGCCGGTACGGTCTCGCGGGCACAACGCCAATGCCATAATGCATCGCCATCTCCTGATATGTTGGGTTGAGATCTGGGTCGTAGCGGCATGCTTTCGTGACGCCAGTCTTGGTGTTGTCCGGGACCACGAGCTTGGGCGTACCTTGAAAAAACTCAAACGCTCGAACGTGTGCGCCGATCCAACTGGCCAACTGCTCGTCCGCCGTAGCCTCGGCGTAAGTGTACGAACTTGCTCCCAACACTGCGACGAATAAATGCGCCTGTTGGATCGGTCCGCCGCGAGGATCGTAGATCGGAATAGTGTCGCCGGCCCAATCGACAAAAAGCTTCTCTCCCGCCTTGTGCTCCTGGCGCAGCACGACATCTTGCTTGCGGCGCCAGCGCTGATACAGCCCGCAGAAACGGGAGTAGCGATAGCCGTCCGGATTGGCCTGACGGTACTCTTCCCACAGCAACTGCTGTGTAAGGTGCGGATGAAGCTGCTTTTGCCTGTGCAGTTCGGCGAAGTCAGGCATCGGCAACACAGCTGGGCGGGGCCGTGGTTGGCCACCGAATAACGCAGCCTCCAGCCGGTCTTCGGCCCAATCCTCGCCAAGCGGCCACGTCACTCCGGCAGCTTGGGCTCGTTGCAAATACTCGTGAGCGGTTCCGAGGCCAATCGAGCAACTGCGGGCGATCGCTCGCAGCCCCAAACCCAGCTCAAATCTCAGTCGAAGAACTTCCTTGATCTTGCGCACGGACAATCTCCTGGCTGGCAAGTGATCTCCCTTTCTTGGGGAGGCTGCTTGCCATTGTGATGTCCAGCGCCACTGGCCTGTGGAAATTATTCCGGGATCAAGCCGAACGCGGTTCCGGGATCGGCCTGAAACTGTTCGGCTTCATCGCGGAGTCGGTGTTCACCATCATCCCGTAATCCTGTTCGGGTTCATCCCGGAATGCCGTTCGGAATCATCCCGGAATCGCGTTCATCTTCGACCGGATTCCTCACCTGGGAAGAGGACGGCGCTTTCCACAATCATCTTCATGCCGCTTTGATGGATGGATTTCTGCAAATTCTGATAGACCGTCAGCATGCTCTGAAAGTCCTGGGGATCGCCATTGAACGTGTAGAAATCCTCGTTCATAAGCGGCAAACCCATAGTCACGGTTACCGCTGTCAGGCCCAGACTTTTCAGCCGGGCGAGTTCCTCCTGTATATTTTGCTGCCTCGCGGCAGTCAGAAGCTTCAAGCCCGAATTGCCGTTGGCGAACAGCAAGTCGCCGCTCATCAGGGTGCTGGTGGGCTGGGAGGCGCTTTGGGCCGGAATCAGGGCAGCGAAAGCCGAGATATTGCTTTCGACCAACTGATAAAGACTGGCGTAGTCGCTTGGCACGTCATTTGGAACGTCGTTTGGCATTGAGTTGCCCGTCACTTGTGCCAGGACGTCACTCGCCACAATGAGCAAGGCCAGCAACATTTTCATATGCTTATACAGACTCCTCCCGTTGATCTCCTGTTCTCTTCAAACCCGCCACACGCGGCTGTGACGCGTTCTTTAACTCAAGTTGCCGGGAACCGGTACCAGGGAACAGCCTCATGCTAAACCCAATACTTTTCACTCGACGAGGCTCGTAGCGCTGAGAACTGGCAAACCGACGTACCCAAAGGGATGTGGCCCAGCGGGCAACTTTGCGCTGAGATCGATATTTTGTTCACGCATGAAGTGTAAAACGATTTGTCAACATAGCCCCGCGCGTCCGGTCGAGACAACTGTTGCCCCCCCCACGAAAGCGATAATCCCAGGGGGTTGGGGTACAGCGTCCCCGTCAGGAAGATGACCTCCTCCTTGCCGGCAGCGATCTCGAAGCCTCTTAAGGCGTGGTCACCGTCAGCATGTTGCTCGGTCCCGAGGTGCGGCCCAACGAATCCACCATCTCGACTTGGTAATAGTAGGTCGTTGCCGTCGCCACATGGGAATCTTCGTACGTCGTACCCAGATTTTTCGCCACGATGATCGAGAGCGTAGAAGGCGACGTGCCCTTGAGAATGCGATAGCTCGTGGGTGGGTCTGATCCGCCCGAGGCAGTCCAACTCAGGGACACGCTGGATACCGTCACCGTCGTGGCCTTGAGGCGGGTAGGCGGCGGGAGCGCCAACGTGGTTGCACTGATGGTGGTGCTGGGCGCGGAGCTGATTCCGGTTAGGTTGTAGGACTCCACTGCATAGTAATAAGTGGTGTCGGGGGATACGTTCGAGTCCACGTAGCTGGTTCCGAGGATGTTGGGCTGGACGATTTTTATGGTTGACGGCGAAGTCCCCTTGAGAAGGCGGTAACCGCCGACTCCACCGCCGCCGGTGGAAGCCGACCACTTAAGGGAAACCGAGTTTTGCGTGACGCCGGCGACGGCCAGGCCCGTGGGTACCGTCGGCGGCGTCAAGTCGATCAGCGTTATGGTGAGCGTCTCGGACTGATGCGAAACATTGCCTTGCGCATCGAAAGCGCTCAGACCGTAGATGTAAGTGTCGCCGGGAGTAAGGTCGGTGTCGTGGAAAGGAGGTGTCGCGCTCTGTGCGACCACTGCTCCGTTGCGATAGATGTTGTAGCCCGCCACACCGATGTTGTCCGTGGTCGGAATCCAGGTGATGGTCGCGCCGGTACTTGATGAGCTGGAAAGAGTTGGTGCCGCTGGCGTCACC
>Ga0302325_10015453_pt1 | contig 16228 bp, 19 predicted proteins | sample Palsa_T0_2_FD_201948 | JGI IMG/M metagenome (GOLD analysis project Ga0302325, IMG submission 201948) | Peat permafrost microbial communities from Stordalen Mire near Abisko, Sweden - Palsa_T0_2 | ecosystem: Environmental > Terrestrial > Soil > Palsa > Peat permafrost | place: Sweden: Abisko... | reverse complement strand
AATAGCGAGCGACCAACACTCTTGAATGTAGGATAGCAGAGCGACCACTAATTTCAGAGGTGGCAATAGCGAGCGACCGAGAGCAAATAACCACCAATAACCAAAAGTTGAGAACACTGTTTCGGGCAATGTTGAATCCCCCCATCCGCCGCTCGATCATGAAACTGACACAGTGTGCAATTGACGCGGGAAGGCCAATTCGGGATAAACGTCGCATCGCCCAACTTACCTATCTTAGGCGGTGTATTATTCCGACTAGGGTTTAAAACACTGCCATAATGTTGACTGCCATGCATACATATGACAGTGCTTTCTGTTTGATTCTTTCGACGCTTATAATTGTTACAACTTCATAGGACCACGTAGGCTGTCCTCAAGATGCAACCTATATCCCTGCCCGGGTCAAGATGCACGTACGGATTCATAGTTGTTATGCGCATGCAGCTTTAGGCTGGATTCAAACATGATCAAGCATCGATCCGCCGAGTCACATCGCTCTCACCGTTACCGCTATAGTACTACCGCAACAGCCAACACCAAGTCCGACACTAGACCAACGCAAGAACGACTTCCATACACACAACTCGGCAGTCCAATGTCAGCACAGGCGGATCGGAATCCCTTATGGATGGCAGTTGCGGCTTTATTCCCCGAACACTTGCCCCCGAGCCAAGACGTGCCCAAGCACTGCGCGACGATCTGGAGAGAACAGATACTCGCTGACGCAGTAAATTTGTTCCTCTTTCACTCGACTCTGACCCCCGAACAACTGGCGTCTCAACTAGTCTTAGAAGAATGGTTTAGATTCCAAGCTCGTTACCAAGGTTTCGAGGAAAGCGCTACCGTGACCCTGAGAGAAGCTTCAACTTCTTCGTCGATATCCTACCACATATTCCTTGCGAGGCTCTACGTAATGGAATTCTCTTTGGACCCGACACGGACCGACCTTCGTACGGAATCCATTCTCCATGCTTTGCGACGAGCAGCGCTTCAGCTCTCTGCGTGCGAAAGAATAAGCCTCGCCATGTACGAGGCCATCGTCGGTCCCTTGCCCGCGAACGATGAGTCCACTCCCATCAACTTCGGAATAGGAATACCTCCATACCGAGCATGTTTGCAGCCGTGCCACTGGCTCACTACCGAAGAAAAGAGGAAAGGGACGCCTTTTTATCTGTGGGACGTAAAGAAAATGGAAACAGTTCCTGTGACCAAGTTGATAGAGGAGATGGGAAACTGTCCTCCATATGTGGCAGTAAGTCACACTTGGGGTCGCTGGGAGGTGGAAAACGAGTGGATTGAGATGCCAGGAGTTCCTTGGAGAATTCCTGAGAACTCGAAGTTCAACATTCCAGAGACGGCGGAGGCACTGAAGAGGACGGGATGGGACTACGTGTGGTTCGACTTGTTTACTATTCCCCAAGATCTACCAAGAATGACGGAGGAATACGCAAAAGTGCGAAAAGACGAGATTTCACGGCAGGCCACCATTTTCACAAATGCAACAAGGGTAATCGCCTGGCTCAAGGATGCAAACGGCTGGCGAGGCCTGCGAGCAGTTATATGTTGGTTATCTTTCAACTTTTTGAAACATCAAGGCGTTCAAGAACGGGATAGCGGGCCGACAATCGACGAGATGTTAACGGAATTCGGAAAACTTATCAACAACTTTGATCTGGGAGTTTGTAACCCCTCAGATACAGAGATTCGTCTTGACACCTGGTTTGAATCGCTATGGGCCCTTCAAGAGGTCTGTCTTCGCCCCGATATGTGGCTTTACAACCGCCATTGGGAATCGTTCAACTTTACCACAACGCTCCCAGCAACCTTGTCCGACATAATCGCTCTTCTCAAGTCTTCGCACAACGTAGTCGATGGAAAGCCCGAACGCTACCCCGGAAGCGTTTTTGTGCTCGATTGGGCCATGAGATTCAGCGGAATCGACAATTTACTTCTCATGTCACCGGCCGCTATCCTTTCACTGGGATACAAGCGCTTTTGTCGGAGTCGCCGAGCGGAGGCTGTTATGTCTGCAGTTGGTGTTACAGCCTGGTTTACGGATGAATACGACAATGCGCAAGAGACTGGCTGTTACCCTCCTGCGTTCATCACTGCCCTGCGCGACAGATTCGGCTCCGCGGAATTATTCCTCTCGATGCCTAGACGAGTTGATGTAAGAAACCTCAAGCTCGATCAATGTGGAGCTCCCAAAGCCATTGGATCATTGTTACCGTTCGGCGAAGAAAGAGATTCATCGACATTTGAGTGTGATAATTTTTCAGTATTCAACCTTGTTGAACATCCCTCTGTTCGCCATTGGATGATCGAAGACACTGGTAGTGTTCGTATCGTTTCCGCGGGAATCGTCTCGTTCTCTTTGCTGGAGCAATCAACGCCAATAATAGTTACTATTCACGGAGCATCTCCTGGGCTTGTTGCAGGTGATCCATGGAAGGGCTGGGAGTTGCAAAAAGACATCGACCTTCACGAGTATTTGAAGTCTTTCGGCTCGGCAAAAGTGTATGCAGTCTGCATTCAACATTGCACTCAAGCTACACGAGGGGTTATATTGGCAGAAATAAGGCCGGGACTTCTGGTAAGGATTGCGTCGTACTGGGCAATGGATTCAACTCCATATACAGAGGCACAACCCATCGAGTGGCTTGTTTTATAGCGGAAGCAGAATCTAGGCCAGCGTGCCAAAGTAATCTTAGAAATACATAAGGTAATAATCAAACATCAATTACAAAATTTGCAAGACTCTGAAGTGTGAGCGCCCTTGTGAGATATGATGATAATCTTTGTTGCATGGGTAGCAAGGATGAGGATTTTCAAATCAACGCTCCTGGGATCGTTGAACTCCATGGGAGAAAGAACGAGGTAATCAAAGTTCCCTGACCAGATGGTGAGCAAGAGTTTGCTGTGGGGCGGCTCATTAGATCGTCAGATGAATTTATATTACTTATCTGGGATAAACCCCTGGTACAAAGCTACAGGAAACTAACTGTGGATGGGGTGAAGTCTTTCACCGGCGTTGTTCACTGCCAGGACTGTACTAAGTTCCTTCACTGGGAAATTTTCAGCAGATAGACTGCGAGACCCGGCTCTCAAAAGAGGACAGAGAGTGTGCCGTTCTCAGTCACTGTTCGGCACTGTGACTTATATTGAAACACTTTCATTAAATTACACAAATTGTGTCCCAATCGCGGGGGTACTGAAGACGCTACATATAAGTAAAAATACCCAAATGTTTCCAATTCACTGGAATTAATCTACCAATCATGATGCCACCGAAATTTCTTACAATCCCTGACCACATCTTTGCCATCCGACCCAATCACCTCCTGCCAAGGGAACCTTAAATCAACATCCTCTTGACCACCGACCTGCTCCCGAAACAGTCCCTTCTTGACAGCTTTCTCGAAATGCCTTCTCTCCCGGTCGCGGAGTCTCGGCCTCAACTGTTGAATAGTTCCTTCGTCTAACAGTATCACAATCCCAGGTCTAACATCTACAAAAGCGGGTGCCCAATTTGGCCCAATGTGAAGCAGCCTGAGCTTTGGAAGGGATTTAACGAAGGATACTAGCTTTTCGACTCCAGGGTACCAGTACCCAAAACTGGTCAGGTAGTCCCTTAAATCGAGGGTCTCAAGCTGTGGCAGAATCGTAGGGATTTTTGGGAGCGAGGCATAGTTAACGTGGGCACTCCGCATGACCAAAGAACGAAGATGCGGGTTGCAAGACGCAAGGACGTGGAATAGGTTATAAAACATCATGGAATGTTCCGAGGAATCGAGTGGGCGTACTACGCCCATCGAGTAAATTTCGAAGACTTGCAGGGCGGGATATTTCTTGAGAAAGGCAGATAGTCCACGGAGGGTCACATTGTTTAGCCTGGAGAACCTTATGTCGACTAGCGCTGGGAACGACTCCGAAATGTGCTTGAGCACATTGTGCGTGATTCCTCTCAGAACGAGTTTCTTTAATGACGTAGAGGGTGAGGTGGAGGCGAAAGGAAACGATATGCCTGAGACGATTAACCGCTCGATGTGGCGAGTCGAAACAGTTTAGCAAGTGTGCGAACCATTATGTCAGACATTTTTTGGTGGACTACAGTTCAGCACGCAGAAGGAAACAGGTATCTACCCCTCGAGAAAGTCCCTGAAAGACAGAACTCCTCAAGCGCCGGACAATGCTTTGCGATGAGAATGAAGCCGTTCTCGTCAACGCGCTTTGCCCGATGATCAAAAACTTTCCTGTCGACCCAAAGACGGCGCACATGGTGGCCATGAGCCTTGGTGGCTTGTGCAAACGAAGCCACGGCCGGTTGACCTCGCAGGATCACAGAGCGGTAAAGGATAGGGATCGCGCAGACATAAAGGGCTTTGGACGCGCGGAGGGCAGCCAAAAGATCGTTGTTTGTGATATCTGTCTTTAGAAGCGGGACGATTTGTTCAAGGATATCGTAAGGAACGTGCATGGCGGCCGCCAGGTACGAGTCCGACAGGGCTGAAGAGAAGCTTTTATGGGACGCGACAATTTGGAACACGACTTGCGCTTGGGCCACAGCTTTTACTAATCACAAAACGGGGAATCTTAGCACGATTAGCAGATAACCGGCCAAAAACTAAAGTCTCCAACAAATGACTGTAGAAAATAACCCCGGACGCAAAAACAGAAAGGCAACAGAAAGACTCTCTTCATTGAGTCTGGCAGATGGCCCTCAAATTTTCTCGGCCCGGTGAAGAGGTCTTCTTGGATGCAGTTGCCAACGTGAAAAGCAACAGCTCTCTCGATATGAGGTTGTATTCCACAGCACAACACTCAATCCGTACCGGCGCGATACTACTAATAACTTTCCAAAATCAATCGAACTCAAGACCCTTCTTTGTTTGGGACCGTAGAACTCAATGATGGAAAAAGAATTAAATTACCAACTCATAGTAGCGAGATTGTGACTTCATAGCAGGGTTGGATGGCGGGAAGATGGCATTGCGCAAGAAGATGTTTGATGTCAGCATCATGGCTGTTCCTCGCAGAGACTACGGCGTCGGATAATACTAACTTGGAGAAAGCGGACTATCCATTGAGCCGGCTTTGCACACCACCCATCGATAATATTTCAAATAATAAACAATAAGCTCGTATCGATAGGATGACTTGCACTAAGGACAGGCTTCTGGCTATACTTCTGGGCCAACAACGTCCTCAGATTTCTGAGCAAGGACGTATAGCTCTGCTGCGGGTTAGCCAAAAGCACCTGCTGGAAAGCCCAACTCATCGCCCCCGTGGGTTGTCCCTATCATCAATCTCCAGCATCAGATTTGGGATTACCCCCTCTATTGCATCGGCAGATGTTTGGTAATCCTTGCAACCGCTCAATTGGATCACGTCGGCAGGAGAGGTCATTGTTCGGCGGTAATTTTGTCTTCTCTCGGGCGTGTTGGCAATGCCTTTTACTAACGCGACACCCGCGGTGAGGACGCCGTGAAGGTCCCCTTTTGCGTAGGATGTGCTCGCCTCGAGAAGACCATGAGCAGCTTCGTGCAGGATATTGGGTTCTTTGAGATATCCATCGACACCCTAGATTAGCCATGATTTGTGAGGGGATACATATTCGTACGGCAAGGCGAGTGCGGAACCTGAGTGACAACAGTCGTAGAGGGCAGTCAACCGACATCCCACAGGAAGTGGCTGGACCATAAGCGAATGCATTTCCTGCGTCAGAGCGAATAAACGTTAACTAACGAACCTCGGAGGTCAATTGGCCTGAACGACTGAAGTCAACCGGATAAATAGTATCATCATAGCCACTGACATTATCCCATCGGAGATCGACACTCTGGCCACCATGTCCACTGTAATGGAAGAAGAGACTATCATGCGGCTGAGCGTCCTTCACCAACCACTTCATCCCACGGAGTATATTGTCTTTGGTAGGTTGCGAACGAGGATCTGGATTATCGTCCGTGAGGATGACCATGTCGTCGAAGGAGAATCCATAGAGGCGATTCATGAACATGGATATATTTCGGGCATCGTTGATACACCCCCTCAACTGTACCCTCTGGCCGATATAATTGATGCCAATGATTAAAGCCTTTGTAAGTCAGCGAGGTGGAATGGGGACTAACTTTGCGTTTCCCAGTGCACTGAGAGTATTGGAACATGTACTCCGAGCCAAGGCAGTCATGGAATGGTTTCGCGTCCTCGGGGATGGCGTTCGGAGGAGTCGCAAGGACAGGAACAGGCGGCAGGGGTATCTCAATTGGCTGAAACGTGTTTACGGGTGTCGGGCCAGGACGGGACACGGAAGGGTCACCGTAAGTCGGATACGGCCAGGACATCGTCTGGGTATTTCCCTTACTCTGTATTCAAGAAACAGGAGCGTTAAGGGCGCGTTGAACAAGGAGCAATGTTTGTAAAGTGCTTTGTCTCGTGACAGGCTGTGGCGAGGTCCTGAAAGGACTGTAGCAGCGGGATTCGGAACCGGACACAGGCAGATCACGGAGCGGCATTGGAACAGGCAAAATTTACCGACATGCGTTTTTATCTCCCCTTAAGAAGTCACCTGTCCCGATTTGTATGACCCAAATCTGCGAACTTGATAGAACTGCAGCCTATTAGATTATTATGAACGTTGGGTCAACGCGAATGTATTGCGACTAGTATTCTAGATGATATCGGGTATGGGCAAGTCATTGCCTAATTCCTCTGCCGTGTTATACTTTCCGCTCCAGCAATTCTGAATGACTCTAGCATATTGAGGATCGATCCCATCGAGCGATGGATAGACCTCCTGCAAGTATTTCTGCATTGCGTCGAACCTATCCAAATCACCAAACGGTTGCTTCCCTCCGATTATCTCGTACAGCAACCCCCCCATGCAAAACAAATCATAGGAAATACACGCCAGAGAGTCTTGAGGGCGTCTTGCACCACCATAATGTAGCTCCGCAACACCATGCATAAATTCCCCTGCCCGAACTGTTGCTCCAAAATCGCATAGTTTCACGTCCAAGTTTTCTGCAAGGAGACAATTTCGGGTCGAGATATCGCAGTGTACAAGCCCTTTGGAGTGGAGGTGGGCGACCGCGGAGATTGCTTGATGGCACCAAAGGAGACGGCCATTGATGTCCGGCAAGCCATGACATCCGTAGTGATATCGAATAGGACCCCACGCACAGTACTCCAAACAGATACCGGTTTCATTCGCCCAAAGGTAGTTAACGATGTGTTGATGCTGACTGAGTAACTCAAACGCACGTTTTTCTGTCTCAAAACACTCCAAAGTATGGGGATCTCGGATCGCCGGCCATTTTAGTACCGTGGAGGGATGACCGTGAAGAATGCCAACATAGGCATACGAGCCCCGCGCGAGAACGGTGGATACAATGGGCGGCTTCGACTTGACGATATTGGGATATACTTGCATCGCGGCCTTGACTTGAAGGCTGGGCGGGCTCCGACGTGACTTTCCGTGTCCTTCTGTCCTTAAACTTGTTGAATTGTGCACGGCAGACACGAAACCCGTATTTCTAGAGCATGGCGGACTGAGCTGCGGTGGCGCCACGCCGCATATTCGGCTGTGTGCGAAACGTGACCGGAATAAATATGCGCGCCGAAAACTAAAATTTCCAAAAGTGGCACGATTAAATGAATTCCGTAGACTAGCTTGCTTGAAGAGCCGAGTCTATCCTGTTATCAAAGCATCCGTTTCGCATTAGCTCCTTTGACTTAAGTTTCGCCGGACTATGCTAGCATACGCATGCATTGTTCACAAGGGGAAAGGGATGCTTAGTGTGGAAGTACGCCACTCCCGGCTCGAATACCAAGACCTTGGAATGCCAAGGGTCTGGGCAAGTTACACAGTCTCATTAGTTTAAGTATTTAAAGAGTAGATAGCCTCGTTCAAATATGAAGTTCGAAGTTCGTTTGGCATACCTTTTCATCACTTAGTGCCGCCCCTGCCTTGTCAGAATGAAAGAAAAGACAAACCAGCTATGACCATTTCTCAATGCTTTCAGTCTCCGGCGGACAGCCCTCTCTCGCAATCTTTCAAAAAACAAAGACGGAACTCGCTTTCATGGCAAACGCCACCGCGAGAGAATGTAGGGCCCAAGCGCGCCTCTTTTCCTATAAAACGTTCCTCGTCCAACAACTAAACGGCATAAAAATCGCCAACGTTTTCGACTATTCAAAGAAATCGCGCATAACATGTGTGTCCACACGCAGGGAACGGTGATTTACGGCGTTTGCGACCATAGGCTCCAGGTGGAGGATGTGGAACCATGCGAGGAAGCCAACAATGGCTGCAATGAGATTCTCATCTGCGTTGCCTGCATTGATCTTGAAAAACCGAAAGTGTGACGATTGCGAGGATGACGCGTCGGACACAGAGCGGGAGCCTCGGGAAAGAGAGCAGGCTGAAACGGAGTGGGAAATAGGGTCGGAATCGGAGTGGGAACCGAAGGCCGGGGAAACCAAAGCGGAATCGCAAGAGCATCTCGACGAGGCCGAGGAGGAGCGACTTTTCGAGGAAAAACTTCAGGTAGTGGCTTCTGAGAGTCTAACTCATTGTAGCATGTCAGTTTAAGCAACGCTAAGACGCTAAGGAGGATGTTATCTGAAGCTGAGGAAGATATGCGCCTTAACGCGCCTTCTTTCTGTAGGTAGTCTAGGATATGAATGTCATACATACATCCTCAACTGTGATCACCTTAGTCCCATCGAAGCCCTCCAACAGAAAGACAACTAGTGACCGCAATCCCAACGAAGGCAGCATTATATCCTGGTTGGCCACAAACAGTTCTTAGCATCGCAGCGTGGTTTTACGCCTTTGAGTGGGACTGGATCAGTGTTGGGATTCATGTGGACAAGTACTCCAAATCGTCCAAATGGTTGCATGGACTATGGCATTTGCTCATATCGAGCTCAACGAGAGCACGGGAGGATGGATCTCGGTAACATGCTCCACCACTGTTATGATTACAATCTTTTCGACTCTTGCCGATCATGACGGTGTGTGACGCGGTTCTGTGTCTGCCAGAGCGCTATATGTGCTGTTGTGTGTGTGGGAACTCGCTTTGCGTGTGTTAGCGCATGCGGCTGGGTTACCTGTTTGGGGGTCGAACGGCATACCCAAAGGGGGTCGAATGTGCGGATTATATAGATAGGGGGGCCTGACTGTGACCAAACACGAAGTCAATAATACGGTATGATATTAGGGACGACATTCAAGTAATTCCTAATTGTTCCTCATCTTGTTTCGTTGCGTCAACGCTGCCCATTATTGTTTTGTTCTTGCACCTCGGGCCATCCACCGACTTGCTCTTCGCCTGCATACTCAGTGCTAATTTGCTCCTGGCGGTGACATCTTTTGACGCCATCATGTTCTGATCCTCCTTCGGCAGGTTTTTGATATTTGCTTCGCCAGCGTATTAATCCCAAAACCAAGACCGCAAGGAGAAGTCCTCCAAGAAGACCACCGACAATACCGCCTATCTGTGCGATAGTGATGCTCCTCGTGGACGATGGAGAAGACGCTGTCGCAGTGGCTGGAGGGCCAAGAAATGGCGAGGAAGATCCTTGAATAGCTGTGGTAGAAGATGATGTAGTCATTGATGTCATCTGACGGATTCAGCAAGATAGAGAGAAATCTTACAATCGACTTAAGCTGTGCAGAATCCCATCCTTCAGAGTAGTCTGGCCCGTGAACCCCCCACATATAAACACACCAGCCTCCGCCGGTCGAGCCACCTGGTCCGTAGACTTGGGCGTCAAAAGAAACACCTTCGCATTGAGTCAAACTGGCGTTTGTGTTCCATATTGCACATCCGTCGAGGCACGAGAGGAAGTCAGGAGCGTATCTGAAAAAGAGATCCCCACTCGACACCCCGACCTCTCCAGCAATGAGACCACTTGTACAATATATGTTGTAAGTTGCGCCTGTAGAAGCTTGATATGTCGTACGGTTGAGAGGAGCACAGTTGGTGTTGCCTGTAGGTTGCGAACTCACGGTGCTAGTTGGTGTAGTCTTCAAAATCAGCCAATTTCGATGAACGATATCAACCGTTTGAGGGCTTGCTGTGGGCACCATTTGAAGTTTTGCACTGTCTTGTCCGACAACGGGTACCCAACTTGTTGCGCTCCAGTAAAACCAACATTCACTTCCGCCGGCTACACCGTCTGGTCCATAGAAACTGTACCTCCAGGTCATGCTGACACATTTCTCTGGATTTACGATATTCCACTGAACGCATGCATTCATGCATGACGCAAAATCGACTGTGTAGCTGATAAACAGAATTTCAGTCCAATAATACGAAGTGTCGCAAATAATATCAAACGTATATCCTCCTGTCGCATAGGTCGCAGCATTGACTTGGGCGCAACCTGTACCCCTTTTGACTGCCTTATACAAGGTAGGTGAAACGGAGAACTTGTCGTGTTTTCTGATCATTATTAAACCAACATTGACTTACCCCCAATGCTCCTCACGGGAGACATTTTGCAAGTCGACCATCCTCTCGTCCTGATCAACTTTGGTTTTCGCCCGGCTATTGCCGGATTATCCCAACGAGTCGGTAACACGAAGGGGGCAGTGGACATATTATGAATCGCAATACATCCCGCCCGTGACGGAGTGTGTTGCGAAATTGTTACATACGGTCGTGTATGTCCCTCGACAAACCCCACTCGCGAACCTAAAACGCAAAAGGGCAAAGGCGTAACCAGTGCGCCAAGCGGTGTTTGTGGCTTCTAGAGTATAATATACAAAGAATTGGAGTTGGATCGCCACGCAGATATGGTCCCATGATCCAAACTTTATTCAAGTTCTTTCGAACGAATTGGGATTTAACCCCCACGAAAATTCAGTTTTCACCCGAAAGTCTGGGACCTTCACCGCGAAAAACCAACAGTCCAGCCACTGCGGAACTGCTTCGTTTTCGCAAAATTTGCATGGGTTGGCTGGTTATCAGAAATCCCCGCACTTCACTCAGAAAATCCGAGTACCCAGTTCCCACACTCCGTTAATTTGGCTGTGGTGTGGGTTATGTGGTTTATGGCTTGGTCTTCGTCGAAATACAGTAGTGGTCATGCGACCGTATTTCTGTGGGGGTGCCAACCCAACCCAATACAATTAGCGGCTGTGGGAATTCATACAGTTTTGTCATGGGACTGAATTTCTCATGGGGTGGCAAACCCAATTCTTAGCTTCTCAGCACGAGAGCCTCCTCGAGCCCCTTTCCGCCTCTTCAGGCCTCTTCGAGTGAGCCTCCTCCCACATCCATCGGGAATGGAGGTCTCGCAGCCAGTCTATAAATAACAGGACCCCACATGGTCCGGGACAATGAGGGTCGTGACAAAGGGCCGCAGGTTTGATACTATTGAAACAAAAAGTAATTCTTTGGAATCAGGTGTTTCAGGAGGGGTTAGTTAACCTTCCCCCTAACCCTTATTATTTATGCTCATAAATAATAAATACCATTAATTAGGAGAGGGAGAATGGATGTGTATTGAATTGAATTTTTTCGACAATTATTGATGGTATGATTGACGCGTTGAAGCGGGAAGAGAGGGACAAGGGAGAAGAAGCAGACTTTGGACGCTTGCCTCTGCGGGTATTACAATGATTCTGGGGGTCTTCTTCTGGGCATTTGCCTCTATAGCTAGTGACTGTTCAGCGTTGGAACGGCCATCGGTACGGTGGCCTACCAGTGTTCCTCACCCTGAACTAACATATTTGGAGGCGGGTGTTCGGTCACACGCATTCAGGAGCATTTAGCTGGCTGGCTGAAGCATTGTTTTGCGTCTTTGTCATTCAGATCATTTTTTTCAGGATACTAGAAGGCATGGATGGCGATAGTGCGAAGTTCATTAGTGCGGTGACTGGATTGTTGTTTTTCTTTTTGTATATACCGATACTAACCTACGAGGTCATAATAGCTAGAGATGGGTCACCGGTTGCGATTTCCGGGAATTTCATGTTGGTAGAACTTGATCCGAGGTATGGCTTTTTGGATTCTGAGATATCAACGTACTGGAAGACATTGACTAGTCTCACTGGGTTATAGATATGTACGTACCTTTAATCAAATCGATTCATGTACCTAGTGAGCAGCTTCACGAACGAGACGTCGAAATACATAATTACAAGGCTGTCTTAATCCAGTAAAACGACTCGCATAAGAGATAGTGAAACCAGCACCCTCCCGCGTGTAGTTAATTGTTGACTAGGAGGCATACGTACTACCCACGTATTCGCAGAAGTAACTGGGTGGTAAGAATCGATGGAGTTCAGATGTAACGGGGTTCAGGCTTAATAACTGAGCAGAGCTCTACTCCCGGCAATCTGGTGACCACGATAGCTCAATTACCCGAGCAGCTGTCAAGATACTTGTTAACAGTCACACTTCATTGCTATTAAACTGCACTCGCTACAAATCATCAAAACTAAATAGCTAAGGCTTCGTCAAACGTGTAATATTCTGCCTCTTCCAACGGGCTACTAGTGCTCAAAAAGCACAGACTCCTCTTTCTTGGGATGGCGCTCGAACGCGAATTTGACCAAATTCTCGACGAGTTCCATCAATCCATACCCGGCTCCTGCCATCAACTGGGGATAGACAGATTTGGAAGTGAATCCAGGACTACAACTGGCCTCGTTGAAATAGATTTGTTCGGTCTGACGATCCATGAAAAAGTCAACGCGACCATACCCAGTGCAGTCAAGCAAGCGGTAGATTTGTAGGGCAAGGCCCGTGATTTTGTCCGAGATGCGTTTCGGGACGTCTGCTGGAATAACGTAATGAGGCGGAGAGTGATACTTCGTCTCGTGGTCGTTCCATTCTCCATGGTAGGCAATCTCACCGACAGGACTGGGGTACAATGTGTGGTTGCCCATGATCGCAATCTCCAACTCCCTTGGCCTCTTGACTCCTTCCTCGATCAATACACGCCTATCGAGTTCCATCGCTGCCTGCATGGCGTCTTCCAACTGCGTGATATCCTTCACCATCGACACCCCAAGCGCCGATCCGAGATTCGCCGGCTTGACAAACAGAGGAAGGGAAAACTCAGACGCTTGTTGGATAATCTTGTCGACATTCTCAACGTAGTCTTCCCGTGTAAATGCGATGTAGCGAGTCATCGGAATGCCATGCGCCGCAAGGATCTGTTTCGCGACAATCTTGTCCCGCGTCAATACGGTCGCAATGATTCCACCTCCCAGATACGGAATGCCTTCCAATTCTAGGATCCCCTGGATAGCCCCCGCACCTCCCTCCCACCCATCCAGAAGCGAAAATACGACATCGCACAACTCCGACAACGGTGTCGCTGGTCGCACGGTCCCGCCAATAGAAGACTCGCCGGCAGCAAGAGCCTTCATGCTCTGAGTTTCGGACAACCAACGTCCTTGCTTGGTCAAGACGAGAAGCGACGGAAGTAGCGTCTTAGACCCCGAGAGCGCGCCTAGGATATTACGAGCCGACATCATGGACACGGTATGTTCGGCGGAAGGACCGCCGGCTATGAGAAGCAAGCGTATTGGTCCAACAGGTTGAGCATCACCAGAAGGCATGTTGAGTAGAGTGAAGTCGCGATTATGGATCTCTGGGGCTCTTCACGAAGGCTTATGAGAAAGCAAGGGAGGAGGGTGATGCGAGATATATGGAAAAGCACGGACAAACACTGATTTAAAGTTCGCGACAACCTGCGGTTCGCGCAGGCGATAAGGCCTCTGTTATCCCTCCACGCGGATGCTTCGCAAAGGGTGTATGGTAAGTTAATTTCGCAACGGAAAAGCACGCAATCTAAGGTTTGGGTAGCACAACGGCGCAATTCTCTCAGATAAACGTGGTATCTCTCAATTTCTCTGTCTCTCTTCATAAACGTCAAAAACAGGGTTCGAGACGTTAGACACTTCATGAAGAGCCCAGAGAAACTATCTGTAAGCTATCTCGTTGGTATAAAAGCCAGAAGACTCATAGATTGAGATGCGGTTTAAGTTCCTATTCCGCCGGTGTGGCGTTATCACCGGCTATTCATCGCTATAGCGCCCACATCAAATGCCAGGTCAGCCGGACACCAAAAATTGGTATTCTTTTCCGAGCCGTCTGTTCCGATCGTGTTTAGCACTGCACGCAACTCGGATATTGGATGGGTGATAGGTTATTGATAAGCTATCTCGCAAAAAAGAAAATCTTTCACATTGCTCCGCAGGCAGTAATTACCTGTTCCGTCGATTAAAGGATTAGAGGTTGCATATCCATCCCGGAACGACGTGGGACGTTTTCTAGTAATTTAGTATTGATTTGAATGCAAGAGTTTACTACACTGCCAGTACTAGTTGTTTAGATATCATGCAAGCCGGCGACGCGGGATGGTTTCTTTCTTCCGCCTGGTATCTCAGGAACATGACAAGCTGCTTGCGGGACAGGATATTCCCAATCCTACAGGAAAGCATATCTTTCAAAGGCAGTTGCGTTAGATCCCTCCAGTGACTCATCATAGAGCACGTGATTCCGGCCCATCCAACCCCGCCCCGGACACAATTCTTCCCCACCGGCGCTCATAGGAAATACCATGGCAATCGAATGGCACATGTTGAATCCCCTCTCCGCGGTCGTTGAGAAGCTCCGGGACTATAGATACTAGTAATGTCTCATGAAACAGGCTGTATTCGTTTCCAAGTGATGTTTCCGATTTGTGCAAAATAGACGCACAGAGCGAAGTGCGAGGGACAGCTGTGGGAGGTTTAAATTTGGTGGGTGGTGTTTTGGGGAGGAAAGGGGTAGACGCGCCAGGTACCAATGGCAAGACAAGATTGCAGGACTCGGCCCTTCTGCGGACGTGACAACAGCTGCAACCATCGAGGAAGGAATCAGCGCGAGTTGTCGCCGCAATTGGGGACGGCTGGGGGGGTTGAGAACAGTCGCCTTATACATGCAGAATGCAACGTATGGGCCGAGTCAGGCAGTGTGTTGTGTGATATCGTTGGTGAAAAGCCGTTACCTGCCTCTGGTCATCAGCAAAGCCCTCAAGGAAGCCCACCGAGACGACAGGGGCCCCGTCATCTCCGATTCATCAAATATACGCCACATTTGATAAGCCCGACGCTCCCGGTGGATTCATTCCCTTCATTGCACGGTGCGTTGCTTCCCACCGGCACGAGTCGCCCATGCCCGGACGAAGTCGCCCTGTTGGCCAGATATCCAGTAAAGACAGCTTTACGTTGCCAAACATGTCCCGCGGCGGAGGACGAATTCGGCGCCGCTCAGATAAATAAATATTGATTACGTCAGTGGTGGTTGTCGGCCGCGGGCCGCGGCTAGTCTCGCCTAACACCCTGCTGCCCCTTCAAGCCAAAGTCGGCTTCCACAGATTCCACACCGTCTATCCAAGTGAAGCACGCCGAATCGGGGATGGAGCGCCCGCAACAACACTCGTATTTCCGAAAATACACCCACGATGGCATGCTACTAAAGCTCAACAGCAGCGCGCTCAACATCCCCACGGGCGACGACAAACCGCTCCGATTCTGGCTGGATCAGGCAAAGCGGACCCTGAAGAAGGTAGTGGAATGGAGGGGTGGTTAACTGACTTTAGGCCGAAGAGGCGATGAATGCAGACGCAAGCGACTTGAAAACGGCCTATGTACAGTTCACAAGGGCAGCGGTAATCCTGGCGGAAGTAATTCCAACTGCCGATGGTTTCTCCTCGTATCGAGAACAGTACGAGATTCTGACAGAGGTATGCAATTACACGGCATGTCTCTGATCTTAGAAAATTCTGCCTGCTATTGTAGCTGAATCAGACAAGCTCTGGGATTTGTTAGTCTACAGAGAAGCCGCCTTGTTGCACCGTCCCGAACCCTCAAATTCCGATCTTGAAGGCGTCGAAATCGATCCATACGACTCGCCTCCATCGATTCCCCCTCCAGAATTCAATACCGCTTCCACTCCTCCATATATCAAAGCCGTACTGCGTCTCAAAGACGAGTTCATCACTTTCCTCCTTCCCTCCGATTTGACATTCGATAAAATCATCCAACACACCTGTCTCACATTATGTCGCCGTTGTTATTCTGCCGAAACGGTATCTTAGGGTTAGGGTTAGGGTTAGGGTTAGGGTTAGGGTTAGGGTTAGGGTTAGGGTTAGGGTTAGGGTTAGGGTTAGGGTTAGGGTTAGGGTTAGGGTTAGGGTTAGGGTTAGGGTTAGGGTTAGG
>Ga0302325_10015452_pt1 | contig 16228 bp, 14 predicted proteins | sample Palsa_T0_2_FD_201948 | JGI IMG/M metagenome (GOLD analysis project Ga0302325, IMG submission 201948) | Peat permafrost microbial communities from Stordalen Mire near Abisko, Sweden - Palsa_T0_2 | ecosystem: Environmental > Terrestrial > Soil > Palsa > Peat permafrost | place: Sweden: Abisko... | reverse complement strand
GCCGAAGGCCGCCCCGCCGATCTGCTGCTGCTCGACCGCGACGCCGGCGCCGACGTGCGCGCGTTGCGCGAGCCGCGCGTGGTGATCAAAGGCGGCGCGGTCGCGCACGAGCGCGCTTGATCGAGCTGCACGGTCTGCGGGTCGCGGTACTGGGTGCGATCTCGTGGCGCACGCCGCCGCCCGGGTACGGTCCGTGGGAGCAGGTCGCGTACAACATCGCGCGCGGTCTGGCGGAACGTGGCGCCGACGTGACGCTGTTCGCGACCGCTGACTCGTCGAGTCCGGGAAAGCTCGCCGCGGTGGTTCCGGTGGGTCTGAACGAGGACCCGGCGCTGAACGCCGATCTCTGCACCGAGCTGCACGTCGCTTCGTGCTTCGCGCGCGCCGGCGACTTCGATCTGATCCACAACAACCTCGACTGGAAGCCGCTGCTGTACGCGCTCGCGACCGACGCGCCGCCGGTCGTGACAACGATCCACGGCTTCTCATCGCCCAATATCCTGGGCGCATACTACGCCGGCGCGTCACGTTCGTTCTATTGCTCGATCAGCGACGCCGACCGCGATCCCGGACTCGGCTATCTCGCGACGACCTACAACGGGATCGATCCGAGCGCGTGGACGTATCGTGACAGTCCCGGCGACTACCTGCTGTTCTACGGCCGCTTCCATCCGGAAAAGGGCCCGCATCTCGCCATAGCGGTCGCGCGCCGCGCGGGCGTGCGCATCAAGCTCGCCGGGATACCGCACGATACGGCGTATTTCGATCAGCAAGTGGCGCCGCACATCGACGGTGACGCGGTGCAGTTGCTCGGCCACGTACAGGGCGCCGAGCGCGACGAGCTGCTCGGCGGCGCGCTCGCGCTCGTCCACATGACGACGCGACCGGAACGCTTCGGGCTGACGCTCATCGAGGCGATGGCGTGCGGAACGCCGGTACTCGGCGCACGGATGGGTTCGGTCCCCGAGATCGTCGTCGACGGCGTGACGGGATTCTTGTGCGACGACGTCGCCGACGCAGCCGGCAAGGTGCCGCTGCTGCACGGCTTGTCTCGCGCCGCGTGTCGCGAACGCGTGGAGACGACGTTCTCGCTGGACCGGATGGTCGAGCGCTACGCGGACGCCTACGCAACCGCGCTGCGCCTGCGCATTCCGCCGCCACCCACCGAAGATCAACTGCGCTGGCGCCACCACGACTGGTGGGACCGCCCGATGGCCTTCACCGACATCCCGCCGCGCCCACGGCACCCCCTCGACATCGAGCGCTTCAGCAAACCGCCGTCGGCTACGGAGGGATTCCGGAGCTGAGCATATCGGCGGCGTAGTCGGGACAGCGTGCCACGGTTTGCGGATCGCTCGATGCGATCGACCCGCCGGCGCGCGTGATCCAGCAACTCCCGTCGATGATCGGGCAATAGCACGCTTCGATCTGCATGCGCTGGTAGTTCTTCACGATCGCCGCGATCAGGACGGGATTGGTGATGCGGAAGAGTTGCGTCGCGCCGCCGACGCGAATGACGTAACCGGGACTGGGGTCGCTGAAGCTTCCGGTCAGCTTCTGCCTCGTGCCCGGTTGAATCGCGCGCATCGTGTCGACGAGCGTACGCTGCACTTTACCGTCGAGTAAGAGGCGGATCCAACGCACCCGGGCGGGTCCGAGGCCCTCGTTCGAGATCGTCTCGGTAATTGATTTCTTGTCATAGCTGGTCTGGAACGCCACGTAGGGCCAGACCTGCGACGCCAGCTGCTGCGCGACGATCCTCGACTGCCACACCGACGCTGCGGTTGCCATCGAGCTGACGAACAGCGCGCCGATTGCGATGATCAGGTCGATGCGAAAGCCTTTGAACTCCGTATCGCGCGTCCCGCGACTCCTGCGCGGCGCGTCGTCGCCCGGCTCGGTGGTCACCGAACGGCCGCCGCTCGATCGTCGATCCAGTGCAGCGCGCGGCGGCCGCGCTCGGCTTTCTCCAGCGCGTCGTCGATCGTGTCGCCCAGCACGGTGAAGTGTCCCATCTTGCGGCGGAGCGCCGCGTGCGCCTTGCCGTAAACGTGGAGCTTGAGATCGCGCTCGCGAAGCAGCTCGTCGACCCCGCCCAGCGTGTCGCCCGCGCCGTCGCCCAGGATGTTCACCATCACCGCCGGCCGGAACTGTCGCGGCTCGACCAGCGGCAGACCGCAGATTGCGCGAACGTGCATCTCGTACTGGCTGATCTGCGTCGCGTCGAGCGAGTAGTGACCGCTGTTGTGGACGCGCGGCGCGATCTCGTTGACCAGCAGCTCGGCGCCGGTTTGGAAGAACTCGACGCAGAACGTGCCGACGATCTCGAGCCGCTCGGCGATCGTCGTCGCGAAGCGGCGCCCGCGCTCGGCGACGTCGGCGCCGATGCGCCCGGGAACGATCGTCGTCGCGAGCACGCCGTGATCGTGCTGGTTCTCCGACGCCGGGAACGCGAAGATCTGACCCCGCTCGTTGCGCGCGGCGATGATCGACAGCTCGCGATCGAACGGGATCCAGCGCTCCCAGATGAGCGCGACGCCGCCGGCGTGGCGCCACGCGGCGTCGGCGTCCGCGCGCGAGCGCACGACCCACTGGCTCTTGCCGTCGTAACCGCCGAGCGTGGTCTTGAGCACGCCGGGAAAGCCGATCGCGCGCTCGGCGGCGTCGAGCTCGGCCGGCGAGCGGACCGCGGCGAAGTCGGCGGTCGGGATCCCGCAGTCGCGCACGAAGGTCTTCTCGAGGATCCGGTCCTGGGTGATGCGCAGCGCCCCTGAGCCCGGGTGAACGACCCGGCGGTCCGCTTCGAGCGCGAGCACCGATGCCAGCGGGATGTTCTCGAACTCGTAGGTGACGACGTCGCTGCGCGCGCCGAGCTCGCCGATCGCGCGCAGGTCATCGTACGCGGCGACGATCTGCTCGTCGGCGACCTGACCGGTCGGCGAGTCGGGCAGCGGCTCCAAGGTCACGGCGCGAAACCCCATCCGCTTGGCTTCGAGCGTGAGCATGCGGCCGAGCTGGCCGCCGCCGAGGATGCCGATCGTGCGGATCATAGCTCGGTCGCTTCGACGTCGGCGGCGATGCGCGCGGCCCGTTCTGCCAGCCGCCGCGCCAGCTCGGCGTCGCGCAGCGCCAACACGCGCGCAGCGAACAGCGCGGCGTTCGCCGCTCCGCCGATCGCCATCGTCGCGACGGGCACGCCGGCGGGCATCTGCGCGATCGACAGCAGCGAATCCAAACCGCCCAGCGACTTCGACTGCACGGGGACGCCGATCACCGGCAGCGTGGTCTTGCTTGCCACCATGCCCGGCAGGTGCGCGGCGCCGCCGGCGCCGGCGATGATGATCTCGATCCCGCGCGACGCCGCCTCGGCGGCGTAGCGGAACATCAGGTCGGGGGTGCGATGCGCCGACACGACGCGCAGCTCGAACGGGATCTCGAGTTCCTGCAGCGTGGTGGCGGCAGCCCGCATCGTCTCCAGATCGGACGTCGAGCCCATGATGATCCCGACCCGGGGCGTGTCGCTCATCGCAGCCGGGCGTTCGGGCCGCCCGCAGCCGCGCCCTGGAGTGGCGGTCTCAGCAGGTTGTCAGACGGTGCCCGTACGATCCGCGTGCGTGCAGGAACGTCAAACGCTCGGCCCTTGGGCATCGCGCTGGGTGGCCCAAACCGACCGGCTGCGAGCCCTCGAAGAGCACCTCGAACGCGACGCCGGCGCCCCGGTTTCGCTGTGGTTCGAACGCGCCCGGTTGCTCGAAGCGCTCGGCCTGCGCGACGACGCCAAACGCGCGTACTTCGACGTGCTCGCTCGCGACCGCAGCCACTGCGAGTCGATGATCTCGCTCGGCCAGCTGCTCGTCGCGTCGGGCGACACCAAGACCGCTCGCGTCTTCTTCTTCGAGGCGGCGACGCGGTATCCGGACAGTGCGCCGGCGCATGTGCGGCTCGGCGAATCGATGCTCGAGGACGACGAGCTCGACGCGGCGTCCGCCTCTTTCGAGGAGGCCCTGCGGCTCGATCCCGCCCTGCGCGAAGCACGTCGCGGCTACGCGACGGCGCTGGAACGCAGCGGCCGCCGCGAAGAAGCCGAGCGCGAGTGGCGCAAGGCGTTTCCCGACGGCTCGATCGAGATCGCGCCGTACCGCGGCGCCGTCGAGCCGGTTCGCGTGCTGCTGCTGTCGTCGGCCTGCGGCGGCAACATTCCGATCAAGCACCTGCTCGACGACCGGGTGTTCGAAGTCGCGACCTTGATCGCCGAGTCGTATCCCGGCGCGAGCGCGCTTCCGCCGCACGGCGTCGTGCTCAACGCGATCGGCGAAGCCGATCGCTGCGAGCGGGCGCTCAACATCATCGAGACCGCGCTCGGCCGCGGCGAGGCGGCGATCGTGAACCATCCGGCGGCGGTGCGCGCGACGGGTCGCGTCGAGAACGCGCAGCGGCTCGCGGCGATCCCGGGCGTGGTGACGCCGCGCATGGTGCGCGTCGCGCGCAAGGAGCTGACGGCCCCCGACGGGCCGGCCCTGCTCGCGGCGCTCGACTTCGAATGGCCGGTGCTGCTGCGCAGTCCGGGCTACCACACCGGCGAGCACTTCACGCTCGTCGAGCACGCCGCGCGGCTGCACCAAGCCGCCCAAGCGCTGCCCGGCCCCGACCTGTTGGCGATCTCGTACATCGACACGCGGCGCGAGGACGGCACCTGGCGCAAGTACCGCGTGATGTTCGTCGACGGCCGTCCCTACCCGCTGCACCTGGCGATCTCGAACCATTGGAAGGTGCACTACTTCTCGGCCGCCATGGCCGATCGGGTTGACTATCGCGAAGAAGAGCGGGCGTTTCTCGAAGACATGCCGGGCGTGCTCGGCGCGGACGTCATGGAGGTGCTGCGGCGCATCGCGGAAGTGCTCGGGCTCGACTACGGCGGGATCGACTTCGCGCTCGACCCGGAAGGCCGCGTCGTCGTGTTCGAAGCGAACGCGACGATGGTGATCACGCCGGTCGACGACGACGAGCGCTGGACGTACCGGCGCGCGGCGCTCACCCGCGTCGCCGACGCGGTTCGGGCAATGCTGGTGGAGCGCGCCCAAGCGTAGTATCGTCCGCTCATGCGGTTTTCGCTCGGGATCAACTACTGGCCGCGCCGGTCGGCGATGGCGATGTGGCGCCGCTTCGATCCCGGCGAGATCCGCGAGGACTTCGCGCGCATCGCGGAGCTCGGCCTGGACGCGGTGCGGTTCTTCCTGCGCTGGGACGACTTCCAGCCGCGATCCGACGCGATCGACGCGACGATGCTGGCGCGGCTCGAAGCGCTGGCCGGCATCGCGGCCGAGGCCGGCCTGCGCACAACGCCGACGCTGTTCTGCGGCCACATGAGCGGCGTCAACTGGCTACCGGCATGGACGCTCGACGCCAGCACGCGGCACGGGCGTTTTCGCACGCTGACGGCCGAAGGCGAGTCGCCGTACGGAATCGGCGACTTCTACACCGGCGCGCTGCTCGACGCGCAGTTGGTGTTCGCGCGCGCGGTGGGCGAACGTCTGCGCGCGCATCCGGCCGTGCTGGCGTGGGATCTGGGCAACGAGTTCACCAACCTGCGTGAACCGGCCAGCGAGCAGGACGCGGCCGAATGGAGCCGGCGGTTGAGCGCCGCGCTGCAAGAGACGTCGGGAATACCGGTGACCGCCGGGACCCACGGCGAGGACCTGGACAGCGATCGCGAGCTGCGGCTGTCGTCGCTGTGCGCGCCGTTCGCGTTCGCGACGATGCACGGTTACCCGGTGTACAGCGCTTTCTCGCGCGGGCGCTACGATCCCGAGGTCGTGCCGTTTCTGGGGCTGCTGACCGCGACGTTTTCGCACAAGCCGGTGCTGTTCACGGAGTTCGGCAACCCGACGTGCCCGCCGGGCAAGCTCTCGCCGTTCGAGCGCGTCGCGCTGCCAGACGAGGCGCCGAATCCGACCATCTCGCCCGACGATCCGGTGCTCGCGGCGTACGCGTGCCTGAGCGAAGACGAGATGGCGTCGTACTGCACCAACGTCCTCGAACGGCTGCACGCCGACGGGCGGCTGGGAGCGTACTGGTGGTGCTGGGCCGACTATGCCGACGAGCTGCGCGGCGAGCCGCCCTTCGACCGCGCGCCGCACGAGCTCACCTTCGGGATCGTGCGCAGCGACGGCAGCGCGAAGCCGGTCGCGGCGGCGCTCTCCGCCTTCGGCGCGCAGCAGCGCAGCGTGCTGATGCCGCGCGACATGCCGCTCATCGCCGAGGTCTACTACTATCGCACCCTGCCGCGGAGCACGACCACCCTGTACGACGCCTTCGTCGGGTCGGTCGAGGAACGGCGCGCCGAGGCGCGGTAAGCCGAGCCGATGCGCGAAAACACCCTCAAGCGCCGGATGCAGGCCGGCGAAACGGTCCTGGGCTCGTGGCTGTCCCTCCCCGATGCCGTCGCGGCCGAAGCGATGGCGCAAGTCGGCTTCGACTGGCTGCTGATCGACATGGAGCACGGCCCGGCGGCGCTCAACGAGGCGGCGTCGATGCTCACCGCGGTGCGCACGACCGGCGTGACCGGGATCATCCGCGTTGCGTGGAACGAGTCGTCGCAGATTCAGCGCGCGCTCGACTTGGGCTGCGCGGGCATTCTCGTGCCGGTCATCAACACCGCCGAGGACGCGCGCCGCGTCGTGCGCGACGCACGCTTTCCGCCGCTGGGCGAGCGCAGCCGCGGCGGCGTGCGCACGACGCTGGCCTTCGCGACCGATGCGATGACCTATTTCGAGCGCGCCAACGACGAGGTGCTGGTGCTCGTGCAGATCGAGACCGAGCTCGCCGTCGAGAACGTCGACGAGGTGCTGGCTGTCGAGGGGATCGACGGCGTGTTCGTCGGGCCCAACGACTTGGCCGCGTCGGGCCTCAAGCGCTGGCCCGACGTGTGGATCGGCGACGAAGCCTACATGGCGCTCGTGCGGCGCGTGGCCGCGGCCGCGCGCAAGGCCGGCAAAGTCGCCGGTTTTCTCGCGCGCGACGCCAAGATGGCCGTCGAGGTCGACGCGCTGGGCTACAACTTCGTCGGCGTCTCGGGCGACGTCAACATCATGACCGCCGCGGCCAAGCGCGCGCTCGACGAGGCGCGCGCCGGACTGCAGCGCGCGCAGCCGGCGGCACCGGAACCGCCCGTGACGAAACCAGCGGCGGGAGATCCGTTCGACGACGCGCTCGAACCGGTGCGGCGGCGCATGGAGCGCGCGCGGCTGCAGGAGAGTTTCGTGCGCGGGCTGTTCCGGGAGGGCGCCGTGCTCGACCCGAACGACGTCGCGTTGCAGTGGGCCGGGATGCCGAACAAGAACGAGCGCGCGGTGACGATCGCCGTGCTCGACGCGCTGACCGCGGCCGGCTTTCTCGGTCGCGACGGCGACCTCTACCGCGTGCTGCGCGTCCCCGACTAGCGATGACCGCGCTTCCGTCGTCGATGCGCGCCGCGGTGCTCGACCGTTCCGCCGGCGCGCTGCGCGTCGTCGAGCGCCCGCTGCCCGTACCGCGCGACGGCGAGCTGCTGCTGCGCGTTCGGGCCTGCGGCGTCTGCCGCACCGATCTGCACATCGTCGACGGCGACCTGCCGCCGCATGCCGATCCCGTCATTCCCGGCCACCAGATCGTCGGCGACGTCGTCGCGGGCGCGACGGCGGACCGTCCGCTCGGGACGCGCGTCGGCGTGTCGTGGATCGCCTCGACCGACGGAACGTGCCCGTTCTGCAAGCGCCGAGCCGAGAACCTGTGCGACGCGATCCGGTTCACCGGCTACGACGTCGACGGCGGCTACGCGGAGTACGCCGTCGCGCGCGCCGCCTTCACCTACCCGCTGCCCGAGGCGCTCGACGACACCGACGCCGCGCCGCTGCTGTGCGCGGGGATCATCGGCTTTCGCGCCTTGCGCGTCGCGGGCGTCGAGCGCGGCGAACGGGTGGGGCTGTACGGGTTCGGCTCGTCGGCGCACCTGATGGTCCCCGTGCTCCGTTCGTGGGACTGCGAAATCTACGTCAGCACGCGCGGTGCGTCGCACCGCGCCTTCGCGCGCTCGCTGGGCGTCGAATGGGTCGGTGACGCCACCGACCGGCCGCCGGCCGCGCTCGACCGGGCGGTGACCTTTGCGCCGTCCGGCGACGTCGTGATCGCCGCGCTGGGCGCGCTGCGCAAGGGCGGCATCGTCGCGATCAACGCGATCCACCTCGACCGCATCCCGCAGTTCGACTACGACTCGCTGCTGTGGGGCGAACGTCAACTACGATCGGTAGCCAATATGACGCGCAGCGACGCCCGCGACTTTCTCACCCTCGCCGCGCGCATCGAACTGCGGCCCAAGGCGACTGCGTTCGGCCTCGAGCGGGTGGGCGAAGCGCTCGACGCGGTTCGCAGCGACGCGGTCGACGGCGCCGCCGTCGTCGTGCCGGAGCAGCGCTCGTGACCGATCGCGAGACGGCCGAGCTGCGCGCGCGGCTGGTGAGCGAGCTCCGTGCGCGCGGCGACGTTCGCACGGCGCGCGTGGCGAGCGCCTTCGGCCGCGTCCCGCGCCATCTCTTCGTCACCGGCGCGCCGCCGGCCGAGGTCTACGCCGACCGCTCGATCACCATCAAGCTCGACGACGGCGTACCGGTGAGCTCGTCGTCGCAACCGGCGATCATGGCGCAGATGATCGAGCTGCTCGGCCTGCGCGGCGGCGAGCGCGTGCTGGAGATCGGGACCGGCAGCGGCTACAACGCCGCGCTGCTCGCCGAGTTGGTCGGACCGCAGGGTGCGGTGACCACGATCGACATCGACGACGAGCTGGTCGCCGCGGCACGGCGACAGCTCGACGCCGCCGGATACGCGAACGTGCGCGCGCTCGTCGCCGACGGCGCCGGCGGCGACTCGAGCGGCGCGCCGTTCGACGCCATCGTGTCGACGGTCGGCGTCGAGCAGATCCCGGCGGCCTGGATCGCGCAGCTGCGCACCGGCGGACGGCTGGTCGCGCCGCTGACGATCCGCTCGATGCAGAAGGTCGTGGCCTTCGAGCGCACCGCACGCGGCTTGGAGAGCGACGCGGTACTGGACGCGGCCTTCATCATGCTGCGCGGGCCGTCGGCGACGCAGCACGGCCGCACCATCGCGCTCGGCGATCCGACGACGACGCTGCACGTGCTCGCGCCCAACGCCACGTCGCTCGACGCCGACGCGCTCGTGCGCGCGCTGCGCGGCAGCGCGCACGACGAGCACCCGGTGCGCCATCTCGACGTTCGCGACGCCTGGGAGGGCTTCACGATGTGGCTCGCGCTGCATGACGACGCGTTCTGCCGGCTCAGCGCGCAGGGGACGAACGCGACGTCCGGACGCGTTCCGAACCTCGTCCCCGGCGGTGCGACGCCCTACGGCGTCGCTTCGACCTTCGGGCTCGCCGCGCGCGGCGAGCTGGTGCTGCTGGCGGCCTGGGGGCCGGGCGACGTGATGCTGCGCCGCTTCGGCGGCGGCACGGGCCTCATCGATCGCGCGCAGAGCGCCGTCTCCGGCTGGGACGATGCCGGCCGGCCGGGCAACGCCGCGCTGCGCATCGCGGTCGACGACGCCGGCGACACCCGCGTCACCGTTCGCCCCCGTTGACGCGATGCGCGCGCCGCGCTACCAGTACGCGACGTCTTTTTGCTGGGTGTCCTTGAACTTGCCGAACGTGGCCGGGTCGTTGTGGAACTCGTTGGTGAGATCGTCGATGCGCTGCTGGTCGAGCGGGTGATCGCGCATCCAGGTCGCCTGACCCGGCCCGTACGTCGCGGTCATGATCTGGAAGAACCAGACCATCCCCCACGGGTTGAACTGTCCGGTCGCGGCCAAGATGCGCGCGCCTTCCTCGTCGGCTTGCGCTTCGATGTGGCGTGATTGCGCGGCATCGCTGCCGGCCACCGCGTACTGCGAGCCGTAGTCGACCGCCGCGCCGGCCAGCGGGCCGAGCACGATCTGCGCTAGGATCGAGCCGATCTGCGCCGCCGTACTCTTCTTCTGCAGCGCGTCCATGTGCTTGGCGACGTGGTGCAGCACCATATGGCCGGTCTCGTGCGCGAGCACGCCGGCGAGCTCGTCGCGGTTCTTCGCCAAGCGGAGCAGGGGCTCGTTGACGTAGATGTTGCCGCCGGGGACTGAGAACGCGTTGGCCGAATCGCCGCGCACGATGTAGTAGCGAATCGGATAGGGATAGCGGGACGCGACCGTCTGGGAGATCACCGAACCGATCTCGTTGAGGTGTTCGTAGTACTCGGAGTCGAACAGCAACTCGCCGTCTTCTCGAAGCTGCGCGAAGACCTCGCGGCCGACAGAGGGCTCGTCGATGGCGGCGGCCGCCGGGGCGATGTGCGTCAGCTCGACGGCTCCGACGCCGGCGACGAGACTGCGGATGAACGCGGTGCGTTGCATTCCTGGGATCCCCTCGGAAAGGACGCGGTTGACCAAAAAACGCTTTCCCCGGACGTTCGGTTGCGCAGTCCTCGCGTTAGCCCTCTCGGCATCTTCCCAGAATGCGGGCGCCGCGAGCTCGCGGGTGGCGGTCCCGCTCGGCGCCCTCGCCGGTCTGCGCGACGCCGGACCTGCCGATCCGAAGACCGTGCTGCACCTGGCGATCGAGCTGCAGCCGAAGGCCGACTTGGACGGGCTCGCCACGCAGATGAGCGATCCGGCCAACCCGGTGCACCGCCAGGCGCTTTCGCTGCAGGCGTTCCTCGACCGGTTCGGCCGCGTGCAGGACGATCGCGCGGTCGGCACGCTGTTGCGCGCGCACGGCGGAACCGACGTCGAGGTCGCCGGTGACGGGCTCGTGTCGGGGGCGCTGCTGCGCATCTCCGAGGCCGAGAAGCTCTTCGGCGTCCACTGGGACAAGTGGACCGACGGCACGCGCACCGTGCTTGCGCCGAGCGGCCCGCTCAACGTGCCGATCGCCGGCGTGCGCGACGTGCGCGGCGTGGTGGTGGCGACAGCGCCGCGGCTGGCGGACACGCGTCCGTCGTTCACCTACTTTCGCGGCGACTGGTACGAGCCGGCGCGCTTTCGTTCGATGACCGACGCGGTCGACAACGGCGGCGGCGGCCAGCGCATCGTGATCCTCGAGGACGCGTCGGACCAGTTCGAGGTCAACGACATCCGCAAGTTCCTGGCGTCGGAAGGCGCACCGCCCGGCGCGGACATGGCGCGCATCAGCGAGCGCAGCTTCATGTTCAAGAGCGCCTCGACCGAGTGCGGCCGCGACGACCGCGGCCAAGAGGGCGGGCTCGACGTTAGCTCGGCGGTGACGATGGCGCCCCTGGCCGAGATCATCGCTGACTACGACGATGTGTGCGGCGCCGGCAACGACGGAACGCTCGCGCTATCGCGCGCGCTCGACCTCGATCCGACGGTGCTCGTGTTTCCGATCGTCGTCGGCCCGGTCGACACGACCATCGCGGCGCGCTACGGGCTCACGCCGCTGCCGCAGCTCGAAGCGATCGTGCGGGGAATTCCCTTAGTGGTGCCGGCCGGAGACGACGGCGCCTACGGCTACAAGGAGAACGGGATCGACACGCCGCGCGTGGCGTGGCCGTGCGTGTCGACCTACGTCATCTGCGCAGGCGGCTCGCAGCTGGGCGACCGCGACGGCGTCGCCGACGAAGGTCCGTGGAACGATCTCGCGCACGCCGGCGGCGGCGGAATCTCCGGCGAGCCGCGGCCGAGCTGGCAGGACGCGCCGGGCGACTTTCTGTTCTCGACGCGCTACGTGCACAACCGCATCGTCCCCGACGTTTCGGCGGACGCGTCGGGACATTTGCGCGTGTACTGGCACGGCTACGGCTTGGGCGGCGTCGGCGGCACCAGCGAGAGCGCGTCGATCGTCGGCGCCGAGCTGGCCGCGATCAACAGCCTCATCGGGCCGGCGCGCAAACTGCTCACCGTCGCCGATCTGTACGTGCTGGCACGCACGAATCCGGCCGCGTTTCGCGACATCTCGCGCGAGAACGACCGCGGCTGGAAGGACAACACGCTGCGCCCTCGCCGTGCGCCGCTGCCCAAGAACTTCAAGGGCATCCTGCCCTCGCCGCCGCCGCTGGTGAAGGGCTGTTCCGATCAGCAGCCCGACGGCTGCACGGTGACCAACGGCTTCGACGCGGCGACCGGGATCGGTTCGATCAAAGAACGAGCCGCCGTCGACGCCTTGCGTTGATCGCCAGCGCCGCGAGAATTATCAGGCCGTCGCATCTCGCGAGACGGACGACGAGTTCGTGTTTAAGGCCAATCCAAGCGAGCCGACGCAAGGCCCTTGAACCGGTGTGCAGTTTTGACGTACAACGTTGCTCGTGGAATTCTCCTCGAAGACTCAGCGAGCAAGTGTTCTGGCCCAGCGCGAGGCGTTGCACCTTGATGACAAGACCCGTGAACGCTTTTATTCCGCCATGCGCGCGAAGCCGACCCCCAGCACTCTGCTGCGGCAACTCATGAACGAGGACGACACGCGCTTCAAACTCGTTGAGTGACCCTGCGACGAAAATCCGGCTGGAGCCCCTCGAGCGTCGCCACGACGATCAAAGAACGAGCCGCCGTCGACGCCTTGCGTTGATCGCCAGCGCCGCGAAGAAGATCAGCGTCGCGAGCAGGACGATCGTCGCGCCGGACGACGCGTGCAGCTCGTACGACGCGTAGAGTCCGCCGATCGCCGAGACGATGCCGAACGCGCACGACAGCAGCATCATCGGAACGAAACGCTCGGTGAGCTGTCCGGCGGCGGCGGCCGGCGTCACCAGCAGCGCGGCGACGAGCACGATCCCGACCAGCTGCACCGAGACGATGATCGTCAGCGCCAAGATGACCAGCAGCGCGTAGTCGATGAACCAGGCGCGAATCCCCGCCGCCTCGGCGACGACCGGGTCGAACGACGTGTAGAGCAGCGGCCGCCATAGCGCGCCGACGACTACCGCGATCCCGAGGCCGACCCCGACGACCACCGCAACGTCCGACGACGACACGCCCAGAATGTTGCCGAACAGATAGTTCGACAGATCGACCGTGGCGCGCGTGGAGCGCGACATCAGGAAGATTCCCAGCGCGAAGGCCGCGGTGAACAGCACGCCGATCGAGGTGTCGAGCGAAACGCGCCCGCGCCGGTGCACGAACCCGATCGCCAGCGCCGTGACGATCGTGGCGACCGCCGCGCCGCCGTAGAAGTTCGCGCCGCGCAGATAGGCGATCACGATCCCCGCGAACGACGCGTGAGCGAGACCGTCGCCGATGAACGACAGCTTGCGCAGCACCACGTACGTTCCCAGCGCCGAGCACAGCACGCCGACGACCAGCGCGGCGACGAAGGCCCGCTGCATGAAGTCGTACTGGAACGGCGCGAGCAGGTCGGACATCAGGCTTTGGCTTCAGCGGATGCGCGCACTCAGCGGCGATGCCCGTGCGTGTGCGTGTGCTCGCGAATCCCCGCGTACGCACCTGATTCGAGCACCGCGTTGGGCGCGCCGTCGGCGAGGATCTTGCGATCGACGACGATCAGGCGGTCGAACCACTCGGCCGCGCGGTCGAGGTCGTGCGTCGTCATGAGGACGGGAAGCCCGTCGCGAACGAGGCCGCGCACGAGATGCAGGAGCGAGTCTTCGGTCGCCGCGTCGACGCCGGTCGTCGGCTCGTCGAGCAGCAGCAACTGCGGCTCCTGGGCGATCGCCCGCGCGACAAAAGTGCGCTGCTGCTGCCCGCCGGACAGCGCGCTGATGTGGCGGTCGGCGAGCGCGCCGAGGTCGAGCGCCTCGATCGCGCCGGCGATCGCGCTGCGGTCGTGCGCCGACAGCGGGCGAAACGGCGCGGCGCGCGGGAAGCGGCCCATCGCGACGACGTCGCGCACGCTGACCGGAAAGTTCCAGTCGACGTCCTCGATCTGCGGCACGTAGCCGATCGTTCCCGGCGGCAGCTCGCGCGGCGGCCGGCCGTCGACGCGCACGCTGCCTTCGGTCGGCCGGATGAGACCGGCGACCGCTTTGAGCAGCGTCGACTTGCCGGAGCCGTTCGGTCCGACGATCCCCAGCGCCGTGCCGCGCGGCAGATCGAAGTCGACGCCCTGTAGCGCTTCGACCCGTTCGTAGCGGACGTGCAGGTTGCGCACCTCGATCGCGTTCACCGCAGCGTGCTCACGATCGTGTCGGTGTCGGTGTCGATCATCCCGATGTAGTTGTTCACCGGCGGATCGGTGCCGAGCGAGTCGTCGTACAGGAACGCGACCTTGAGGCCGCCGGCCGCGGCGGCGAGCGTGAGCGCGAGCTTGTCGCTGTACTCGTGCTCGGCGAAGACGCCGCGCACGTGCAGCGCGCGCGCTTGCTGAATGAGATCCGCCAAGTGCGCCGGGTTCGGCTCGGCGCCTGGGACTGGCTCGATCGCCCCGACGATCCGCAGCCCGAAACGGCGCGCGTAGTAGTCGAACGCCTCGTGGAACACGATCATCGTGCGGTTGGCCGGCGGGATCGTCGCGATCTTGCGCTGCGTGCGCGCGCGTAGCGCCTCGAGCTGCGCGTCGTACGCTGCCGTCGCGCTGCGATACGCGGCCGCATGCGGCGTGTCGGCCGCGATCAGCGCGTCGAGGATCTTGTCGACGTAGGCGCGCGCGAAGACCGGATCCATCCACAGGTGCGGGTTGCCGTTGACTACCGGCAGGCCATCGGAACAGACGACGATCCGCAGGTTCGGGTTCCCGGAGTTGCGGATCGTCGGCTCCAGCCACCCCTCCAACCCGGCGCCGTTCTCGACCAGGACGTCGGCATCTCGCAGCGCCGCGATCGAGTCGGGCGTGGGCTGAAAGTCTTCGGGCGAGACGCCGACCGGCACCAGCGAACGGACGTCGGCGCCCGGCCCGGCAGCCCCCGTTGCCAGCGAGGCGAGCGTCGTGGTCGTCGCGACGACGCGCAGCGGCCCAGCGCGGCGCGTGGACGAAGCCTGCCCGCAGCCGGCGACCACGACCAACGCGAGCACCCAAGCCGCCAAGCGTGGAAGGACCATCGCCCTGTCTCTCGCTGCGCCGCCACAGCGTCCCTTTGACAGCCGCACCCCGCCGGGGTATTATCGCGTTCGTCCCCGTGGGGGGTGTAGCTCAGCTGGTAGAGCACTTGCTTCGCATGTAAGGGGTCAGCGGTTCGAGTCCGCTCACCTCCACCACGTCGAAAGCCCGCCGATCGTTCGATCCGGCGGGCTTTTTTGATGCCTCCTCAACGGCTCGCTTCGCGGTCCACGATGGGCGGCGATCGTGACGTCTATCGCGCGTGACAGCAGCACGAGTTTGTGAATCGACAGCGGTTGTAGAAGTGTCGGCCAGCGTGACGCGGCGTAACTGAGACGGCGTCGACGCTCGCACGCTTCGCATTCGGTCCGGCCAACGTCGTCACTCGTTCCGCACGGCTTGCCTGCCGTTGGCGTTCAAAAAAGGTAGGGTGTCCCCCCATAAGGCACCGTGGTCTTCTACGTTAGGATGGTGCGGCACGCCCCTTACACAGGAGACGCTCGTGGCCGTTTACCATCGTATCCGAATCGCTCGGTCGTCCGTCCCGGCCGGCGCCGTGCTGGCGTCGTTCGTCGCGATCGCGGGCTGCAGCGGTTCAGGTGGGACGGCGCATACGGTCGCTCCGACGCCCGCTACCGCTGCGCCGACTGCGACTCCGGCCGCATCTGCGTCTCCGACTGTGACGGCGTCCCCGACTTCCCGCCCTTCTACCGCTCCGACTGCGACGCCATCTGCCTCTCCGACCGCGACGCCAACTGCGTCTCCAACTGCAACGCCTTCGCCGACTCCTCGCCCTACGGGTACTCCGAGCCCGACTGCCACGCCGAGCCCAACGCCCACGCCGGTCATGTCTCCGACGCTCGCGCCGTCGGTCTCCAGGGGGCTGACCGGAATCACCGCGGGCCCGGACGGAGCGCTTTGGTTCACCGAACCTGCGGTCAACCAAATCGGCCGCATCAGCACAACTGGGAAGGTCACCGAATACGCTGTTCCGACGGCGAATAGCAAGCCGCTGTTCATTGCAGCCGGAGCGGACGGCGCGTTATGGTTCACCGAAACGGGCGTCAACCAGATCGGGCGCATCAGCGTGACTGGTGCCGTCCACGAGTACTCGCTCTCACAACCGTCGAACTTGGAAGGCATTGCGCCCGGCCCGGACGGCGCCGTGTGGTTCGCGCAATCCTGTCCTCCCGGAGTGTGTGCCGCCGG
>Ga0302325_10015451_pt1 | contig 16228 bp, 14 predicted proteins | sample Palsa_T0_2_FD_201948 | JGI IMG/M metagenome (GOLD analysis project Ga0302325, IMG submission 201948) | Peat permafrost microbial communities from Stordalen Mire near Abisko, Sweden - Palsa_T0_2 | ecosystem: Environmental > Terrestrial > Soil > Palsa > Peat permafrost | place: Sweden: Abisko... | reverse complement strand
CACCTCGACGTTCGCAGGGGACAGCAAGAACACCTTATTAGTCACACGTTCGATGCTCCCGCGCAGGCCGAAGATCAGCCCAGCCGCGAAGTCGACGAGACGCTTTGCGTCGCTGTCGACCATCTCGGTCAGGTTCATGATCACCGGGGTGCCTTCGCGGAAGTGTTCACCTATCGTACGCGCTTCATTGTAAGTGCGAGGATGCAGTGTCGTGATACGCGCGAGGTCAGTCGTCTGCGGCGCGTGCTCGGCACGCCAGTCGGTGGGCTGGTAGCCGACGTAGTCGTCCCGGCCGATGCGCGCATCGGGCTCATCTTGCGTCTCAGGGTGGTCCGCCGGCTCGTCGTAGTCCTCGTACTCGCCATAGGAGTCGTACTTGTCTCCGAAGCGGTGGTCGTCCTCCACGAGGCCTAGGTAGACCGCCATCTTTCGCATGGCACTGGCCATCCTTCAGTCCTCCCACCATGTACCCGTTGTCGCCAGCCGTTTCGGCTTCACGCGTGGGACATTACCTGACACGGGGCCCGCGATCGCCGAGCAACGCCGTACCGATTCGCAGGTGTGTCGCGCCGGCCTCCACCGCGGCCTCCAGATCTCCGCTCATACCGGCGGAGATCATCGTGGCGGAGGGCTGGACCGCACGCACGGCCGAGGCGCTGTCGAGTAGCCTGGCGAACGCCGCGGCGGGCGCCATGCCGAGCGGGGCGATGGCCATCACGCCGCGCAGCATCAGCCCGGATTCGGCCTCCAGCGCCTCAGCCAGGGCAGGAACCTCGCCGGCCGGCGTCCCGCCGCGAGCCGGGTCACCGTCCAGGCTGACCTCGATGAGGCAGTCGATGACCCGCTCGGCCCGGCGCGCGGCCCGGCCGAGCGCGTGGACCAGCCGAGCCCGGTCCACGGAGTGCACGACGCTGGCGTAACGCACCACGCTGGCGCACTTATTCGTCTGCAACTGGCCGATGAAATGCCAGGTGAGATTCAGGTCAGAGCACTGGGCCGCCTTCGGCGCGGCTTCAGCGTCGCGGTTCTCGCCGACGTCGCGAAGGCCAAGCCCGCTCAGCAGCCGCACGTCGGAAGCGGGCCTGGTCTTGGTCACCGCGATCAGCGTGATGTCGCCGACGTCTCGTCCGGCCACCTCACATGCCTTGGCGATGCGCCCTCGCACGTCGGCCAGCCGGACGGCGAGTTCTTCCCGGCGAGGCGAATCGGTCACTTGAGGAAGTCGGGGACATCCAGGTCGTCGTCTTCTTCGAACACGACAGGACGGCGACGGCTGGCGGTGACATCAAAGGACTTCGCGGTATTCGGGACGGTCTCGGCGTGCGCCGTCCGGAACGCGGAGGAGTCAGGAGCGTTCGCCGCGGTCGCGGGAACCCGGTCCGGCCTCGGCGCCTCGTGCTGAGACACCTCATAAGCCTCCACGCTGTACGACACCGCGACGACCTCGGCCGCCTCGGCCGCGGCCGGCCTGTCGTCCATCACCGGCGCGGAGAGCACGGTGGCGTGACCGGACCCGGCCGATGCCATCTCCTCATCGGAACCGGCGGACGCAGCAAGGGCGGTGGCCGCTAGCGGGTCCGCGCTGAACCCTTCACTGCTGCTCCGGCCGGCCTCAGCCGAGCCGAACTCAGCCGAGGGGGCGTCCGTGTACCAGGGCGCTGCGCCTGCTGACCCCGCCGCGGCGCCGTCAGCGCCTGTTCCAGCGGAGAGTGCCGAAGTGGAGCCGGCGGTGTTAACGCCCTGGGACGCTGCCCCGGTGCTGCTGTAGGAGGAGCCGCTGGAAGCGGCGGTGCTGCTGCTGCCCCGTGCGTCCCGGCCTTCGCCGAGGCCGGCGGCGATCACCGTCACCCGCACCTCGTCACCCAGGGCATCGTCGATGACCGCGCCGAAGATGATGTTGGCGTCAACCGCAGCGGAGTTGGAGACGAGCTGAGCGGCCTCGTTGATCTCGAACAGCCCGAGGTCGGAGCCGCCCTGGATGGAGAGCAGCACGCCGTGCGCGCCGTCGATGCTCGCCTCGAGCAGCGGGCTGGAAATCGCCATCTCGGCCGCCGCGACCGCGCGGTCGTCGCCGCGCGACGAGCCCGTGCCCATCAGGGCCGAACCCGCCCCCGACATGACGGACTTCACGTCGGCGAAGTCGAGGTTGATCAGCCCGGGCGTAGTGATGAGGTCGGTAATGCCCTGAACGCCGGAAAGCAGCACCTGGTCCGCGGCCTTGAAGGCGTCCAGGACGCTCACGTGCCGGTCGGAGATCGACAGCAGGCGGTCGTTCGGGATGACGATCAGCGTGTCGACCTCGCTGCGCAGCTTCTCGATGCCGATCTCGGCCTGCACGACGCGGCGCTTGCCCTCGAACCCGAACGGCCTGGTGACCACGCCGATCGTGAGCGCGCCGAGCGACCGCGCCACGTTCGCGACCACCGGGGCGCCGCCGGTCCCGGTGCCGCCGCCCTCGCCCGCCGTGACGAAGACCATGTCGGCCCCCTTGAGGACCTCCTCGATCTCCTCGCGGTGATCTTGAGCGGCCTTACCTCCGACATCGGGGTTAGCGCCGGCGCCCAGTCCCCTGGTGAGCTCACGGCCGACATCGAGCTTGACGTCGGCGTCGCTCATGAGCAGCGCCTGCGCGTCGGTGTTGATCGCGATGAACTCGACGCCCTTGAGCCCCTCTTCGATCATGCGATTGACGGCGTTGACGCCGCCACCGCCGATTCCGACGACCTTGATAACCGCCAGATAGTTCTGCGGTGCTGCCACGAGGAGGGTACCTTTCCACTCGTTATTGCTTTTACCATCCCGGCGAAGGCTAATTCCCGCCGATCATGGCCCTGGGCTCGGGAAACCCTCGCCCTGCTGGTCGCCGCGGAATTTACCGCCACGGCGTGGTCTGTCCCCATCAGGTTTCACCTTCAGGTTAAGATTTAAGGTTTTTGCCGTCCGCACGATTGATACGGACAGTAGGGTGGGCGGGCACCCGGGTCAACTAACCACGCAAGAACCGATCAGCGTGTCGCGGATAAGCGAGTCGTGCGGCCTGGAGGGGACTCTTCGGACATCAGCACACATCACTTGATCACCACGGTTCCCTGCGCGCTCACGTCGTAATAGTGCGAGTGGGTCCGCATGAGAACGGTGAGCTCCTCCGATTTTGCCGAAGCCTGGCCGGTACCGCCCCAGACGATCGTTATCCCGCCGGCCAGCTGCAGCGTCACCTGATCCGGGCTGGGGGCCGTGACCGATTCCACTGAGCGCCGGAGCCGGGCGGGCAATTCGCCGAGCACGGCCGCGGCCGCGCCGAGGTCCGGGTCGCCGCTCAGCAAGGTGACGGGCGCGGTAGCGGGATAAAGCGGGAGGTCCGCGGGCCGGGCGGCGGACCAGAGGACGATCACGCCGGTGCCGTCCACGAGGTCGAATCCGCCGCCCGGTGCCGGGACCGCGACCGCGGGCGTACGCTCATGCACCACGATGACCACCCGGTCCGGCCAGGACCGGGTGACCTGCGCGCTGCGTACCTGCCTGATGGTGTCCACCCGCGCCGCGACCTGCCCGGTGTTCACACGGATCAGCGGCGTGCCCGGCTCGACGCCGGCGATGGAGAGAACTTCGGACGCCGGTACCAGGTGGGTACCCGAGACGACGACTGACCGGACCGCGAGCAACTGGGAGCCGAGCAACGCCCAGGCCGCGAACCCGGCCAGGCCAGCCACCGCCAGAGCGAAAAACGCCACCCGCCAGGAATGAAGGGCGCGGCTGCTATCGGCCGCATTAACGTGAGAAGTCGGACTGGCGCCGGGGGCCTCATCGAGGGAGACTTCGCTGTCCCCGGATGCGCCGCCGGCTCCGGTCACTCGCGTCGCCCGCTGAGAACCTCGACGAGCTGCGGTCCGAGCTTGGTGACGTCGCCAGCTCCCATCGTGAGCACTACGCTTCCTGGCTCGGCGATCTGCGCGATCAGCGCGGCCACCCCCGCCCGGTCCGGCACGAACCGCGCCTGGCCGCCCGGTACCGCGTCCGCCACGAGCCGACCGGTCACGCCGGGTTCCGGGTCCTCCCGCGCGGCGTACACGTCGAGGACCACGGCCTCGTCGGCGAGACCGAGTGCGCGGCCGAACTCGGTGGCGAAGATCCTCGTGCGGCTGTACAGGTGCGGCTGGAAGATGGCGATCACCTGGCCGCCGTCCGCGATGTCCCGGGCCGCGCGCAGGTCAGCGGCGAGCTCCGTCGGATGATGCGCGTAGCTGTCGAGCACCCGCACCCCGTCCGCCTCACCCTTGAGCTCCAGGCGGCGCCGCGCCCCACGGTAGCCCGCGATGGCCGCCGCCACCCGCGGCGGCGCGAAGCCAAGCTCGACGGCCGCGGCGAACGCTGCCGTCGCGTTCAGAGCGTTGTGGTGACCTGGGACTCCCACCGTCATATGGGAAAGACTTTCACCAAACGGACCGTGGTCGGAGCACACCGCGAAGCTGACCGCCATCCCGTGGGACCGGACCTCGCTGAGCCGGTAGTCGGCATGGCCTGATTCGCCGTAGCGTCGGACGCGCGTCGGGATGATGCGTTCAAGCCGGGCCGCGACGACCTCCGCCCCCGGATCGTCCGCGCAGGTCAGCACCGTGCCGCTGACGCGGCCGCCGAACGTGGTGAAGGCGGCTTCGATGTCGGCCAGGTTCGCGTAGTTGTCCAGGTGATCGGCCTCGACGTTGGTGATGACGGCAACGTCGGGAGAGAGCAGGAGAAACGATCCGTCACTCTCGTCCGCCTCGGCGACGAAGTCCGGGCCCGTGCCGTCCTCCGCACCGAGCCCGGTCTCGGTCAGGATCCCGCCGATGACGTAGCCGGGATCGGCGCCGCACTCACGGAGCACCGTGGTGAGCATGGAGGTCGTGGTGGTCTTCCCGTGCGTCCCCGCGATGGCGATGACCCGGCGTCCGGCCATGACGGAGGCCAGCGCGGCGGCCCGGTGCAGCACCCGCATCCCGCGCCGGCTCGCCTCGGTCAGTTCCGGGTTGTCCGGGCGGATGGCGCTGGACACCACCAGCGTGTCCCCGGCGCCCAGGCTGCCGAGGTGGCCTGATGAGTGCCCGACGTGCACGCTGGCGCCGAGCGCGGCCAGTTCATCGAGCATCGCCGAAGGCGCCGAGTCGCTGCCCGACACCGGGATGCCCCTGGCCAGCATGATCCGCGCGATGCCGGACATGCCCGCTCCGCCGATGCCGGCGAAATGCACCCGCCCCAGGCGGTCGGCCGGCACCGGCTCTGCCGCCATTATCTGTTTACTGAGCATCTGGGTTCGCATCCGTGCCCGCCACGATCTTGATGACCGCCTCGGCCAGCCAGCGATCCGCGTCGCCCCGCCCCAGCGACGCGGCCGCTTCTGACATGTCCGCCACCTGGTCGATGTTCACCAGCACCGGCAACAGGGTGTCGCGGATCCATTCGGGGGTCAGCTCGCTGTCGGCCACCAGCATGCCGCCGCCGTGCTGGACGACGGGCAGGGCGTTCAGCCGCTGCTCGCCGTTGCCGATGGGCAGCGGCACATAGGCGGCCGGCAGACCGACGGCGGTGAGCTCGGCGCAGGTCATCGCGCCGGCCCGGCAAAGCGCGAAGTCCGCCGCCGCGTAGGCCAGGTCCATCCGGTCGATAAAGGGCGACGCCACGTAGGGCACCCCACCTGCCTCCCCTTCCCCCTTCTTCGTGACCGGGGCGTCGTGACCGTTGCGCGGGCCGATGATGTGCAGCACCTGGACGCCCGCGTCACGGAGCCATCCGGCGGCGCCGAACACCGCGGTGTTGATGGAGCGGGCTCCTTGCGACCCGCCTGTCACCAGCAGCACGGGCAGGTCGGGACGCAGCCCGAAGTGAGCGCGCGCCTTATCGCCGAGGCCCAGCCGGTCAAGCTCGGCGATCTCGCGCCTGATCGGGATGCCGATGTAGGTGCCGTTCCTGAGCTGGGTATCCGGATGGCCGGTGAACACGTGCGTGGTGAACCTGGCGCCGAGCCGGTTGGCCAGTCCCGGCTTGGGGTTCGCCTCATGCACGATGATCGGGACCCGGCGGCGCCGGGCCGCCAGGTAACCGGGGGTCGCGACGTACCCGCCGAACCCGACGAGCACCTGCGCCCCGGTCCGGTCGAGCACGGCGGCGGCCGCGCTGACCGCACCCGCCAGCCGGCCGGGGACCGTGAGCAGCTTTGGCGTCACCGACCTGGGCATCGGCACGGCCGGGATGAGCTCAAGCGGGTACCCGCGCAGCGGGATCAGCCGGGTCTCCAGGCCGCGTTCGGTGCCCAGGCAGCTAATCTCGGCGCCGGGGTCAATACGTCGCAGCGCGTCCGCCAGCGCCAGGGCTGGTTCAATATGGCCGGCGGACCCGCCGCCGGCAAGCAATACCTTCATGTCTCGTCCCTGACCGGCCCACGCTTATCGTCGGCGCTTTGATAGACCGAGCCAGCTTAGAACGCGCAGCGGCCAGCCGGGGCCGCGTGCGGCCAAAGCCTCGCGGGCCCCCGGTTCAAGCCTGGCAAACGACATGAGCATGCCGAGCGCGATCAAGGTCACCAGCAAGGATGACAGCCCGGCGGAGACGAGGGGCAACGGCACCCCGGTGATGGGCAGGATGCCGATCACCGCGCCGATGTTCACCGCGGCCTGAACGACGATCCACGCGGTGATGGCGGTGGCCGCCAGCTGACAGAACACGTCGGGCACGCGCCGGGCGATCCGGAGCCCGGCAAAGGCTAGCCCGCCGTACAGGAAGGTCACGCACAGCGTGCCGACGAGGCCGAGTTCCTCACCGATGATGGCGAAGATGAAGTCGCTTGTCGACTCGGGGACCCAGCCCCATTTCCCCCCGCCGGCGCCCAGGCCCACCCCGAAGATGCCGCCCGAGCCGACCGCGTACTTGCCCTGGATGCTCTGCATGTTGAGACCGGTGGCGCCGCCTTGGGTGCTGAAGAAGTCGGCCAGGCGCTCGAAACGGTACTTCTCCGTGACGATCATGAGCATCACGGCCAGGGCCATCAGGATCAGCAAGCCGCCGAACACGCGCCCCGGCGTGCCGATGACCCAGAGCAGGGCGAGGAAGATGACCAGCAGGATCAACGTGGTGCCCAGGTCGTCACCCGTCATCACGAGCAGGCACAGCAGCCCCGCGCCCGGCATTAGCGGCACCAGCATGTGCCGCCAGTCGACGAGCTGGCCCAGCCTCTCCTTCCGGGCCAGCAGGTCGGCGCCCCATATCACCAGGGCGAGCTTGGCGATCTCGGACGGCTGGATCTGCTGCCCGCCGACGGAAATCCACCGGGCCGCGCCGTTCTCAGAAACGCCGACACCGTGGATCAGCGTGAGCCCGAGCCCGACCACCGAGACCGCGACCAGCGGGTAGGCGAAGGCACGGAACACCCGCGGCGACGACCGCGCCGCCACCCACATCAGTGGCAGGCCGATGACCGCCCCGAGCAGTTGCTTCTTGAAGTCGGTCAGGGGCGGGAGCCCGGCGGTCAGGTCGACGACGGACGTCGTGGACTCCACCATGACCAGGCCGAGCCCGAGCAGCAGCGCGGTGATGCCGAGGACGAGGTAGTACGACGTGAGCGGCCGGTCGAGCAGCCCGCGCCAGGTGCCGATCCGGTCCCGCACGCCGTCCAGGCCGCGCAGCCCCGGTGCCAGCTGGCCCAGCGCCTCGCCGTCCAGCTCCGCCAGGCCGTCACCGTCCCCGGGCACCTGAAAGTCCCCGGAGCCTGGCGAGGGCTGTTCGCCGAAGCTCACGCCGGGTGCCGTCATAATCCAAGTCTGTTCGCTGGCCCGCGACAAGACCGGGACATCCGTGGCGTGTCGCCCGAAGATTCCGCGCGCGGCCGGCTGAGCCGGCTGATGATTGCCCCCGGCTATCTGACATGATGTGCTGCAATGAGCAGGTCAGATTCTTCGCGTTTTCCGGTGACGGTGACCCGGCTGCCAGTTACCCGCTGCGAGATATGCGGACGCACCCTGGCCTACCGGCCCGGTCAGGCGAGCACGGTGCTGACCCAGCATTACCACCGAATGCATCCGGAAGCCCTCACCGGCGCGCCAGAAACCGCTCGCTTAAGACCGCTTCAGACCCATACGGCCGCCATTGCCCGGCTACCCCGGTGGGAACAATCGCCAGCTCGTCAGGCAGTCTGGATGGCATGTCAGAAAAGCTCACGATGATGGCCGTCCACGCCCATCCCGACGACGAAGCGTCGAGCACCGGCGGCGTGCTGGCCACCTACTCCGATCAGGGCATCCGAACCGTCATCGTCACCTGCACCAACGGCGAGTTCGGCGACGGGCCCGGCGGGGTCAAGCCCGGAGCCAATGGCCATGACGAACAGGCTGTGGCCCGTCAGCGCCTCGCCGAGCTGCGCGAATCTGCCGCGATTCTCGGTGTCAGCGATCTCGAACTGCTCGGTTACCACGATTCCGGCATGCCGGAGTGGGAGTACAAGGACCGGCCGGACGCGTTCTGCAACATCCCCGAGGCGGATGTAGCCGCGAGGATCTCCGGCCTGATGGAGAAGTACCGGCCGCAGGTACTGATCACCTATGACGATCAGGGTCCCTACCAGCACCCCGACCACGTCCATGCCAGCCGTGCGGCGCAGGCGGCGTTCGCAGGCAGCGGCATCGCGGCCAAGCTCTACCTCACCGCGATGCGTCGCAGCGACTGGCAGAAGATCTGGGATGCGCTGCGCGAACTCGGCGAGGAGGTGCCCGACTTCGAGGCCATGGACGCCGACGCACGGCGGCAGGCGGACGAGTCCGAGCAGCGCGTCACGACGTCTGTCGACATCCGGCCGGTCCTGGCCCGCAAACGCGACGCGCTGTTCGCGCACGGCAGCCAGATTCAGGAGTCGTGGTTCAGCAAGATCCCGCAGGACATCGTGGAGGCGACCTTCGGGCGCGAGCATTTCATCCGGGCCAGCGACACCACCGGGGCTCCGCTGCCCGAAGATGACCTGTTCGCCGGCCTGCGGCCATGACCGAGCCAAAGGGGCGCGGCGCCGCCTGGACTGAGGAGCGAGGAACGAGCGACGAGGGAAGGCGGCGCCTTAAAGGCGCCCCGGAGGCGAGCGGGGAAAAAGAGCGAGCAGAAAACACAGCGCTGGTCGAACGGTCGGCCGCCGCCTACGTCTCCGCCGTTCCCGACCACCCGCAGGACGACGGGTTCTTCGGGCCCGCGAGCGTGACCTGGCGGGTCACCAGCGACCTGTCCGCGCCGGTCGCGGGGCTGCGCTCGCTGCTCATGCAAGCGCTGCACCCGCTCGCCATGGCGGGCGTCGACCAGCACAGCGACTGGCGGCTCGATCCGGTCGGCAGGCTCGCGGCTACGTCCGGCTATGAAACCACCGTCACCTACGGGGACCGGGCCAGCGCCGCCCGGGTCGCTCAGCGGGTACGGGCCATCCATACCCGCGTCCGCGGCGTGGACACGGTGACCGGCCAGCCGTACGCGGCCGAGGATCCGACGCTGCTGCTGTGGGTGCACGCGGCCCTGGTGGACTCGGCGCTGGCCGCCAGCACGCTGTTCGGCACGCCGCTGGCGGGCGCCGACGCCGACGCCTACGTCGGCGAAATGACCATCGCGGCCGAGCTTCTCGGGGTGCCGCACGAGATCATCCCGGCGAGCGTGGCCGGGCTCGGCCGGTACCTCGCCGACGTGCGCCCCGAGCTGCGCTGCACGCCCGCGGCGGCGGAGTCGATGGGCTACCTGCTCGACCCGCCCGGCCTGGACTCCGACATCGCCGAACTGTGGCAGGACATCAGGGACGCCGTGATCGCCGCGCTGCCCGACTGGGCCAGGCAGGAGTACGGCTACCCCGCGCCCGCTCCGGTGACGGCCGAGCGCCGGACGGAGATCCGCCAGGCACTCGGCGTGCTCGACGCGGTGTTCCTCGCTGAACCGGGGGTACTCGAGGCGCGGCAGCGGCTCGCCCTGCGGATGCGTTCGGCCGGGAGTAAAGCCGGGTGAAGCCGCAGGCCAGGAAGCTGGCTATCGCCGTGGTGGCAGGCTGTGGGTCGATCGCGGCAGTTGCGCTCCTGCGCGGGAAGGCCGGTGGACGCCGGGCGGGCAACCTGCGGGTCGCACGGGGGCTGACGGCCCTGCGGCTGGTGGCGCGCGGAGGCGCGCGTTACGCGAGCAACGCGCCGAGGCTGTTCGCCAGCGCGGGCGAGCACCGGCAGCAGCTGCGCAACGACCTGGCCCTGCAGACCGCCGAGGACGTCGCCGCCACCTTGGGCACGATGAAGGGCGTGCTGATGAAGCTGGGCCAGATGGCCAGCTACGTCGACGACGGGCTGACGCCGGCCGCCCGCCGGACGCTGAGCCGGCTGCAGGACAGCGTGCCGCCGATGAGCTCCGAGCTGGCCGCCCGCGTCGTCACCGAAGAGCTGGGCCTGCCGCCGGAGCAGGCCTTCGCGACCTGGGACCCGGTCCCGATCGCGGCCGCGTCGATCGGGCAGGTGCACCGCGCGATCACGCTCGACGGCCGGGCGGTCGCGGTGAAGGTCCAGTACCCGGGCATCGCCGAGACCATCGAGGCCGACCTGGGTAACGTCGGCCTGCTGCGCCGGATGCTCAAGATCACCGCGCCGAGCCAGGACGTCGACGCGCTGCTGGCCGAGCTGAGGGAGCGCATCACCGAGGAGCTCGACTACCGCGCCGAAGCCCGCAACCAGCAGCTGTTCGCCCGCTACTACGCCGGTCACCCCACGATTGGAGTGCCCGAGATCATCGAGGAGCTCTCCACCCGGCGGCTGGTGACGAGCCACCTCGCCGACGGCGCGCGGTTCGCCGAGCTGGCCAGCTGGTCGCAGGCCGAGCGCGACCTGGCCGCGGAGACGATCTACCGCTTCGTGTTCCGGAGCTTGTACGAGATGCACGCCTTCAACGGCGACCCGCATCCGGGCAACTACCTATTCCACGGCGGCGGCCGGGTCACCTTCCTGGATTTCGGGCTGGTCAAGTACTTCACCGACGACGAGCTGCGGCCGCTGGTCGAGATGGTGAAGCACCTGTGCGTCGAGAACGACCCGGAGGGCTTCCGCCGGGCCATGGTCGAGGCCGGCTTCCTCCGGGCGGACACGCCGTTGCCCACGGACATGATCGTCGAGCACATGGCCCTGTTCTACGACACCGTGCGCGAGCGGGGGCCGCGCACCATGACCGGGGAGTACGCCTCCGCGGTCAGCAGGCGCTTCTTCGACTTCCGCAGCCCGCTCGCGGCCTACGCCGCGATCCCCCGGTCCTACGTGATCCTGCAGCGGATCAACCTCGGCCTGTTCGCCCTGCTGGCCGAGCTGTCGGCGACCGCGGACTGGCGGTGCATCGCCGAGGAGATCTGGCCGTTCGTGCAGGCTCCGCCCTGCACGCCGATGGGCGCGGCCGAGGCCACCTGGCTGGCAGGCCGGCGTGACCATGCGCAAGCACGCCGTGCCGTTCCGTAAAAAGGTCTTTTTTAGGGCCGCGACGGCAGGTCGAACGGCCGCAGGTAGCGCGCCGGGGTGTAGCTGGTGAAGGCCGGCGCGGTCGGCACGACGCTCGTGCCAGCCTCGTAGATGTTGTACTGCGGGCCGAGCGCCGCGGCTTCGGCGTTCATGGCCGCGGGAGCGGGGACGTTCCACCGCCCGGTGGACAGGCGGTTTTCCAGCGTCTGGACGGCGGTGATGGTCTCGGCCGGGGTGAACGCGCAGTGCCCGGCGCGGTCCACGAAGATCTGCCGCAGCAGGGCGCCGTTCCCGGCCCGGTCGACCACGGCCTTGTACGCCTGCTCGTTCTCCGGCACGACCAGGCCGTCGCCGGTGGTGTGCATGGTCAGCACCGGCACCGAGATGTCGCCGTCGAAGGAGATGTTCCTGGCCAGCCAGGCCACGGCCTTCGGGTCGGCGCTGATCCGCTTGGAGGCGTTCAGCGTCTGCACGTCGTGGCCCAGGCTGAGCCCGGCGGCCTGGTAGAGCGCCTTGACCTCCGCCGTGCCGGTGGACTTGGCCAGCTGGGCGAAGTAGTTCACGCCGGTGTTCCAGGACGGGTTGCCGCCCGCCTTGGCCTCCAGGTCGGCGCGGAAGGCGAAGATGAAGGGGAAGGTCACCTCGGAGTCCCAGAGGTACTGGTTCTGCTCCTGGGCGGCGTAGTCGGTCGCCGACGGTTCAGGCGACAGCGGCGTGAACCAGCCCGGAGTATCGGCGAGCGCCGCCGCCAGGGCGATTCGGGCCCGGCCCTGCGGGGTCGCCTGCGCCGCCGTCAGGGCGGCCTCGGCGTTGTCCAGGTTGGCCGTGGGGTTGGTGATGTCGACAAGCTGCACTGAGGGATCGATCAGCTTCTCGAAGGCGAAGGCCGCGTCCAGCGCGGTGTTCCAGGTCGCCACGCCGCCCGACAGCACGCCGCACATCGGCAGCGCGGCGTCGAACCGGCTGGGGTAGTCCTGGATCAGGCCGGCGGTGATGATGCCGCCGAGCGAGTGACCCCAGGCCACCGTCGTCTTGGGTTGACCGTAGGTCTGGTCGAAGGTGTTCAGGGTATTGATCTGGTCGGGCAGCGCCTGCTCGATGGCCCAGCCGGTGGTGGCGTAGGAGGAACCGGCGAGGGCGTAGCCGTGGGCGAGCATCCAGCCGGCGGTGACCGGATCGCCGGCGTCCGCCGCCGGATTGGCGGCACCAGGCACCACGTAGCCGTGGCTGTAGAGGTACAGGGTCCCGTTCCAGGCGCCCGCCGGGCACTGGATCTCGTAGGTCGCGCCGTCGGCCAGCGTCCCGTTCAGCGCGCTCACCGAGCCGGAACCGCCGCAGGACGACGTGGACGCCGACGCGGCCACCGATCCCGTTGTGAGCCCGCCGATGACCAGGCCCGCGGCGATGGTGACGCCGGCCAGTCTCGCGAACCTCTTCCCTGACCGCACCATGGACCCACACTCCCAGGAGCCAGCTATACGATCTTCGGACGCCAGGTAACTTACCGGTTACTTGGGCTCAGGGGGAGAGGTCATCTCAAGGTTGCCGAAATTACACTGAAATTACCCTGAATCGCGGCGTTAACAAGCTCTCGTGGGGTGCTCGCGCGGCGTCATGGAGGATCATGGGGTAGTGGCAGATCAAGCTGACGTGCGCCGTATCGCGTTGTCGCTGCCGGAGACCATCGAGTCGGTGGACAACTTCGGATTCCGGGTGCGGAACTCCTCGAGTAAGAGCGGTTCGAAGCAGTTCGCCTGGGCGTGGCACGAGCGCGTGACCCCAGGTAAGCCGCGCGTGCCGAGGGCGGATGTGCTCGCCGTCCGGGTGGCGGGCCAGGGTGAGAAGGACATGCTGCTGGCTTCCGACCCGGACAAGTTCTTCACCGAGCCGCACTACAACGGCTTTCCGGCCGTTTTGGTCAGGCTGCCCGCGATCCAGACCGAGGAGCTGCGGGAACTGATTACCGACGCCTGGCGGAGCCAGGCGCCGCGCAAGCTAGTCCAGGATTCCGGCCGCTAGCACGGTCACGGGCGCTGGGTGCCGGACCAGCTACTAGGCGCCGAACCAGCCGGGGACGTCGAGGCGGAACGTGTCACCCCCAGACATGGCCCGCAGGTCCGCCTCAAGCGTGGCTAGCTGGTCTGGACCCAGCGCGCCTTCCCACCTGGACCGGATGTCGTTGAAGATCATCGCGGACATGGCCAGTGCCGCTATTCCTCTAGGGGTGAGCCGGATCAGCTTGCGCCGCCGGTCTGTTTCGTCACCGGCCCGGTGTACGTAGCCGAGTTCTTCGAGCCGTTCGATCGTCTTGCCCGCCGCCTGCTTGGAGATGCCCAGCCGCCGGCCGGTCTCGGTGGCCGTGGCTCCGCCGTGGCCGATCGCCTGCAGCGCGAATCCATGCGCCGGGCGCAGGTCCGGATGCCCGCAGCGGGCCAGTTCGGCGTGCAGTTCGTCGATGATCGACCGGAACCCGGCGAACAGCAGCATCGGCAGTTCGAAGCCGTAGGCGTGCGAGGCTTCGGGCCGCTCGTCATTTGACATGGATCGACAACCTCGTTTACGATTTAGACAACCTTATTGTCTATCTTAGCGGAGAGGCTTAGTCATGCCCCATAGCACCTCGGCCAGCAGCGTGTTCGTTGATCACACCATCGAGTCCGCACCCCCGGGCGCCCGCAGGTCGATGACCGCTACTCAGCAGCACCTCGGCTACCTTCCGGCCGCCACGGCCCGGATGGCGGCCTCCCCTCACCTGCTCGACGGTTTCATCAAGCTCAACGCGATCTTCGAAAGCTCGACGCTTGACCCAATGGCTCGCGAGGCGCTGGTTATGACGATCGCCACGAGAAACGGCTGCCATGTCTGCGTGGCCATGCACACCGCGAGGCTGACCGCGCTCGGCGCCGACTCGGGCATCATCTCCGGGTTGCGGATCGCGGGGCGGCCTGAGGCCAGGCCGCTCGCCGACGAACGCCTCGAAGCGATCCGCGTGTTCACCCTCCGGGTCCTCGACACCACGGGCGAGGTGGGCGAGCAGGCGCTGAAGACCTTTCTCGCCAGCGGCTACACCAGCCAGAACGCACTCGAGGTAGTACTCGGGATCAGCACCTACACGATGTCCACCCTGGCCAACCGGCTCACTGGCGCCCCCCTGGACGATCCGCTCAGCGCCTTCGCCTGAGCGGCAGCCGTGGCGACCATGATCGTGGATCGCTACCGCCGCTATCAGGGCGGTAAAGATCCACGATGTGTGCAGGGGCGGGATGCTTGGGGCTGGGGTGGTGGGGGGGGTGGAGGGGGTGGAGGGGTGGTTGGGGTCTCAGCCGACGTAGAAGATGCCCAGGCCTAGGGCTACGCAGATGCCGGCGATGATCCAGAAGCGCACCACGATGGTGGTTTCGGCCCAGCCTGCCAGCTCGAAGTGATGCTGCAAGGGCGCCATGCGGAACACCCGTTTACCGGTCATCTTGTAGGAGCCGACCTGGATCACCACGGAGAGCGTGATGATCACGAACAGGCCGCCCAGCAGGAGCAGCAGCAACTCGGTTCTGGTCGTGATGGCCAGCCCGGCGAGCGCGCCGCCGAGGGCCAGGGATCCGGTGTCGCCCATGAAGATCTTGGCGGGCGGCGCGTTCCACCACAGGAACCCGGCGCAGGCGCCCATCACCGTGGCGGCGACCACGGCGATATCCTGCGGGTCGCGCACGTCATAGCAGGCGGGAGCGATGGCGACCGTGCAGTCGTTCCGCAGCTGCCAGATCCCGATGATCATGTAGGCGGCGAACACCAGGATGGCCGTGCCGGTGGCCAGGCCGTCGAGGCCGTCGGTGAGGTTCACGCCGTTGGAGGTCCCGGCCACCATGATGATGACCCAGACCACGAAGAACACCGGCCCGATGGATACCCCGAAATCCGCGAGGAACGACAGGTGAGTCGAGGCCGGGGTGAGGTCGTACCCGTCCGGGAACCTGATCGCGAGCAGCGCGAACACCCCGCCGACGACGGCCTGGCCGGCGAGCTTGGCCCCGCTGCGCAGGCCCAGGCTGCGCTGCATGTACAGCTTGATGAAGTCGTCCGCGAACCCGACCAGGCCCAGCCCGGTCATCAAGAACAGCACGAGCAGACCGGAGGCCGACATCGGATCGCCGGTGACGAGGTGGCCGACGAGGTACCCGCCGAGCGAGGCGATGATGATCACCGTGCCGCCCATGGTCGGCGTGCCCCGCTTGGACAGGTGCCCGGCCGGGCCGTCCGACCTGATCTCCTGGCCGTAGCCGCGCTGGGTGAACGCCTTGATCGCCAGCGGGGTGCCGAACAGCGCGATGATCATCGAGACGGCCGCCGACAGCAGGACAGTCTTCACTGGCCGGTACCCCCAAGCTCCCCAAGTAGCACCTCGGCGACGCCTTCCAGGTGAGCCGCGCGGGATGCCTTCACCAGGACCACGTCACCGGGCTTCAGCCGGTCGCCGAGCACGGCCAGCGCGGCGGCGCCGTCGGGCACGCCGACCGCCTCGCCGTGCCATGACCGCACCCGCTGCGCACCGGCTAGGAGCGGCGCCGCTTCCTCGCCCACCGCAATCAGCCCGGCCAGGCCGGAACCCGACGAACCCGCGATCTGCGCGGCGAACTCGCCGATGTCCTCATGGCTAGCCCGCGAGGTGCCGCCGAGCTCGGCCATGTGGCCGAGGACCGCGAACCCGCGCCCGTCCCGCGCCAGGTGAGCGAGGGCTTCGATCGCGGCCCGAACGGACTCGGGGT
>Ga0302325_10015449_pt1 | contig 16231 bp, 13 predicted proteins | sample Palsa_T0_2_FD_201948 | JGI IMG/M metagenome (GOLD analysis project Ga0302325, IMG submission 201948) | Peat permafrost microbial communities from Stordalen Mire near Abisko, Sweden - Palsa_T0_2 | ecosystem: Environmental > Terrestrial > Soil > Palsa > Peat permafrost | place: Sweden: Abisko... | reverse complement strand
GCCAGGTAGCGGCGGGTGGCCGCCTCGAGCCGGGCGGCCACCACCGTGTCGGGCGGCCCGGCTACCAGCTCGATCTCGGCCAGGACGGCGACCCCCAATTGCTCCTCGTGGAAGGCGGCCACCTCCCGGAATATCTCGTCCTTGGCCGTGAAGTAATGGTAGAAGGCGCCATAGGACAGTTCGGCCCGTTCGGCGATGTCGGAGATGCGCGCCTCCACGAAGCCATGCTCCTCGAAGACCTCTTTGGCCGCCTGCAGCAGCGTCGCCCGCGTGCGTTGGCCCTTGGTGGACCGGGGGCCGACCGGCCTGTCGGCCTCGATGGTCATGACCGGCCGCTCACGCCCCGTGCCGCTGGAGGAGGAGCACGCCCGAGGGCGTCCCTCCCCCGGAGGTCACGACCGCCGTGCGGGCACCGGGCACCTGGCGTTCGCCGGCCTGGTGCCGCAGTTGGGTGACCGCTTCGTAGATAAAGCCGAAGCCGTGGGTCCTGCCCTCCGACAGCTGCCCTCCGTGCGGGTTCACCGGGAGCTCCCCGTCGAGGGCGATGCGCTTCCCGTTGTCGAGCCAGTCCTGCGCCTCCCCCAGGCCACAGAAGCCGAGCGCTTCGAGCCAGGAGATAGCGTTGAAGGTGAACCCGTCGTAGAGGAGCGCCAGGTCCACGTCGGCCGGCCCCATCGACGTCCGGGACCACAGATGGGCCGCCTGGCCGAGGACCTGTGGCTCATGGGTGATTGTTCCCTGGTCCCACGAGACCCGCTCGGCGATCTGCGTGCCCACCGCCTCGATGCGTACGGCGCGCCTCGGCAAATCGGGAGCCACTGAAGTGTCGGAGACGATCACGGCGATCGCCGCATCGCACGGAACGTCGCAGTCGTAGAGCCCGAAAGGCGACGAGATCGGCCGCGCCGACAGGTACTCGTCCATCGTCAGGGGCTGGCGATAGATGGCCGCCGGGTTGAGCGCCGCATTGGCCCGGCCGTTGATGGCGATCCACCCGAACATCTCCCGCGAAGCACCGTAGCGGTGGAGGTACTGGTTGGCATTCATGCCGATCCAATTGGCCGGCGACATGGCGCCGAAGGGTGCCTGCCACTGGCGGAAGCCAGAGACCCGGCCTCCACCCTGGCCACCCAGACGCAGCGTGGCGAACGTGGACTCCCACACGGTGCGGAAGCACAGGACGTGGCGGCACAACCCACCGGCCACGGCCAGCATGGCGGCGATTACCGATCCCCCCGGACCGGGGAGATCACCGCCGCCGTTGATCCAGGTGGGGTGGATCCTAAGCGCCTCCTCCACGGCGGCCACCCCACCCTCGCTCATGCCCGTGCCGGCCATGCTGCCGGGATAGGTGGAGAGCCCGTCGATGTCGGCCAGCGTCAACCCGGCGTCGGCGATGGCCTCTAGGCAGGCGTCGACGGTCAGCGACAGCGGGTCGCGCATGAGCCGCTTGCCGATAGCGGACCTCCCGATGCCCGACAGCACGGCCCGATGCTCGAAGCGCTCGGCGCTCGCCGGCGGTCGGGGCACGGGCCGGGTGGGTGCGTCGACGGGATCGGCCTCAGCGTCAGTCCCGGTCGGCTCGAAGAGCGGCAACCACACGTCGTCGTTTTTCTGGAAACGAACACGGACCTGCTGCCCGATGTGGACCTCCTCCGGTTCGCAGCCCACGATGTTGGTCGTCAGCCGCACCCCGGCGTCCTCCACCAAGGCCACGATGGCCACCACGTAGGGCGGCGGCAGGTCCGGCAGCCACTGATGGGCGTTGACCGTGTAGCCGATGACGGTGGCTTCTCCGGAGACGGCCGTGGGCTCCCACGAGAGACTCCGGCAATGCGGACAGATGGGCACGGGAGGGTGTACCAACCGGCCGCACTGCGTGCAGCCTTGGACCCGGAGGCGACCGTCCTCGCCGGACGTCCAGAACCAGGAAGTGCCGGGGAGGAGGTCGGGAAGCGGCCTGGTCGGCACCGAGGGTAGCGGCGCTACTTCGGAGGGAACCGCAGGGCGCCGTCGAGTCGGATGTTCTCGCCGTTCAGATAGGGATTGCGGACGATGGACTCGACCAGTTGGGCGAACTCTTCGGGCCGTCCCATGCGCTTGGGGAAGACGATGTCCCCTTCGAGTTTCTCGCGCACCTTCTCGGGCACGCTGCGCATGATCGGCGTCCCCATAGTCCCCGGGGCGATGGCGCACACCCGGATGCCCAGCGGCGCCAGGTCCCGGGCCATGGGGAGTGTCATTCCGAGGATGGCCGCCTTGGCCGAGGCATAGGCCACCTGCCCGGTCTGCCCCTCTATGCCGGCGATGGAGGCCGTGTTCACCACCACCCCGCGCTGGCCGTCTTCGTCCGGCTCGTTCGCCGCCATGGCCGACGCCACCAGACGCGTGGCGTTGAACGTCCCCAGGGCGTTCATGTCCATGGTCTGCACGAACGACGTCTTGTCATGGGGCGACCCATCACGCCCGACGGTGCGCCCACCCCCCACGCCGCCGCCCGCCACGTTGACCAGCACCGCCAGGGGGCCGAGCGAACGGGCGGCGTCGATGGCGGCGGCGACATCCTCGTCGTCGGCCGTGTCACCGCCCACGCCCAGGGCTCCGGCGTCGAGCTCCTTGGCCAGCTCGGCCGCCCGGTCACCGTCGCGGTCGAAGATGACCACGGCCATGCCGATCTCGGCCAGCCGTCGCGCCGTCACCGATCCGAGCCCGCCGGCACCGCCGGTGACGATCGCCGCACGTCCCTGTAGCTCCATGCGACGACGGTAGGGCAAGTTTGACTGCGACGTCAATGTCAGGTACGTTCCCGCCATTCGAGGCTGGGAGGAGAATGCCGTGGCCGCATCGGAGGACATCACCTTCGAGCCCAGGATGCTGATCGACGGCAAGCTCGTCGACGCGTCGTCGGGGAAGACGTTCGCCAACATCAACCCGGCCACCGAGGAGGAGCTCGGCCAAGCCGCCGATGGGGACAAGAAGGACATGCACAGGGCCATCGACGCCGCCCGCCGTGCCTTCGACGAGACCGACTGGTCCACCAACCACGCCCTACGCAAGCGCTGCCTCGAGCAGCTCCAACAGGCGCTGGAAGCCGAGCAGGAGCAGCTGCGCGAGGAGCTCATCCTGGAGGTCGGCTGCCCGCGCATGGTCACCCACGGCCCCCAGCTCGACGCTCCCCTGGCGGGCGGGCTCAACCATCCGGCCAAGCTCATCGACGAGTACCCCTGGGACATCGACCTCGGTGAGGAGCTCTCGGCCCTGACCGGCCAGGTGACCGCTCGACGGATCTGGCGCGAGGCCGTCGGCGTCGTCGGGGCCATCGTCCCGTGGAACTACCCGTTCGAAGTGACGATCCACAAGCTCGGCCAGGCTCTGGCCACGGGCAACACCGTGGTGCTCAAGCCCGCTCCCGACACACCGTTCAACGCCACGCGCATCGGGCGACTGGTGGCGGAGCGCACCGATATCCCGTCCGGCGTGGTAAACGTCGTCCCGTCCTCGGACCCTCTGGTGGGCGAGGAGCTCACGCTGTCGCCGAAGGTGGACCTGATCTCCTTCACCGGGTCCACCGCCGTGGGCAAGCGCATCATGGAGAAGGGGGCGGCCACCATGAAGCGCCTGTTTCTCGAGCTCGGGGGCAAGTCAGCCACCATCGTCCTCGAGGACGCCGACCTGGCCCTGTCCTGTCTCATCGGGATCGCGCCGTGCTTCCACGCCGGCCAAGGCTGTGCCACCCCCACCCGAATGCTGCTCCCCCGTTCGCGCTACGACGAAGGTGTCGAGATCCTGAAAGGCATCTACGAGTCGGTGGTCCCCGGTGACCCGCAGCAACCCGACGTGCTGTGCGGACCTCTCATCTCGGCCCGGCAGCGCGACCGTGTGACGGGCTACATCCAGAAGGGCATCGACGAGGGGGCCAAGCTCCTGGTAGGTGGCACCGGTGCGCCCGACGGTAGGGAGAAGGGCTTCTACGTGCGCCCCACCCTCTTCGTCGACGTCGACAACGCCATGACCATCGCCCGGGAGGAGATCTTCGGCCCGGTGCTGGTGGTGATCCCCTTCGAGGACGAGGCAGATGCGCTGCGCATCGCCAACGACAGCCCCTACGGCCTGGCTGGCAACGTTATGTCCGGCTCGCTCGAGCGCTCCCTGGCCGTGGCCCGGAAGCTCCGGGCCGGGTTCATCGGCCTCAACGGCGGCGCCGGTTACTTCGCCGACGTACCCTTCGGCGGCTACAAGGAGAGCGGCGTCGGACGCCAGAACGGCATCGCCGGCTTCGAGCAGTACCTCGAGGTCAAGTCGGTCGCCTGGCCAACCGGCTGAGCCGACCGGCGCCATACCGTCCATGCTGTTCGAGCTCACCGAGGATCAACAGTCCCTGCGCGAGACCACCGCCAGGTATCTGTCGAACGTCGTGCCCGTCGATCAGATGCGCAAGCTGCGCGAGCACCCCGCCGGCTACGAAGAGGAGTACTGGCGCCAGGGTGCTGAGCTCGGCTGGACATCGCTGCTCGTGCCCGAGGAGCGCGGCGGGGGCAGCCTCAGTGGAGGTGGACTGCTCGATGCCACGCTGCTGGCGCACGAATTCGGCCGTCACGCGGCGCCGGGTCCGTTCTTACCTTGCAACGTCGCCGCCGCCGCCCTCGGAGCCGAGGACCCGGCCCGTCACGGGCAGGTGCTGGCCGAGCTGCTATCGGGTTCGGCCGTCGTCTCCTGGTGCTTCTCGGAGGGATCTCCCGGAGGGCACAGACCCGAAGGCCTCTCCTTGGAAGTCTCGGTCCGCGACGACGAGGTGGTCCTCGACGGCGTGAAGCGACCGGTGGAGTCGGCGGCCCAGGCCGGCCATCTCCTCGTCAGCGGTCGGACCGGCGACGGTCTCACCCAGGTGCTCGTCCCCACCGACACGCCCGGAGTGGCACTCGATCCGATGCAATCGGTGGACCTGACCCGGCGTTTCTGGGAGGTCCGCATGGACGACGTGCGGTTGCCCCTCGACGCCGTGGTCGGCGAAGTGGGCGGCGCCGGCGCCCCCGTCGAGCACCAGCTGCAAATGGCGCTCGTCCTGTTGGCTGCCGAGTCCGTGGGCGCCATGGAACGGGCCTTTGACATGACCGTGGAGTGGGCCTTCGATCGGTTCTCCTTCGGCCGACCCCTCGCCTCCTACCAGGAGCTCAAACACCGGTTCGCCGATATGAAGACGTGGCTCGAAGCCGGCCAGGCCGTGACCGACGCGGCCGCCGTCGCCGTCGACGCCGCCACCACCGATGCCGCCGAGCTCGTGAGCGTGGCCGCCGCCTTCGTCGGCCAGTACGGCGGGGAGCTGCTCCAGGACTGCGTCCAGATCCACGGGGGTATCGGCCTCACCTACGAGCACGACCTCCACCTGCTACTTCGTCGGGGCACCCTCAACCGGGGGCTCCTGGGCACGCCTGCTCTGCACCGCCGGCGGATCGCCGAGCTCCTGGGTGAACGAGAGGAGCGGTAATGCCTCCCGGTCCCGAGGACGTCACCGACTTCGGCGCACGGGCCCGCGCCTGGGCGGCGGCCACCCTTCCCGAAGCCGGCCCCGGTCTCTACGAGGGGGTCTTCCGCACCAACGTCACCGAGGAACAGGAGGCGGCTGAAGTTGGTCGCGAGCGCCAATTGCAGCGCATGTTCTACGAGGCCGGCTTCGCCGGCGTCTGCGTCCCCCGGGAGTACGGGGGGCAGGGGTTGACGCCGGACCATCAGCGGGCGCTCAACCAGGCGTTGGCCGGCTACGAGTTCCCGGCCCGTCTCCAGGTACCCACCTTCACGCCGTGCCTGGCCATCCTCCTCGAATTCGGCACCGAAGAGCAGAAGCGCACCCACATCCCCGCCATGCTGCGAGGCGAGGAGCTGTGGATGCAGCTGCTGTCCGAGCCGGGCGGCGGATCGGACGTGGCCGGCGCGCTCACTTCGGCCGTGCGCGACGGCGACCAGTGGGTGCTCAACGGGTCGAAGATCTGGACCACCGGTGCCTGGTTCTCGGACTGGGGTCTGTGCCTGGCCCGCACCAACTGGGACGTCCCCAAACACCGCGGTCTCACGGTGTTCATCCTCCCCCTGCGCCAGCCGGGCCTCGAGATCCACCGAATCGAGATGCTCAACGGCTCCCGGGAGTTCTGCCAGGAGTTCCTTACCGACGTGATCGTCCCTGACGGCGACCGGGTCGGCGAGGTCGACGAGGGCTGGACGGTCGGTGTGCGCTGGATGTTGCACGAGCGGCTCCTCTACGAGTCCCCGCTCGTCACCTTCGCCAGCAGCGCGAGCACGACCTTCGCCTCCACCTCCTTCAGCTCCCTGGCCCTCGCCGCCGGACGACGGGACGACCCGAGCGCACAGGAGCTCGTCGGCGAAGCCCGCATGCTCGATGTCGTGGCCGCACGGCTCCAGGAGCGCATCGGCCGCGGCATCGGTGCCGAAGTGTTCAGCGATCAGGCGGCAGCCATCGCCCGGCTGTTCAAGGGCACCACGTCGGCCCGGACGCGCACCATCGCCTTCGAACTGGCCGGGACGACGGGTGTGTCGTGGACGGAGGCGGACGGGGTGCTCGCCGACCGGGGCCTCGACTACCTGATGCGCCAGACGGGCTGCATCGGCGGTGGGACGACCGAGATGGCCCGCAACGTGATCAGCGAGCGCGTACTGGGGATGCCCCGCGAGCGCTCCCTCGACCGGGATGTGCCCTTCCGCGACGTGCCCCGCGGACCGTCCTCGTCGCCGGCCGGACGCCCCGGTGGCTGACTGCTCCTGCACGTCGTGCCGGCCAGGCGGCCGCCGGAGCGCCGGTAGTAGGATGCTCGGCGGCATCGGAAGCTCGTCCCGTTCACATCGTCGGGCGAGCGCACCGCACTTTTGTCTAGGAGGGATCCCGTGACAAGCGTGATGGAGGGCGTGCGCGTCCTCGAGGTGGCGGAGCAGACCTTCGTGCCGGCAGCGTCGGCACTGCTGGCCGATTGGGGAGCAGAGGTCATCAAGATCGAGCACGTCGAACGGGGCGACGCCATGCGCGGCCTGTTCTCCTCGGGCGTGGGGCTCATCCCCGGCGACGTGCACGTCCTGCTCGAGAGCTCCAACCGGGGCAAGCAGAGTCTCGGGCTCGACCTGGCTTCCCCCGAGGGCATCGAGATCCTCTACAAGTTGGCGGAGACCTCCGACGTCTTCCTTACCAACAAGCTTCCCGCCGTCCGCACGAAGCTCAAGATCGACGTCGACGACATCCGGGCCCACAATCCGAACATCATCTACACCCGGGGCACCGGCCAGGGCGAGCGGGGACCGGACGCCGACCAGGGCTCCTACGACTCACTCGCCTTCTGGGCCCGCTCGGGCGTGGCCCTGGCCGTGACGAGGACCGACTACGACCACGTGGTCCCACCGCCCGGTCCCGGCTTCGGTGACTCCATCGGCGCCATGACCATCGCCGGCGGCATCATGGGGGCTCTCTACCACCGCGAGCGCACCGGCGAGGCCACGACCGTCGATGTTTCGCTGCTGTCGTCGGGCATGTGGGCCATGGGCCAAACCATCAGTATGTCGTTGCTGCTCAATTTCCCGTGGCAGCCGGCGCCGGGAGCGGGACCGCGCAACCCGTTGACCGGGAACTACAGGGCCAGTGACGGTCGGTGGGTGGCGCTCACCTGCCTGCAGGCGGCCAAGTACTGGCCGTCGATGTGCGAGGTCATCGGGCGGCCCGAGTTGGCCGTGGATCCCCGTTTCGCCGACCACGAAGCGCTCATGGCCAACACCCCCGAGGCCATCGACATCCTGCGCGAGGCCTTCGCCCAGCACACCCTGGCGGAATGGCGCCAGAAGCTCGAGCACTTCACCGGCCAGTGGGCCATCGTCCAGAACACCCTGGAGGTGGCCGCCGATCCCCAGGCGGAGGCCAACGGCTACCTGCAGCCGGGTGAGACGGCCGAGGGGAAGCCCTACCAGCTGGTGGCCGCACCCGTTCAGTTCGGCGGCGTGCCGGCGGTGCCCAAGCGGGCGCCCGAGTTCAACGAGCACGGGGACAAGATCCTCTCAGATCTGGGCCTCGACTGGGACACCATCGTGGATCTCAAGGTCCGCGGCATCATCGCCTGACGACACCGACGAGCCAGGAGACATATGACATGGGCGTTTTCGACGCATTCGGGTACAGGGGAAGGCGTGTGGTCGTGGTGGGCGGCGCCACGGGGATGGGGGCGGCCACGGCCGAGCTGGCGCAGGACGCCGGTGCCGAGGTGGTGATCCTGGACATCGCCGAACCCTCGCTGGCGGGCGCCAAATTCATCCACGTCAACCTGGCCGACAAAGGCTCGATCGATCAGGCCCTCGACCAGGTGGGCGGGCCGGTCAACGCCCTGTTCTCCTGCGCCGGCGTGGCCGACGGCACGCCGGGCATCGAGAAGATCAACTTCATCGGCCACCGTCACATGATCGACCGGATGCTGGCCGAAGGTACGTTGCCGCGCGGTTCAGCCATCGGATTCATCTCCTCGGCCGCCGGCCTCGGCTGGGACACGAACCTCGAGCGACTGAAGGATTACCTGGCCACGCCGGACTTCGAATCGGCCGTGCAGTGGGTGGAGCAGAACGGCGGTGCCGACTACATGTCCACCAAACAGGCCATCTGCGCCTACGTCGCCTCCCAGGCCTTCCCGCTGCTCAAGCGGGGCGTCCGGATCAACGCCATCTGCCCGGGACCGACGGACACGCCGTTGGCCCAGGCCAACAAGGAGATGTGGTTGGGTTTCGCTTCCGACTACCGGGCCGAGCTCGGCATCGAAGCCTCCACCCCGCTCGATCAGGCCTACCCCCTGGTGTTCCTGTGCAGCGATGCGGCCGTGGCCATCACCGGTCAGATCGTCGTCACCGATGTCGGCTACTTCGCTGCCGGGCTCACCGGGGCCTACCCCCCGGCCACCGACGTCGCCCTCTTCCTGACCGGAAAGCTGACCTGACCGACCGACGTGTGGAGACCGGCGCCGTCGCTGGTTCACGGAAGTGGTGCGCGACGTGCCGTGGGTCAAGACGCCGGCGCCGGCCCGCCGGGACGGTGGATTAGTGATATTGACGTCACCATCGGGCCGCGACGAAGCTACCGTGATCCGCAGCCCGAGGCCCGACAAAGAGGAGCCGGAAATGCCCGAGTACAAGTTCCTGCTCTACGAGACCTTCGACGACGGGAAGATCGCCCGGATCATGCTGAACCGGCCCGATGCCCGCAACGCTCAGAACCGGGGCCTGCTGGTGGAGCTGAACGAGGCCTTTCTGCATGCCGAGGCCGACGACGACGTGCGGGTGGTGGTCCTCGGGGGCACCGGCCCGATGTTCTCCTCCGGCCATGACATGGGGTCGAAGGTCTCCATCGAGGAGTTCACCCCGGGTCCCAACCAGCACCCGACCCGGCAGATCAACGGCGGCACCCGCAAGGCCTCGGAATCCCTGATGCTCCAGGAATGGCACTACTTCTTCGAAAACACCCGCCGCTGGCGCAACTTACGCAAGATCACCATCGGCCAGGCCCACGGTGACGTCTATGCCGCCGGGCTCATGCTCCTGTGGGCCTGCGACCTGATCGTATGCGCCGAAGGGACCCGCTTCGCCGACGTGGTCGGCGCCCGACTCGGCATGTGCGGCGTCGAGTACTTCGCCCATCCATGGGAGTTCGGCCCCCGCAAAGCCAAGGAGTTGCTGCTCACGGGCGACGCCATCGACGCCGAAGAGGCTCACCGGCTGGGCATGATCAGCAAGATCTTCCCGGCCGACCGGGTGGACGAGATGACTCTCGACTTCGCCCGCCGGATCACCCAGCTGCCCACCATGACGTCACTGCTCATCAAGGAGTCCGTCAACCAGTCGGTGGACAACATGGGCTTCTACAATGCCCTGAACGCCTGCTTTACCCTGCACGAGCTCAACCACTCGCACTGGGCCTGGGTGAACGACGACCACTATCCGGTGGCCAAGGAAGACTCGGGCATCCCCAACTGGCGCGATGCCCCGCCCATCGTCCCGGCCGAAAAGGACACGGTCCGGGCCGACGGTTGACGCTCAGATGCGGGGGCCGGGCACGGGGACGTCGGCCGGGATCCAGGCCGGCGGCCTCTTCTCCATGAAGGCGCGCATACCCTCGCGTAGCTCGGGAGAGTGCTCGATGGCCCAGAACATCGTCTGGTAGTCCACGTGCCCGTAGCGCTCGTTGATCATCCGCTTGACCTGTGCCCGCGCCGTAGGCGCACTACGCAGCAGCTGATGGGCGGCCTCTATGGCGGCCTCCCGCAGATCGTCGTGGGGCACAACACGCGACAGCAGGCCGATGCGCAGGGCTTCGGCCGCGTCGAAACTGCGGCCCGTGAGAAGCAGGTCCCTGGCCACGGCCATGCCCACATGAGCCGGCAGGGCGGCGGCATAGGTGGCATCGGGAATGCCGCGCAGGAGTTCGGGCACCCGAAAGGTGGCCCTGTCACTGGCTACGGCGATGTCGGCCATCATGGCGATCAACAACCCCCCGGCCTGGCAGATGCCGTTCACGGCGGCCACCACCGGTGCGTTGCTGTCACGGATGGCCAGGAAGGGCAGCACGTCCTGCCCGGTCACGTCCGGTGGCTCCTCACCTTCATCCGAGCGGCCGCCCAGGTCCCCGCCGGGGGCGAAGACGTCGCCGGTGCCGGTGATGATCAGAGCGGCCAGATCCGGGTCCGAGTTGACCGACGCCACGGCGCGCTTGATGCCGTAGTACATGGCGGGAGTGAGAGCGTTGCGGGCGGCGCTTCGGTCGATGACGCACCAGGCGATGGATCCGTGGCGCTCGAGGCGAAGGTTCGGGGTCCTGAGATCATAGTTCATCGGTCCCTAGCATGCCCGTCGCCGGCGACCGGGGGAAGCGGCCCCGGCGCAGCACGATGACCGGGCCGGACGACGCAGGCCGTGGCCCGCAGCACATCCTGACCGAGCTCGGCTTCGGCGTCCGCGCCACCGACGAAGGGCTCGAGGGCTCGGCTCCCATCATCCCCGAGATGCATGTGCCGGGCACGGACAACCTGCGGACGTCCGTCCTGGCCGTGTGGGCTGACATGGTCACCGGCCTGCTGGCGACCCAGCACATGGTGGATCGCGTGCCTGTCACCTTGGAGCTCGACATCCACCTTTACCGTCCGGCACCGTCGTCGGGCATGGTCCGGGCGGCGGGACGACCGGTGAAGAAAGGGCGCACCGTGTTCGTGGCCAGCGTCGACTTCGCCGACGGTGACGGCGACATCTTCGCCTTCGGGTCGGCCTCGTTCATGGCCCTGCACGATCACACCATGAGGCTGCCCGAGCCGAGGAGCTTCGACCTGCCACCGCCCAGGCAGACCCTGTCCATACCGTTCGCCGACCGGGCCCGCTGCCGACGCCTTGAGCCCGGCGTGGTGGTCTTGGAGCGCTCGGAGGACGGGCTCAACGCCGCCAACACGATCAACGGGGGCCTGATCGCCCTGGCCGTGGAGGAAGCGGCCGTCTCCCTGTCACCCGGTCACACTCTTTGCGCGCTGGACGTGCGCTACCTGCAGCCCGTGCGAAGCGGACCGGTAACGGCGCGGGGGCGCAACCGCCACGGGCTGTGCCAGGTCGAGGTGCACGACCACGGGAGCGACGATCGGCTGGCCGCCATCGCCACGGCGCGTCTCTTCGCCTGACGACGAGACGTCGGGCGGCCCACCGGCAGCTCCGTTCCGCCGCCGTCCGGTCGTTATGCGACGTCACATTTGATGCTCCGGCATACAGGCGCTTCAATGGGCTGCCTACCAACCCGAGGAGGACCCCATGGCCGTTATCCCGTGCCGCAGCGCCGTCGGCGGCGCCTGGCGCCGGAGCCTGGTCACCGGCCGAGCGAACGTCCTGGGGGTCTGAGCGTGCCCGAGTTCGAGACCCTCCTGCTGGAGATCGCCGAGGGCGTGGCCACGGTGACCCTCAACCGACCGGAGGTGCTCAACGCCTTCGACGAGCGGATGCAGGACGAGCTGGCCGCGCTGTGGCAGGGACTGCGGAGCGACGACGACGTCCGGGCCGTGGTGCTCACCGGCAGCGGAGAACACGCGTTCTGTGTCGGTATCGACCGCAGTGACATCCCCGTCGACACCGAGTTCGACCCCTTCACCTATCAGGACCCCGGTCATCGGATCGGGCCGAAGACCCAACAGCTGTGGAAACCGGTCGTAACGGCGGTCAACGGCATGGCCTGCGGCGGGGCCTTCTACCTCCTGGGGGAGAGCGACGTGGTGATCTGCGCCGATCACGCCACTTTCTTCGACCCTCACGTGACCTACGCCATGACGGCGGCCTACGAACCGATCCTGCTCGGGGGCCGCATGGCCTTCGGCGACATGGTCCGGATGACCCTGATGGGCGCCTACGAGCGTCTGTCGGCCGACACCGCTCTTCGCACCGGCCTGGTGAGCGAGGTGGTGCCCGGCGCCGACCTCCTCGACACGGCCCGCCAGTTGGCGACGACGATCGCCTCGCAACCACCCACCACCATCCAGGCGACCCTGCGCACCTTGTGGGCGTCCCGGAACCTGACTCCGGACCAGGCCACCTCCCTCGGCAACGTCTTCCTGGCGCTCGGTACCTCGGCCCGGGCCCTCAAGGAGGGACAGGACGCCTTCGCCAACCAGCCCCGCCCCAAGTGGCGGTTGCGCTGAGCGCCGACGGCCGACGGCCGACGACACGACACATCCGGACGCGGTCCTGAGCGACATCGGCAGCGCCGGCCCGGGGTCCGGGCGCCGTTCCTGCCCGCGTCGGGCGGGAAACCGGCCCCGAACTGGAGGAATTGCCGGCCCCCGTTCCGCCGTCGGCCGCCCTCGGCCGTCGGGGCCTCCTTCGGCACCTGGTGATACGCTTCCTCTTTGAAATCGGAAACGTAGTTCTCGGGAGGGATCCGGTGGCCGGAATCGATGACTTCGTCCTGATCAGCGTCGACGACCACCTCATCGAGCCACCCGACTTGTTCGTCAACCACCTCGACGCCAAGTACCTCGAGCGCGCTCCCAAGTTGGTGCGCAACGACGAAGGCAACGACGTGTGGGTGTTCGGCAAACTGGTCATGGAGACGGCCGCTCTCAACGCCGTGGCCGGACGACCCCGCGAGGAGTACGGCCTCGAGCCCCAGAGTCTCGACGAAGTACGGCCCGGCTGCTACGACGTGCACGAGCGGGTGAAGGACATGGATGCCGGCGGCGTGCTGGCGTCGATGAACTTCCCCTCGTTCCCGACCTTCACGGCTCGGACATTCCTCTCCGAGGACCTCGAACTGTCCAACGCGCTCGTGCGCGCCTACAACGACTGGCACATCGACGAGTGGTGCGGGGCTTACCCGGGCCGGTTCATCCCCATGGCCGTGCCCATGATCTGGGACGCCGAACGCACGGCGGAGGAGATTCGCCGCACGGCGGCCAAGGGTTGTCACTCGTTGAGCTTCACCGAGAATCCGGCCGCCCTCTCGTACCCGAGCTTCCACGACGCCTACTGGGACCCGGTATGGAAGGCGTGCTGCGACACCGGCACCGTGCTGTCCATCCACCTTGGCTCCTCGGGAAGGCTGACCATTCCCGCCGTCGACTCGCCGCCCGACGTCATGATCACCCTGCAGCCGATGAACATCCAGTCGGCGGCGGCCGATCTGCTGTGGTCCCGGGTCATCAAAACCTTCCCCGACATCCGAGTGGCGCTGTCGGAGGGCGGGACGGGATGGATCCCCTACTTCCTCGAGCGCGTCGACCGCACCTACGAGATGCACCGGGCCTGGACCCAGCAGGACTTCGGCGACAAGCTCCCCAGCGAGGTGTTTCGCCAGCATTTCCTCACCTGTTTCATCAGCGACCCGGTGGGTGTCGCCCTGCGGGACCGCATCGGCATCGACAACATCGCCTGGGAGGCCGACTACCCCCACTCCGACTCGATGTGGCCCAATGCCCCCGAGGAGCTGGGCACCGTGTTCGACACCAATGCCGTTCCCGACGACGAGATCGCCAAGATGACTCACGAGAACGCCATGCGGTGGTACTCGTTAGACCCCTTCCTCCACGTGCCCAAGGAGGAGGCCACCGTGGGAGCACTGCGTCGCAAGGCCGCCGGCCACGACGTGTCGACCATGGCCCGCAGCACACGTGTGCGCACACCGGACGAGAAGCTCGAAGGGTTTCGCCAGCGCGCCCGCCGGGCGATGGCAGCCTCCAGCAGCTGACGGCACGACCAGCCGCGCGGGGCTGACCGGAAGGGGTGGGGCATGGCGAAGCGATCGATGTCCCTGGTGGGGTTCATGCAGGCGGGCAGCACCACCGTCTATGCCGGCTCGTGGCGGCACCCGGCCACCGAACACGGGTTCCTGAGCGCCAGCTACTACGCCAAGCTCGGCCGGGTCCTCGAAGAAGGTTGCTTCGACATGATGTTCTTCGACGACCGCCTGGCCATGCCCGGTATCTACGGCGGCTCGGTGGCCGAGGCCGTGCGCCTCGGGGCCAGACCCGTCAAGCTGGACCTGAGCATCGTGCTCGGTATCGTGGCCGGGGTGACCGACCACATCGGGCTCGGTGCCACCTACTCCACCACGTACTACTCCCCTTTCCACGTGGCCCGGACATTCGCCACCCTCGACCATCTGAGCGGCGGCCGCGCCGCCTGGAACGTGGTGACGTCGGTCAATGACAGCGAGGCACAGAACTTCGGCTTCACCGAACACCTCGGCCACGACGAGCGCTACGAACGGGCCGACGAGTTCCTCGAGGCGACCGTCGGCCTGTGGGACACCTGGGAGGACGACGCGTTGGTGTTGGACCGGTCGGCCGGTGTCTTCGCCGACCCGGGCAGGGTTCACGAGCTCGACCACGTCGGGAAGTGGTTCTCCGTCCGGGGCCCGCTCACGGTTCCCCGCGGCCCGCAAGGCCGTCCCGTGCCGCTCCAGGCCGGGTCATCGGGTCGTGGCCGGGACTTTGCGGCACGCTGGGCCGAACTCATCTTCACCGGCGACCCCGACATCGACATCGCCCGGGGCCACTACAAGGACCAGAAGGAAAGGATCGGCGCCGGTGGGCGAGACCCGGCGACGGTCAAGATGCTGCCCATGGTCTACACGGTGCTGGGCGAGTCCCAGGCACACGCCGAGGAGCGCGAGCAGATGTTCCTGCACGAGCTGGTCGACCCCCTGGCCTCGCTGACGCTGCTCTCGGAACTCATGAATTACGACTTCTCGGGAATGGCGCTCGACGAACCCATCACCGACGCGTTGGTCGAGTCGGTGTCGGGCATCCGGGGGCTGGTGCAGAATCTACGCAGCCACATCGGCGGCCAGGTCACCCTGGCCGATCTGGCCGGCCACCGGGCCACCCTTCTCCAGGGCCCGCGCTTCGTAGGCACCGCCGACGACGTGGCCGACCAGATGGAGCACTGGATGGAAGCCGATGCCTGCGACGGCTTCGTCATCGCCGCCACCCACAGCCCCGGCGCCTACGAGGACGTGGTGCGGCTGGTAGTGCCGGAGCTCCAGCGCCGGGGCGTGTTCCGCCGTCAGTACCTCGGCACCACCCTGCGCGAGAACCTCGGGCTGCCGAGGCCAGAGGCGGCGGTCCGTGCCTGAAGAGGCCGTGGGCGGCGGGCGCGCGGTCGGCGCCGCCCCGGTGCGCTCAGCCACGGCCATGTCTTCTCCGGCGTCGTCGGCCGGGAATGGGCTCCCTTGCCGGTGACCCCGATCCGTCGGTACCGGGTGGTGCAGTGGGCTACCGGGAACATCGGGGCCCGGTCCCTGCGGGCCGTCATCGAGCACCCGCACATGACACTGGTCGGCGTCGTGGTGCACAACCCCGACAAGGCGGGCCGCGACGCCGGCGAGCTGTGCGGCCTCGACCCGGTGGGCGTGACGGCCACCGGTGACATCGACGAGATCCTCGAGCTCGACGCCGATTGCGTGCTCTACATGCCCCAGGGATGCGATTTCGACGCGCTCAGCCGGATACTGGCGTCGGGGGCCAACGTGGTGACCACGCGCGGCGAGTTCCATCACCCGCCGAGCATGGACCCTGATCAGCGGGCCCAGATCGAGGCCGCCTGCGCCGCCGGGGTCAGCTCGATTCACAGCACGGGCAGCAGTCCCGGCTTCATCTCCGAAGCGGTGCCCCTGGTCCTCGCCTCCATGGAACGGCGTCTCGACCAACTGGTGATCGAGGAATACGCCGATCTGTCGCGC
>Ga0302325_10015448_pt1 | contig 16232 bp, 15 predicted proteins | sample Palsa_T0_2_FD_201948 | JGI IMG/M metagenome (GOLD analysis project Ga0302325, IMG submission 201948) | Peat permafrost microbial communities from Stordalen Mire near Abisko, Sweden - Palsa_T0_2 | ecosystem: Environmental > Terrestrial > Soil > Palsa > Peat permafrost | place: Sweden: Abisko... | reverse complement strand
AACCTCCGTTGGATCGCGTCAGGTCGTGTATTCCGCGTTTATCTTTACGTAGTCATAGCTGAGATCGCAGGTGAGCACAGTCGCCGCGCCGCGCCCCAGCTTGAGATCGAGGACGATTCGAAACTCCCGCTGGCGCATATGTTCGTGGGCGGCCTCGAGCGCATCAGTCAGCAGGGCGCCGCGCGCCGCGATCTTCACGTCATTGAGCCTGAGCTCGAGCCGATCGGGTTCAATCAGCACGCCCGCCGAACCGGCCGCGGCCAGGATACGCCCGACGTTGGGATCGCAGCCGAAGAACGCGGTCTTCACCAGCGGTGAATTGGCAATCCGATCAGCAATCCGCTTGGCGTCGCGATCCGACTTGGCGCCGCGCACCTCGATCGCCACCAGACGTGTGGCGCCCTCGCCATCCGAAATGAGCTGCCAGGCCAGCGAGCGGGCGACTTCGCGGGTGGCGCGTGCAAACAATTCAAGATCGCGGGTGGTGAGCGAACGATTTCGGGCGGCGCCGCTGGCAAGAAACATCACCGTGTCGTTGGTCGACATATCGCCGTCGACGGTGACCGCATTGAAGCTGACAGGCATTGCCTGCGCCAGCGATCGGCGGAGCACCGGCGCGCCTACCCGAGCGTCGGTCACCATGAACCCCAGCATCGTCGCCATATGCGGCGCGATCATGCCGGCGCCCTTGGCACATCCCGCGATCGTAACCGGCATCCCGCCGATCCTTACGCCCGTCCACGCGAGCTTGGGCCGCGTATCGGTCGTCATGATCGCGCGCGCGAAATTTTCCATGCCGGCACCATCGAGCGCAGCGGCCGCGGCGGTCACGCCGGCGCTGAATTTGCCGATATCGTACAAATGGCCGATAACGCCGGTGGAAGCCGGGGCGACCAGCGCGGGAGGACATCCGATTGCCCGCGCCACCGCGGCGGTCGAATTCAATGCGAGACGCGCGCCGGCCTTGCCGGTGAAGCAATTCGCCGATCCCGAGTTGGCCACGATCGCGCGCAAACGACCGCCTGCGACGCGCTCGGCAGCTATCGAGACCGGCGCCGCCTTGACCTGATTGGTCGTAAAAACGGCGGCGGCCGCAGCCGGTTCATCGGCGGCGATTAGACCGAGATCGAGCGCACCGGCGTGCGTCTTGAGTCCGGCACTGACGCCGGCAAAGCGAAAACCGGGCACCAGCGTCGATGTGGTCCTGACCTCCATCGCAATTCCTTAGCCCGACGCCTTCGCGAAGCGCCACGAATACCGTGGCCTTGTCGCGAGGCCGGCGCTTACTTGCCGTGGCAACGTTTGTATTTCTTGCCGGAGCCGCACGGACATGGATCGTTGCGGCCGACCTTATCGCCTTCGCGCTTGACCGGCGGCGCCGACGCGTCTTCGGCCGGCTGTCCGCCGTGGCTCATGACCACTCGTTGCGGGCGCGCCTGGGTCTGGATTTGCTCGACGTCCTGCTCGCGCGTCACCTGCACCGAGAAGACTTTCTCGACCACGTCCTGCTGCATCGTGCCCATCAGGGCTTCGAACATCGTGAAACCCTCTTTCTGATAGGCGACGAGCGGATTCTGCTGCGCGTAGCCACGCAGTCCGATGCCCTCCTTCAGATGATCCATCGCGAGCAAGTGATCTTTCCACAGCGAGTCGAGTGTCTGCAGCGAGACGATCTTCTCGATCTGGCGCATCACGGGCTCTGTGAACTCGGCCTCGCGCTCGTCGTAGAGTTTGCGGATGCGCTCGATCGCGAGCTCAATCAGATCATCGGGCGTGTCCAGCTCCGCGAAGCCGGGGTCATTCTGAAAATTCGGACGGAACCTGAACTGCTTGAAGAAGGCGTCTTCGATCAGCTTCCATTCCCATTCCGACGGATCGGCATCGCGCTCCGCGTGAGCGTTTACGATCTCCTCGATAAGCTGCTCGCACATGTCCAGGATGTCGTTGCGCAACGGCGCATCGCCGAGCAGCTCGCGGCGGCGATGGTACACCACCTCGCGCTGCTTGTTCATGACGTCGTCGTATTCAAGCAGATGTTTCCGGATGTCGAAGTTATGCGACTCGACTTTCTTCTGCGCGTTTTCGATCGCGCGCGAGACCCATCGATGCTCGATCGGCACGCCGTCTTCCATGCCGATACGATCCATCAGGCCCTTCAACCGATCGGCACCAAAGATTCGCAGCAGGTCATCTTCAAGCGAGAGAAAAAATCGCGATGATCCTGGATCGCCCTGGCGTCCCGAGCGCCCGCGCAACTGGTTATCGATACGCCGCGACTCATGCCGCTCGGTGCCGAGAATATGCAGGCCGCCCGCCTTCAGGACCTCCTCGCGTTCCTCCGCGCAGATGGCACGGCTCTTTACCAGCGCCTCCTGGTACTTCGGATCGTCGGGGTCCTTGGTCCCCGCTTCGGCCGCCGCCATGAATTCCGGGTTGCCGCCGAGCACGATATCGGTGCCGCGGCCCGCCATGTTGGTCGAGATCGTAACCGCTCCGAGACGGCCGGCCTGGGCGACGATTTCGGCCTCGCGCTCATGATTCTTGGCGTTGAGCACGTGGTACTTGACGTTGGTTTTCTTGAGCTGGTTCGAGACGCGCTCGGACTTCTCGATCGACACCGTGCCCACCAGCACCGGCTGTCCGCGTTCGTGAAGGTCCTTGATCTCCTCGACCACGGCGTCGAACTTCTCGGCCTCGGTCTTGTAGACCATATCGTGATTGTCCAGGCGGATCATCGGACGGTTGGTCGGCACCACGGCGACTTCGAGATGATAAATCTCGCCGAACTCGACCGCTTCCGTGTCGGCCGTGCCGGTCATGCCGGCCAGCTTCTTGTACATGCGAAAATAGTTCTGGAAGGTGATCGTCGCGAGCGTCTGGTTCTCGTTCTCGATCTTTACGCCTTCCTTCGCCTCGATCGCCTGATGGAGTCCGTCGCTCCATCGCCGCCCCGGCATCAGGCGCCCGGTGAATTCATCGACGATAACCACCTGGCCGTCCTTGACCACGTAGTCGACGTCGCGTTTGAACAGCGCATGTGCCTTGAGACCCTGGTTGGCGTGATGAAGCAGCAGGATGTTGCGCGGATCGTACAGATTCTCGACGTTCAACAACCCTTCGACGTGGGTCACGCCCTCTTCGGACAGCGCCACGCTGCGCAGCTTTTCATCGACGGTGTAATCGTCCTCGGGCTTGAGTTTCGGAATGATGCGATCGACGACGTAGTAGGTATCGGTCGATTCCTCGGAGGCGCCCGAGATGATCAGCGGCGTGCGCGCCTCGTCGATCAGGATCGAATCGACTTCGTCGACGATCGCGAACTGATGCGGCCGCTGAACATATTCGTCCAGGCTGAACTTCATGTTGTCGCGCAGGTAGTCGAACCCGAACTCGTTGTTCTGACCGTATGTGATATCGGCGGCGTAGGCGGCCTTGCGCTGCGGATCGGTCAGACCATGCACGATCACGCCGACGCTCAGCCCCAGGTAGTTGTAAACGCGGCCCATCCATTCGGCGTCGCGGCGGGCCAGGTAGTCGTTGACGGTGACGACGTGGACGCCGCGCCCCGCCAGCGCGTTGAGCACGGCCGGCAGCGTCGCGACGAGAGTCTTGCCCTCACCGGTTTTCATTTCGGCGATGCGTCCCTTGTGCAGGATCATGCCGCCGACGAGCTGCATGTCGAAGTGACGCTGTCCGAGCATCCGGCGGGCGGCTTCCCGCACCACGGCAAAGACCTCGGGCAGGGCATCATCAAGCGCACCTTCGCGCTCGAAGTCGTCCTCAATAACGCTGATCCGTTCGCGCAGGACCGCAATCCGGGCGCGCAAGGCGTCGTCGGATTCGGCCTTGACGGTCGGCTCGAGCTGGTTGATCGCCTCGATCGACGGGCCGAGGCGCTTGAGCTCGCGGTCGTTCCTGGAACCGAAAACCTTGCGTGCAATCAGGGAAAAGGATGATGCCATGGTGTGAAGAGATTATCTGGTTTGAGCTATACCGGCCCGGCGCGTCCCGCCGAACAGACCCATTGTAGCGCAAGACGCTCCGGTTTTCAGCGCTCGATCCGGACCGCGCTTTCTACCTCTGGACCCATGAAGCGCCGGCCCGTGCGGACGAAGCGATCGGGCGTTTCCGTGACGAAAAAACTCCGCCGGCCACTGCCGCTGCGGCGTATCAGCCCCCGCCGTATCAACTCCGCCCGAACAGTCGCCGCGGTTGCGGTCGCGGAATCGACGATCTTCACGCCGGCGCCCAGCACGCGCTGGATTACCGGCCGTAGCATCGGATAGTGGGTGCATCCGAGCAGCAACGTATCGATACCACTGGCTCCGAGGCTCTCCAGGTAGAAGGCGACAGTGCGCTCGGCGATATCGTTGTCCGTCCAGCCCTCTTCGACCAGCGGAACCAGCATCGGGCAGGCTCGGGTGTAGATTTCCGCGCGCGGGTTAAGCCGCTGGATAGTTCGCGTGTAGGCGCCCGACGCGATCGTCGCCTCGGTGCCGATAACGCCGATCCTGCCCGCACGCGACGCCTTGACCGCGGCACGCGCGCCGGGCTCGATCACGCCGATAACCGGCACCGCCGTCTCTCCTGCAATCTGGTCCAGCGCGACCGCACTCGAGGTATTGCAGGCCACGACCAGCAACTTGATTCCCTTGGCCAGTAAAAAGCCGGTGTTCTCGCGGGAATAGCGCAGGATGACCTCATTTGACTTGGTCCCATATGGCAGCCGCGCGGTGTCACCCAAGTAGACGAAGTCCTCGTGCGGCATCAGATCGACCAGCGCGCGCAGCACGGTGAGTCCGCCAATCCCCGAATCGAAAACGCCGATCGGACGCTTCATTCCGTCGGCAACCACGGCACGCGCCGCGCGGGGCGACCCGGATGTGCCGGACCCTCGATGATTGCCGTTGGCCGAGCTGGTCTCCCGCCGCGAGCCTTTCACTCGTGTGCTCCGGCCAGACTGGCGCCGAGCACACCCGGCGTCGGAGCCGGCGCGCCGAAGATTTTCTCGTGCACGCTCGGCTGCTCCATGCACAGGTAAACCGATTTCACTCCCGCCCGAGCGAGCCGATCGTTGAGCCGCCGATAGAGAGACACACGCAGCGGCATGAAGGTCCTATAGCGGCCGTCAGACGCGAGGACGTCCTCTCCCGTCAGCATCGTATCGTTGGGAAACCGCTCGCGCGCGCGGCGGCGCAGCGTCGGCGTCATCCTGAGCCCGCCGAGGCTGACGAAAGCTATCCGATCGGCCGGAATCGCTGCGAACAGCGCATCGATCAAATCGTCGTAATCACGCTCGGCGTTCAGGTAGGCGATAATCGGATCAAGATGGAACGCTATACGATAGTCGGCGTCCAGGAGTTGTCGCGCCGCTTCGATTCGGCGCATCGGCGAGGCCGTACGATGCTCCGAGGTGCGATAGACCGTATCGGTCGACAGAGTCCATGAAACGATCGTGCGCCCGCGCGGATCGACGGCGAGCAACCCATCGATATCGTCGGTCTTGGTTTTGAGCTCGAGCGTGAGATTCGGTTGACGCGCAAAAAACTTGACCAGATCGCCGGCGATTCCGGTAATCGAGTCGAACGCGAGCGAATCGGCAAACTCGCCGGTGCCGATGCGAAACCCGCGATTCGGCGCCTGACGAGCCAGCCGGTCGAGCTCGTCGAAGCAGTCGGCATAATTGGCGTAGACCTGGAATGACGGATTATCAGCGATGTACTCCTGCAAAAAACAGTAGCTGCAATCCATCGGGCAGTTCGACGCCAGCGCCATCACGAGGTAGCCGCAGCAGGCGAAGCCGGACGCCGCGGCGGGACACGCCATGATAAACGGGCTGCGCCGGCGCATGATTACCATCCGGCGCTTGCCGGCACCGAACGGATCGGCGGAGTCGGCCATCGGACGGAGAGCGGCGCGAGCGTCATCGATATGGCGCACGACGATCGACGACGGAATCCGCGCCTGCACGCGCCGGGCGAGACGACTGTCGCCGCATCCGTCTTCGATAAGCACCGTGTCCAGTTCAAACTTCATCGTCGCCGCCAAGCCGTCCGATTATCCGCCCGAGCCCGTCTTGCGCGCCAGCAATCGCCGTGGCCGCACGCGCCATTTCCGCCGGATTGCGAGCATGAATTTCGACGACAAGCTCATCAGAGGCGAGGTCGGCAGGCAACCGCACGACCACCTGCAGCGGCAGTGCCAGCGCGGTGATTGCGGCTTCAAGATCTTCTCTAAGCTGAGCAAGCCGCGGAAAGCGGATATCGCGCAGCATCCTAATAAGGCGCGCCGCGCGTGCGGGAGCCGATCCGCCAGCGGCAAGTGCGTCGCGCACATCATCGGCGGCGAGAATCGACGCGGCGTCGATATTGCCGCGCAAAGAGATCTCATCGAGCAGATCGATCACCGTCATCATCTGCCCCGTTCTCATCTTGAGTTCACGCGCCAGGTCGAGTAGCGCCGCACGGCCGGCCGCGTCGAACCTCAACCAACGCTCGAGATTGCCGTAGGGCAGGCGCCGCTCGGCCGCCCATGCCCGGATCGCCGCCATAACCGCAGATGGCTGATCGATGGGAGATTCGTTCATGCGTCTGCGCCGACTGAGTCATTGATGTCGACCGAATTCCTCGCGGGCTTGAGCAGAACCGTCCGGGCCTTTTCGAGCAACGCGGCGAAATCGGGAGATTTTTGATCGTTCAAGGCTCCGCGCGCGCGGTGCCCGATCTCTTCGACGAGTGCCGCAACTGTGAAATTTCCCCGGCGCGCAAAGCCTTGCGCGAGTATCGAACACTTCCCGGCAAGCGCACCCAGGACTGCCGCCCGCCGCGCAGGCTCGAGATCGAAATCGCAGAGCAGGTTGAGCATCGAGACGACTCGGAAGCGGTCGAGCGCCGCGACGGTAGCCGAGAGCTGCCCGGCGTGGCCCGCACGGCGTATCGCCAGCGGTTCATCGAGCAGTCCGATCTCCGCTCCCGCCGCCATCATGCGCAGCCACAGGTCGTAGTCTTCACACGCGGTCATGCTCTCGTCGAAGCCGCCGCACGTGCGGAAAAATCCGCTTCTGACGATTACGGCGCTCGGACTGACGAGGCAGGTATCGAGCGAATCGGCAAAGAAATCGCCGCCGCGCTTGCGATGGCGCCGGCCCGGATTCACGCGGCGCCCGTTCCTGAACCAAATCTCGTTGGACTGCGATATTTCCAGCTCCGGATGGGCGCGCATGAAAGCTAATTGGCGAGCGAGCTTGTAGGGCGTCCAGAGATCGTCGGAATCGAGAAACGCGATGAACTCCCCTCGCGCGAGCGACGCGCCGGTGTTGCGAGCCGCCGCCACTCCGCGTCGCGCCGTAACGACTACCCGAGACGAAATCTTATCCGATTCGCCGCGAGCGATCGCCGGCGCCGCCATGGCGTCGGACAGACCGTCGGCGGTGCCATCGGTTGATCCATCGTCGACAATAAGGAGTTCCACTTCGAAATCTATTTCACGCTGGGCGATGACCGAGGCTGCCGCCTCGCGCACCATCGCGCGGCGATTATGCGTGGGAATAATGACGCTGACCGCGGACATCGCGAGGTGTCGGAACCGGATCAAACCAACGCCGAACGGTCCGGGTCGTGATCGCGGTTGGGAGCGGCACAGCGTGCGAGGGCTTTGCGCAGTTCGACGATTCCTTCGCCGTCGCGGACCGAGCACATGATCGGATTCTGACCTATCGGCGCGAAGAGTTTAGGCAACGCCGCACGGTCCGACGATCGCAGCTTGTCGCACTTGGTCGCCACGACGATCAGTTCAGCGCCGCGGCTGGTCGCCGACCCGGCCAGCGTGATTTCGTCCGCTTGCGGTCCTCGCCGCGAATCGATCAGTAAGACGAGCGCCGCCAGGCTCGAACGCGAGGTCAAATAATCGTGCAGCAGGTCGGCGACCTTCGCCGCTTCGGTGTGCGACATGGCCGCAAATCCGTAGCCGGGAAGGTCGACGAGGATGAGGTTTCCACCGAGCTCGAAAAAGTTGAGCGTGCGCGTGCGTCCCGGAGTGGCGCTGACGCGGGCCAGGTTCTTCACTCCGGTGAGTGCGTTGAGCAGCGAACTCTTGCCGACGTTCGAGCGGCCGGCTATCGCGACCTCGGTCCGGGGCCATCGCGGGCATTGATCGAGCGAATGCGCCGAGGCCAGAAAATTTGCCTTGAGCTTCAACTTTCCGGCCCGATCGTACACTGCCTAGCGTCCGGCTTCCGGCGCCGCGGAAGCCGCGAGACCGCCGATTACCGCGGCGGCTTCCCGCTCGACAACGGTGCCCTTGAAGAAGTCCGGATTCATCGCACCGTGGAGGCGAATCGGGTTCTCCATCACGAATCTGCGGAACTGAGCCTCATCGATCATTCCATCCTCGACGAGCTCCCACGCTTCGACGGCGGCGTCGCGCATGTCGGGCAGGTCAAAATGACCGAGGTCGGAACCATAAATGACGTTCAGTTCGGCGCCCAACGGATTGCGGCGCGTGTCGAAGGCGATCGGCGTCATGGTGTCGTCGCCTTCGCAGCCAAAAAAGAAACTCGGCACGAACAGATCGCGGACATCCTCGGGCCGTTCGATCGCGCAAGCGGCCCATTCGTCGAGGTCCTCTTCACGTTCACGCGAACCCCATTGGAGCTCGGAGATTTCTTCATCGCGAACAGGAAAGCGGGACGCGAACCGATCCCCGCCGTATTGACTCGCCAGTTCCGCGAAAAGTTTACGATCGAGGTGGGCTGGATTTCGCGTTTCAACTGCCTTGCGATTGCGCAGCTTCCAATGGCCGATCAAATCCCCATACAAAATGCGCGCCCATCCGGCACCGCCCTCCTGGAAGGCGAATTTCAAAGGGGGGAAGCGCCGCGTCACGCCGCCGATAAAGAGCGACTTGCAAATCGCCTCATCGGCCGAAGCAAAGTGGCCGATATGGTTGTAGGTCTGGTTCGAAATGGAGTTGCGCGTGCTGAAGCCGGTGCCGCTCGAATGGAAGCTCGGCGCCACCTTGAGCTCGATACATCGCTGCCAGACCGGATCATAATCGTACTCGCTGTCAATCCCGTAAGTGTCGAGCCAGGTCAGGTTGCGGCCAGCCACCGCGGCCTGTTCGGCAAAAGCCGGAATCGGCCGGCGGACGAATGACGGCATCACGATAGCCTTCATTCCGAGCGTGCCGACCGCGTAGTCGAGCTCCTCGAGAGCCTCGGCCGGCGTATGCATCGGAATCGTCGCGACCGGCGTGAGACGGTCGCCGAGGCCGGCAAAGACATCGGTCTGGTAATGGTTGAAGGCGCGGCAGGCGGCGCGGCGCACTTCCTCATCGGTAATGTGAGCCGAGCGCAGATTGAGACTCGGATAGACGATCACGAAGTCGAGCCCGAACTCGTCGAGGCGATCATAGAGCAGCCGGGGGAGCGAGCTGGTCGCACGATCGAGCGTGTTCAGCGCAGGATGCGCCCACCAGTTCGGACGCGTCGTTCGAAACGCCTTCCGATCCGCGGGCGACATACGATGCCATCGGTAGGCCAGGCTGGCGTCGGGGTCCTTCTTGTAACGCTCGACAATCCGGTCGCCGCCCACTTCGCGGATGAAGTCGAGGAACAGCGGTTCGAACTCGGCGCAATGCCCGTCGGCGTCGATAATCGGATGGCTCAGGCGCGAGCGGATTTCCGCCGAGCGCGACTTGCCATTGGCGTTCGCATCTTTCATCAGTTCATTCTCCGTTTAGTTGCCGAACGTCTCAATGGCCGAAGGTGCCGACCAGCTTGGTGCTCGCGAGCGTATGAGCGGCGGCGGCGCTTTCGACCGTGGCCGCGTCGGCGCCCGGCTTCAGGTCCAGCATCGAGTCGAGCGCGATCAGATGGAAGTGATAATGATGCGCCGGGCCCGGGGGCGGACAGACACCATGATAGCCGATAGCGCCGGCGCCGTTGACCCCCTGGACGCCACCCTCGGCGAGCGTCGCCGTGGCAGGAACGCCGGTGGGCAGGCTGGTGACCGTCGGGGGAAGGTTGTACAGCACCCAATGGACGAACGAGCCGCGGGGCGCGTCGGGATCGCGCAAAATTAACGCGAACGATTTAGTTTGCGCGGGTTGGCCGCTCCAGGCCAAGGGTGGCGAGACGTCGTCACCATCGCAGGAATATTTGGGCGGGATGGCGCCCTCGTTCGAGAATTTGGTGCTCGAGAGAACAAACTGGTTCGAATTCGAGCCCCCGCTCTGGCATAAAGCCACAAACGGCGTCAGCGTCAGCGAAATTATAGCGACTATCGGAACTAGGTAGCGGTTCAAGCGCATGATAAATCCCAAGCATAAGCTAGATTTTGCGTCGCTTATATCCATCACGACAAGCGGAGCATCATCCAGAGACGCGATATCCTGCAAAGTTGCCAGTCTTGCACGTATCTTGATCTGAGTCACGGTGAGGCGCTATATTAAGAGGCAGCGAAAGTCTTAGTGAGACATATTCGGACCAGTTACGATCTGATCCGGAGTGTCACGATAAGAGGCGAACATGGCTCGTGAAAGCAAATTTGATCTGCCGCGCGTGATGACAGTTAAAGAGCTGTCGACGTATCTCCGCGTGCATCCGTCGACCATCTACAAGCTTCTGCGGCGCGGCGAGATCCCGGGGTTCCGGATCGGCACCGACTGGCGCTTCAGCACCGAGGTGATCGATCAATGGTGCCACGACGGTAATCTCAAGCTGGGCGGATCGGTTTCGAACGCGAACTAATCGCGTTCCCGACTTCCGTTATTTTCGGGGTGAACCGCAGTCGCTCTGCCCTGAAGAACTGCGCGTCTTAAAGACGTCTTTAAGATATCGGTCGACGTCCCGATCAGACGTCACTGCGCGACATTGTGATCCCGCCTGGCATCTGGCCTCGATAAAGGCCGGCCCTATTTACGAAGGCCGGCCTGTTAGCCGATTCTGCCGAGAATTATCCCCACGATCAGACCGCTCAGTACGTAGGCCGTGAAGAAAACGAACGGCCAGTCGCGCTCGCGGATAAACAGAATGAAGCAGAAGGCGACTCGCGCCAGCGGCACCAGTGTCAGAACCACCAATCCGACCATGACAATCTGACGGGGGTCGCCGTGCATCCCGAGGTTGAACATTTTCAGCCACGGGTCGGGCTCGTACATACGCTGGCCGCTCTGAATCGCACGAACGCGAGCGACATAAGCGCCAGGTGATTGCGTCACCATCAGGGCGAGTCCGATCAGAAGGATAATGCCGCTGATGATGAGAATCGTGCGCAGCAGTATCGGCGTCCATACGCGCAGGATCCGATCCTCGTCTTCCAATGGGGGCAATTGCGGCATGGCCGATTATATCCCCATGGCGGCGCGCCACCCCATTTCGACTGCAATCAGTACCAAGATCACGGCGAATAGTATCCGCAGCGATTGCGTATTGACATGCGGCAGTACCAGGCTGCCAGTCAGCGCCCCGACGGTTACGCCAATCGCAACCGGCGCGACAAGCGAGGTTGGAACCTCTCCGCGCGAAAGGAACACCAGGGCACCGGCGCCGGCGGTCACGCCGATCATGAAATTGCTGGTCGCGCTCGAAATCTTCAGCGGCACGTGCATGACGTAATCCATCGCGATTACCTTGAGCGCGCCCGAGCCGATCCCGAGCAGGCCCGACATGATTCCCGCCAGCACCATCAGGGCCGCGCCGCCGGGAATATTCTTCACCCCGTAACGGATACGGTGCCCGCTCTCATCGGTGACTTCGCCGCCGAGCTTGAGCCGTTCGGTAAGCGGGTCGCCCCGCGGCAGAATCTGATCGCCCTTCTTGCTGATCGTGAAATACGCCGACTGCAGCATCATCAGCGCGAAGATCAGTTCGAGCGCCCAGTTCGGCAGATAACCGGCGAGCATCGCGCCTACCACCGCGCCCGTAACGGTAGCGCATTCGAGCACCATCGCCAGGCGCAGGTTGGTCCAACCGTCGCGCACGAAGGCGACCGACGCGCCGGCGCTGGTCGCCACCACCGATATGAGACTCGCCGAAATCGCCAGGTACATTGGCACATGCATCAGGATGACGAGCGCCGGTACGATGAACACGCCACCGCCGAGTCCCGATAGCGCGCCGACGAATCCCGCTCCGAGCGCGAGCGCGATCAGTCCACCAAGGATTTCAAGCACCGCAACTCGCTCCCACCAGTTTTGCCACGCGAGCGGAATCTAGCCGGAACCGCCCACGCGCGTCCATCGCGTAATTGGAGCAACGGGCCTGTTGGCCGACCTGCATCGAGTCGGCTATAGATGATAATTGATGGTGGATGAGGCGGAAGTTGACTCTTCAGTCGCGCATCGCCCTCCGCTGAAATGGGCGGGGGGCAAACGCTGGCTTGTCCCCTATCTGGGTGGACTTTGGAATAAACTCCGGAACAGTCCTGAGAGTGTCAGCGGTGGCGAGCATCACGATCGCCGCCTGGTCGAACCCTTCTGCGGTGGACTCGCCATCACCCTTGGCTTACGCCCCGACCGCGCGCTGCTGAACGACATAAATCCTCATGCGATCAACTTCTACCATTGCCTGAAGCGTGGATTCACAGTCGAGCGCGAAATCGAATTCGGCAACGAATCGAAGCTTTATTATCGGAATCGAGCGCGGTTCAACGGGTTGATCGCGGACGGCGAAAGTTCAACTGCGGAAGCGGCGGCACTCTTCTATTATCTCAACCGTACTGGCTATAACGGACTCTGTCGCTTCAACAACAAGGGGCTTTTCAACGTCCCGTTCGGGAAATACCGGCGAATCAATTACAGTCGCGACTTCACCGCCTATCGGCGGGCGTTCGCGAACTGGTCGTTCACCAGTGGCGACTTCGAAGATGTGCCGATCGGCGATCGGGATTTCATTTACGCCGACCCGCCCTACGACGTCGAGTTCACCCAGTACTCGCAAGGCGGTTTCGGATGGGACGATCAGGTCCGCCTTGCCCAATGGCTGGCCGAAAAGGATTGTCCGGCCGTGCTCTCAAACCAGGCCACCGCTCGAATTGTCCGCCTGTATCAGAGCCTGGGCTTCACGCTCGAATTCATGCCGGCGCCCCGGATGATCAACCGCACCGGGGATCGCACCCCCGCCCGCGAGGTCATCGCCACCCGGGGCTTTATGAGCGACCGCCGACGCCGCTACTGATCCATCGATCCGCTGCCGAGGCGCCAGCGATCGATCGAATCGGCATTGAAGCGCCAGTCGCCACCTACCTTGAATGCCGGCAGGGCTCCGCGTTTGACCAGCCGGTAGATAGTCGCCGGGGTGACCCGCAGAAAATCGGCGACCTCTTTGGCAGTCATCATCTTTGCTGTCAGGATCGACGAACTCGGCCGCTCGCCGAGTGACTCTGATCGCGGAACCAACCTGATAATACTCCTTGCTCCATTACGTATCATCGTTTCCCCCTTACCGATCTAATAATTTACCTCTACCTCGCGAGTCACCCATATATGCCGTCGTCCATAGCAGGTAAAGCCTCATCGAAAAAATTATCCGCGGCTGATTGCATATTGCATCTTAATTCACACCAAGTAGGCACCAAATCTCTTTTCCCGCGACTAAAAGGCGTATTATCTTCTGACGCCACGCCTCAGCGGTTTCAATCGACTGCAGAAAGTCGTTCCAGCCTCAGTTCCGTAATTCACTATTCAGCGGCCGGATTCTTACTCCAACCCGCAGCCAGGCTACGTATCGGCACATATTCCGGGTTATTCAAGACCAATTTACTGCGTACCAAGTAAAATCCCACTCTCATTGTTCGCATCGAATTGATCACTTGTCGCGACTCCTCGCTCATGTGATTGTCGGCGCTTAGCAGACGATCAATGATTGTTTCCAAGGAAATAGAGTTTCAAGTACTTAACGTGATGGCCGCGGCGAGAGGGTAGATGGAATTAAAAATTAGAATGTATGCACTGATATTTTGCCTTTTGGTAGTCGGTGTTTGTACTCAATGCTTCGTCAGTATGTACGCCAGGAATGGATCCGTCATTGCCGACGAGGCGATGTCGAAACTCCACACGTCCGGGACAATTCATTTCCGGGGCCTTGGTCGTCACCGCGGATGATCGGCAGAGCTTCAGTTTAAGGCGGCGGCCGCGTCGCGGGGGGAAACAAAAAGCAGCATGTCGGCCCGGGAAATTAAGTTGTACGCGATTTTAGCCTGTCTGGTGGCGGTCGGTATCAGCACTGATTATCTTCTCAATATGTACACGGTTACCACCTCCGTCATTGTCGATGAGGCCGTGTCGAAAATGCAGCTGACCGGGATCGATCATATCCGCTCGGCAACACATCACCGGGAATGACGTGTGCGGGTCCGATGCAGTTCGCAGTCCAGACTGGGGGCGTCCGCCGCGCGGATCAGCGCCGCAGGACGTTGGACTCCGCGATCGGCATCCCGAGCACGTGGCGGCGAATCCAGTCGAGCGCGATCTGCGAGGTCCATAGCTTGACCCAGTCGCGCGTGCCGGCCCGAAGCTGATAGCGCCGCGACACCGATACGCCCTCGGCCGCCAGTGCGAGACATACCGTGCCGACCGGCTTGTCGGGCGTGCCGCCATCGGGCCCGGCAATTCCCGACGTCGCGATTGCCACGTCCACGCCGAGCCGCTTGCGCGCGCCGGCTGCCATTTCGACCACGCATTCTTCGCTGACCGCGCCGTGACTCTCGAGCGTCTCCGCGCTCACGCCGAGCAGCCCCATCTTGGCCTCGTTCGAGTAGGTGACGAGGTCCGCGATCAGGTAGCGCGAGCTACCCGGGATATTGGTCAGTCGATGGCTGATAAGCCCGCCGGTGCACGACTCCGCGACGCCGAGCCGGAGCCCTTTTTCAGTGAGCAGCTTGCTGACCACGCCTTCCATCGTTTCGTCGCCCTCGGCGTAGCAGTATTCGCCGAGCCGCTCGCGCACGCGCGCCGCCAGCTCGTCGACCTTGCGCTCGGCTTCGCCCGGCCGGCCCTCGACAGTGACTCGCAACGAGATTTGCGGAAAGCTCGCCCGAAACGCCACGCGGCCCTCCTCCGGTGCGATCAGCCCCGCGACCGCCTCATCGAGCGCCGATTCGCTGATGCCGTAGGTCTGGAAGATACGCACGGCGAAGACGGTGTCGCGGCCCCGATTGGCGACCAGCCACGGAATCACCGATTCTTCCGTCATCGGCTTCATCTCGCGCGGCACGCCGGGCAGCACGATCACCTGCGACGTATGGCCCTCGAGTGTGATCGGAATGCGGAAGCCGGGCGCAGTGCCGATCGGGTTGACGACAATCTCGGCGCCTTCGGGGAACAGCGCCTGCTTGGCGTTATTCTCCGGCATCACGCGCGTCATCTGCTTGAACATGTTCCGGATCTTGTCGAGCGACGGCTGGTCGAGGCGCAGCTTGCGTCCGGCAATTCGCGCGACGGTCTCGGTGGTGAGATCGTCGGCGGTTGGTCCGATTCCGCCCGTCGAGAGGACGACGTCGCCCAGTCCGATTGCCGTGCGCCAGGCCCATTCGAGGCGTTCCGGCACGTCGCCAACCGTCAGCACGGCGACGGTATCGATACCGATTTCGGCCAGCTTGCCGGTCAGATAGTTCGAGTTGGTATCGACGACGCGCCCGGTCGTGAGCTCGTCGCCAGTCGAAAGAATCACCGCCCGTTCAATCATGATCGGTTCCTCATCGGCTCGTTATCGGTTCGTCAGGACGCCGCGCCGCCGCATCGCCAAGTGCGGCAATCGAAACAAATCAGATGACGCGCGATACCACTTGCAACAACAGATTAGCGTAAATGGCGGCGGCCAGGTCATCGAGCATCACGGCTGTCCCGCCCCTCATCTTGCGATCGATAAGGCTCGCCGGAAACGGCTTGACCACGTCGAACAGCCGAAAGGCGGCAAACCCGCCGAGTATCCAGAGCCATCCGGACGGATTGAAGAGCATGGTCGCGACCATGCCCATCACCTCATCGATCACGATAAGCGAGCTGTCATGTTGGGCGAAAATCTTTTCCGCCCGTTCGGAAATGTAACATCCGGCGACGAACAGGACCGCGAACAGCAGCAGCCCCGCCTGCGGCGACGTGCGCATGAGCGGCGCGAACACCAGTATCCATACGCCGATGCCGACGACCGATCCGGCCGTGCCCGGCGCGTATGGGACGTAGCCCGAGTAGAACGCGGTCGCCAGCACGATGATCAGAAATTGCATCGGGAAGCC
>Ga0302325_10015447_pt1 | contig 16232 bp, 8 predicted proteins | sample Palsa_T0_2_FD_201948 | JGI IMG/M metagenome (GOLD analysis project Ga0302325, IMG submission 201948) | Peat permafrost microbial communities from Stordalen Mire near Abisko, Sweden - Palsa_T0_2 | ecosystem: Environmental > Terrestrial > Soil > Palsa > Peat permafrost | place: Sweden: Abisko... | reverse complement strand
GCGGCGCCCAGTAACGGTGAAGCCGTAGGTCTGGTCATGAATGCCCCCGCCGGTGAGACCGAGCAGGAAATCGGCCTGCGGACTGCCGGTATAAGTAAACCCGGTGGCGCCTACAAGCCAAAAGCCATCCTGGAAAGCCTCCGTGCCGGTATTCAGTTGATTGCCGCGGAAGTCGATGCCTACATGAAGGTCATGTTTGTGGACGATGATATCCAAATCGTCACGGAAGGAGTAGATGTCGGTTCCGCCCTGGAAAGGAGCGAAGCCGCGATCGCCGAGAGCCCAGTAGTTGCCCGCGAAGTCCGTCGAAACCAGACCGCAACTGTAGGCGCCGGGCTGGCAGGTTTGACCGGAGCATCCAAGGTTGGCGCCGGGAATGCCGAGGATGGCGGACTCGCAGCTTCCCGTCCCTTGCGAAGTAATGTAGTCGAAGATGCGGTTGTAGCCCACGCTGACTTGGTTGACCAAATTGGGCGAGAAGACATGGGTCTCACCGATGGCCGCGTTGCGGGCGTGGTTGAGGATGTGCTGGTTGCTGCCGAAGTCGTTGGCTTCGGCAAAGCTCCCCGGGCCACCGCCGCCCGGGACATACGAGAATGCCTGCTCGTAGCTGAAGCGGCCGAAGAGGCTATCCTTGGCGGAAATGGTGTGATCGAGACGGCCATCGAACTTGGTGTCGTACAGCTGACGCACCGGCGAGTTGACGAAGTTATAGCTCGCGTTGGGGTTTCCGGCGTTGACCAGGTTGGTCGGATACAGGTTGATCATGGCCTTACCGATGGGGTTGATCAAGCCGGTGGGGATCTTGTTGCAGTTAACGCCGGGATTCTGGCTTCCGTCCGGGTTGGCAGCAATGGGGTTTCCGGAGCTGTCGCACTGGAAGTCGGGATTGGGCGCGCCAAACATGTTGGGGTTCACGATCGTGCCAACTGGGACGGGATTGCCGAACGGGTCGGCGGAGAAATCGCCTCCGCAATTGGGGCCGCAATTTCCACGCATGGCCAGCGAAGGCAGTAGGCCGGTAAAGGTAATGCCGTGGAGCTGATCCTTTTGCTCGCCGTCGACAAAGAAAAAGGTCTTGTCCTTGCGGATGGGCCCGCCGATGGCGCCACCGAATTCGTTCAGGTTGAACTTTTCCGCGCCGGTGGCAAAATAGCTCCGCGCGTCCAGATCGGTGTTGCGCACAAATTCAAACAGCGTCCCATGAATCGCGTTGGTCCCGGATTTTGTCGTGATCAGCACAGTCGGGCCGGCCCGGGTGCCGTATTCGGCAGAATAGGTGTAGGTGAGAACTTTGAATTCCTGAATGTCGTCGATCGAAGCTAAGATGCTGATGCCGCCCGAGGTCAGCTCGTTGTTGTCGACGCCATCCAGGAGCCAATCTGTGCTGTTGGGACGCGAGCCGCCGACCGAGAGCGAAAAGGGGCCGCGCGCGGCCACCTCGCTGCTGGCGGCGGAGGTGAAAAAGCTGTTGGGGTTGGTCTCTGCCGTAGCGCCGGCGGTAAGCGTGGCTAGCTGCACGAAATCGCGGCCATTCAAGGGCAGTTGCGCCACCTCCTGCGAGGTGATGACTTGGCCCAGAGATGGGCCGCCCGTTTCGACGGCGACGGCGTCGCCTGTGACCTCGACCGTCGTGTTTACGGTGGCGGGCACGAGCGAAAAATCGAGCTCGCGGGCTTCATCCACCTGGAGACGCTGATCCTTGGATTCCACGCTCTGAAAGCCCGTCGCGTCGATGCGCAATGTGAAGTTCCCGACAGGAAGTAACGGGATCAGATAGTGTCCGGCATTATCCGTCTTCGCGTCTCGAGCCAGGCCGGTTGACTGAGAGGTAGCGGTGACGGTTGCTCCAGGAACACCCGATCCGGATTTATCAAGGACATTGCCTGAGAAGCTTCCCGTGGCCTGGCCATGCACGGCCGGTGAGATTGTAAGTGCCAGAATGCAGAAGAGAACGAGATGATGTATTTTGCAGGATTTTTTATCGGTTGAGTTTTCCATCGACTTCGGACACTTCGCGCCAGACATCGTGCGTTTCATAGTCAAACCCCTTTTTCGATACATCGGTTAAGGTGGCTCTTGCCTCGACTGCGCCGCGTTGGATTACTAGACTGTAAAAATTGCCTGGTCGAAAGTCAACACAAGTTTTCGGCAACTCTCAGATATCAGGGCATTTTCGGGAGTTTCTACTATCGATAGCTCGCCGAAGTAGCCGTTTGGGAAACGCGAGTCTCTTTAAAAATTCACTCGAAGCCCTCAACGGCGACCTGCACAATCAAGCTCCGAGTTTGCTTTTAGAGATGATGACGAAGATAGCGATTCCAATACGTGAGGACGCCGGTTGCGCTAAGAATCGCAAGGTTGAGTTCAAGAAGGAACCAGATTACTTTGGACCACATGATCCAGTCGCCGGCGGAGTGGTTCTCGCCATAATGCCACACCGTCAGCACACGCACGTTGGTGGCGTCGATCGCCACGATGTCGCGATAGGTAAAGTCGGCCGGAGCGCGTAGATCCATCTGCGCGTAGACCAGCGTTCCTTTCAGTGAAGGATCGCTGAGGCCGAAGAGACGGCGATGCGGAGATGCAGGCTGCGCCGAGGCGAGGATTTGCAGTGGGGCGGACTCCGCCCGGATTGCTCTTCGGGCTGGCCGCGTTCGACAAGAAGGCTATCCAGCGTGGGGTGGCAAGAATGGCTCCGGTGCTTGGCGGGGAAAGCGTCAAGCTCTGAGAATCAAACCTTGCGTCTCACTCGCCAGCAGGATTCGAATCGTGAGACAGCACCAGTTGCTGTTGATCCGAAGCCGCCATCTTCTGATAGTAGGCACGCAGCTCCGGGTATTGCTTGCCATCCATCAAGACAAAGATCCGAGCGAAGATGTGCTTGATATCGATGACTCCGGGTGCCGAGGTCGTCTTCGTTACCAGCACCGCGTGCTCGGGCCAGGGTATCTGAGCTGGTTGGGGTGCGCTTTCAACGCTGAACCCCGCTGGCAAATGATAGATCACGTCGTCGATCACCTGCTGGGCGTAGTGCATATCTACCGGAACCGTGCGGTTAGTCTCAGTTACAAACTGGGTTGTGCTCGATGAAGAAAAGAAGAAGGCCGGCAGCACGATGCGCTTTCCCGTGACCGTACCCAAAGACCCTGAAACCTTGATTGCGGCAGACAGGCTACCGGCGCCTGAATCCAACCCTTCAAAGTGATCGACCTCACCAGAGACTCCCTGCGGCAATATCGGACGCAGAGATTCATTGAACTGCTTCCGAACCTCGTCTTCGTCGGCGGTCAGACTGAGCTGGCGCCAGTGCAGTGCCTCCGGGCCGTTCAGTAGAGCTTTGACCGTCCCACTGATCGCGCCTTGTTCGTCGATCTTCAGGTCCGCGCTGTGAGCCGTGATCGCGTCCTTGCTTAGGTTGGCCGGAGTGAAGATCGGCGCTTTTGCGATCTCCGCAAGCCCGCCGGCCAACGAATGGGCCCAATGCAGTTGACCGAAGGGGCAGAGCTTTTCTCCGGGATCGAGAAAAATTTCCTTGCCGTCGATGCGCACCACCACCAGCAGCGAGTCCAACTGATCTAGCGACAAGAGATTAGGATCGAAGATTCGCCGGTCGCGGTCGGCCACCTGCACTCCATAGGCATCGAGGCCAGCCGACCGGGCCAAGGCGAGATACAGCGCCGCGAGATCATTGCCGGAACCGCTCTTCTCGCTCCACACATCCTGGGCTCTCTTCAATTCCTTCTTGAGGTGCTGACGTTCCCGCTCCGCTTCGGACTTGGTGCGAGTGAAATCGGTATTTTCCAAAGCCTGCACGGCGTCGTAGAGTTTGCGTGCCTTGGCATCCGGAGTCCCAGCCCCTGCGGTGATATGGTCTGCCGCTTGCTTAATGGCATCGGTCTGGCCTGCAAACTGGTCCAGCCGCTTGGACCAGCGCTTGACCTCGTTATCCCAATAGATATCGGCGCTGAGGTATGGGGAACGATAGAACGTCACCCGGTAGGAGAGATTTGCCTCTGGAGGAGCATGGGATGCGTGTTGAATGGCGGGCACATCCTGGATATCCAGCGAATAGTCGTCCTTGGGGCTCTTTGCTACTTGCACTCCTGGAGGCAGGTTCTGAGTGTAGAGGAGATACTTCACGTTTTCTCCGTCCTGGAAATAGGTAAAGTCATTGCCGCCAGTAGTCGACTCCATGCTCGAAAAAGGATTGAAATAGAAGTGCTCTTTGTGGACAAAAATCTCGCGTTGGACATCCCATCGCGGAGTGCTGCTAGCCAACTCAGACGCGACTGTTCCCTCTTCCGACGACACAACTCCGCTCACCTGCCCTCCGGTCATCGGAATCGTCCACTTGTATTCGAGGATGCTGCCGACTTCGACGCTGGGCAGATTGAATACCGTCTCCTTGACATGCGCCTTGTTGGTCCTGAATGCCAGCAGGTCCGCTCCCTTGCCTGCCAGAGGAACGATCGTGCCATCTGCGTGGATGGTGCGGCCCTCGATGATAGGCGGCGCACTGACGCCGGGAATGTACGGAACCTGCACGGTAGCCCATTCCTTGCCCAGTTCGGTGAGCACCTTGATGCGCGCGTATCCGCTGACATAATGACCGCGATTGTCGGTTGATTCTTCGCGATACAGATAGACTGCCGGGGCTCCCGGAGCCTTGGGATCGGAGGTCATTTGTAGCTCTTCGCGGTTTGGCTCTTGGAATTTTTGAGCGCCAGCTACAAAGGAAAATGAGGCCAATGCAAGGGCAATGGGCAGGGCTTCTCTATAGATTCTCACTCGATCTATCCTCGATTGCGCTGCAACCGGCGCAGAGTTACCTCTCCCGGTTGAAAAGCAGGTTTTAGACTGTGTGAACCATACTAGCATCGATGGGTAAATCTGGAAATGACTGCCTGATGAAACTGGCTGGGCAGCTTTATTTCGCGGCAGCATCCACCAGTTCGTAGCTGACATAGGCGAGACGCTGGCTGTCCGGCGCCCAGGACGGTACATTGATGGTTCCAGAGCCACCAAGCAGATTCACGAGATCGGTGATTTTTCTGTCGCTCAAAGATATCAACCGTAGAGAAATGTCCTTGTTCGCGGGATGGCCTGTAACGCTTTTGTCATAACTCAGGAAAACCATCCATTTACCATTCGGAGAAACGTGAGGCGTCCAGTTATTCCTCTCGTCGAAAGTTATTTGCTCGGGCTGGCTGCCATCGGCGCGCATGCGCCATATCTGCATGGACCCGCCGCCTCGATCGGAGTTGAAATAGATATATTGGCCATCCGGCGAGTAATCGGGATCGTCGCTGATTCCGGTCGAAGTTGTGAGTCGCGTTTCAGCTCCTCCGTCTACAGAGATACTCCAGATATCGCCGCCTCCTGGATGCGGCCGAGCGAAAGCGATCGTCTTCCCGTCCGGCGACCAGCTATGAAAATACGACGATGGGTTCTGCGTCACCATCCGGAGTTCGCCGCCGCTTGACGGAAGGATATAAACACGGGAGCCCGGCGCGCCCGGAGTGTTGCAACTGATGGCCAGCCACTTGCCGTCGGGAGAGAGCCCGTGACTGCCGTTGCAGCCCGTTGCCACGCCGATATTGATCGCCTGCGGCGTTCCACCATCGACAGGAACCGTCATGATGCGGCCGCCTTGATCGAAGATCAGAGACTTGCCGTCGCGGGTCCAGTTAGGCGCTTCAAAATGACCCTGCGTTGTGTAAGCGACGACCTCGCGCCGCGCGTTGGGATCGAGCGAGATGGCTTGCAGCGTGCTGTAGAGATCGGGTTTGGCGGACGCCTCGGCTGGCGAGGAGGAAAGCGGTTCGACGACTACATTCGAAAAAACGGCGGTCTCCGAAACATCCTTGTCATGGGAACAGACACCGAGCCCGATGTAAAAAGGGCCATCGAGATGCACCCGCGTGGTTGCGCCCGCAGGGTGAAGCGGCTCGCCATGAAAGCTGAGGAACATGGTGAAATGATCGCCGCGTTTCTCGATGCGCAATCGAGTCGGCGCGTCGGTGATCTTGTCGAAGTTCAACTCTACGCCCGCCGTCGCGGCATCAATTTCAGGCCGAAATTGCAGCGCGGTAAGACCCACCCCGTGGAGCGCGGCATCGGCGTAGACCGCATTCGCATCCAGGCTTTGACGAATCAGCAATGCGGCCTTGCGATGCGGATTGCCGCCTGGATGCGGAAAGCGAATATCCGCCGCCAGAGACAGATCCCCTGAAGCCTTCTTCCAAACAAATTGGAAAGCGTCCTTTGCCAGCCACATGTTCTCGCCGGAGCCGGTGATGGTGTATGTTCTCTGAGCCGCGTCGTAGGCCGCACTGCCGGGATGAAGGACAGCGCCCACATCCGAGTGGCCTTCAAAGATTCCAAGCGATTCGTGACCCGATTGCGCAACCAGAACATTAGAGTGTGCGCAGAGAACGAAAGAGCAGCAGACAAGAAACAACTTAGGAAGCCATTTTTTCACGAAAGTAAATTTCCTCCACAGCCAATCGCCACACTTCGACCCAAGGCGGCAACGGGCAACCATTTTTCTACATGGGCCGAACATTATGCTGCGCCGCGCACGCGTGTCAAGCCAACGCACTACGCTTTGTGAGGGATGGAAGCAATTGAGAGGAAGATCGCAAGGAAGGGTGGACGATAGGCTACGCGATCGGCTTTCGTCTCAACGCAGCGCAGATTCCGGCCGTAAACAGGCAGAGGATGACGAACGCGCCAAACGCGCTGAACAATGCGTTGAGACTGAAGTTGGATCTGCGTTTCATAGCCTTCCCATTTCCTGATTTTGAATGCGACTGCCCGAACTTCTGCCGCCACCCGTCTCATGAGGCGCAAACTGATTGACGCCGCATCGGAATGCCCCCGTTCTGAAAGCGCGCATTCCACTCGAATGCTCCGTATCTTGTAGTGGCCGTTGAGTCTGAATCGTGACAAGAGAAACGACAAAAGTAGAGGAAATCGCGATCTTCGACCGGTTTGGTTGAGGATCGACGAGGATAGCGGACGGTAAGGATATATTGTTCGCGACTTGCAATATATCGATTTACCCGATATAAAGAGTGCGCTTATGAATATCTCTTTCCCAACATCTTCCGTCCTCTCTCCCCGGAAATTCCGGAGTTCGTATATCGCCGCTTTTGCATTGCTCACTGCCTTTGTAGTGTGCATGGGAGCGCGAGCCTCAGCAGTCGGCGTCGGGACAACGCCAGCGGTCGATAGCGACGGTGCAGGAGCCTACGCTTCCGGTCACTACCGCAACGTTTTTGCTGAGCTCGGTCATCCCGAAGGCGAAGTCTCGCAAAAGATTGAGGCCGCCTATCAACAGCTCTTCCACGGTGATCCGTTGACCCAGGCGGTTTATTTTCAAGTGGGCAAAAACGCTAACGGGCCGCTGGCTTACTTGACCGACTGGGCCAATCACGACGCGCGCACCGAGGGAATGTCTTACGGGATGATGATCTCGGTGCAACTGAACCATAAGCCGGAGTTCGATGCGCTGTGGAATTGGACGAAGACGTATATGTACATTGGCGATCCACACCACCCCTCCTATGGATATTTTTCATGGTCGTGCAAGACCGACGGGACGCCCAATGAGGAGACCGCCGCGCCGGATGGTGAAGAGTATTTTGTGATGGCGCTCTATTTCGCATCCGCGCGATGGGGCAACGGCACAGGAATCTATGACTACAAGGCGCAGGCCGATGCGCTTTTAACCACAATGCGCCATCGCGCGGTGATCAGCGGGGTGACACGCTTTGGTCCTCGAACGGTGGGCAACGAGGTCGACGAAAAATACAAGATGATTCGCTTTGTTCCGGGAGTGGATCGCGGCGACTTCACCGACCCTTCGTATCATTTGCCGGCATTCTATGAACTCTGGGCGCGTTGGGGACCGGTGGAAGACCGGCAGTTCTGGGCCGATGCAGCCGAGGCAAGCCGCGCCTTTTTTCTGAAGACGACGAATCCGAAAACTGGCCTTGCCCCGGACTATGCGAACTTCGACGGCACGCCCAAGGTGACGCGCTTCCAACAATCGTCAATCTTTGGCTACGATTCGTGGCGGACGGCGAGCAACTGGTCGGTCGATTGGTCGTGGTGGGGCAAGGCTCCAGAAGAGCGCATACTGAGCGATCGCATTCAAGCTTTCTTTGCCGCGCAGGGACTGGACGCATATGGCGACCAGTACACTCTGGATGGCAAGGAGATCGCGACTCGGCATTCGACCGGACTGGTCTCAACTAATGCCGTAGCCAGCCTTGCAGCCACCAATCCGCGAGCCAGGGAATTTGTGCAGGCGCTGTGGGAGACGCCCGTTCCTTCCGGCGAACAGCGCTATTTCGATGGCATGTTATACCTCATGAGCATGATGCACCTGAGCGGGGAGTTTCGTATCTGGTCTCTCAAGTAAGAGGCGCGGCAAGCCGTGCCCATCTGCAATAACTTGCCTCTGGAGTATTCAGAATGATTCAGTTTCCTCTTCGCAGGTTTTCTGTTGTATGTATCTTGATTCTGATTTTCTCTGCAAATTCGCGTCATGCGTTTTCATTGGGGCAGCAGCGCTATGTGGGCAATACTCTGAGCAATGGCGGTTTTACTTTGGCCGCCGGCGGTCGCACTGCGCTGCTGGACGTAGACCATGATGACTATCCCGGCGTCGTTCGCGCAGCGAACGATCTACAGGAGGATATCGAGCGTGTAACCGGATTGAAGCCGACTTTCGTCAGCGATACAAACAGAACTCAAGGCGAAGTAGTGCTGATTGGGACGATCTCGAAGAGCAGAATCATCGATCGTCTGATTCGGGAACACAAACTGGACGTAAGCCAGATCGCCGGCAAGTGGGAATCGACGCTCGTGCAGGTGGTTGAGAAGCCTATGCCGGGCGTAGCTCGCGCGCTGGCGATCGCAGGAAGCGACAAGCGAGGAACGATCTTCGGCATCTACGATCTGTCGGAGCAGATTGGCGTTTCGCCCTGGTACTGGTGGGCTGACGTTCCCGTCGTGCATAGGGATGCGCTGTATGTCACGCCGGGCCGCTATGTGCAAGGCGAGCCCGCGGTCAAGTATCGCGGCATCTTTCTCAACGATGAGGCGCCTGCGCTCACCGGGTGGGTGAATGCGACTTACGGTGGCTATAACCACAAGTTCTATGTCAAAGTCTTCGAGTTGCTGCTTCGCCTCAAGGCCAACTATCTCTGGCCGGCAATGTGGAACAGCGCATTCAATGAGGACGACCCGGAAAACGCGCGGCTCGCGGATGAGTACGGTATCGTGATGGGAACTTCGCACCATGAGCCGATGCTGCGCGCGCAGCAGGAATGGAAGCGGCATGGGACCGGGCCATGGGACTACTCGGCCAACTCCGAGGTTCTGGACAAGTTCTGGAACGAGGGCATCGAGCGCAACAAGAACTTCGAGAGCACGATCACGCTGGGCATGCGCGGCGACGGCGATATGCCGATGACGGAGGGCCAGAACATCTCGCTGCTCGAAAAGATCGTCTCCGACCAGCGCAGAATCCTGGATGAGCACCTGACTCCGATATTGGCTTCGGATCCCAAGGTCTGGGCGCTTTACAAAGAGGTGCAGGCGTATTACGAAAAGGGGATGCGCGTGCCCGACGATGTGACCCTGTTGTGGTGCGACGATAACTGGGGCAACATTCGCAGGCTGCCCACTCCGGAAGAGCGCAAACGATCCGGCGGCGCGGGTGTCTATTATCACTTCGATTATGTTGGAGGGCCGCGCAGTTACAAGTGGATCAACACCAATCCGATAGCCAAGGTCTGGGAGCAGATGAATCTTGCGCTCGCCTATGGGGCGACGCGCATCTGGGTTGTCAACGTGGGCGACTTGAAGCCGATGGAGTTTCCCATCGAATACTTTCTCACGCTGGCGCGCGATCCCGAGCGATGGGGCAAGGATCGGATCCCGGAGTTCACACGCATGTGGGCGGAGCGCGAGTTTGGCTCAACTCATGCCGACGAGATTGCGGAGCTTGTGACGCGATACACCCAGTACAACGGACGCCGTAAGCCCGAGTTGTTGGATATCGACACATTCAGCCTTGTGAATTACCGCGAAGCGGATCGTGTGGAAGCGGATTGGAAGGCGCTCTTGAACAAGGCAGAGGCGCTGCAGAAGCTGTTGCCGGCAGAGCAGCAAGATGCTTACTTCGAACTGGTGCTGCATCCAATCAAGGCTTCAGCGATTGTGAATGAGCTTTATATCGCAGCGGGCCGCAACCGGCTCTACGCGAGGCAAGGGCGCGCCGAAGCCAACGACTATGCGGCGCAGGCGCGAGCGCTCTTTCAAGCCGATGCTGAGGTGACCAACGAGTATAACCATGTGCTGGCCAAGGGCAAGTGGAATCACATGATGGACCAGACGCACCTTGGCTATACCTATTGGCAGGAGCCACCTTTAAACGTGATGCCAGCGGTGGCAGAGGTGCAATTGGCTGCCGAGCCTCGTATGGGACTGGATGTTGAAGGTTCGTCAGGGGTTTTCGGTCCGATGCAATTGACCTTCGACAGTTATCAACGGCAAAGCCGGTATATCGATGTCTTCAATCGCGGGCTGGGGTCTTTCCACTTCGACGCCAAGGCTACCGATTCTTGGATTGTGTTGAGCGCGGCGAGTGGCGAGGTCAGTAAGACAGAACGCCTCGTGGTTAGCGTGGATTGGAAGAAAGCTCCGGCAAGCAAGCCTCAAGGCGAGATCGCGATTACTCAGGCAGACGGGGTTACCGTGAAGATTCGGGTGAGTGCCTTTCATCCTGATATGCCTGAACGTGAGACAGTGGATGGCTTTGTGGAGGGCGATGGCTATGTCTCGATGGAAGCTGAACATTACACCCACTCTACGAGCGCGGGCGAGGTGCATTGGGATCGGATTCCGGAGTATGGAGCAACTCTTTCGGGCGTGAGTGTTTTTCCTGTGACAGCGGCGAGCATCGTTGCTCCGCAACCCACAGCAACGCTCGAATATCGCATGTATCTCTTCAACAAAGGAAGTTACAACCTGCAGACGATTTTGGGGCCGACACTGAACTTTGTGCCGGGACGCGGGCTACGCTATACGGTCGCGCTGGACGATCAGGCGCCGCAGGTTATCGACGCGCTGGAGCACAACACGGACAAAGACTGGGAGAAAGTAGTGAGCGACGGCGTACGCCGCGTTGAAACCACCGTGAATGTGGAGCAGCCTGGCTACCATACGCTCAAGATAGGCATGGTTGACCCCGGAATTGTGCTGGAGAAGCTGGTGGTAAGCGCGGGGCCCTTGAAGCCGAGCTATCTCGGACCGCCGGAGAGCTTCCATGGCGCCCTAACGCCGACGAAGTGAAAGATCAAAAAAGGCCAAGCCGAGCTCAGGGCCCATCAATGCTTGAGAAACGCGAGCAACGCCGAATTGAAATCGCTCGCTGCCTCTACATTGGATAGGTGCGCGGCGGCCAGTTCGATGTACTTTGCTCCGGAAATATTTTCCGCGAGATATCGGCCGTCTTCAGGCGGCGTAACAGGATCGTGCTGGCCCGTGATTACAAGCGTAGGAATGCCGATCGAGTGAATGTCCCCACGAAAATCGGCATCGCGAATAGCGACGCAACAATTGGTGTAACCCTCCGTGCTCACGGCCTCCAGCATAGCCTTAGTCATGGTGATGATCTCAGGATTTTCAGCATGGAAACCCGACGTGAACCAGCGCTGCAGCGCTCCGGGAATGATCGGAATGATACCGTCTTTCAAAACGTCTTCGATGCGGCTATTCCAGCCTTCCAGGTTTCCGATTCTTGCCGCGGTGTCGACCAGGATCAACTTTTGAATGCGGTCTGGCGCGTGCAGCGCAAGCCACTGGCCGATCAGGCCGCCCATCGAAATTCCACAGAAGCTGGCGCGTTCGATTTCCAATGTATCAAGCAAAGCGAGAGCCTGACGGCCCAGTTTTTCGATGGTGTAAGGCCCGCGCGGAACGGCCGACTGACCATGGCCCAGCGTGTCGTAGCGGACTACACGGAACTCGGCGGTTAAATCAGGAAGTTGCGGCCCCCAGATCGAGAGATCGGCTCCCAAGCAATGGGAAAACAGCAGGACTGGAAGGCTTGAGGCGCCTGCTATCTCGTAGTGGATGCGAAGTCCTTCGATCTCTGAAAATGCCATTGGGACCTTCCTGCACAGAGAGCTTATAGCAAAATCACGATAGATGTACCCAAGGCCGAAGCGGCAGGGGTATTGATTTCCTTAAGTCTGCCACCGGCGTTTCCGACCCCCAGCGATGAAACTGGGGGTCATGTTTCTTGTCAGAAATCAATACCCTGAACAAAGCCTTTCGGGGCACGGTTATTGTGCGTTTGCTCTAAGCTCGGAATCCAATCGCGGCGTGAGAGCCGTCGCAGTAGGGCTTGTTGGCAGAGGCTCCGCAACGGCAGAAGGCTGTATCGGTGACGATCGCGATGGTTTCTTTCGCGGCGTTCTGTACCGTCAACGGGCCTTCGGCGAGCAGTGGACCGTCTGGAAGCGGCGTGAAGACGACCTGACCCGTAGCGGTGATTTCAACGATGGATTCCGCAGGTATTGCAGTGCCGGCGTCAACAAAGCCTATGGTGCGATGGCTGCCGTCGCAAAATGGCTTGTTTGCCGAGGCTCCGCAACGACAGAGAGAGGCGCGCGGCTGGCTCACGGGCTCTGCGGCGCCGGTTTGTATCTGTAAATCTCCGTTGGCAATCAATGGTCCATTGGGGGCGGTGAATGCAGTGTTTGCGGGCTGGGTGACTTCGGTCAAAGGATGTTCCTCCAAGCACAGTCTAAACTGGGACACATCGGACAGAGAATGGCGATGGTGAGCAACGGATTTGCCCCATGTTGAACAGAAATGCGCGTGGAGAAAAAGAAAGGGGCAGCGGCACGCGAGACGCGTCGCTACCCCAAGTCAAGAGACTTATACAGAGTAGAACTATGGCTTCGGCTTGTCTTGAATCCTAGGACTGAGGTCCAACTCAACCCTAGGATGGAGGAGTAGGCAGAATTTCTCGATTTGTACGGGATGGTATGGATTTCCGGGTACGCGCAGTTGCATATCCTGCTCATTCCGTGTTGGATTGCAGGATATGTTCTTCGGGTTTCTGCGCAAGATTGCGGTCTCTCTCACCTTCGTCTGGCTTCTGCCGATGGCGGTTGTGATGGAGAGTTCCGCGCTTGAGCCCTCCACGCCGCTGGGAAGACTGGGAAGGCAAGCCTGGACTATCGAGACCGGCCTGCCGCAGAACACGGTGCCGGTCCTGCTGCAATCGCACGATGGCTTTCTGTGGGCTGGAACCGAACTCGGGCTGGCACGATTTGACGGCGTGAGTTTTCGCGTCCTCGACCATACGGCAACTGCGGCGTTTCCGGATGCCGAGATCCGCTGCCTGCTGGATGCAAGCGGGGATGGCGGCCTATGGATTGGGACCGGAGATGGGCTGGTGCTGTGGAAGAACGGGAAGGCTGCCCTGCTGACCACGCGCGATGGGTTGCCGGGCAATTCTATTCGCGACTTGGCGCAGACTTCGGACGGAGCTGTTTGGGTGTGGACGGAAGCCGGACTGGCGCATTGGGATGGAAGGCAGTTTCAGCCAGCCACGGCTGAGAATAGTTGGCCCGGAAATGGGATTACGTCGATCGCAGCCGACACGGCAGGCGGTCTGTGGGTGGCAACAACGCATGGAGCTGCTGTGTTTCGCGGGGGGCATTGGCATGCGGGGCCTGGTGCTGTGGCAGAAGCAACTCAGAAAGGAGCGAGTCGGAGGGCCTACGATCAGCTTTCGCTGGTGAAGGCTATCGCGGGTGGCGACGTTCTTATTTCGAGCAGGAGTGGAATTTTTCTGGCGCATTCCGGCGTATGGACGGAGGTTTTGGCGAAAGTAGCGCTCCCTGCGGGTGCCATCAGCTTCTTGGACCGGCTGGCCGATGGAACTGTGGTGGCTGCGAGCAAGAGTTCTGTGATTCTCGCGCCAGGCGGGCAGCCTATCAGTAGGGCTGCAAAATCTTTCACAGTATCCAAAGAATTGCCCGGCTCTCGCATCGAGTCCATGTACGTCGATCGCGAGGGATGCGTTTGGGTCGGCACCAATCGGGGGTTGGCGCGCATCTCGACCAACGATCGCGGGGTCAAGGAAGCTAAGGTTCAACTGCTGCCGCCTACCGATCCGCTGGCGTCGAATGCGGTGGTTTCGCTGCTGGAGGATCGGGAGGGCGATCTATGGGCAGGCACGGAAACAACAGGTCTTCATATCCTGAGAGACGCGCGTTTTCGGATGGTCGGTTCGAGCGATGGGCTCAGCTCCGATGCAACCACGGCCGTTGTACAGGATGCGCGGCAAACGCTGTGGATCGGAACCCCAAACGACGGATTGAACCGCGTGCTGGAGTCCTCGGACGGGAAACTGACGATCGCCGGAATGACCACGGCCAATGGGCTACTGAGTAACGTGATCCTGTCGCTGGCGGCAGCGCCGGATGGGGATGTGTGGGTGGGCACTCCAGACGGGCTCAACCGTATCGGACGAAGTGGGATCAGTAGCTACACCTCCGCGGATGGCCTGGCGGACGACTTCATTCGCTCTGTGCTTGTGGCGCCGGATGGGTCGGCATGGGTCGGCACGCGCCGCGGCCTGACGCACATGGATCATGGCCATTTCCAGAACCTTACCCAAGCGGACGGGCTTGGCAGCGATCTGGTCGGCGCGCTGGCGAGCACACCCGATGGCGACCTATGGATTGCCACGCTCAACGGTCTGTCGCGGCTGCATCAGGGACAACTCAGGAACTATACCATCGCGGATGGACTCTCCAGCAACGTGATTACGGCGCTCGATGTCACTCCTGACGAGATGCTCTGGATTGGAACGCAGGACAACGGTCTCAACCTTTGGGATGGAAAGCGATTTACAGCAATACCTTCTTCGGAGAACGGGACTAGCCATACTGGATTTCTGCCGGCGGCGATTCATGCCATTACGCATGATGATCGCGGCCATCTTTGGCTGGCATCCGGCTCAGGGCTGACGCGGGTCGATCTGCAAGCTCTCCTGGGCTGCGCCGCACTCCAGGCTCAACAAGGAGGGCGCTGCCTGAGCGCGGCTCATGTCGCTAGCTTCACAACTGCCGATGGCTTGCGAAGCCGCGAAACGAGCAGCAACAGCCATCCGACAGCCTGCCGTACGAGCGATGGGAAGCTCTGGTTTACCACTCCTCGTGGCGTAATCGTTGCCGATCCGCTGCATTTCCCTGCCAATGCCGCCGCGCCTCCCGTTGCCATCGAGCGCTTTGCGGTCGACGATCATGATGTTCAATCCAACCCGCTTACGCGTATTACAGCCGGAGCTCTGCGCTTCCAGTTTGACTACGCAGGGCTGAGCTTTGCTGCTCCGCAGAAGCTGCGCTACCAGTACATGCTGGAGGGTTTCGACCGCGCGTGGACGGACGCCGGAACTCGCCGTACGGCGTATTACACCAACATTCCATTCGGTAAATACCGCTTCCGCGTGCGCGCCGCACTAGGCGACTCCGGCTTCCAGGCTTCGCCCGACGCGCAGGGAGCTAAGTCTTACAACGTGCCTTACGAGGCTGCCTCGCCGCAAGAGGCGTCGCTGAGCTTTGAACTTTTGCCGCACTTCTACCAGACCTTCTGGTTCCGCGCCCTTGCAGTCATGATGATTGTCGCGTTGACTTTTCTGGTCTTCCGGCGGCGCGTCATACGCGTGGAGCGCGAGTTTCGCGCGGTCATGGCGGAGCGCAACCGCATCGCCAGGGAGATTCACGACACCCTCGCGCAAGGATACGTGGGCATCTCTCTGCAATTGGAGATTCTTGGCGAGCTGTTGCGCCACAGCCGCGCCGACGCGGCTCAAAAGCATCTTGTGTTGACGCAAGGTCTGGTCCGCGAGGGCCTCGACGATGCGCGGCAGTCGATCTGGGCGTTGCGTTCGCACGACGCAGGCGAGCAGACCTTGCCCATTCGACTGCGGCGTCTGGTTGAGCAGGCCGCGCAGAGCAATCTCACGGCAAACCTCGAAGTTCACGGCGCCTATCGCGCGCTCGCGGCGGAGACCGAGCAGGAGATCCTGCGCATCGCCCAGGAGGCCATCCATAATGTGAAGAGGCATGCCGCAGCCAGCAGGTTGAGCCTGCGTGTCGATTACGGCGAGCGAGCGCTCGCGCTTTCGGTCG
>Ga0302325_10015446_pt1 | contig 16232 bp, 10 predicted proteins | sample Palsa_T0_2_FD_201948 | JGI IMG/M metagenome (GOLD analysis project Ga0302325, IMG submission 201948) | Peat permafrost microbial communities from Stordalen Mire near Abisko, Sweden - Palsa_T0_2 | ecosystem: Environmental > Terrestrial > Soil > Palsa > Peat permafrost | place: Sweden: Abisko... | reverse complement strand
TCTAGTTGCCGCAGCCTTTCACGCTCTTGCTCGGCAGATTTGAGCTCGGTAATGTCGGTCGAGCTGCCCGCGAATTGCTCCAAATCGCCGGCGCCGGAAAGGAGGGGATGGCCAACAGTGTGGATCCGCTTTACCGTTCCATTCGGTAACAAAATGCGGAACTCCAGATCGTAGTCTGCTTTTTCCACGATTGCCTGTTCGATTGTGTTCTTCAGCTTCAGGCGATCCTCCGGGTGGACGCGTTCGAAATATTCTTCCCAAGTCGGCGCTCCCGCAACTGGATCAAAGCCGTAAATCCGGTACCACTCCTCGGAGAGGTGCACAGCCTTCCGATCCGCCAAACGCCAAGCCCAGCTGCCCGTATGGGTCAACTTTTGCGCTTCGGCAAGATGGCTTTCACTCCGGCGCAGGGAATCCTCGATTCGTTTCCGTTCGGTTACATCCATGGTTGTGCCGATGAGTTCAACGATTCTGCCCGAGGCATCCCTCACCGGGTGCGCGATCGTATGAAGGTGCTTTATCCTCCCGTCCGGAAGAACGATTCGAAGATCAGCCTCCGAGTCAGTCCACCCCGTTTGTGTGAACTCCATTTTCTTTCGCTGATCAAGGCTTGCTCGATCCTCGGGGTGCACTCTATCGCGAATGAGGAACCAAGCGGGCTTTAGTTTCGGGTCGAACTCATAAATGCGAAAGATCTCTTCCGACCAGAAGTGCTCGTCGGTGCGGACGTCAATCGTCCAACTGCCCGTGTGGGTGAGCCTCTGCGCTTCGGCAAGGTGTGCTTGTTGTCGCTCCGACTCCTGAGTTAGAAGTTCCTGCTCGGTGATATCCATCGCGGTGCCAAGGAACCCCTTGAGGACTTCGCCTTCAACAACGGGAATTCCGACGCAGCGAATGTAACGTAGCTCGCCGTCCGGGTGAACAATTCTCTTTTTCACATCGCAGCCACTGCGTTCTGCACACATTCTCTCTATGGTATTAGCCATAGAGCCGCGGTCTTGTGGGTGAAGGGTCGCTAAATACTGTTCGAGCGTCGGGGCTCCGTTCTGCGGATTCAGGCCGTAAATTTTGAACAACTCCTCAGACCAGTACTCAAAATAACCCGAAGGGTTGTAAGCCCAACTGCCCATGTGGGCGAGGCGCTGCCCTTCGCTAAGATAGTTCTCGCTCAGGCGCAGCTCCTCCACTAGTTGCTCTTGATCGGTAACATCCATCCCGGTCCCAAGGAAGCCCTGAAAAATCTCGCCTTCCGTGACCGGAACACCCACACAACGTACGTGACGAGTCTCCCCGTCAGGCCGCAAAACTCGTTTTGTGAAGTCGAATGCAAGATGGTCATCCAACATTTTCGCAATGGCTTGTTTCATGAACGCGCGATCTTCCCGGTGTACAAGAGCCAAGTATTCTTCTATGGTCGGCGGCTTGCCACTTGGATCAAGACCATAGATCTGAAACAACTCGGAGGACCAGTAACTGAATCCGGTTGCGTCGAATGCCCAGCTGCCCATGTGGGCGACGCGCTGCCCCTCGCTGATGTAAAACTGGCTTCGCTCAAGGGCTTCTTCGGCGCGTTTGCGGTCAGTAATGTCCTGGACTGTACCGAACATCTTATAGGGTCGGCCCGACGCGTCTTTCTTCACATCCCCCTGACTATGCACCGTACGCAGTTCGCCACTGGGACGGATGATTCGGTGTACTTCGTCTGTGCGCAATCCTCCGCGTACGGACTCCTCGGCCACTCGGAACACAGATTCTAAATCCTCGGGGTGGATCATTTTTCCCACAACAGCTATGTCAATGGGATACTCCTGGGGCCGCAGTCCGTAGATCCGGTAGGTTTCGTCTGACCAGGTCACGCCATTCGTTATGAGGTCCCATTCCCAGTAGCCGACGTGGGCGACGCGTTGGGCCTCTTCGAGCTTGGCTTTGCTGTCTTGCAAGTCGCTAGAAACGAACTGGAGGGTTTCCTCGGCGCGTTTGTGATCTTCGATGTCGGTCGTGACGCCATACCACCGGACGATGTTTCCATCTTTATCGCGGAGCGGCACTCCGCGGTCCAAGTGCCAGAGGTGTTGCCCATCCGAGCGGCGGTAACGCGACTCATTTTCGTGAGGCTTGCCGGTGGCAACCGATTCCATCCATTTCTCTACATGTCGCTCAAGATCATCAGGATGAATCGCACCATGCCAGCCCGATCCAGACGTCTGCCCCGCCGATAACCCCAAGTAGTCTACAAATCGCTGGTTAGCGTAAGTATTGGAGCCGTCGGGCAGAGCACTCCACACCATTGCCGGAATCGTGTCGATCACGTCGCGAAGCTCTTTTTCACTCTTGCGAAGCGCATCTCGCTGACGCTCCAAATGGCGGACTCGAAGGCGAAAAAGGCCGGCAAGAAGTGCCAAGAAGAGAAAAACACCTAGAGAGCGAAACCATAGGGTCTGGTAGAAGGCTGGAGCAATCACGAAGTCCAGTATCGCGCTCTGCTGGTTCCACACCGCGCCGTTATTGGACGCGATTACACGAAACCGATATTTCCCGGGGCCCAGGTCCGTATAAAAAGCTTCGCGACGAGTGCCCGCGTCCTGCCAATCGCGATCATGCCCGTCAAGTCGGTAGCGAAACTTCACCTTTTGGGGAATGAGAAAACTTGGCGATGTGTAACCGATTTGGAGATCACGAATCAAAGGCGGAAGTTGAAGACCTTCTTGTGGTTTGTATTGCTTTCGGTCGGCAACAACGGACTCGACGTAGACCGGCGAAACAGTCCCGTCACCAGAGAGATGTGACGGGTCGATCATCTGAAGAACCACACCGTTTACAAACCACAAGCGCCCGTCGGGAGACTTCGCGGCCGGATTGAAAGACACCCGACCTGGCCGGGTTCCGTCCAGCGTGCCGAACAGTCGTGCCTGAACGATGGTGTCTGGATGAGTCCACCATCGTCGGACGTCCGAGGCTGCAACCTCTATAAATCCACAGGGCGCACCGAGCCATAGGTTTCTGTTGTTGTCCACAGCGAAGCCATTGACCCCGTCGCAAGGAAGTCCGTTTTCTTTGCCCAGGCGCTGAACTTTCCCAGCGCGGAGCATCACAAGTCCGTCATCAGATGCGGTCAGCACTGACCCATCGGGATCAACCGCAATCTGATAGGCCCACGATCCGCGCTTCAGCTTCAAGGGAGACGTGCGCGCAATACCGTCGCGGAAAAACGTCAATTCACCTGTGACTGCGCCCAGCCAAATTCCGCCCGTCGGGTCGGCTGCAATGGCCTTGGCCTTCGGAACTTGAGGCTGGGTGAACTGCTCGCGCACCTTGAAATCGCGGATACGGATGAGCCTCCTTCCTTGAGCGTCTTTGCATTCCGCCCAAACATTGCCGTCGCGGTCCTCTGTGAGACCGAGTACCAAACCCAGTGGGCGATGATCAGGTTCCGGGATACGCCGAAAGCGACCATCTTTGTAGATGAAGAGCCCGTCGTCAACGCCAACCCAAATGTTGCCCAGATGGTCTTCGAGCAATGAACTCACTTGCTGCCCAGGCACGCGAACTGAGGAACGAACTCCGTTTCGAACAAAATCGAGAGTGCCGAGAGTTGCGACCCAGACCGTCCCGTCTTTACTGGCCATGACAGAAGCGGTGCCCGTTGATCCAGGCCCCGTGGAGGTCGAAAAGGTAGTGACTGGAAGATCGCGAAAATTGTCAATTCCATCGGACGTGGCCGCCCAGACTACACCGTCGTCGCCTTCGTACAGATCAAACACCGTGTCGCTGGATAAGCCGTCTGCCCGTCCAAAATGGTCGACGGTTTGGCCGTGAATGCGGTAGATACCATTCCCAACCGTTGCAATCCAGAGGTTCTTGTCGGAATCCTCCATGAGTTTGTAGATAACGAACTTGCTTCCGTCGAAGTTTCGCAGAACTATCGGCGTTAGAACACCATCGCGGAACTTTTCAAGCCCAAGTCCCGGTCCCGCCGACACAATTCCGACCAATAAGGAACCGTCGGAGTCTTCGACAAGACTGCGGATGCCGATTTGCCCCACGTTTGATTGAAGCTGCTTAAAGCTGTAGATCTCGGGGGCTGCACCCATTTTCCAATGAAGCAATGACGTGTCGCCTCCGATCCAAAATCCCCCTTTCCCATCAGGGATGAATGAAGAAGGCATGCCAATCTTTATGCCCTGTGCCTTCCCGAAGCAGCGGATTTCCGCATCCGTTGCCTGACATAGAACTCGGTCCGAATCCTGCTGGGAAAGAGTCCACACAGATCCGTCAGAATCTTTGTAGATCCTAATTATCGGAACATCGTAATGGGAAATCACGACGTTGTCCCTAATGTGAGCGAACTCGTTTCGAGTGGCAATCCAAAATTCTCCCGCTCGCACACTGACCGGGTGGAAAATTGGTGTAGAAGCGATCGGAGCCGACCAGGGACTAAAACGGACGCCGTCAAAACGTAATGCGCCGCTGTTGCCGCCCACCCAGAGATATCCGTCTTTTGTTTGTGAAATCCAAGAGGGAGTGTTCGGAAAGAATCCGTCTTGTATTCGCCATGCGGTATGCGCGTATTGGGTAAGGCTTTTGTTCGGATCCAATGCGTGAGCCGCGGTTAAGGTGAGCCACAGCGATAACACGCAAACCAGAAACGATCGTGGAACATGAGAGCCCCGTGCTCTCGAGATGCACATGACGTGGGGCAACGTGGGATCGACCTGGGCACCCATGGCTCAGAATCTTACCAAACCCGACCTCGGCCAGAGGTCAGGTCGGATTTCAGGTCGCACTGGCCGACCGCACCTCGCGTTCGTGGCTGGGTTGAAGTGAGGTCAGTACAGTTTCCACCATCAAATCTGGGCATCTTCCTCCGCGGCTCCGGGGATGCTTGCGCTTCTTCAGAGATAGGCCACGAGATACCCGGCCTTCTCATTGTGCAGGCCAGGAGCTTGGTGTAATTCTGCTTCGCGCCTGTAGTGAACGAGTTGAGCTACAGTCACCATCGTCAAGCCATACTCTGAGCAGAACCTTGCCAGATCGGAGCCTCGCGCCATACTGCCGTCGCGGTTCATGATTTCGCAGATAACCGCGGCTTGGTGCAGCCCCGCCAAGCGTGCGAGGTCGACAGACGCTTCTGTTTGGCCGCGTCTTTCGAGAACGCCATTGGGCCGGGATCGTAGGGGAAACACGTGACCAGGGCGCGCGAGGTCTTCAGGGCGAGTTTGAGGGTCGACCGCAGCCAGGATGGTTTGCGCGCGATCGTACGACGAGATTCCGGTGGTTACGCCCCTTCCTCGTGCATCGATCGAGACGGTGAACGCTGTGCCGAGGTTCGCGGTGTTGTGGAGCACCATTGGTCCCAATTCCAACTGGTCAAGCCGCTCTCCGGTCATTGCGAGACAAATCAAACCCCGAGCGTGGGTAGCCATAAAATTGATCACTTCAGGAGTGACCATCTCTGCCGCGATCACGAGATCACCTTCATTCTCACGATCCTCGTCATCGGCAATGACAATCATTCGCCCTGATCGCAATTCACTAAGAGACTTCTCTATCTCGGCGAACTTCGCTGCATGGCTAACAACCCTGCGATCATCACCGCCGCACATGCGCGAAACCTCGCGCGAAATTTCGGACGAAACGAGTAGATCCACTGCGCCAGTCTGCTGACTAGACATACGTGCTCCGATTATTATGACCAATTCCAATCGTTCACATGATCGTGAGCGTATGGCCCATCTTTTTCTTCTTGGTCCGCAAGTACGGCAATGCGTAAGGGCTCGGCGGTGCTTCGCAGGCAATCCGTTCGATGACTTCGATTCCGCCTTTTGTCAGCGCTTCAACCTTTTGCGGATTGTTTGACAGCAGGCGTACACGGTCGACCCCAATTTCGTGCAGAATTTCGACTGCCAAGCTGAAATCTCGGTAGTCATTATCAAAACCCAGAGCTTCGTTTGCTTCGATTGTGTCGAGACCCTGGTCTTGCAAGGCATAAGCTCTCAGTTTTGCCATCAGCCCGATGCCACGACCCTCCTGATACTCATAGATCACCAGTCCCGATCCCTCGTCTGCGATGGCCGACATTGCGAGTTCCAATTGCCCTCGGCAATCACAGCGCAGAGATCCGAGCATTTCTCCAGTGAGGCACTGAGAATGAATGCGTAGCAAAGGCGCTCGATTTGCCGGATCGCCAAGCATCAGGAGGAGTGCACTCTCAGCCTCATCCTTCTCGAGGTTCGCGCGTTCAAAGCCGATCAGGTCGAAGACGCCAAAGATGGTAGGCAGGCGAGTGGATGCCACTCGAACGAGGCTGCTGTCCGGGTTTCCGGACCACGCTGATCGGAGGATAGGATTTCGCCTTTTAGTTCTCTCAGGCAACTTAGAATTCCTTCCGCCGTGGTGCTTGCATGCGGCCTTCCATAACGATTGATGGGCGCACATCTATTTCCCTCCGCCAGCTTTGCCATTGGCAACACAAATGCTTTGCGTAGCATGTGGACAGCATCGCTGACGTCAAGCCGTCTCAGGTTGCAGAAAAATGATGGTGCTGATGTCACCAGTTATGACGTATCTGTCAAGTAGAGTGACACTGGATGGGGGCGCGTTAGCTCTAATACGCCACTGCCCGCTGGAAACAGCTCGATTGGAGGAAAAATGAATCGGCCTATTGTTCCTCAAACTCAGAGGATCGCCTGTCGTTTTCATCGCAGCACCGGTGTGACGCTTTTGGTGGCGTTGATTTGTTGCGGCCTGACGGCCGCGCAGAACCTGACACAGAAAGACTTGATACAGCAAGAGGCGAACAAGCCGTTTAGCATTCGAGCCACTCATCTATTGGGTTTCGAAAATGCGAAAAGCAACTGCAGCGGAACTCTATCTATCGAAGACAATTCACTGCAATTTCAGCAGAGCGGGAAATCGAGCGAACATATAAAGATCAGTTCTGTTCGAAATATTTTCGCGGGCGAAGAGAGCCGGCAGGTCGGCGGCCTGCCGATGACTATAGGCAAGGCTGCGGCTCCGTACGGTGGTGGTCGAGTCGTTAGTCTTTTCGCGCACAAGAAGTATGACACCCTGACTCTGGAATATGTAGATAGCGATGGAGGAATTCACGGCGCGATCTTCCAGCTAGTTAAAGGTCAAGGTGACATTGTTAAGCAGGAACTGACGGCGCGGGGCGCAGTTATCAGCTCTTCCGAAGATCAATCAAAACATAGCGCTGCGGAGGCCGGATATGAAAACAAATAAATGCGCTTCATGGGTCGCTTGTGTAACCGCAATTCTGGCGATCACTTTTGTGATGCCCCTTCAGAGGGCCACGGCGAAATCCTCTGAAGGCGAAACGTCCGCAGCGCGCTGGAGCGTTCAAGTCGACCAGATTGATCCCGGAACGCTTGATCTCTCCTATTCTTTCCAAGTCGCGATTTACGAGAACCTTTTGTACGAACTGAGCGCGACGAAGCAATTCAGGCAAGTATTGCGCGACGGCGACCACAAGGCGTCCGAGGATCCGAACTTGCTCGTATTGAAAACAACGGTGGAGAAATATACGCAAGGGAGCGAAACGCGGCGCGCAGTGACCACCGTGAGCGGCGCCACAAAGTTAACGGTGCGAAGTCAACTCATCACACGCGAAGGCAAAGTTGTTCTGGAGCGAACCGTGAACGGTCAAGTTCGCTTCTTCGGCAGCAATATGCGGGCTACCCACAATTTAGCGCGAAATATCGCCAAGGCAATCAAACAGTCATCGTTGACAGAAGTCGGTCAGCCCGCAGCCACACTTACCGGCCAGCTGTAGAGTCGCGAATAAACGAAATGCGTAGTTGTTCGAATTGGCGCGGAGAAAGGGATATGGCACCGCAACACAAGAGAGTACCGCGGCTCAACTTTGCAGTCTCTCTCAGGGCAGCCGCAATGGTTGCGATAGCTTTGCTCGCGACATGGGCGAACGCTCAGGTCGCTGAAGGGGAGTTACAGCATCTGGCAACAGTCATTGAGCCACTGCGCCCTGGGGTAACTGAAAACCAAGTATTTGCGGAACTTGCCTCGCATAACGATCAACGCAAGAAGGCCCTGCACGACTACAGCGTCATGAGGACTTATCAGGTCATTGATCTCAAAGGTAAGGTGCATGCTGAGGAAGTCGGACGCATGGTGTTTCTCGCGCCGGACAGGAAGACGTTTACGGTCGCTTCCGAGTCTGGCTCAGGATTAGTCCGAACTATGGCGTTGAATCCGCTCATCAAAAGCGAGATCGAGACGGCAGCAGGAAAACAACACCATGACAGCGCCATTTCCGCCGACAACTATTTCTTAAACCTGTTGGGCGAACAACAGGTGGGTCCGTACCGTTGCTTCGTTGCCGAAGCCCGACCCAAGCGGAAAGACAAGTATTTATTTGAGGGGAAGCTTTGGATCGACATAGAGGATTACTCGGTGGTGCGGATCGAAGGCCATCCCGCAAAACAATTGTCTTTCTGGATCCAACGCGCTGACTTCTTACGGCAGTACGAGAGAATTGACGGGTTCTGGCTTCCGCAGAAAGACCAAACATTGGTTCAGGTACGGCTGTATGGAAAGAAGGTTTTGACCATCGATCACCGAGACTATGTCGTGAATGCAAGTCAGAGCAAGCATGCGCAGGTAATCGTTCCACAAGCCGATTTCGCTTTGACTTCTTCGCACTGACGCGCAACAACCCACGGCCCATAACCTGAAACTCACCCGCCTTTCCCTTCCTGGCCAGAGTACGGCGCGTCCGTTCCCGAGTAACGAGGTTCCGCCCTGTTCCTTTCTTTTGACCATTGCGTGACTGTCACAAAGTTTCGACGTGTCAAGTCGACCAACTCAAGTGACACCCCGTTCTTCACCGTGGATGTCTGCTCGAACGCATTCCAACTCTCATTTTCTCAGCGCTTTGAACCAAATCGCGTGAGATGCCTCGGTTTGGACAGCGCATTGCATTTCATTCGATCAGGAGGAGCAGCCATGCGGGCGTTGATTGGGATTGCTTTGGCGACCCTCCTATTGCAGGGGCTTGGTTTCACTCAAGGCAACTCCCCAGCACTCGGATCACTAAGAGGTGATCTATTCACGAAGGGCACAAATGGAGAACCCGCTGTTTTGCCTGGGGCACGCATCGTCCTTCGCGGGCCAATAACCAAGGAGACCGAGTCGGACACACAGGGAGCATTCGTTATCGATGGCCTTCCGCCTGGGATATACCAGGTCGAAGCGAATGCTCCCGGACTATATGCGGCACTGGCGGTGGAAGTGAATGCGGGCGCGTTGTCGACGGTTCCTATCGAAATGAACGTGACAACAATCAACAACACGGTAAACGTGACCGCAACCGAAGATGCTGTAGCCGAGGAATCTGCTCAGCACAACACCATAGGTCAATCAGTCGTGGAAAGAGCTCCCAATCAAGAAGAAAAGATCGAGAGTCTACTTCCGCTTGTGCCGGGAGTGGTCCGGGGGCCTGACGGACGTATCAATATGAAGGGCGCGCAAGCAACGCAGGCTGGGTGGCTGGTGAATTCAACAAACGTCACCGATCCGGCAACCGGCGGCCAAGCCATCAGCTTGCCGATTGATGTCGTCTCATCCGTCCAGGTCATTTCCAACCCGTACGACCCGGAATATGGAAAGTTCACCGGGGCAGTCTCAAGCGTAGAAACGCGTACAAGCAACTTCAACAAATTTCACTTCTCCATACAAAATCTTGTTCCGCGCGCTCGAGATAGGGATGGGCACATTGTTGGGATTGGAGGTTTCACGCCACGCACCACCATCACGGGGCCGCTGATAAAAGACCGGCTCGCGTTCACCCAGTCTCTGGAATACCGCTTCGTCCGCACGCCGGTCGAGAGTCTACCGGCGCTGCAACGTGACACCACACTCGAGAGCTTTGATTCCTTCAGCCAGTTCGATTTGAAGATCAGCGACAGACAAACCGCCACTGTGTCGGTTGCGGTCTTTCCGGAGAAATTTGAGTACCTTGGGCTGAATACGTTTAATCCGCAACCTTCGACCACAAACTTACACCAGCGTGGAGACCAGATCTCGGCGCAACACAGCTACGTTGCGGAGTCGGGGGCATTGCTTTCGTCGCGGTTCGCCTATGAAGAGTTTGACGCAGACACATCTCCCAACAGTCAGGCTCCCTATCAGATGCTGGTCGAAACCACGGAAGGCGGTTTCTTCAATCAGCAAAATCGAGATACGCGTCGAGTCGAATGGCAGGAGATCTACCAATTCACCCCAAAGCATTTTGTGGGCGTCCACGAACTGAAGGTTGGCTTCGATTTCTCTCATAGCTCGTACGACGGACGTCAGCAGTTCCTTCCGGTGTCGATCGTCGGTACCACTGGTTCGACGCTTGAACAAATCGACTATGGCGCGCCTGCGCCTTTCTTTGTCCATCAAAATGAGTTTGCCTGGTTTGGCGGAGATCAATGGACGATTGGGCCGCGACTCACTCTGGATTTCGGCCTGCGCTTCGACAACGACTCCATTACCGATTCGACACATGCCGCTCCGCGTGCCAGTTTGACGTTGGCATTGACAAGCGATCGCAGGACTCTGCTAAAGGCTGGGGCGGGATTGTTTTACGACCGGGTGCCATTGAATGCGCCAGCTTTCCCCAACTTTCCGGATCGCACAATTCTCACCTTCGATCCGGCCGGTAATGTGACTTCCTCGGTGCCGTACTCCAACGTCATCACTGGCAGACTAAGAAACCCGCGAAGCGAGACGTGGAATGTTGAAGTTGACCGTCAGGTCCGCGAGAACCTGCTGGTACGAGTGGCTTATCAGCAGCGAAATACGGTCGATGACTTAGTCGTAAATCGCGAAACAACGGCCGGTGACAGCTCGCTGTCGTTGGCCAGCTCTGGGCGGGACTTTTATCGCGAGCTTCAACTCACTGGCCAATACAAGATACACCGCCAAACTCTGAATGCCTCCTACGTGCGATCGAAGGCCACTGGCGACCTCAACGATTTCAACCAGTTCTTCGGAAACGACCCTCAGGCTGTGATTCAGCCGAACGCTCGCGGTCCGCTGGCCTTCGATGCGCCGAACCGCTTTCTGGCATGGGGAGAAGTCAATGCGCCCGGGAAGTTGATGCTCATGCCAGTCCTGGATATTCACACCGGCTTTCCGTATTCCGTGGTGAACGAAAGCCGTGATTTTGTAGGTCCGCGAAACGATGAGCGATTCTCACGTTTTGATTCGTTCGATCTTCAGGCGCTTAGGAATTTCGGAGCGCGTTTTCACGGCAAGGAACGCACCGTGAAGCTGGGGTTTGGAGTGTTCAACCTGTTCAACCACGCCAACCCGCGGGATGTTCAAAACGACTTGGACAGCGACCGCTTTGGGCAATTGTTTAACAGTGCCGTCCGCACTTTTCGGGGGAAGTTGGTTTTCGGATTCTAGGGGCTCGCACCGGTTCTTCGAAGTTTGATGTGAAGGTGTCTATGAAAAAAGTAAACCAATGTCTCATCCTCGCTGCCGGTAACGGGACGCGAATCAGGACGATCTCCGGCGATCTTCCCAAACCTCTGGTTGACTTTCGAGGCAAGCCCATCATCGAGCACATCGTTCAACGCGCGCAGCGGGCTGGCGTTGAGAGGTTCGTGATTGTCGTCGGATATCGCTCGGAATTAATCCGTAACTGGTTTGACCGACGGTCGCTGGGTGTATCTGTGACCTTTGTGGAGAACCTGGACTACCACAAAGCTAACGGCGTCTCCGCCCTGAAAGCCAGAAATGCAATCCACGAAAATTTCTTGCTGCTCATGGCGGATCATCTCTTTGAGCCAGAAACGGCCGAAACGCTCATGCAACAGCCACTCGCGTCCGGCGAAGTGATTCTCGCCGTCGACCCCAACATCGATCGCATTTTTGACCTCGACGATGCCACCAAAGTCCTTAGGCAAGGCCACCGGATTGTGGATATCGGCAAGGAGATCGCACACTACGACGCGTTAGATACAGGAATGTTCCTTTGTAGTCCGGCCTTGTTCGACCGGCTCGAACGCGCAACCAAAGAAGGGAACTGCTCCCTTTCCGACGGCATGCGACAACTGATTGCGGAAGGGCGCTTGCGTGCTCTTGAGATTGGCGAAGGACGATGGGAGGACCTGGACACGCCGGAGGCCTTAGCACACGCCGAAGCTGCGTTTGATCCGCATCTGCACAACGAAGCGATTCGCGAGAGCGTGGCCAGTGTCTAAGACTTGGATGGCACGAGTGCGATCCCCTGTCCGCGTGCTCGGGGCCATCCTTGGCATTCTGCTTTTTGTCTATCTGATCCACCGGGCCGGTGCCGCGAAGCTGCTCGCGAGCATGGTCGCTTTGGGTTGGGGACTGGTGTTGGTAATCGCCTGGGGTGGAGTCGCCCACATTCTTAAGACTTGGGCTTGGCGGTTTACGCTGCTCGATGGGAAGCATCGGGTATCGTTCGCGCGCATGCTTGGGTTGCGCCTCAGCGCTGAGGCGGTTGGGCAGTTTGGCGGACTCGCACAGTTGTTTGGTGAAGGTCTGCGCGTGTCGCTGCTGGGCCCGACAATTCCACTCTCACAGAGTATTGCTTCAGTGATAATTGACCGTGCGTTCTTCGTCGTCAGCGCTGCGGTCGTGAGCATCCTCGGACTCTTCGCGGTCCTAATGGTGTTACCACTTCCTCATAAGCTCATTCTTGATGCGATTGTTTTTGTATGCCTTCTTCTGGGCTTTGTTCTGCTATGTGCGATTGCCATCAGAAACCGCTGGCTCTTGTTTTCGCGAACCGGTGAGTTCTTGGGCCGGATTCGCTATCTTAGGCCGTTGATCGACCGTAAGCGCGCACTGATTCACTCGGCCGAGGAGACTCTTTTCGACTTCTATCACCGTACGCCCAAAGCGTTCTGGGCAAGCCTCCTGCTGAACTTCGCGTACCACGCCGCCGCGATCGGCGAGGTCTATCTGCTTGTGTGGCTCATGGGTACCAAACTAACTCTGTTCGGTGCGCTCGCAATTGAGGCCTTGACCAAGTTGGTCAACATTGCCGGCACTTTTAATCCAGGGAATATCGGAACCTATGAAGGCGGGAACATGCTTATTACGAAAATGTTCGGCCTCACCGCCGCGGCAGGCTTGACGCTGGCTTTTGCCCGTCGATTACGCGCTCTCTTCTGGGCTGGTGTGGGTATTCTTTGCCTGATCATCTTGTCGAATCGTAGAAAACGAGAAAAACGCAGTGGAACTAGCGAGGACATTATGCAGATTGCGCCCGAACAGATTTCTTCAAAAGAAGTTCAGAGTACGTCGACCTCTCAGCATCCCTCTCACCTGGCCGTGGTTCTTGCCAACGATCTGGGCATCAGCTCTTCGCCAAAAGTTGGCTCCCTGCCGGTCTTGCTTCGAAGTATCCTGGGAGCGGCGAAAGCAGGCGCGGCGCGAATTGTAGTTGTTATTGATCGCGTGAAAGGTTTAACGGTGCGGCAAGAGCTGTTGAAGACCGGGCGTGTGCCCGATCATGTTGAGTGGTGTGGAGTGACGCCCGGGGAGGATTCTATTCCGTCCCTGATCGCGCAGCTCGCCTCCGAGATTAATGGACACCTCGTTCTGATCGCCGGCGACAGGGTCTACCACCCCTCATTGCATAAGCGAGCCGCTGAATGGGATGTGTCACAGGATGCTTTAGCGTTTGTAAGCGACTGCGAAACGGTGGGTATCTGCTCGCTGTCTCGGGAGGTGTCGATCGATCTCGCAGGCCGTTACGTAGCCCCCGGCTCTACCGAGGATATTCTTTGTGTGCTGACCATGACTCCTTCCACGGTATGCGAAGAGGTGACGGAGGAAAAATGGCAGCGGGTCGGCAACGAGCAGCAACGTCGACTGGCTGAACGGAAGTTAGATGGCTGGCTCGTGAAACCAACCGATGGGATTTTTGCAAGAGCCAATCGCAAAATATCAATACCAATCAGCCGCCTCATCATTCCATTCCCGATCACACCTAACATGGTCAGTCTGTTCACGCTCTGCGTAAGTTTTGCCGGGGGTGTCTTCCTGGCGCTTGGAGGATATTGGAATATGTTGGCAGGTGCAGTCCTGTCCTGGTTCTCGAGCGTGCTCGATGGATGCGACGGTGAGGTTGCCCGCCTGAAATTACAGGAATCCGCCTTCGGGTGCTGGCTCGAGACGGTCTGCGACAATCTTTATTACTTGTTTACCTTCTCAGGCCTGACGATCGGCCTGGTGAGAAACTCAGGCAATCGGAGCTATCTGGTATGGGGCGGTTTTTTAGTCTTCGGCGCGACGATGAGTTTTATTATGACCGGGGTCCAGCGCCATCAAATGTCCGGCGGGCAGCCGGAACGGTATCTGCAGGAGTGGCACAAGAAAGCGGATAGCCGGAGTTCGAATCCCCTGTTGTACCTTGGGCGGAATACGGAATTCATAATCCGGCGCTGCTTCCTGCCTTACGTCATTCTGTTGTTCGCACTTTTTGGGGTGATGAACTGGTTTTTGATTGGCGCGGCAGTGGGTGCGAACATCGTGTGGATCGTCGCTCTTTATTCTTATCTCACTTTCACTCCGTCCCGGACGACAGCGCTGCAAAGCTCCACCTCTTTCGGTTAAGGCGAACCGCGACTGCGTGTCCACCGCTCGCCCTAACGGCTACAGTGTAGATATGGAAGTGCCCGACATCGTAACCGGTAACTTTGCGCGACCCCGGGGGATCGCTTCCGCTCCGAAGTCTCTCCGGATTGTGGATTGGAACATTGACAGAGGCCAGCAGTTGCAAGGTGTCACCGACTTCCTCGTTGGCGTGAATGCTGACATTTTGATCTTGCAAGAAGTGGATCTCAACGCGCGCCGCACGAACCGCCTGAATATTGCCGAAACGATCGCTCGTAAACTGGAGATGAACTATGTGTTCGGCAGCGAGTTTCAGGAGTTAGTCCAGGGATCCAAAGACTCTCCGGCGTACCACGGCCAGGCGACCCTTTCGAAGTGGCCTATTTCAGAGCCGCGTCTGATCCGCTTCTCCCGACAGTCACACTTTTGGCGGCCCCACTGGTTTTTGCCAAATATCGAACCCTTTCAGGAGCGTCTCGGAGGAAGGATCGCGTTAATAGCGCAGATCAACGTCGCTGGCACCAAATTGGTGATCTACAACCTTCACCTTGAGAGCCGCGGAAGTTATGCGCTACGCATTTCACAGTTGGTGGAGGTCTTGTCAGACGCGACTCGCTACGACACTGGATGCCCGGTAATAATCGCAGGCGACCTGAATATGGATGCTTCGAGCGAGCCAGCAGCGTCGGCGCTTGCGAGGGCTGGGTTTCAAGATGCAGTGGCGTCCCCCCGGGGCACCCCTACCACTCCCTCCCGGAGCCTGTTTCAAGGCCATCGCCGGATCGATTGGGCGTTTGTTTGCGGACCACTAGGGGCGAGTTCTGGCCAAGTGCACGGTAACGTCAAAGCATCGGACCACTATCCAATTTCCTTCATCCTGACCGCATAGGGCTTTTCCAAAGCGAAGCTGCTGGCGATATCTCTTCCCGTTCGAACATGCGCCAATTCGAAAGATTAATCCTCGAAGCTTCTCGCGCCACCCATCATCCGGTGGTTGACCACTTTCGTCCGGACGACAGCGATTCACCCTAGCGTCGTTGTGTTGGCAGTTCGGGATGCTGATCAAAGTGACGCGTTATTGACAGTGACGGAACTGTCATCGGTGGCTGACAAAACCGTTGTCCACTTGGTATTTATATCCTCTCAATCTCAATCATTTACCAATTTGTGCGGGGATCACTGACTTGGCACGCTGCTTGCATATTCGCCGTAGCAGGCAGTTTGAGCGATCGATTTGAAGCAAGAAGGAGCTAACGTGCTATACCGCAGTGTCAATCCAGCAACGGGAGAAGTACTCAAGACCTTATCCTGAGCAGATCGATGACATCGAAAGAGCCAAGCGGGTGGCGAGTCGTATGGAAACGGGCGTGGTTTTCATCAACTATCCCGATGTCAGCCTTCCGGAGCTGCCTTTCGGAGGCGTTAAGCGCTCGGGGTACGGCAAAGAGCTCTCCAGCCTTGGCATTGAAGAGTTTGTGAACAGTAAGTTGATCTTTGTTCCGAATGGGCACTTTGGAGGGTAACGCGAATGCCGTTGTATACCGCTATCACCGAAGATGGATTGGTGTCCGACAAGAAGAAGGCGAAGATCGCGACGGAAATCACGCGGA
>Ga0302325_10015445_pt1 | contig 16234 bp, 17 predicted proteins | sample Palsa_T0_2_FD_201948 | JGI IMG/M metagenome (GOLD analysis project Ga0302325, IMG submission 201948) | Peat permafrost microbial communities from Stordalen Mire near Abisko, Sweden - Palsa_T0_2 | ecosystem: Environmental > Terrestrial > Soil > Palsa > Peat permafrost | place: Sweden: Abisko... | reverse complement strand
TGCCGGGGTTTTTGTTTACCAGCGAAATGCCGCGCTTCAGCGCCCGCCGTTGACCGCAACCAGGCGCGGCGCGGGCTTTGCCCCGGCCGCCGCCACCGGATTCGAGCCCCGCGCGTACGGCGCATATAGGCCGCGCATGTCCGGCACAATCCTAAAGCCGTCGGTGAGCCCCATCACAGTCTCCGCGGCGCCGAGCACAAGGTAGCCGTCGCGGGCGGTGATCGGACGCAGACGATCGAGCAAGTCGATCTTCTTTTCCTGGTCGAAATAGATCAACACGTTGCGGCAGAAGACCAGGTCGAACACACCGAGGTGGGAGAAATCGGCGAGCAGATTGAGCTGCTGGTATCTGACCATGGCGCGAATTTCGGGCGCGATCTGCCACATGTCGCCGACTTGGCTGAAATACTTGATCAAGAGCTGGATCGGCAGCCCGCGTTGTACTTCGAACTGGCTGTAGATTCCCTGTCGCGCCTTTTCCAGCACCTCATTGGAGAGGTCGGTAGCGATCAATTCGATGCGCCAGCCGGCCACGTCGCCGGCCATCTCCTTCAGCGCGATGGCGAGCGAATAAGGCTCCTGGCCGGTCGAGGCCGCCGCGCACCAGATGCGAATGGTGCGCGGGCTGCGCCGCGCGGCCAGCAATGCCGGCAACACCGTCGAGCGGAAGTTGTCGAACGGCGTCTTGTCGCGAAAGAAATACGTCTCGTTGGTGGTCATGGCCTCGACGACCATGGTCATCAGCGGGCCGGCATTGCCGTCCTTGAGCGTCGCCACGAGATTGCCGAGGCTGCCGAGGCCCATCTTGCGCGCGACCGGCAGCAAGCGGCTTTCGACCAGATATTGTTTGTCGGCGGAGAGCACGAGACCGGAGCGCTCCTTGAGGCATTTGCGCAGGAAATCGTAGTCGAGCGGCGTCATGCGCGTTCTCCGGCGAACAACCGATTGACCTTGGCCGCGATCTCCCCGAGCGGGAGCACAGCCGAGCACAGACCGGCCTGGGCGACCGAGCGCGGCATGCCCCACACCACGCTGGTCGCTTCGTCCTGCGCGATCACGCTGCCGCCGGCGGCCGCGATATCGGCGGCGCCGCGCGTGCCATCAGAGCCCATGCCGGTGAGAACGAGCGCCATGCTGCCCGCGCCCCACAAAGCCGCCGCCGAGGACAGCAACGGATCCACTGCAGGCTTGCAAAAGTTGATCGGCGGGTCGTCGCCGAGCGCGATCGCGGGAGCGCCGTCGCGGCCGCGCACGACGCGCATGTGACGACCGCCGGGCGCCACGTAAACGCTGCCGGCGACGACCGCCTCATCGTGCTCGGCTTCGCGCACGCAATGTCCGCTGACGCGCGTCAGATGCTCGGCCAAAACCGTCGTGAAGGTCGGCGGCATATGCTGGGTGATCAAAATCGGCGCGCGTTCGAGGGTCGTGCCCATTTGTCCGATCAAGGATGTCAGCGCTTGCGGGCCGCCGGTCGAAGCCCCGATCAGCAGCGCCCGAGGCACCGCGCGCGCGAACTGCCGCAGGCCGAGTATTGCGGCCTCGCCGTAGGGCGGCACGGCGCCGGGCCGGGCGGCGGCGGGCAAACGCTCACGCGCCGCCGGAATCGTGGCGTCTCGGCGCGCCGGCAAACGGCGGCGGCCGAGGCCGCGGATCTTGTCGATCAGCTCGCGGTGGAACGCCACCGACATTGCGGCGTCGAGCGCCGCTTGCGGCTTGGGAATATAATCGGCGGCGCCGAGCGCCAGCGCGCGCAAGCTCACTTCGGCGCTCCTGCGGGTGAGCGTCGAGGCCATGATTACAACCAGATCGGGCTTCTTCCGCAGCAGCAGCGGCAGCGCCGAAATGCCGTCAAGCTCGGGCATGTCGACGTCGAGGACGATAACGTCAGGATCGCATGCCTCCACCTGATCGACCGCCTCGCGCCCGGTGCGCAAGCACGCCGCGACGATCATGTCGTGCTCGGCGCCGATCCAGCGCGTCAGCAGGCGGCGGGCGACAATCGCATCGTCGACGACCATGACGCGGATGGGCCGCTCGACGGCGGTCGTCGGGCTCGCGGCGGCAAGGACGGTACTCATGCACTCAACACTTTTGCACTCGACACTTTGGGCACCAAACTCATTCCACCCGGACGTTCGCCAATTTACGCTCGACCGCGGCTTCGAGCGCTCAGATCAGTCCGACTTCCTGGAATTTGGCCTCGACGATGTCCTTGTCGAACGGCTTCATGATGTATTCGTTGGCGCCGGCATGCAGCGCTCGCGCGATGTGCGCGACGTCGTTTTCGGTGGTGCAGAACACCACTTTCGGCTTGTCGCCGCCGGGAAGGCGGCGCAACGCCCGCAAGAAATCATAGCCGTCCATTTTCGGCATGTTCCAGTCGAGCAGGATCGCGTCCGGGATTTGCCGGCGGCAAGCCTCGATGGCCTCCTCACCGTTCTCCGCTTCCGCGATCTGAAACTCTAGTCCCTCGAGAATTCTCCGCGCGACCTTGCGGATCACGCTCGAGTCGTCGACGACCAAGCACGTTTTCATTTTATCCTCGCTTCACGGTTTGCGGACAAAGCCCGCTTCGATGTTTTGCAGTTTCCAGTTCCACATAGCGACGTGCGTTCCTTGTTCATGCCGCAGCCGCCGCTTCGGCACGCAGGTCGAGCACCCGATCGATGTCGAGCGCGACAAGAAGCTGGCCCTCGAGCCGGTAAACGCCGGCCGATAGCGCGGCGAGCTTGCGGTCGAGATTGATCGGGTTGGGCTCGCGGTCCGCCTCCGGCAACTTGAGCACCTCGCCGACGGCATCGACCAGAAGGCCGAAGGATTCGCCCTTCGCTTCGATGCCGATCGCCATCAGCGCATCGCCGGCTTCACGGCGCTTTACTTCGAGGCGGTGGCGCATATCGATCGCCGTCACGATGCGGCCGCGCAAGTTGAGCACGCCGGCGATCTCGGCACCAGCAAGCGGCACGCGGGTGATGCGCGCCGGCTTGAACACGTCTTGCACGCGCGCGATTGGCAGACCGAACATCTGCCCGGCGATCGTGAAGGTGACGAATTCAGTGAAATCGGTGTCGTCTTGCATATTCTCCAGCTTTCCCGGCCGCTCACGCCGCCTGGTGCAGATCGTCGCTCTGCTCCTTGATTGCCGCGATGAGCCCGGTGCGGTCGAACTTGGCGACAAAATCGTGGAAGCCGACGACGCGGCCGCGCTCGATCGTCTCGGCGGAAACCATGGCCGAGAGCGCGATGATCGGAATGGCGGCGGTGCCGGGATTTTCACGCAACGCCACTGCCAGCTCGAAACCGTCCATGTCCGGCATTTCGACGTCGGTGACGACGATGTCGATCCGCGCGCCGGACTTGACCGCCGCGAGCGCCTGCGCCGCGGAAGCGACCGCGACCACCTGATAGCCCGCGGCCTTGATCAAGGGCGCGAGCATGTCGCGGAAAAACGCCGAATCGTCGACCAACAGGATCCTGCGCGTGAGCGGCACCGACAGCACATCGCGCCGGCGGAACCAGTCCGCATAGGCCTGCGGAAGGAAATAACCGATGTCGATGATCTCGGTGGCGCTGCCTTTGACCACGGCATAGCCGAGCACGCCCGGACGTTCGCTCGCCACCTCGATGTCGAGCCGTTGCTCGACGATGTCGACGATCTCGTCGACAACGAGGCCCATGGAGCGGCCATGATCGGAGAACACCAGGATCGGCTGCGCGCCGTCCTGCTTGATGCCGGTCTGCGAGTCGATGCGCAACAGCGGCATGAGCTGATCGCGGTATTGCACCAGATGGTGGCCGTCGGAAACTTCGATGCGGCGGCAATCGATCTCTTCCAACCGCGAGACCAGCGACAGCAGCACGGCCTTGGGCTGCGGCGAACCGGCGCGGAACACGAGCAGCGGCGTCAAGTCCTCGTGGAAGGCATCCTCGCTTGCGTCGAGCTCGGTCTTGATGGCTTGCGCCACCGGCGTGGCACGACCGAGCGTCTGCGCGACGCCGTTCGGGTCGATGATCATGATCACCGCGCCGTCGCCGAGGATCGTGGTGCCGGAAAAAGCCGCGATGTGACGCAGCTTCGACGACATCGGCTTGATCACGATTTCTTCGGTGTGGAAGACGCCGTCGACGACAACGCCGAAGACTTGGCTGCCGACCTGCGTCACCACGACAAAGCCGTCGTCGCCTTCGCTGACGCCGAGCTGCAAGGTTTCCTTGAGCTGGACGAGCGGCAACAACTTGTTGCGCAGCCGCAGCACCGGCGTGTCCTTGATCCGCTCGATGCGGTGTTCGCCGCCGGCCGAGGCGCGCACCAGCTCGAGCACGGAAAGCTGTGGGATGGCGAAGCGTTCGCCGCCCGCCTCGACGATCAGCGCCGAGACGATCGCCAGCGTCAGTGGAATCTTGATCGTAAAGGTCGTTCCACCGCCGGTGACCGACTTCAAATCGACGGTTCCGCCGATCTCTTCCATATTGGCGCGCACCACGTCCATGCCGACGCCGCGGCCGGAGATGCTGGTCACGCGGCTGGCCGTGGAGAAGCCCGGCACGAAGATCAGATTGCAGATCTCCGCTTCGGATTTCTCGGCAATCTCGGCCTCGCTGGCAAATCCGTGCTCGATGGCCTTGGCGCGGATGCGCTCAAGGTCGAGGCCGCGGCCGTCGTCGGCGATCTCGATGATGATGTGGCCGCCCCGATGGCAGGCGGAAAGCCGGATCGTTCCTTTCTGCATCTTGCCCGCGGCGAGCCGCTCGGCGGAGGTTTCGAGGCCGTGATCGGCGCAATTGCGAACGAGGTGCGTGAGCGGGTCCTTGACCAGTTCGAGCACCTGCCGGTCGAGTTCGGTCTCGGCGCCGTGCATCTCGAGTTCGATGTGTTTGCCGAGCTCGGCGGATAAATCGCGCACAATGCGCGGCAGCTTCTGCCAGGCGTTGCCGATCGGCTGCATGCGGGTCTTCATCACGCCTTCCTGCAACTCGGCGGTGACACTCGACAGCCGCTGCAGTGGTATCTTGAAATCGGAATCATCGTGGCGACGGACGATCTCAAGAAGCTGGTTGCGGGTGAGAACGAGTTCGGAGACCGTGGTCATGAGCTGATCGAGCGTGTCGACATGAACGCGGATCGAATGGCCGGCGCGCCGTTCGCCGCGTTCATCCTCGGTCCGCTCGGCCGCGGGTTTGTCGCGCGCCGCCGGCGGCGGTTTCGCCTCTTCCCGCGCCGGAGGCGCCGGTTGCGGCTTTGCCGGTGCTTCGACGCGAGCGGCCGGCCGCGGCCTCACGGCCGCGTGCTCCATCAGACGATGGAGTTGCTCGATGAGGTCGCCATCATCGCCCGCGGGTTCGCTCTGGTTCGCCTCGATCTCGTCGAGGATGGTCTTGATGCGGTCGATGGTGGAAAGCACGAGCGTGACGGCTTCGGTGGTGACCGGTGCGCCGTCGCGGAACTTGCCCATCAAGGACTCGGCGGCGTGCGCCAGCGTCCCCAGCCGGGGCAGCCCGAGGAAACCGCAAGTGCCTTTGATGGTATGGACGAGGCGAAAAATGTTGCCGAGGATATCGCCGTTGTTCGGCTCCTGCTCGAAGCGCACGAGTTCGGCGTCGACTCGATCGAGACTCTCGTGTGTCTCGGTCAGGAACTCCCGGAGCAGGTCGTCCATACTACACGCCTCGTCAGCACTCACTGTGGCGGGCGGGTTTCCACACCCCGACGCCGGCCCGCACGCAGGACGCGTACTATCGGCGCCAGACGCGGAGCGCCTGACCGACCGGGATCAGTGTGTTGCCAAAGCGTTTAATTTCGGTTGCGGCGGGCCGCCGTAGCGGCCGGAAGGGCACTCCCCCGCCGAAACGGCCGGTTATCGGGCGGTCAGAACGACCGTGCCCGCTTCGCCGCCGGTCGAAAGCGTAAGCCCGCAATCGCGGGCCAGGATCCCGGCATAGAGGGGTTGGATGGCGTGGGCATCAACCGTTTGAGTCGGGCTGCCGGCGAGGAGCTCGGCCGAGGCCGGACTCAACCTTGCGTTGAGGCCGGACGCGGTGACCACAAACCCGGAAACCGCTTCCCCGCCCGGCACCGGGACGACCGTCAACGTTCCTCCGCGCGAGATCGTCCCCACGGCGATCAGCAACATGTTGAGCAGGAGCTTCACCCGGTTCTTCGCCAGCAATTGCCGAGGCAGGTTCCAGACCAAAGTGGTTTTGTTGTCCGCAAACAGCCCGCGCGCCACGTTCTCCGCATCGCCGAGATCGAGCTGCGCGCCGGCCGATCCGGCCGCGCCGAAAGCCAGCCGACAGAATTGCAGCTTGGCCGAGGCCTGCCGCGCGCTCTTTTTGATCAGGTCGAGCGCGAAAGTCTTGGTCTCTTCGTCCTTGTCTTCCTCCATGACCTCGATGCCATTGACGATGGCGCCGACCGGGCTGATCAGGTCGTGGCAGACGCGCGAGCACAGAAGTGCCGCAAGATCGAGGGCGCCGATACCGATGGGACCGGAAACGGGGGCGGACATGACTGGCTCCGCGGGTGCAATCGGTCCCGTCCGTGTCACAGCGCACGCGATTCGGCAATCGTGCCGTTTCCGCCGCCCTGTGCTACACGGCATCCCTTTGTCCCGGCGCGTCTAATTCGGAATATCAAGGAGCGTCAATGCCCGCTTTCGACATCGCCGCCGGCGCCCATATGATCGACGCGCTGACCGCAATCAGCATGTCCGCGGCGGCTGTCATTCGGCGATCGAGCCCCGAAAGCGGCGTACGCATCAAGGCCGACGGTTCGCCGGTCACGGCGGCCGATGAAACCGCGGAAGCCGTCATCCGCGACGGCCTCGCGCGGCTTGTTCCGGCTTTACCGATCATCTCGGAGGAGCATGCAAGTCGCGAGAAGCCGACGATCGAGGGTCCAAGCTATTTCCTTGTCGACCCGTTGGACGGCACGCGGGAATTCATTGCCGGGCGCGATGAGTACACCGTCAACATCGCCGTAATTGCCGATGGCGCGCCGATCCTCGGCATTATCACCGCGCCGGCGCTCGGCCTGATCTGGCGCGGGATCGTCGGCCGCGGCGCCGAGCGCCTGGAATTTTCCGAGGGCAAGGCCTCCGCGCCGGAAGCCATCCACACGCGGGCGCGGCCCGAGGGAGAACTCATCGTCATGGTCAGCCGCTCGCACCTGGACGTGCCAACGCAGGCCTATCTGAACGGCCTGCCGCATACGCGACGCATTGGCTGCGGCTCCTCGGTCAAGTTCTGCCGCCTGGCCGAGGGGGCCGCCGACCATTATCCGCGGCTCGGTCCGACGCGGGATTGGGACGTGGCCGCGGGTCACGCGTTGCTCGTGGCGGCGGGGGGAAGCGTGATCGAGCCGGATGGCGCCGCCATCACCTATGGCACCCCGCAGCTGCGCATTCCCGCGTTTCTCGCCTGGGGCGGCCCGGTGCCTACCGAAGGGGCGCTCAAGGGCGGTTACTGACCGCCGTCACGGGCTTCGAGCGTTCGCGGCACATGCGGCCATTTGCGTTGGGCCGCAGCGAGTATCGCTTCCGTTGTTGCCGTGCTGCGGTCATAGTTTCCGCGAAAGATCCAGTGATTCGGCTTTGCTTGCGCTGGACGGAGAAGTGTAAGCCGAGACTTGACCGGTCCGTGTGAGCCAGGGGTCAACCGGGGGAAGCTCATGAATCTTGCCTTGCGGTTCGCCGTTGTCGCCCTGACGCTTACCGGCCTTGCGCTTACCGGCCTTGCGCTTGCCGGCCTTGAAGCCGTGCCGACCGGGGCACAGACCGCGCCGCCAACGCCGCCCGCGGCCGTTGGACCTCCGCCGCCGCCCGTGCCGGCGCAGCCGCCGGCGAGCAACCAGTTCTCACCCAACGAGATCATCGAGGCCGGCCATCATTTCTTCGGCGGCGTTTCGCGCGGATTGGCCGCGATCGTCGAGAAGGCGGTGAGCCAATGGGGGCTGCCGAACGGCTACGTTCTCGGCGAGGAAGCCGGCGGCGCCTTTATCGGCGGCCTGCGCTACGGCGACGGCACGCTCTATACCAAGAATGCCGGCGACGTCCGCGTTTACTGGCAGGGGCCGTCGCTTGGCTTCGACGCCGGCGCCGACGGCGCCCGTACCATGATGCTGGTCTATAACCTGCCGCGAACCGAGGCGATTTTCGAGCGGTTCGGCGGCGTCGACGGATCGGCTTATTTCGTTGGCGGCTTCGGCATGACCGCGCTCACCGCCAACGACATCGTGGTGGTGCCGATCCGTTCCGGGGTCGGACTGCGGCTCGGGGCCAATCTCGGCTATCTTAAATTTACCACGCGCCCGACGTGGAACCCCTTTTGATCGCCGCTCTCTCCCCTCGACATACCAAGGAATCGGCGCTGTCACTGGCCCTTCGCCGAGGGTCTGTGGTCTTTTCTGGCGCTGCGGGCGTTCTCGGTTTAGGTTAACGCTTCGTAAATATGGTGTAGCCCGCCCTGGCGTGGCAAGGTGCCGCCGGACGGCAGTGCGGATTTAAAGAGTGGTGTCATGGTCGAACCGGTCATGTATTTCGGGATCGGGTTCCTCGTTGCGGCGCTGCTTGCACTTTTGTTCGTCCCCCTGGTGCATAGCCGCGCCGTGCGGCTGACGATGCGGCGGCTCGAGGCCGCGACGCCGCTGTCGATCGCCGAAATTCGCGCCGACAAGGATCAGTTGCGCGCCGAATTCGCCATGTCGACGCGCCGGCTCGAATTGAGCGTCGAGACGATGAAGGCGAAAACGACGAACCAGCTCGCCGAACTCGGCAAAAAGACCGACGCCATCAATCACCTCAAGAAAGAACTCGGCGAGAAGACCGCGGCGATCTTTGCGTTGGAAACGCGCGACAAGAATCTGCGCGACCAGCTGCGCGCCACAGAGGAGGAATTCGAGCACAAGTCGAGCTCGCTGCGCGAAGCCGAGCGCGCGCTGGCCGACAAGCAGGCCGATCTCGCCAAGCTCGTCGCCGAGCTCGGCGAGCGATCGATCATGGCCGACAGCCAGCGCGTCGAGTTTGCGGCATTGCGCACGCAGGTCGAGGCGATGAAGGTGAGCGTCGGCGACTACGAGCGTGCGGTCAGGGCGACGGAAGAGCGCCTGGCCCGCGAGCGCGGCGAGTCGGAGGCGGCGGCCGCGATATCGAACGAAGTGCGCGGCAAGCTCGACGAATTTGCGGCGCGCACCAACGATCTCGAGCGTGAGCTCCTGGTGCAAACCACCGAAACGGAGGTGGTGGGCCGCCGCGTGCAAGAATTGGAAGCGCGGCTCGCCGATCAGGGCCGCCTCCTGGCCGAGCGCGAATTCGAGATCGGCCGGCTGCGCAGCGAGCTGGAAGCCGCCGGCCAGATCGAAACCGATTTGCGCGATGAGCTGGAAAATGCCGGCGGCCGGTCAAGCGGCGCCGTCGACAAGTTCCGCGCCGATATCAGCCAGCTCGAAGCGCAACTTGCCGCCACGCTCGAAGAGCGCGGCAAGCTGCAACGCGAGCTCACGATCGTGAAACGCGATACCGAATCGACGTGGGCCGCCGAACGCGTCGAGAACGCGCTCTTGCGCGAGCGCATCAATGACGTCGCCGCCGAGGTGGCCCGCCTCACCGCGGTGCTCGAAGGCCCCGGTTCGCCGATCGAGTCGATGCTCGCCGATGCGGTCCCGGTCCTCAATCAGGGAACGGGCGACCGGGCGGCCACCGTCAACGGCACGAGCGGCAAGGCCAGCCCCGCCACAATCGATTCACCACAGCAAGGCAAAGGCACGCTTGCCGACCGCATCCGCGCCCTGCAGACGAGCGCGTCGCGGGTGGCTTCGAACTGAGTGGTGGACGCTGTAGGGATTGAACCTACGACCTCTCCCGTGTGAAGGGATCGACAACTAATAAAATCAATCATTTATGGGGCAGAATAGCTGCATTAGCGACGGTTATTAGCGGCGGTCCGACAGCATTGGTTTATCCTCGCAACGGCGACCGAAAACCAGACGCCAAACTACGAATCTGGGGGGTCGGGAATTCGAATCTCTCCGGGCGCGCCACAAGCCCAACAAATCACAGCATAATCTTAGAATCGCAAGAGCTGCCATGCAGAACCCGAAAAATCTGCATGGCATCTGCTTGGCGGCGATCACCTCGGCCTGGCGGATCGCCGCGGTTGCCTCGACATAGACAATGATCGCGTTATCGACATCGATCAGATAGTTGGTCGAGTATGGTTTGCGGCAGGCGCCTCATCCGCAGCTCTGCAATGTTGGCCGCCGCCCCCGTCCTGACGATAATAGTGTTGATCGCCGTCGCCAGAATTGATCCGTATCAAAATGGCCCGAGACTTCAGGGATTAGAAAAAATCGACACGGGTCGGATGGTACGCGTGTCGCTTTGGCCAAACGGGGCCAGTCACCGTGCTGACGGTCCTGCAGCCCCACACGTTCACCACCGACACGCAGATTATCGAGGACACGCCAGCTCAGTACAGAACACGTATGCAGCAGCATGCTGAGGAATCTTTGGGCGCGGTCGCCGCCGCGGCGCAGGCAGCAGGCGTTGTGTGCGAGACGGTCCAGGTCGAACATGAGCATCCCTACTAGGCGATCATCGATATCGCGGGCTTGAAAGGCTGCGACCTGATTGTCATGGCGGTCGCACGGCCGTCACGGCGTCTCTGCGATTGTGCTCGGCAGCGAGACGGTAAAGGTCCTCACGCATTGAAAGATCCCGGTGCTGGTCCATCGATGAGCCTCAGGGGATTCAATGGGGATGCATTTAGCCAAGAACCTCGTCACCACAGGTACAGAAAATGGCAATTTTGCGTGAGGTCGAGTTAAAATTGGAACTGCCAATCGCGGAGGCGGCGCGGCTCCTGGAGCGAAGCTTCAACCGGCTCGAGGGCAACTAGGGCATCAAGCAGCACCTCGTTTCCGTGTATTTCGATACCGGTAAGCATGCGCTGCGCAAGCACCGGCTTACCTTGCGGATACGGTCGGGAGGCAAGCGCCGAATCCAGACCATCAAGGCGGTCGATACTGCATCCGCCCGCATATTCGATCGTCTCGAATGGGAGACCGAAATCAAGGGTGACAAGCCCGATCTCATAGCCGCTACCCAGACGCCGGTCGGAGACGTTCTGCACGGAAGCCGCGCCTCTAAGCTCGCGCCGATTTTCAAGACCGTGGTGGATCGCACGACGTGGAACGTCAAGCACGGTGGGTCAGAGATCGAAGTAGCGCTGGACGAGGGCCGGGTATCGGCTCACGGATCGACACGGCCGATAGCTGAGGTGGAATTCGAGTTAAAGCGGGGCTCCCCGACTGACCTGTTTGCACTCGCCCGCAGCCTCGACTGCGTGAAGGACCTGGAGATCGGCGTGCTCAGCAAATCTGAGCGCGGATATGCACTGGTAGACGGCGATGAGCCACGCTCATTCAAGGCGGAGCCAATCGCGCTGGAGCCAAATTTGTCGGCCGCTGAGGCCTTCCAGAATATTGCGCGTGCCTGCATCCGGCATTTCCGTCTTAACGAGCCACTGTTGATCGCACGACGGTCGGCAGACCCCCTGCATCAGGCGCGCGTCGCCATACGGCGGCTGCGCTCGGCGCTGTCCTTGTTCGAGCCTGTGGTGGCGGACCAAAAATACAAACGGCTCAAACGCCGCCTGCGCGACGTTTCACACCAGTTCGGGGAGGCTCGAAATCTGGATGTTTATATCGCCCACACCACAGTGCCGGACGTCGACAAAGGCGGTCAATTGCCTCCGTTCGCACTGAAGCCGGTAGGGCAAGCCCAAACCGAGCGGGAGCGCGCCTATGAGCGCGTGATCAACACACTTCAGTCGAAGCGCTTTCGCCAATTTATGCAGGACCTTGTCGCCTGGATTCAGGCCGGCCCATGGCGTACTTCGGACGAACCGGAGAGCCAAACTGCGCGTGATCAAAACATCGAGGATTTTGCAGCCCGCGTATTCAAGCGACGTCGAAGCAACCTCAAGCAGCATGGCCGTCATCTCGAACGCCTCTCACCAGAGGAGCGTCAGCGAATTCGGATCGAAGCTAAGAAGCTGCGATACGCTTCCGAGTTCTTCTCGAAACTTTTTGCTGGACGCAAGCACCGTAAGCGATACCGGGCCTTCATCGCCGCGCTCGGTGACCTGCAGGCTCGGCTTGGCGACCTCAATGATATCCAGAACGAGCAGGAAATCGCGGCAGAGCTGGTTACTCATAAGGCTACTTCGGCTAGCAGATCTCGCGCCAGGCGTGCCGCGGCTGGTCGTCTCGGCGATCGGAACAAGCGCACCGCTGCACTGCTCATCTCAGCTTGTGAGGCGCATCGGCGGTTCTTGGACGCCAAGCCATTTTGGAGATGAACTGATCAAGGAGCATCGTTACACTCCATAAGGAAATGTCGTTCGTGATCGGCATTATCGCCCAACGCTTGGTCTACGAACGGCGCTTCGGTAAGCAGGGGACGCTTACCGAGCCCAGCAAAAAAGTGTGCCTGAACGAGATGCCAGGAGACTATACGCTAGTTCCCTGAAAGGCTGACAACGAAGATAGTTCACAGGACCTTAGTGTGCGGGTACGTGACACCTCATGGAAGAAGCGGACGAACTGTTTGACCGTGCTCAGGGCATGAGAACCGCAGCGCCATCGAACCGGCCGGCACGAAGATCCGCGAGGGCCTGGTTGGCTTGTTTGAGCGGGTAGCTCGTGGTCTTAGTGACGATGCCAATCTCCGGCGCCAGGCGCAGGAAATTGATTCCATCTTGCCGTGTGAGATTGGCGACCGACAAAAGCTCTCGCTCTTCCCATAGGATCTGGTACGGGAAGCTTGGGATGTCGCTCATGTGGATGCCGGCACAAACGACACGACCGCCTTTGCGAACCGCCTTCAGCGCCAAGGGCACCAGATCGCCAACGGTTGCAAAGACGATCGCAGCATCGAGCGGCTCCGGCGGCATCTCATCGGATCCGCCTGCCCAGGTCGCGCCGAGGCTTCGAGCGAAGCCCTGGGTGGCAACGTCTCTCGGCCGCGTGAAGGCAAACACCGAGCGCCGCTGCCACTTCGCCACCTGCGCCACGATATGGGCCGCGGCACCGAAGCCATAGAGTCCCAGCTTTTTGCCGTCGCCGGCGATCACCAGCGAACGCCATCCGATTAGACCGGCACAGAGCAGGGGGGCAAGCGCTACGTCGCTACCGACCTCGCCGAGCGGGAACGCAAAGCGCGCATCAGCGATCGTCGCGGTCGCATATCCGCCGTCACGCGTGAACCCAGTAAATATTGGGCGATCGCACAGATTTTCCCGCTGCATCATGCAATACGGACAGACACCGCAGGTGTGGCCAAGCCACGGAATGCCGACACGCTCGCCCATGCGCAGGCCTTGCACGCCAGAGCCGATCCCATCAACCCTGCCAACAATCTCATGGCCAGGGATAATCGGAATGTGCGGGTTGGGCAGTTCGCCGTCGAGGACATGAAGGTCGGTACGGCAAACACCACAGGCACCCACCTTGACCCTTATCTCGCCCGCCCCGGGTTGCCGATCGGGTAACTCGGTCCATTCAAGAGCGGTCCTTAGTTTCTTCAACACCATCGCCTGCATGGCGTTCTCCCTTGCTTTCTTCCCCGGCTCATGGACAGCGCGACACGACGAATCATGACGAGTGCCCTCATCCCGAGCCATAGAGGCGTCGAAACACACCCGGCAGCAGATCCGGCAGATCCTCGGCTAAGAGGCCCGGCCCGAACCCCGCGGCTGCTGCACCGTGCAGCCACACCGCGGCGGCTGCAGCAAGGAACGGCTCCATGCCTTGCGCAAGAAGTCCGAGCACGATTCCACTCAGAACATCGGCCGATCCTCCGGTCGCCAATGTCGGCGGAGCGTTGGCGTTTATGATCGCCCGACCGTCCGGAGCCGCGATCACCGTATCGCTGCCCTTCAGAACAATAAAAGCTCCGCTGCGGTGGGCGGCTCGATTGAGATACGACGTGGAGTAACCAGCCTTCGTAGCAACCAGGAACGGCGAACCGCACGCCAGTTGCTCGTGTGCTGCTTCATTGTCCGTCAAGAAGGCGCCCGATGGTTGCCCGAGCGTCTTTTTGAATCTCGTGCAAATGATCTTCGTTTCGGAAGCTCTCGGCATAGATTTTGTAAACGTCTTCTGTGCCCGATGGCCGCGCAGCGAACCATCCGCTCTTCGCGATGATCTTGACGCCGCCAATCGGCTGGTTGTTGCCCGGCGCGCGGGTCAATTTTTCCTCTATCGGCTCGCCGGCAAGTTCCTTCGCACCGACCCGGTTAGGATTGAGATTTTCAAGACTTTTTTTCTGGCCCGGTGAGGCGGGCGCGTCGATCCGCTGGTAGAAGGATTTGCCAAGATCCCGCGTAACCGAATCATAGTATTGGGCGGGATCATGACCGGTTCGTGCGATAATTTCCGCAGCGAGCAGGCCGAGAATGAGACCATCCTTGTCCGTCGTCCAGACGGATCCATCACGTTTGAGAAACGAAGCACCGGCGCTTTCCTCGCCGCCAAAGCCGAGCGACCCGTCGATGAGACCATTGCTGAACCACTTGAATCCCACCGGCACTTCAACGAGCTTGCGGCCGAGATTTGCCACGAGGCGATCGATCATCCCACTGGAGACGACGGTCTTCCCGATGCCGCTGTCACGGCGCCACCCCGGCCGGTTGATGCATAAATAGGAAATCGCCGCGGCGAGATATTCGTTCGGATTCATCAACCCCTTTGAAGGACAAACGATGCCGTGACGATCCGCGTCGGTGTCGTTGGCAAAGGCGATATCGAACTTGTCGCGGACTGCGATCAGCCGCGCCATTGCGTAGGGCGAGGAGCAATCCATCCGGATCTTTCCGTCCCAATCGGCGGTCATGGACGCTCGCCGTCCCGATGCTCAGCAGAATGCGCGTTTGGCGTTTCCTATAGTCTGTATAGAATTGACCAGTGCGCTATCTGGAACAATACCTCGATGAGGCCGTTACCTCAAACACCGAACAAATAAACAACGAGGATACGGCAATGGATAAAGATCGAATCGACGGCTCGGCGGAGCAGGCCAAGGGAGCGGTAAAAGAGACCACCGGGAAGATTTTTGGCGATAAGAAGCTGGAAACCGATGGCAAGACGGACAAGGCTGCCGGCAAAGTGCAAAACGCGATCGGTGGATTGAAGGATGCGGTGCGGGGTAAATAACGTCAGCGCCGTCAAAGGAGACTTCCCATGGAATACTGCTGTTTGGCGGCGGCGGCGGATGCTTTGGTCGCAGGCAAGGGTATTGGTGATTGAACGCGGTCCTACGCTCAATGAGCAGGGACGCCGAGGTCACGGCTAGCGAATCGAACAATAGGCGCCGTCCTTTCTCCTTGCGATGCTTGAACCGCGAAAGTGTTGAATTTTGCTCAGTGATCCCATGGACAGCGCATAAGGCGTGATGCCCGCGCACGCGCGCTGTCACAGGCATCCGCGACGAATGATGTCCACGGAATAACTCAGTGAGACAATGCTATGTCGCTTGGCACCATCCTGCTCATCATTTTGGTAATCGTATTACTCGGAGGCTTCAGTGGGTTCGGGGGTGGCCTCTTCTACGGGACGGGATACTACGGTGGCGGCGGGCTTGGTCTCGTACTCGTTGTGGTGCTGGTCTTGGTTTTGCTCGGCAGGCTTTGAACTGCCAAAGCGGCGGTCGTAAATCATCACGGCAATTTACCCTTGGAGAAACACTTATGAATTTCATTATGCTCATCGTTTCCACAGCCGAGATCGCAATAGCGACCATTATTTTATGGTATGTCGTTGACCTGCTCACGACGATGCCGGCCAATATGCGCATGGTTGTCAAATGCCTTATCGTGCTGGTCGCTATCCTCGTTGTGATTTCAATGTTCGTCGGGCAGCCGATGCATGTCGGACTTCCAGGGAACCCGGCACCTCTCGTCAGGTGAGCCGACGCAACAACCCGCTCGGCGCAGGATTCAGGCGAACGTCTTATGCCTCCAAAAGGCGGAACCTTCCCGGCTGAGAACATTTGATCTCCCCAGGGCAAAGGAGCCGAAACGGTGCTCGTCCAACTCAACCCGCCGCTTCCACTGGAGACCTCCAAGGAGCTGGCTTCGCGCACTGCGTCATCGACTACGGGCCGGAAGCGTCATTGCTTTGGGTAGTCTTCATGGATGAAGACGGCGCCTGCTGGACGGTTCCGAACGCTGAAGTCCG
>Ga0302325_10015444_pt1 | contig 16234 bp, 10 predicted proteins | sample Palsa_T0_2_FD_201948 | JGI IMG/M metagenome (GOLD analysis project Ga0302325, IMG submission 201948) | Peat permafrost microbial communities from Stordalen Mire near Abisko, Sweden - Palsa_T0_2 | ecosystem: Environmental > Terrestrial > Soil > Palsa > Peat permafrost | place: Sweden: Abisko... | reverse complement strand
GCCGCGGTGTTCGGGCTGCTGGGCGTGGCCGCCCTGCGGGCCCGCAGTCAGCAGGCGACCGCGGCCGACGGCGCCGCCGCCGCGGTCGGTGCCGGCGGCGCGGCCGTGTCCGGCCTGCTGATCGGGATGGCCGTCGGCATCAAGGTGGAGTACGTGCTCATCGGCGCCGCCGTGGCCTGGGCCTGCCGCAGGTCGCTCAGGGCCCTGGCCGCCGCCGCGGCCGGCTTCCTGGTGGTGGTCGTGCCGACCTACCTGGCGGCCGGGACTCCCGCGATCAAGGTGCTCATCACCCGCGGCCCCGGCGTCACCTGGGACAACATGTACCAGCTCCTGTGGCGGCCGGTGTTCGGATACACCCAGTTCAGCGCGTCGAAGGTGCCTCCCCATCTCGAACCGGTCGCGTACCTGCTGTTCGCGGCCGTCGCGCTGCTGTTGCTGCTGCGCTTCCCCGATCGGGTCCCCGGCCTGCCGGCCGTCGCACCAGCGCTGGCGCTGAGCCTGGCGTGGCTTTTCGTCACCGCCTTTCAGCGGCCCTGGTACGACGTGATGGCCATCAGCTTGCTCGCGCTGTACTCGACATCCAAGCTGGACTGGGTGATCCTGCTCCGCTTGCTGGCCGGCGCCACGGTCTACGTGCAGGCGATCCAGAGCCCGGCGGAGCCGCACTGGCTCTATGACGTGATCCAGTTCGACGGAAGCTGGTTCACTCCCGCCGTCCGCTTTCTCGCGGTCGTTGCGCTCGTCTGGCTCTGCGTTTCCGGCCGCTGGGGGTGGCGGTCCAGGTCGGTCGCGGCCTCCGGACGACTGCCGGAATTGCTGCCGGTGACATGAACCGGGGCTCCGTAGCCACGCGCTGTGGATAACCCTTAACGCAATTGACCAGGGCGCATTGTACCGTTGGCTAGCCATTGCACACTTCTGTGGATTCCGCTGTGGACAACGATGGGCGGGTTTGACACCCCGAGGTGCCAGACTGGCCGGCATGACTGCACTGGATCCGAACGCGGACTTTCACCAGTACCTGCAAGAAGCCCGTGACGCCCTGCTGTGGAAGCTGGACGGCCTGGGCGAGTACGACGTCAGGCGGCCGCTCGTGCCGACCGGCACCAATCTGCTTGGGCTGGTCAAGCACCTGGCGAGCGTCGAGCTTGGGTACTTCGGCGACACGTTCGGCCGGCCTCACGGCGAGCCGCTGCCTGAGTTCGACCCCGAGGAGCCGACCGCGGACATGTGGGCTAAAGCCGGCGAGACGCGTGAGCAGATCGTCGGGCTGTACCGCCGGGCGTGGGCGCACTCGGACGCCACGATCGCCGCGCTGCCGCTGGACGCGATCGGACACGTGCCGTGGTGGCCGGACGAGCACAACGAGGTGACGCTGCACCACATCATGGTCCGGGTGACCGCCGAGACCCACCGGCACGCCGGGCACGCGGACATCGTCCGCGAGCTCATCGACGGCGCCGCCGGACTGCGGGACGGCAACGACAACCTGCCGGGCGGCGATCGGGCCTGGTGGGAGAGCTACCGGAGCCAGGTCGAACGCGCCGCCCGCGAGGCCCTAGCCGACTTACCTCGGTTCCGGCGGGTCCCCGAGGGGGTCGGCGGTCAGGTACAGCCGCGGCCAGCGGCAGTCGATGAACTCGTCCAGGTACCCGGTCAGGCGCTCGTCGAAGTCGTCGTCTTCAGCGATCGCGCCGACCGCCCTTTCGATGCCTGACGGGACGTCCACGCCGAACGCGACCGCCCTCACCTCCCAGCCATCCCGCTGCGCGGCGTCGTACCAGCGCTGCACGTTCCCCACCTGCCGCGCGCAGGTTTCACCGGGGATCACCTGGCCGTACGTCCGTTCCCACTCCGAGCTGCGCGGGTGCGGCGCGGCGCCGGGACTGTTCCGGTCGGCCGTCTTGAGCGTGTCGAGGACCAGCGTCCACTTGTAGGCCGGAGCGAGCCACTGGGGTTCTTCCCGCTGGCACAGCCAGCTTCCCCGCGCCAGCCGGGACCTGATCGCGGTGCTGACGTGGGCGGCGAGGCCGACCGGGCTGACCCGGCCGACGATGACCGGCGTGCGCGCTTCGAGGGCCGCGTCCACGCCGTGCGAGATCGCGCAGTCCCGCAGCCGGGGCGGCATGAGCTGCAGCAGCGAAAGCAGCGCGGTCCGGGGCACCGGCATCGGCCAGCCGGTCAGGTGGGCCAGGACCGACAGCTCGGCCCACAACCTGACCGCCGGATACTCCTCGATCGCGCGCTGGGCGATCCGCATGTCCCGCAGCGTGCAGGGCCGTCCGACGCAGTCGGCGCCGCAGGTGATGCTGCGCGGCCGGACCACGCCCGCCGGGGCCGCGGTGGCGGCCGGCCCGGCCGCTTCCCGGTCGGTGCCGTCGGGCATCTGCGTCAGCAGCGGATAGTCCATGCCGTCCGCGAACACCGCGGCCTCACCAGGCTTGAGCGTGACCAGAAACCGGTTCTGCGCCTTGGTCATGTTCATCGTCGCCCCGACGGCGTCGCGGTCGTCGGCCGCCGGGAGGCGGTGAGTTATCTTCACCGCCGTGTTCTTGATGACGTCCTGGATCAGGCGGTCCGGGATCTGCTCGGCGATAATGAGCCCCTCGCCGTAGGCCCGGATCTCGGCGAGCAGCCCGGCGAACATCTCCACCGCGTGTCCCGCCGCGCCGCCCGAGCCGGCGCCTCCGGAACCTTCCTGGCGGCGCAGCAGCCGGTGGGCCTCCTCGATGACGGTGAGATGGCGGAGCCCGGGCTGGCCGGCCGACCCGACCCGGTTCGCCCGGTTCGCCATCCGCAGATGCTCGACCAGCCTGATCAGCACGGTTCCCATCAGGAACGCCTTGTCGCTGTCGTCGCCCACATCCTCGATTTCCAGCACGGCGTTGGTTCGCAGCAGCTGGCCGAAGTCGAGTTGGTGGCCGCCCACCAGGAAGCGGCCGGTCGTGCCCAGCCGCAGCCCGGACAGGCGGACCTTGATGAAGCCGAGCACATCGTCGGTGACCCGCTGGCTGTAGCCGATCTCCTGCACGATCCTGATCGCGGCCCGCTGGAGGTCGGTGAGGTTCGGGTAGCTGGGGTTGGCGTCGGGCGTAACCGTCTCACCGAGGGCCAGATCCCAGCCCGCGTCCTCGTACACCCTGGTCAGGGCCGCGCTGAGCACTTGCGGGAACGGCTCATCCGAACGGAACGACGCGATGAACAGCGCCTTGACGAGGTCCGCGTGGGTCTGCAGCGGAAACCGGTGGCCCTCGCTGTCCGGGGCCGGCTCCAGCGGGTTGAGCCCGGCCGCGATCGCGTCCGATTCACCCGGCCGGATCCGCACCACCTGAACGGCCTCAGCCCCACCCTCGAGCCCGGCCAGGCGCGCCGCCATCAGCCGGTATTCGGCCTTGGCCGGCTCCACCACCAGCCACGGGATCCCGGCCCCGGTCGCGGCCTCGAGCAGCGTCCGCACCGTCTGCGATTTCCCCGAGCCGGTGGCGCCGCAGACGAACACGTGCCGGTTCAGCGAGTCGAGCGGCAGGACGAACGGGCCGGCCGGCCGTCGGCCGGAGTCCAGCACCTCCCCGACCGCGATCCTCCCCCTCCCGGCGGTCTGCTCGGGGGTGACGTCGAAATCGGGCCGCAACGCCAGCCGCACCCCGGGTACCTCGCGCTCGGGCGGCCGGGACAGCGCCGCGACCAGCTCGGTGCTGGCATGAAACGGGGCGCCAAGCACGGCGTCCCCTCCGGCCGAGGCCGGACCGGGATCGGCCAGGAGTTCCGCTAGGCCAGCCGCGCCCGGACTGGCCGGGGCGATCGCATACGGCAGCTCGGCCAGATCAGCCGAGGCACAGACCAACCCCGCCACGCGCGAGGCCACGTCCGGATCACTGCCGCCCGCCAGCAGCCGCACCCGCCACAGTCCCGTCGAGGCGCCCTTGCGCACCTCGGCGTGACGCAGGTGAAGCCGACGGGCGGTCACGGCCCGGTCCGGAAACCGGTCAGACTCACCCGTCTTGTCCCGCTCGCGGTCCGCGAGCTCGGTCGCGAGCTCCTCGATCTGAGCCGCGCCCAACGGCTCGGCCAAAAGCAACATGCCGAACGGACCCGGCCACACCGCCAGCAAGCATTCTTCCATCGAGGGTGGCGGACGATCCCCAGTACGGCGCTCCTGGTCCGGCAGCAGCCCGTCGCTTATCCCGCCGAGAGTGCGCCACGATGGCAGCCGCGCCATCAGCGTCGCCAGCGAACCGCGGGGCAACGGCTGGGCCTTCGCGCCGCCGGGAAGGGTCAAGAAGACTTCCCGGTTCGCCTCCCGGCTCGCTCCGCCGTTCGCTTCACCGTTCGGGCCACCGTCCGGGCCGCCGACCAGGCCCGCTCCGGCCACCAGAAACTGGATCGGACCGCCGGCGCTGTGCCTCACCCAGCCGACGGCCAGCGCCCCCGTGTTGCCGTTGGCCAGTCCGCCGGCGTTGCCGTTCTTGGTTTCGGCCCCGGCGTGATAAGCCGCGACCAGGGCCGCGAACCGCTGGGTCCGGCCACTGTCGTTCGGCCGCTCCTGGGGCGCCTCCGATGTCCCCGCGTCCGGTCGCCGCGGGATTTCCGTGACCCGGTACGCGTCAAGTTCGCGCAGTCCATCCCAAGCTAACGTCACGCCGTTCCTCCCCACTTCTCCCTGAACCGTTCCATAAGCACACCCGCCTCATCCTCGCTGATCTCCACTAGCTCCTCGGTGGCCTCACCGCGCTTCCATTCGGCAATGACCGAATCCCGCTTCCAGGTGAGATCACGGCGAAACATTTCGTCTTCGATGCCACCCTCAGCCAGCCAGCGACGACGTGCCAGCCCGGCGGGGCCGTCACCATCGCCGGCCGTCAGGGAAACAGCATAATAAGTAACTCTCTCGGTCACGGTCGTCAGACTGGCCTTTCAGGTAGTAGGTAATCGTGCCAACCGAGGGAGGGACAGGAATTGACGCAACGATCCGTCGCTGCTGCTCCTCCAATTGCTTACACTCAGCCGGGGTGATTCTCGTGTCGCACAGCTTCTCGTAGATGTCGTGCGTTCGCTGCTTAGCCTCCCAGCTTTCCGGTGTATGGAATTGAACCTCGAAAAGGACCCTGCCTTCGGTATCCCACCAGCGAGTGTTAACTCCCCGGTAGTCATCGGCGTCCCACGACGGTTTTCTTAGCCGGAGGTCGTAGCCGGTATCTCTTAGCCTTTGCGTCGCGTCGGCTACCCCCGATGCGTAATCCTCGGCGGGAAAAACCAAGGTATACCTGATACCGTCATGGATCGCCGAGGCGAGCTTGTCAGCAGGTTCATCCGGATAACGATCGATTAGCTTGGCTAGTTTTTCCTTGAAGCGATCGGGGGATTTGAGGGCGAAGTTCTCGGAGTCGGGAACGAGGCTGCCGTGCTCGATGTCGGCTTCGATGCGCCGCATCGAGGGCGTGATACCTCCTTCACCGTAGCCCCCTTCGTCATCGCGGCCCTCGGCCTGCCGGCGCATCGCTAGCTGTTCGTCCGCGACGCGGTTGGCGTGCCGGTCGAGTTCCAGTCCCTTCCACGCCCATCGGCCATCGGCGTTGAGTTCTACCCGGTCGGGACTCGTTACGTCTGACGAGCATCCAGGAGCCCGATGATAGGCGTGCAGGTCCTGGTAACTCTCCTCGCGGTCACGAGTCTCGGGGACCGTTTCCGCCACCGGATCAGGGCGTTCGCTCGTCCGCGTTTCATGGTCGGTAAAGAGGTACTGCTCCGCTGAGGAATCGTCGGCAGTGCCGACAGCCTCGTCGTCACGAGGACCGTCAGCCGTCATCCGGCACGCCATATTCGCCGCGAGCCCACCAACCTGCCGCCAATCGACATATTCCGTATTACCGATACGAATACCTTAGACACGCTGGGTGGCCCTTAGGAAGGCCGCCGGGCCGACCAGGCGAGCACCGGACCTTGGTCACCGTCTCTTGTCGCGCGGTACATCCCCCGGAACTCTCCACGGCCGCCGCGCGCCAGGCTCGTAACCAGGGCCGGAACCATAACCAGGACCGGAACCGACGGAACCGGGACCTAGGCCGGAACCGGAACCGGAAGTATCGGGGCTATCGCCGGTACTGGGACCGGCATCAAAGTCGCGGGCGTAACCCGGACCGCGTGCCGGCTCGCAGCCGGGCTCGTAGTCCCCGCGGTAACCCCGCGGAGCTCCGTACCGCCACAACGGCCCATAGCTCTCGTGCTGACCGGACGGCGTCTCGGCCGGCCCTGGGTCATCATCGAGCGGAGGAGGCGGCAGCGTCCGCCAGTCGTAGATGTCGCGCGAACGGCCCGACGGCGAGCGGCGACGGCGGGACCAGGCCCTCACCTGCAGCGCCGTGAAGGCGCCCACGGCGACGACAGCGACGGCGATCAGCACGAGCCGATCCAGCCCCGGATGGTCCGGGCCCGTCGCGACGGCGGTGGCAACGATCCGCTGGTCCCTCCACCGCACCTGCCGCGGCAGTTGCCCGCCGCCGGACCACTCGTTACCGATCGGCGCCAGCGCCGCGGCGGCCGTCGCCATCCATGCGTACCGTCTGTACATGCTCTCCATCACCATCCAGCATGATCACCTACGTGACCGGTGCCGCGACCGCCAGTGAAATGAAGGCGGTGACCACGATCCGGACGGTCAGCCGATATCTGACCGGCCGGTCGTGACTTTCCCGACGGCCGCGTGCACTGGCCACTACCCGTGAGTACGGCCCAGGCCACTCAGCGCGTTCAGCCCAGGGGTTTCCGGTAATAGGACGGTAAGAATTGTCGATCTTTGGCTTCCCCGCGCTCGCGCTGTCCACAATGCCCCGTAGCCGGTCCGCCGCGAGGACATGCGCGCCTTTCGCCTTCGCACGCCCCGTCGCCCACTGACCGTGTGCCGTCACCCTCCGCTCAGCGGTATCGAGTCGCCCAGCGTACATTTAGCCCTCTCAGCTCAGTCGCTCGCTGATTGTGCGTCAAAAACTCCCTGATCAGGGCGCTGGCGACACACGATAACGATTCCGGCTCGCCGCAACTCCGGCATTAGGTACATTTCGGTCCGGGGTGCAGGCCGCGAGTCCGATCACGCGTCGCCGCCGCACGTCAAACCCGGCAATTCGGGCAGCGGTAGGCCCGCCGGCCATCATTGCGGATCGGTACCGTCTTCACGAGACGGTACCGATCCGCAATCATCGGCGACCGCTCTCACGCGAATCAGTAGTAACAGCGGTATCAGGATCTGGGGCCCTGGGCCGAGGGAGCCAATTCACGTTAGGGAAAAGCCGAGGGAACCCCCATGCGACGTTGGGGAGAAGCCGAGGGAGCCAATGCGACGCTAGGGGAAATCTGCAGGACGCAGGGGATCGCCCAGAACCTGGGTCAGATAGGCATTGCCGAACCTGGCTTCGGGGTCGACCTCGGCGCGGACCCGGCGGAAGTCGTCGTAGCGCGGGTAGAGCGCGCGCAGGCGTCCGGTCCCGAGGGTGTGCATCTTGCCCCAGTGCGGACGGCCTGCCACGTCCGCCACGATGGACTCGAGCAGGTCGAAGTAAGGCCGGTAGGGCAAGCCCGCGTACTGGTGGATCGCGACGTAGGCGGAGTCACGGCCGTAGGCCGTGGACAGCCAGATGTCGTCGGCGGCAGCGACCCGCACTTCGACCGGGAACATCACCGGGTCGGCCAGGCGAGGCACCTGGCGGCGCAGTTCGCCGAGGACATGGAGCAGTGATTCACGTGGAACGGCGTACTCGGATTCGACGAAACGCACCCGGCGGGGCGTCACGAACACGCGGTGAGACACGTCGGCGTAGGACCGGGAGGACAGGGCGGCCGAGGAGAACCGGTTCAGCGCGGGGATCAACGGGGGTCGCGCCCGCCCGAGCCGGCATAGCGTCCCGAAGGCCGCGTTCTCCATGACCTCGAACTCCCAGAACCGGCGCCACCCTGGCATCGCGGCTGCGGCCGATCCCGGCCGCCCCGCCGGACTCCCTACGCTCCTTGGGGCCCAGGAATCCAGGTCACCGAGGGGAAGGCGGTTGTTCCGCTTGACCAGGGCCCGACGGCCATAAGGGAACCAGTAGAACTCGAAGTGGTCGTTGGCGGCGGCCAGCGAGTCGAACTGCTCGAGGACCTCGTCCACGGGCACCGGCCGTTCATCTGCCGCCAGCGTGAACGACGGCACGCACCGCAGCGTCACGCTCGTGATCACGCCCAGCGCGCCGAGGCCGATCCGCGCGGCCGCGAAAAGCTCCGGCCGGGACGCGTCCGAGCACGTCACCAGCGAACCGTCGGCCAGAATCAGGTCGAGCGCCTCGACCTGGGTGGCGAGGCCGCCCAGCCGGGCGCCGGTGCCGTGCGTTCCGGTGGACAGGGCTCCGGCGAGCGTCTGCGCGTCGATATCGCCGAGGTTGGCCATGGCCAGCCCCAGGCCGCCCAGTTCGGCGTTGAGTGTCCGCAGCGTCGTCCCCGAGCGCACCGTGACCAGGCCGGTCTGTGTGTCGGCGGCGGTGATCCCGGTCCAGCGGGACAGGTCGAGAGCCACGCCAGCGGTCGCCGCGATCGACGTGAAGGAGTGCCCGCTGCCGAGCGCGCGCACCGGAAGGCCGTCCGCCGCCGCGTCCTTGACCGCCACTGAGATCTCGGCCTCGGTCCGCGGCTGGCACCAGCGCACGGGCACCGCCATCGCGGTCCCGGCCCAGTTCCGCCACGTGCGGGGAGCAGAAGCGGCCATTGCCGCAGAGCGCTTCATTACCCGTAAGTATTCATATTTCCGCAGCGCTGGTCTACTGTGCGAGCATGCCAGTCGACCACGGCGGCCAGGTCACCGCCCGCGGGGCCGCCGCGCCCGCCCCGCCCCCCGCCGCGACGGCCCCGCCGAAGACCGCGCAGACGGAGAAACCGGAGGCCACACCGGCAAAGGCCGGCACAGCGAAGGCCAGGACGCCAGAAGCCGGAAAAGCGAAGGCATTCTTGCGAGCCCGCTACGACCAGGCCACCGCGGCGCTGGACCCGCCGCTGGCCATCGTCGACGAGGCCGCGTTCGACCGCAACGCCGCCGACCTGACCCGCCGGGCCGCGAGCCGCCCGATCCGGGTCGCGACCAAGTCACTGCGGTGCCGTTTCCTGATCGAACGCGCGCTCGCCCACCCCGGCTACCAGGGCGTGATGTGCTACTCGCTGCCCGAAGCCCTGTGGTTGCACGCCATGGGCACCTGCGACGACCTACTGGTCGCGTACCCCACCGTGCACCGCCAGGCGCTGCGGGCCCTGGCCGCGGACGACCAGGCCCGGCGGCACATCACCATCATGGTGGACTCCACCGCGCAGCTGGACGTGGTGGACCGGGCCCTGGGCGCGGACCATCCGGAGATCCGGGTCTGCCTAGAGCTGGACGTCTCCTGGCGCCCGCTGGCCCGCAAGCCGCTGGTGCACATCGGTACCTGGCGCTCTCCCGTCCACGAACCGCGCCAAGCCGCCGAACTCGCCGCTGTCATCAGCCGCAGGCCAGGCTTCCGCCTGGTCGGCGTGATGGGTTACGAGGGCCAGATCGCCGGCCTGGGCGATGCTCCGCCCGGGCACCCGGTCCGGGCCCAGCTGATCAGGTTCATCCAGGCTCGTTCGGTCCCCGAGCTCAACGCGCGCCGAGCCGAGGCGATCCGCCTGATCGAGGCCATCACCAGCCTGGAGTTCGTGAACGGCGGCGGCACGGGCAGCCTGGAGTCGACCGCGGCGGACACCTCGGTGACCGAGCTCACGGCCGGTTCCGGCCTGGTCGGGCCGACGCTGTTCGACGCGTACACGAGGTTTACCCCGGATCCGGCGCTGCTGTTCGCGCTGCCCGTGGTCCGGCGCCCCGGCCCGGCCATCGCCACCTTGTTCGCCGGCGGCTACGTCGCCTCGGGCACCGGGACGGCCGACCGGCTGCCGCGGCCGTACCTTCCCGCCGGGCTCAGCCTAACCGGCGTGGAGGGGGCCGGCGAGGTGCAGACGCCGGTCCGCGGGGCCGCGGCCGCCGACCTGCAACCCGGCGACCGGGTCTGGCTACGGCACGCCAAGGCCGGCGAGCTCGCCGAGCGGTTCGCCGAGTACCACGTGGTCCACGACGACGGCCAGGTCACCACGGTGCCGACCTACCGGGGCGAGGGCCAGTGCTTCGGCTGAACCGCGCGGCCCCCCGCGCCCACGACCGCAACGCGGCCCGCGCCAAACCCACCCGCGAGGACGGCCAGCGTGGATAACCAGGAGGTGGACCGCCAGGCCCGCGCCAGCGACCCGCTCCGGCCCGGCGACCCGCTCCCGGCGGCGCTGGCCGAACCCGTCGACCCGGTCCGGGCCCGCTGGATCACGCTGCTGTTTCTCGCCAACGTCGGCCTGTGGCTGGCGATCTACGCGCCGATCCAGGTCGTGCTGCCCGAGCAGGTCCAGTCACTGCACCCGGTCGACAAGGCGGTGCTGCTTTCCGTCGTGATCGCCGCGGGCGCGATCGCCTCGCTGCTGGCCAACCCGGTCGTCGGCGCGCTGTCCGACCGGACCACGTCCCGCCGCGGCCGCCGCCACCCGTGGACGGTCGCGGGGGCGCTGGTCGGGGCGGTCGGCCTGGTGATCCTCGCCGCGGCACCGGACATACCGGTGATGGTCCTGGGCTGGTGCGTAGCCCAGGTCGGCCTGGGCGGCATGCTGGCCACGCTGACGGCCGCGTTGCCCGACCGGGTGCCCGCTAATCAGCGCGGCACGCTGGGCGGGCTGATCGGCATCAGCCAGATGCTCGGCACCGTGCTCGGCGCCCTGATCGTCACGGTCCTGGTCACCCGGATCTCTCCCGGCTACCTGACCTGCGGTGTGATCGTGATCGCCGGCGCGCTAGTGTTCACGCTGCGCACCCCCGACGAGCCGCTGCCCGCCGAATTCAAGCCCCGCGTTCCGGTCAGCCAAGTGCTGCGCAAGCTGTGGGTCTCGCCGCGGGAGTACCCGGACTTCGGCTGGGCCTGGCTGACCCATTTCCTGGTCAACCTGGGCAACGACCTCGGCACCTTGTACCTGCTGTACTTCCTGGCCGACGCGGCGCACTATCACGACCCGCAGATCGGGCTGCTGACGCTGATGGCGCTGTACGCGGTGGCGCTGGCCATCGCGGGCGGGGTGTGCGGCACGGCCTCGGACCGGTCCGGGCGCCGCAAGCCGTTCATCGTGGCGGCCGCGATCGCCTGCGGCGCGGCCGCGGCCATCCTGGTCATCTCGCCCACCTGGCCGGCCGCGCTGGTGGCCGCGCCGCTGCTGGGCGCGGGCTTCGGCACGTACTGGGCGGCGGCTCCGGCCATCTTGACCGCGGTGCTGCCCGCGGCCGCGGACCGCGCCAAGGACCTCGGCGTGATCAACGTGGCGTATTCCCTGCCGCTGGTCGTGGCGCCGATCATCGCCGGGGCGGTTCTTGGCCTTATGCACAGCTATCCGTCGCTTTTCGCGCTGGCCGGCCTCGCGTCGATCGCAGCCGGGGTGACAATTACCAGGGTCCGTTCGGTCCGCTAACCACCGCCGCCGGTCCCGGCCGTGATACTTATGCCGAACGGGGCCTGGTTAAACACCTCGCCCCCTGATTTCCAACCAAGGCGTCACGGCGAACGTCGTAGCAGTGACATGGCTCGCCGAGCCGCTATGGGAAGTTAAAAGGGGCAGGAATCGATGTTGCTGACGACGTTGCGAAGAGCCCGGCAGGTTGCGGCCGGAGCGGTGTTCTCGTGGACCGGGCCCGGGCTCGTTTGCCTCGCCTTGCTGGTGACCGCCTGTGGCTCATCGACTAGTTCCACGGCGGCGACTGCCGCCAGTACGGCCGGATCGCCCGTGCCAGTGGGATCGCCAACCGCCGCGGGGTCGCCGAGCGCGCCGACCGCGGCGGCGTCGGTCACGCCAAGCGCGACCGCTTCGCCGTCGGGAACCAGTACCTTCCTGGCCCCGAGCCAGGACACCAGCCTCACGCCGCTATATGAGCCCGCTTGCACGTCCAATTTCGGTTGCCCGCTATCCGGGGATTCCACCGCGTTCCTTGACAAAATGAAATGGTCAAGCTGGTCCGCGACGCAGGCGGTGGGAACGGGCACGTACAAGCTCAACGACTGCAATCCCAATTGCGCGGCCGGCCAGGTGTTCGATGTGGCCACGGTGGTGACGTTCAGCCAGCCGGTCAAGGTCTGCTCCGCCTCAGGCACCCGCTGGTTCTGGTCCCGCGCGTCGTTCAGGTTCCCGAACGGCCTGCCGAAGTCCCTGCAGGGCGAGGGCGGCCCGCAGAACCCCTGGACGTTCACCGACGTCGTCACCGCGGCCAACCAAAGCTGTCACACCTAGCCAACTCAGCATCGCGACGTCAGCCGGGAGCGGACGCGCTTGGGGTGGGCGTCGTGACGATGACCGTTATGACGGGTCATGGTGGTATCTGTCAGTAATTATCCGGTCACCGTACTACCGGCCGGCAACCTGAAGGGAACCGTTTCGCCTCGTCACGCCGGGCAGTCTAGGCCACAGACGCCAAGCGAACCTGGAGCAAAAAAACCGTGGCAACTAAAGAACTGCTGGTGGCACCGAAGGCCCTTTCCTCCGGTCGTACCGCCGAGCTGGCACCGGCCTCATGGTCGGGACCGACCCGCGACCCGGCGCTGATCCGCGCGGCGACCCGGGCGGGCGAGGTGCGGCGGGCGGTGTCCCGCGTGGTGCACGACGTGCGGTACCGGCCGCCGCGGCGGCGCACCTCCAAGATGCTGGTCCTCATCCCAGCGCACAACGAGGAAGACTCGATCGGCAACGTGCTCAACGCGCTGCTGACCCAGACCCGCGTGCCGGACCGGATCGTGGTGATCGCCGACAACTGCACCGACAAGACCGAGCAGATCGCCCGCCGCTTCCGCGGCGTCACGGTGATGCGCACCGTCGGCAACACCGAGCGCAAGGTCGGCGCGCTGAACCAGGCCTGGAATCGCTGGCAGGCCGGCTACGACTACGTGGCCGGCATCGACGCCGACACCATCCTGGCTCCGGATTGCCTGCAGCAGCTTGAGGCCGAACTGGCCGTCACGTCGCGGCCCGGCGGGGTCATGGCCAGGTACACCTTTGACCAGCGCCTGGGCGCCTCGGGCATGGCCCGGCTGCTGATCAGGATGCAGCGGCTTGAGTTCGCCGCCTGGACCGCGGACGCGCTGCGGCGCAACCGCAAGACCTACGTGCTCGGCGGCCAGGCCTCGCTGTTCAGCAACGAGGCGCTGCGCGCCGTGGCCGAGCACAACCTGACCCGCGGACCGTGGGACACCAGCACCCAGGTCGAGGACATGCAGCTCACCGGCGACCTGAAGGCCATGCGGTACTCCACCAACGTCTCGGTCAACGCCCGCGCCTACGCCGGGCCGATGATGAACCTGCGCTCGCTGTGGGCGCAGCGCCGCAAGTGGGACGAGGGCATGGCCCGGCTGCTCGTCCACTCGAAGGTGAACCAGTGGACCGCGACCCTGTGGAAGCAGCAGCTTGGTCTGGCGTCGAACGGCATCACCAGGATCGGCTTCTTCTTCCTGCTCACCGCGTCGCTCATGGTGCACCAGTACAAGTGGAACTGGCTGTGGCTCATCCCGCCGGTCGTGGCCGTACTGCTGAACCTCAAGCTCGCCTGGCGGGTGCCGAACCGCACCACCGCTGACCTGATCGGCGCGATATTGCTGGTGCCCGTCGAGTTGTACCTGATCATGCGGGTGTGCTGCGCCACCGCGTCCTGGGTCAACGTGCTGGCCGGGATCAAGCGCGACGGCTGGGCCCAGCAGGCCCGGGCGGAGCAGGGCGGCGCCGGCGGACCGGGCAAGATACTCGGGGCCATGCTCGTCGTCGCCATGCTCGTCGGCGGGACGGTCTACGGCTGGATTCACTCACCGCTGTTCGTGCAGCGGGACATCCTCACCGTCGGCTGGGCCGGCCTGGCGATCATCACCGCGCTGCAGACCCTCATGATGGTGTTCCGCATCCTCCGGCCGAGCCGGGGCCTGCGCCCGTAACCCAACCTCCCGCAGCTCAGCCAGGCTCACTAAGGCCGGCGTCACTCCGACGCCGGCCTCAGTGCTCTGGTCTCGATGACGGCGAAGGACGCGGGCGGGATGGCCACCGTGTCCTGCTTGATCGCGACCCCCGGGCTGGACGCGGCCAGGACCGCGATGCCGGGTTGCCCGAGCGGCAGCCGGACCGCCTTGGGGCCGAGGTTCGCCGCGATCCGCAGCCGCCCCCGCGAGACCATGATCCAGCGGGCGGCCTCGTCGAAGTCGGCCTGCACCCGGTCGAGCCGCGGGTCGGTGAGTTCGGGCCGGGTCCGGCGCAGCGTGATCAGCTCCCGGTACCAGGCCAGGACGCCGAGGTAAGGCTCGCGGTTACGCTCCGCCCAGTCCAGCTTGGACCGCAGGAAGGTCTGCCGGTCCTGCGGGTCGGGCACGTCGGCCGCCGCCCAGCCGTGGGAGGCGAACTCGGCCTTGCGTCCCTCGGCGACGGCCTTGGCCAGGCCCGGGTCGATGTGATCGGTGAAGTACTGCCACGGGGTGTCGGCGCCCCACTCCTCGCCCATGAACAGCATCGGCGTGAAGGGCGACGTCAGCACCAGGCCGGCCCCGACCTTGACCAGGTCGGCCGGCAGCGTGGCGGCGATCCGGTCCCCGGCGGCCCGGTTGCCGATCTGGTCGTGATCTTGCAAGTAGCCCAGGAAGCGGTGGGCGGGAAGGCGGAACACGTCGACCTGCCGCCCGTGCGTCCGGCCCCGGAACGCCGACCAGATGCCGTCGTGGAAGAACACCTTGGTGTAGGTCTTGGCCAGCGCGGCCATCGACCCGAAGTCGCAGTAGTAGCCCTGGCGTTCGCCGGTGATCGCCGCGTGCACCGCGTGATGGAAGTCGTCGCTCCACTGCGCGGTGAGCCCGTAGCCGCCCGCTTCCCGGGAGGTGACCAGCCGGGGATCGTTGGTGTCGGACTCGGCCACCAGCACGAGCTCGCGGTTCAGCCGGGCGGCCAGCGCCTGCACCTCGGTGGCGAGCTCTTCCAGGAAGTGCAGGGCCCGGTGGTCTTCCAGGGCGTGCACCGCATCCAGCCGGAGCCCGTCCAGGTGGTAATCACGCAGCCACATCAGCGCGTTGCCGATCAGGAACGAGCGGACCTCGTCGGACCCGGGCTGGTCCAGGTTCACCGCCGGACCCCAGGGCGTCACGTGCGCCTCGGTGAAGTACGGCCCGAAGTCGCCGAGCCGGTTGCCGACGCCCACGTGGTTGTACACCACGTCGAGCAGCACGGCCAGACCGCGCGCGTGGCAGGCGTCCACGAACCGTTTCAGCCCGTCAGGACCGCCGTACGGTTCGTGCACCGCCCACAAGTTGATGCCGTCGTAGCCCCAGCCGTGCTCGCCGGGGAACGAGGCGACCGGCATCAGCTCGACCGCGTGCACGCCGAGGTCGCGCAGGTGATCGAGCCGCCCGATGGCCGCGTCGAACGTGCCTTTGGCGGTGAACGTGCCGACGTGCAGCTCGTAGATCACCGACCCGTGCAGCGGGCCGCCGCGCCAGCTGCGGTCCGTCCAGGGGAAGGCGGAGTGATCGTAGCGGCGGCTCAGGCCGACGATGCCGAACGGCTGCCGCAGCGAGCGCGGGTCGGGCAGCGTCTCGCCGTCGTCGAGCCGGAATCCGTAGTCGATGCCGGCCGCCACGTCCGGCACGTCGGCGGTCCACCAGCCGGCGTTTTCCTGGCTCATCGGGTAGCGCTGCCCGGCGACCTCGACGTCGACCTGGCCCGCGGCGGGCGCCCAGACGCTGAACGTCGTCACCGGGCGCGTCGGCCCGAACGCCGGTCCTGCTCTTGGGTGTAGATCTGGTCCGGGATGAGCAGGGCCACCGGCAGCCGGCGGGTCAGCTCGGCCAGCGGCGGGCTGGTGCCGGCGTGCCTGACGCCGGTCAGCACGTCCCGCCAGTGCAGGTCGGGCAGCGGCAAGGCGGTATCGGCCCAGCCGCCGCGGCGCCGCAGCCCGGCCGGCAGCCGGGTCACGACGGTGACCGCGTGGTCACCGCGGACGAAGGCGACCGCGTGCTCCGCGGCGGGCCCTTCGCAGCTCAGCGAGGTGTACCCGGCGGAGAACCAGTCCGGGTGATCACGGCGCAGCCGCAGCGCGCGCGATGTTACGAGCAGTTTCTCCGCGTCCAGGCCGACGGCGGCGTCCGGGGCGTCCGCCAGCGCGGCC
>Ga0302325_10015442_pt1 | contig 16234 bp, 16 predicted proteins | sample Palsa_T0_2_FD_201948 | JGI IMG/M metagenome (GOLD analysis project Ga0302325, IMG submission 201948) | Peat permafrost microbial communities from Stordalen Mire near Abisko, Sweden - Palsa_T0_2 | ecosystem: Environmental > Terrestrial > Soil > Palsa > Peat permafrost | place: Sweden: Abisko... | reverse complement strand
TGGTCCGCGCGGCGCCAGCGCGATGATTGTCGTTCCCGTCCCTTGAAGATTCGCGCTGTTGTTGAAATTGCTGACCAGGACACTGCCCGGAGCAATGCTGCCGCCGCTCGGAAAGCCCGCGGGGACGAATGCCACGCCATAGGGGTTGACGTCGCCATTGGCGGGCATCGTGGTGGAATTGATGAGCCGCGGAATGAAGGAATTGCCGGAGGCCGCGGCCTGCGTCATCGGCGCCCAGAAACTCAAAGTAGCGGCGAGCAGCGCCCCTAGCCCGGTATATGGCTGTCGTAAATGCATTTGATTGCTCCTTCCCCTGTAGTCGACGTTCATTCGCTAAGTCGCGCGAGCAATGTTTCTCATGGCATGGGCCGCGCTTAAGCTTAAGTGCCTGCGCGCCGCCAATGAGTTGCGGCCAAGGGAAAAAAGATTGCCGCAGATCACCTTAGAGAGATTCTAGTATTTACGTATAAATATTTGATATTTATACTTTTATTAAGCATCAACCCACGATTGTCAAATGCTCCGTGGGCAGGCCGTCTTGGTGACGCGCGAAAATCTGCCTAAAGGCTTCCTCGAGATGCCGGGTGCTCTGCTGCGTGTCGAACAAGGGAGCCTCGGTGCGTCCGGCGATGAGCCTTTGCTTGATGTCGCCCAGCCGTTCTGCGTCGCCGGCCAGCGCCACGGCCATCTGCTCATAATCGGCCGGCGTCGCGGCAATGAGATCCGGCAAGCCGACAGCGCTCAGCAAGCTCGCCGCCACTCTGCCTGCAAATGCCTCGCCGATACAGGTGAGCACGGGCAGGCCCGCCCACAGCGAATCGCTGGCGGTCGTATGCGCATTGCAGGGCCAGGTATCGATGAACAAATCCGCCGCGCGATGCCGGGCCACGTGGTCGGCCTTGGCCATACGCTGCGCGAATATCAGCCGCTCCGGCTGCACGCCCCGGCGCAGCGCTTCCTGCCCCAGGTAGGCCGCCACCGACGTGTTGTCCTCGAACAGCCACAGCACGCTGCCCTCGACGCGCATCAGGATCCGCATCCAGCAATCGAACACGCTCGGCGTGATCTTGTAGGTGTTGTTCAGGCAGCAGAACACGAAGCCGGATTGCGGCAGCCCGAATTCCGCGCGCGTGAACTCCCGGTCCGCAATGGCGCGCTTCGAGTCGTTGACTTGATAACTATGGGGAAGCTCAATGATCTTTTCGCTGTAGAAGCGCCGGCTGCCCTCCGGTATGAGGGTCCGATCGGCGATCAAATAATCCATATAGGTCGCGCCCAGCGTGCCGGGATAGCCCAGATAGCTGACCTGCAGGGGAGCCGCGCGGCAGGCGAAGATGCCGGGCCTGCCGTCCTTGGTGTAGCCCTTCAAATCCACCGCAATATCCACGCCCAGCTCTCTGGCGAGAAGCGCCACGTCGCGGTCGGATTTTCCGCGCACATCGATGAACTGATCGCAACACGCCATCAGCCTGCGTCTCGCCTCGTGCTGGGAGTCCGGTCCGAAGGACAGCGCGAGAATCTCGAATTTCGATCGATCGTGCGCCTCGAACAGTCCCGCCATGAGGTGCATGGTGGCGTGGTCGTGAAAATCGGCGGAAAAATAGCCGATGCGGATTTTCTCGCGCCGGCCGCGCGGCACGCTGGCGGGCGGCCCAAGATCCTCGCGGTACGCCAGCTGCGCCGCCCATACTTGCGCGGCTCGCTGCTGCAGCGCCGCCGAATCCGACAGCGCCAGCAGGATGAACGGATTGGCCACCGGCTCATTGCGCTCGATTCCCTCGACCAGCACAGCGATGTCCGCGTCCCTGCCGCTCCAATCGCAGATGTGCATCTTGGCGAACAAGCGCAGTCCGCCCAAGGACTTCAGCTCGGACTTGAGCCTGATGGCCACATCGAAGTCGGCCACCGCAGCCCGGTACTGCTTCAGATCGGCGAGCATCTTGGCCCGGCTGGCATACCAGTCCGCATAGCCGGGATCGAGCGAGATGGCCTTGTTGAAGCTCTGCAGAGCCGCCTCGTGCCGCGCCAGCATATGCAGCGCATTGCCGCGGTTGTTGTGCGCATCCGAATAGTCGGGCCGCAGCGCAATCGCGCGCTCGTAGGCGGCGGCGGCGGCCTCGTGCCGCTCCAGCGCGAACAAGGCATTGCCGCGGCTGTTGTGCGCGACCGCGGAATCCGGCTTCAATTCCAGCGCCCTGTCATAGCTGGCAACCGCCGCCTCGTAGCGCCGCAAGTCGCTGAGCACATCGCCGCGGTTGATGTGCGCCGAGGAATGATCGGGCTTGATGGCAATGGCCCGGTCAAACGCCGCAAGCGCCTCATCCATCCGTCCGAGCAGCATCTGCGCCCTGCCATGGTCGTTGTGCGCGCTGGCGCTTTGTGGATCGATCGCCGCCGCCCTGGCGAGCAATGCCGCGGCGCGCCCAGGGTCGCTTTTCTGCAGCGCAGTGATGCCGAGCAGGTAGACCGCTCGAAAATTCTCAGGATCTGCCTGCAGAACCTGCTCATACAGCACGCCGGCCTCATCGAGACGGTACTGCCGATGCAGGGCCATGCCCTGTTCCAGGGCGGCTTCGGCTTGCGCCGCCAATTTTTCCTCGGCCATGCTTCATTGTAAGTCGATCCGCGGCCGATTCCTCGAAAATGTGATGCATTCAACACTCGCCCACCGCGGTGCGAACCAGCGCACAAAACGCGGCTCTTTCTGTTTCATTTTTGCGAATCGGGCTGCCGGCGGGATTGAAGTGCGACTTAAGTCCCCTCCGCCGTAAATACATTTTGTAAATATCGCTGCCGCGTTAGGGGCGAAACCCGCGGCGCACGTGTTCACAACCTAGGAAAGAGACATGAATTTATCGAGTGCTATGAAAACCTTGCTGGGAACCGCTTCCCTGACGCTGCCGATGCTGGCGTTCGCGGAGTCCAATGTTCAGACCGGAGCCGCCACCGTGACGCCGGGCGCCACCGCGCACGTGGATTTTTCCATCGTCATTCCGCAGGTTCTGTATTTGCGCGTGGGTACCGGGTCCTCGTACACCACGGGCGTGTACACCGCCAACACCACGGTGGATGAGATCGTATTTTCCCCGACGGCTGCCCAGGTGGGCACGGGTGCCGCGATTGCCGGCACCGGCGGCGACTTGACCGGCGGCGTCGAGACGGCGGCCGTGGTCAGCAACTTCGGCAATGTCACGCTCAATGCCACCGCCTTGGGCGCGCTCAACGACGGCGCCGCGGGCGACTCGATTCCGTTCACGCAGATCAACACGACCGCCACCACGCTCACCTCGGCGACGGCGCTGCCCGCCCCGGTGCTGTCGAACGGCACCAGCGCGAACGTCGTGCTCACGGCGCCGGCATCCAAGGTCATCGTCGAGGACGCCAAGTGGACCTACAGCTACGCGAATGCCGCGGTGGTGCCCGGCGGCATCTACGGTGGCGTCAACGTGAACAACAGTCGTGTGGTCTACACGGCGACCATGCCCTGATGCGCCGCGTCTCTTAGACTCCGCATGCACACGGCCCCGCCAGGCGATTGGGTGCGCCTCGAGCGACACAGGCTGCGCCGCGCGCTATGCGGCGCAGCCTTGTTCGCCGCCGCTGGCGCCGCCTACGGCTACACCGCCACGCTCTATCCACAGTCGCCGCAAACCGTGTACTTGCAGGTCGGGGTCGGCAATTTCACCAACTGCTATACCTGCAACCCGCAGGGCCAGCCTGAGAACAATACGACCGTCAACAACGAGACGGTGAGCGTGACCGGCGCGGCGGTCGGCAATGGCGCGCCGCAGGCCATGACCACCAACAGCACCGCGACGCAGAGCTTCTGGGACTACTACGTGTACTGCAGCGTGCCGGGCCAGCTGTATATCGGCGGGTTCTACCGCACCACGGGTGCGACGACCGCCGCCGCGCAGGTCATCGCCACGGTGCCCACGGCGCTCACCGACCCCGCGGGCGACAAGCTGCCTTTTTCCAGCATCAAATGGACCTCGAGCGGCAACGGCGACACCGGCGGCGAGCCATTTCCGGCAGGCACCTTCGTCAACGGCGGACAGCAAAGCGTCGGCTCCATGGCCAGCAACACCTGGAACGAAAGTTGCTGGAGCTTTTCCTATTCGAACACCACGGTGCCGCCGGCCGGTACGTATACCGGAGTGGTCCTGTACACGATGAGCGCGCCATGAGCGCCTCGAGCCGCGCCGCTTCGGCTTTTTTTTTGGCCTGGGTATTGAGCATAATCTGGCCCTCCGGCCTGCAGGCGCGCACCACCGCGATCGATGACTCGGGCTCGCAGGCGCTCGAACCCGCAGTCGGCATGCGCTGGAAGAGCGCCTCGCCGACGCGCTCCCCCGACGGCAATTTGATGGTCGGCACGACCACCATCCGCGTGCGCGTCAACGTCATGCCGTGGCTGCGCCGCTCCGGGCGCATTTATCTGGCGCTGCCCGCGCAGCAACCCGGGCCCATCGGGCTCTCGTGGGTCACGCAGGGACGATTTCTCTCGGGGAAGCTGCAATCCGGCAATCGCGTGCTGGTCTATTCCGGCCCGATCACATCGGCGTTCATGGAGGACACCCTGACATTCCAATTCACCGTCAACGGCGCGCTGATGCGGCGCTCCGTGCCGGTGACCTATCACTTTGAGATGGATGAGGATTGATCATGCGACGAAGTCTTTCGACTCTGCTGTGTCTCGCAGGCTTGGGAACCTGTTGCCTTGCGCAGGCGGACGGATTCGCGGCGCTGGTCTCCCCGCCGCGCTTCGAACTCGGCGCGCAGCCTGGCAAAACTCTGCGCAGCGTGATTGAGATCAGCAATCGATCGACCACCTCCGCGCACTATCTGGTTCACACCGCGGACTGGAGCCTGTCGCAGGATTTCCGCGTCACCTTCCGCGACGAGCTGCAGCCCGATAGCTGCCGTCCCTGGGTCGCGATCGAGCGGCCCGAGGTCGTGGTGCCCGGTGGCGGCACCCTGCGTTACCGCTTCGAGGTCACCGTGCCGGCGGATGCCGCGGCCGGCGAGTGCCGCTTCGCGGTGATGATCGAAGGTGCGGATCCTGCGATCGCCAAGAGCGCCGGGCTGGACGTGCCGGTCACCGGTCGGATCGGCGTCATCGTCTACGTCACCGTCGGGGATGGGGCGCCGGAGCTTGAACTGCTCGGTCCGCAAATCGCCAGTCTCAACGGGCAGCAACTGCCTGCACTGCGCGTGCACAACTCCGGCAGCGCGCATGGCCGCATGAGCGGCTTCTTGACCGGCACCGACGCCAAGGGGATCTCCTACGATTTCAGGCCGTCGGACTTTCCGATTCTGCCGCACGAGGAGCGTGAGGTGTTCTTGAGTCCGTCCACCGCGACCGACGATCACCCGACAGTCACCTACCCGGTGACCGTGAAGGGCACGATCGAGTGGGGCAAGCACAGGACTGAGCTGAATCAGCAATTTGAATGAATTCCCGCGGCACCCTCGCGCCTCGGCTCGCCGGTCTGTGCGCGCTGGGAGGCCTGGCATTTTTCGCCACGGCGCGAGCGCAAACCGCATCGCCGGCCTCCTGGAGCGCCGTCAATTTGCCGTCCGTCGCGGTGTACCAGGATCGATACATCAGCGGCGGCTCACTGACGCCCGATGTCTCCGCCGGCGACGAGTCGAGCGACGCTGCGGGCCTGGCCCGCTCGCTGCAGATCGATGGCGTCGTGAGCATGCTGAGCTCTCACGAGGGCGGTCCCGCGAATAACGTCGAGGAAAATGGCATCGTCGCTCGCTCGCAATGGGATACGGCCGGGTACGGCGCGTGGTCTCTCGACGCCTCCGCGCGCACCGGAGGTTCCGGCCTCGGCAATTCCGACCAAGGCCAAGGCGGTGTCATCACTCTGAAAGAGCGCGGCATGCCGTTCGACGGAAGCTGGCAGGCCGACGCCGGCCTCGGAGATCTGAATACACCCGACATCGGCCTGGCGCAGGTGCAATCGCGCTTCTATCTGCCCACCGGTCCGATGCAGGGGCTCAGCACCGAATGGCGCGCAGCGGGCAATTTGCAGATCGTTGCGGGCGGCGGGGTTCCGGGAATCTTCGACGGCATCGTGGTGCCGGACTTTCGCACCCTGGGCGGCTCCACGGCCACCGCCGGGGCGCAGTGGTCTCCGGCACCGCACTGGACGCTCGGCGGGCAATTGATCGAAGCCCGGGACGTGAATCTGTCCATCGGTCCGGTGATCGACGGCGCCTCGCTCATGACCTCGAGCACGGGATTGCTGAGTGCCGGCTGGCAAAGCGGCGGCGAGCGCCTGCAGATGAATGTCTTGGAGGGCGACATCAGCGGCAAGTCCAGCGCCTTCGGCAGCTGGGTGGATGGCTCGATCGCGCAGGGCCATTTCCTGCAGAACGCCGGGCTATTTCGGATCGACCCGAATCTGACCTGGGGCAATCAGTTGATCTCCAACGACATGCAGGGCGGCTACTACCGGCTCAACTACACTAGCCGGCAGTGGATGTCGGATATCGGCATCGATGAGGTGTATTCCGTCTCCGGCCTCGGCGCCGATACCACCTTCCTCACCGGCGATACGCGTTACCAGCTATCGCGCGACTCCGGCATCGGAGCCGTCGCCAACATCAGCCACGCCGATGGCGGCACCGCGTGGTCGTTGGAGGGTTACCTCGATCATCTCAATTCCTGGGGAACCGGCCGCGCGCAAGCCGATTACGCCACGACACCCACGGGGCAGAGCAGCACGCTGACCCTGAACCAGTCATGGACGGCGCCGGTGGGGATGCGCCTGAGCACTTCGCTCTACATCGAGCGCATCGCCGGCGCACCGGTGAATGACCTTGTGCAAGACAGCACGGTGCTTGGCCTCGCCGCGAACGGCGGCGGTCAATTCACATCGCGGCTCAGCATCGATGGCAATGTGCAATGGGCACAGGCCGTGGCCGGCCGGGCGGCGCCGGGGGTATCCGCCAACGTCTCGCTCACCTGGCAGCTGTCGAGAAACTGGAAGCTGCTGGCCACCTACTACGATAGCCGGGTGGCGGCCTGGGCACCGCTAACCGTGGTCTCGCCGCTGACGCCGCCGGTGGCGACACCGATTCCGGGAGTCGAGGAACGCGGCATGTTTCTGACGGTGCGCTATCAGAGGGCTTCCGGATCGCAGTTCGCGCCGCTCGGGGGCGCTCCCGGCGCAGGCGCCGGGGAAATTACCGGCAATGTCTATCTGGACGCGAACAACAATGGGCTATTCGACGCCGGTGAAGCCGGGGCGGCCAATGTCACGGTGCTGCTGGATGGGCGCTACTCGACTCAGACCGATGCCCGCGGCCATTTCGATTTCCCCGCGGTGACTGCCGGCCGGCATGTGATTAGCGTGAGCTCGGACAATCTGCCGCTGCCCTGGGTGCTCGCCGGTGGCGGCCGCACGGAGGTTCAAGTCGCCACCCGCGGCCGCGCCGAGGTCAACATCGGCGCGCAGCGCACTAGCGCGCCTTCGCCAACCCCTGATCTGATTCACGCAGCCATGCGTCCCGATCCTCCGACGTCGGCATCGCAATAGCTGCGTCCCGAGCGCGCGAATAGGCATCGCGGGCCCCGCTCCCGTCCCCGGTCTTCGCCAGCGCTTCGGCCAGCGCCAGCAGATTGGCGGGATACTCAGGCTTGAGCGCCACTGCGCGCCGCGCCGCAACCAATGCGGCATCCGCATCACCCGGCCCCAGCGGCCATCCCGGTGCGCGCAACAGCACCAATGCGCGCACCCGCGACGGGCCCGCCGCGTCATACGCAGGATCGGCCGCATCGGCACGCGCCAACGCATCCAGCATGTTGCTCAAGAATTCGCCGGCGCGCGTCGGGTGCGCGCGCGCCTCGAGGCCGAATGCTATGCCGCGTCCGTAAAGACAGGCCACTGCCTGTGGCTGCAGCGCGAGGCACGAGTCGGCATTGCGGCTCGCGTCCGCCGCGATTTCGGCGCGCGCCTTCGAATCGGTTTCATGATCGCTGCGCTTGGAATCCGCGTCGATGGCCGCCGCCAGTGCGCCGACTGTGGAGGGCGGCGCGCTCGGTGGCGGCGGCGCCGGCCGGGGCTGGCTGGCGCAGCCTCCCACAGTCGCCATCAGCAACCCCCAGCAGAGGCGCTTGCTCACGGCGTGGGCGCGGCGGCCGGCAACTTCGCCGGCACGAAGCCGCGCAGGTGCAACGCTCCCAATGCGTCGCCTGCGGATCCCGCGCCCATCTTCAGCAGTGCCTCCTGCAGGGCGCGCGCCCGCGCGGCAGGTACGCGAGAGTCGACCACGACGATGATGGCAACCGGCAACTGCGGTGACTGAATCAGCGTCTTAAGGTCGGCCGCGAACGGCAGTGTGGCAAGCGCCGCTGCCTGCGTCTGATCGAGCAGCACCGCAACGGGCTCGCCGGCCGCAACTCGCCGCAAGGCGCTCAAGATCTGTCCGGTCGCCTCGATCTTCACGTCCGGCGGCAAGACCCAGCCTTGCAGAGCAGCGTGGCGCACGAAGTCGGGCGCATATCCCGCGGTGCTCAAGATGGTGAATCCCGCCATCGATGCAGGCCCGGTAACGCGGCCGCTTTTCGCCACCAGGCTCCAGCGCTGTTGCGGGCCGACGTCCGTCACATCCGCTTGCACCAGCGGCGATAGATGAAGCTGCGAGGCGTGCTCGACAAAGAAGGGATATGGCACGAAGGCCAGTACCGCATCGGCACTGTTGAGCTTGGCGAGACCGCCTTGTTCGGTGGGATCGTAGACAGCCGCCAAACTTCCCGATGGCCAGCCGGAGGCGGCCACCGCCGCGCTCGCGAATTGGTCCACCAGGGGTTGCGCATCGCCGGCGGCGCCGGGATATCCAGGCGCGCAGAACACAAGAGTCGCCAGCGCTGCTTCTAAGAGTGTACTCATAGTTGTCTAGGGTGTTTAGGCTATCATTCCGCAATCATGAGTGTGCCCGCTTCGCCCAGGCTCGTTCAAGTATTCCAGCACATCCTGCGGGCGCGGGGCTGGATCGCCGGCGTATTCCTGCTGCTGGCGGCGCTGGGCATCTACGGCGCCTCGAAGGTGCCGGACGATCCGGCGATCGAGCGCTTGGTCGTGCCCGGCGATCCGGTCGCGAGCGCAACGGCCAATTTCGACCGCCTGTTTCCCGAAGGTGAGCAAGCGCTGATCATGCTCGAGTCGCCCGACCCTCTGGGGCTGGCCGCACTGCGCGCGGCGGATGGCCTCGAACATGGGCTCGCCAGGATTCCCAATGTGGAGGCGCACAGCCTGTTGGATCTGTTTCGCCGCGCCAACTCCTCAGCCGAAATCAGCGCCGATGAGGCCACGCATGTGCGCGCCTTCGCGACCGGGACGACGTTGTTCAGCCGTGCCGGCCTGCTCGGCAGTGATTATCTGGGTATTGCGCTCGAGCTGCGGGTGAAAACGCCCGCGGATCGCGATCGCGCGCTCAAGGCCATCGATGCCCTCGCCTTGCCGCTCGAATCCCCCGCCGGTCCCATTACCAAGGTGCGGCGCGTCGGCTCCCCCTGGCTGGATGCGTGGCTCGAGCGCCAGACCGGCGCGGCGACCGCGCGCTTCATGCCGTTGTTCGGCATTTTCCTGACCACCTTGGTGCTGATCATCTATCGCTCCTGGCGCGCGGTGAGCGCCATCATTCTCACCCTGGGCACCCTGGTCGCCATCGCCATGGGGCTGGCGGACATTTTCGGCTGGTCGCACACGGTGATCTCCACGTTGGTGCCGCTGACCGTGATGGTCACGACCACCGCGACGCTGGTGTACCTGCATTCCCGGTATATCGAACCCGATGATTCTCCGACGCTGCTCGAGCACCATGCGCGCGCCATCGCCAACAAATTCCTGCCCTGCACCGCCTCGATGTTCGCCACGGCGGTCGGCTTCGGCGCGCTCGCCATTTCCGATATTCGCCCGGTGCGCGAGATGGGAGTGTGGACGGCATGCGGCCTGGTCGCGGCCTGGATCGGTTGCTTTACGCTGTTTCCGGCGCTGCAGTCGCTGTTGCGCACGCCGCTGCGCTCGGAAAAAGTTCCCGCCGGCAAGTGGTTCCCGGGCTTTGTGGACTGGCTGGTGCCGGCGAGCCGCCGCTACCGCTGGCCGCTGGTGGGCGGCGCGCTGGCGATGATGCTGTGCGGGGCGGCGGCGTTGTTCGGCATTCCCGGGGTGCTCGCGCCACTTGCTCTGGAGATGGATGTGTTGACCTACGTCAACCCCAGTGAGCAAGTCGCCAAGGACACGCGCCACTTCGAGCAATCGAACGGGCTCGACGTCGCCGAGCTGTGGCTGCAGACGCCTCCCGGGCATGCGTTGGATGCGGATTTCTTGCGCGCCGTGGAGCAGCTGACGCGCCGGCTGGAAGCCGATCCGCGAATCACTGCGGTCGATGGCCCCACCTCGGTGCTGCGCTGGGCGCGCTACATCCAGACCGGATCCGACCAACTGCCGACCGAGCAGTCCGCGTGGCCGAAGCTCGCCTCGGACCTCGAGCAGGTGTTGCTGACCGAACCCGGGGCGCGAAAGTACGTGGACGTGGCCGACCTCGCCAATGTGCGCCTGAGCATTCGCGGGCGCGCGAAACAATTTGGCAAGACCGGCGCGATGCCCGCGTGGATAACGCAGCAGTGGTCAGCCGCCCAAGCCTCCATCCCTGCCTTGCGCGCCGTGCGCGGCAGCGTGGTCGGCAAAGGCGTGGTCGGAGCCGATATCACGCAGCGGTTATTGCCCACGCTCACCGAAAGTTTTGCGCTCACCGCCAGCGTGATCTTCTGCGCCTTCCTGCTGGTGTTTCGCAGCCCCTCGGCGCGCGTGATGACCATGATTCCCTCACTGTTCGCGATCCTGTCGGTGTTCGTGGTGATGCGCCTGACCGGCATACCGCTGAATATCGCCACCATTCTGATCGGCTCCACCGTCCTGGGCGCGACCGAGAACGATCAGATCCATTTTTTCTACCATTTTCAGGAAGGCCGCTCCACGGGCACCACCAGCGGCGCCCTGCAACACGCCCTGCTGATCGCGGGCCGCCCCATCCTGTTCGCGACCATGATCAACGCCAGCGGCTTTCTGGCCCTGGTGCTGTCGGATCTGCCGCCGATGCGCGAGTTCGGCATCGTGTCCGCCTCGGCCTTTGTGCTGGCGTTGCTCGCCGATTTCACCGCACTGCCGGCAGCGCTGTGGATTCTGAGTCGATTCGACCCCGAGCGCGCCGCCTAGAATTGCTCCGAGGCGCAACCCTCTTGACATAAACTGACTAAATAACAGTGTTGTCGCTATGCAGAGACACTCATCACGGATTCATGCGTGGCGCATGGCCCAATATTGCGACCGTCACCCGCATGCCACATATTAATCCGGGAACTATGGCACTGAATATCGACGATCTTCTTGCACCCTTGCCGGAGGTGCCCCGACTGGGCGGCTCCGGACCCTTCGTCATTAACCTGACTGCGTCGGCCACACCGATTGCCTTGCCGGAAGGCGAACTGACGGCTGTCGAGCACGCCCACGTGTACCAGGTGCAACGCACCGAGGAACGGCGCGTGCGCTATCGGCTACGCTTTGGCCCGTTCTCCACCGAGGAAGACGCGATCGCCGTCCTCGAGAAAGTTCGGGCGGTATACCCCACCGCATTGACGGCGACCGCGGATGCAGACGATCTGCGGGCCATTGCGGCCAGCCGGGCCAAGGCCCAGTCGCGCAAGGGAACTAGAAAGTCGCCGACGGTTGTATTGGATAGATCGATGATCATCCAGAAAAATCCAGCCGTTGCGCCGGCTGCGGCAACTTCGCGCGAATCGCTCGCGCCAGCCGCAGCGCCAGCACCGGTCGCAGCGCCAGCACCGGTCGCACGGGCAGTTCCGGTTGTGGCAGCCGCGCCGGCTCCGCGGCCGGCCGCAAAATCGGCGGCAACCGCAACGCCGCCTCCCGTGCTTTCCTTGGAGCAAATGGTATGCAGGCCCGCCCAGGCTTCGCAGTCGCAGCTTACGCGCACGGGGCGGCCTAAGCCTCCTCAGGCGCCGGCGCGGCCAGCCGCAACGCCAAAAAACCCAACACCCGCGGCGAGTGCGCCTGCGCCGCAGGCAGCGGCCACATCCGCGAACGCCGGCCCAGCGCAGCCGCAGGTGGCTGCTCCAAGCACAGTCGGCGGGCGCTTCGACACCACGCAGACCGTGCGACCGCTGACGCGCGCGGAGCTTGAGGATGCCAAGGATTGGCGCTGGTTCGTGATCGAACTATCGCTGTCCGAAAAACCGTTCGATCCGGACACCGTGCCCAATCTCGACATTTACAGGCTCTATCGGCTGTACTGCGTGGCCGCGCGCGATGGGGATCGCGTCCTGTACGCCCTGAGGCTTGGCTTCTTCAGCGAAGAGGTCGGCGCGCAGGCGGTCGCGAACTACTTGGCCGCCCATTACGACAATCCGACCATCAAGCGCGTGAGTGCCGCCGAGCGCGAGCGCTTCGCCGCACAGCGCCTCGAGGCGCGCAAAGAGGTCGGGGCGATGGGTAGAAACGCGGTGATCGAGATTACCAATGAGCGCTACGTCCGCTAGGCTGGGGCGGCACGCGGCTCAATTAAAGTGCGGCATGCTCCGGCCGCCGATGAATCGGTAGCCCGCGCGCTTTAAGCTCGCTGCCACCTGCGCCATTTGCGCGTCATCGACGGGTGCGATGGTCTGTATATCGTAGACCGCACCGCTCTGAAGTCTCATCTGTTCGCTCAGGAAGGGAATGAGATCGGCGCACGCAATGGCGTTGCCCACAGCTTCTGTCGACAGCGCGACCATGCATGCGTGACGCTTACCATCGACAGTGATGGTCACATTGGGCTTCCCGGCAATTCTGGCGCTCGATGTGCCCGATGATGGCCCGCAGGCGCTAAACAACGCGCACAGCACGATCGAAGCAAATACTCTACGAAGCGTATTCATGTGCCTTCAGCTGCGCCAAGCACCGCCAGAATCACTTTTCGCGGCCACCCCACCGCCAAGCGGGGGGTTCGCCCTTCATGTAGCAAACCACAAACAGCAGCGCGGTCATCAATCCCAGGAACAACGCCGCGAGCAAGCCATTGATGCCCCGCAACCACGCAAGCCCTGCTATGAGCAGCGCCAGCCAGCTCAAGAAAAATACCCATCCGGCGGGAGAGGCCGGAAGACCCCAGCCCCATCCGTAGCGCTTAGCGCGGAACCAGTACGCATTAGGATCACTCATGCCATGGCCTCGGACAGGCGCGGGCCTGTCATTCCACGCCCTCGATAATGCGCAGGTCGCGATCTGCAGCGTCACCTAGCGCGCGCAGCGCCTCCCGATATGCCGGGCTGTCATGCGTGGCGATCGCTTGCGCGACACTTTCGAACTCGATGACGACGATGCGCTGATCAAGGCCATGCTCGTAGGTGTGCGCGGGCACGCCGCGCGCCAGAAAGCGGCCGCCCGCTGCCTGAATCGCAGGACCAGCCAGCTTGGCGTACGCGGCCAGCGCCTCGCGATCGCGTACAGCACGGTACGCGCAGATCCAATATGCCTTAGCCATGGTTTAGTTCACCCTTACGTGTGGATGAGTCGTCCCCCAGCAAACGCCCAGTTTTCCCAAGACGTCTCCTTGAAACAGACCATGACGTTCTCGGTATCAATGCCGGCCTGAGCCAGCGAGCTCATCAGTCCTTCAAGTAGTTTCTTCTTGACCTTGACGCTACGCCCCACCGACCACAAGATCTCGACGAGGGCAAAGTCCTCATTCCGTTCGCCCTTGACGTCGGGATACTTCGAATCGAAGCGGAAGTCCTCAGCCTCAAGTTCGATGACGCGTTGAAATCTGTCTGTCTCCGGCACGCCGGATGAAACCAGCGCAGCGTGCACCGCATTCAGCAGGGTGGTCTTGAATGCATTCGACTTTGGCTTGCGGACGGTGAGCGTTACCAGTGGCATGACAATTCCTTCGGCGCATGACGCTCGGGCTGAGGAGCGCGCCGCCAACATAACCGAAATAACACTTTACTTGCCACCCTGGGTGTCAGACCGTGGAAAGCGCACTGATCATGACGTAGTACCCGTCAGGGTCACGCAACGCGAACTCCCCGGTGCCGGTGCTCGGATTCACGTGAGGCTCCTCATCCAGCGCTGAAACCAGGACACGCGCCCGTGATAACGCCTCGGTAAAATCGTCAACACGGAAGAACAATAGCAGGCCGTTTCCGGGTTTGGCATGATCGGGGCTGGTCAAGGAAGGATGATCATGGGCACCCCACTCGTGGAGACAGAGCAACACCGTTCCATCCGAGTCAAGGAGTTGCCCAAAGAAGTCATGAGCGGGAGTCGTCGCCGGCAGGCCAAGAAGCGACTGATACCACTTGAAACTGGCGGCCACGTTCGCGACACCGATGATCGTCCAGGTACGCTTCATAAGTTAGCCATCGCCACCGAGTTCCTCCGTATCGTACGCCGCCCATTGTTCTTCGCCGTCCTTGGGACGCACGGACAACCAGTGCCTTCCCGACACACGCGCTGCATCAGGCGGAAGTTCGGGCGGCGGCTTGCACACGACGCTGCGATCATCATAGTACGAGGAGGCAAACTCCTGGCGGACGTACGAGTGCAGGTAATAATCAAATGCCGCGGGCTCAAATTGTACGCCCATGCCCTGACCTAAATACTCCAGAGCCCCTTCATCCAATTGCTTGGGCGAGTCGAACGATCGAACATCCATGCAATGGCAGGCCTCGAGCAGGTACTTGACAGGCATTGTGCTTACATCGATGGAGGAATCCGAGAGGTCCTCGCCTTTGCGATATCGCTTCAGAACGCGCTTGAGCCGGTGATCTTCCATGACTGCTAACGTGAAAGTGGAGTGGCGCCGCGGGTGTGCGCAATATTCAAACGCAGGTAGCTGAGCCAATGCATCGACCTACTCCTAAGTCACTCACCTGCCACTCGAAGCTGTTCCAAGATTGAATGTGAGTCCAAATGGATCGCGTATGTAGCATCGTGGCGCAGAAGCGCTCTCCTCGATGAGGCTGCATCCTGCCGCAACAAGCTTATCTCGCAACGCACTCACATCCGGGGTAAGAAAATCCAGAACCGGCTCGAGTGGTGGGCCTTTTTCAATATAAAGACACAGCGTACCGGTTTCGAAACCCACCAGGGTTTCGCTGCGGTAGATAACTGTAAACCCTAAGACTGTTTCATAAAACAAGACGGCCTCGAGCCATCGATTCGTGCGCAATATGATGTCCCGTGATGATCGAACTGAGGCAGTCATTGCTTGGCACCTCTTACGGGGATCGGCCTGGACAGCGATAAGCGACGCCCTGGTCAGGCACACCGAATGTGGCTGATGTTACAAAAATCACATTTCCGCCAAGACCTACCGCCTGGTTGCGAAGCACGGTGGATGAATCGGCAATTTGAGAGGGCCCCTGGGCACTACCCAGAGTATTGACATTACCAACCGCGGTACACCCAGAGACGTCTGCAGCGTCTTTTGTAATCTGCACTTTGTCGGCTCCTGGAGCAGGAGTTACACAGGCGGCAAGGTAAATCGCGCAGCTGGATAGAACCAGAGCCCGGCCACTTCTCAAACCACACCCCCAGGACATACTACCTCTCGTGAACGGTCGCGCATCGGCTTATTGTCCGCATACACCTGCCACTCCGCAACCAGACCCGACACTCCCAGCGGGTCCACGAGTTTGCCGCGGCTGCATTGCCTCACATTCTAAAAAAGTACGGCAGCGCCATGAGCGCGGCCCCTATAACGACGAGCAAAATCGTATTAGAAACGAAATACGGGAAAACCATCAAACAGAGGCCGCACAGCAGCGGAATAACTGCCCTTTGGCGTTTCCCATAAATGAAAAACCCGATCCCAATCGAGCCAAATAAGACGCCCCAAAGAAGCGATGAGGTATTCAAATGCTCCCAGCCACCGTTAGAGGGCAAACTAGGTTGTGACCAACGAAGCGAGAAACAGCCCCGCCGATTGTCAGGCCACGGGTGCAGTGCGCTCCCATTGTTCGATCAACCCGGGTACCTGTGTAAATAGGGGATGGCACAGAGGGACACGGACGGTGCACCATTGTCGGCGCAACGCTCGATTTCGCACGGCTAGCTTCGCCATCAAATGGCGCCACTCATACGATATCTGTCCAGTCGTAGCCGAAATTGCGTCCACCGCACGAACTGGGCCAATTTTGCGTTTATCAAACGAGTAG
>Ga0302325_10015441_pt1 | contig 16235 bp, 13 predicted proteins | sample Palsa_T0_2_FD_201948 | JGI IMG/M metagenome (GOLD analysis project Ga0302325, IMG submission 201948) | Peat permafrost microbial communities from Stordalen Mire near Abisko, Sweden - Palsa_T0_2 | ecosystem: Environmental > Terrestrial > Soil > Palsa > Peat permafrost | place: Sweden: Abisko... | reverse complement strand
AAACAGTCCTTTTGTCCAACTTTATCGAAGACCTTCCCCCTGGCAAATCTTTGCGAGACCAGTGGCTGCCTACTACGGAATCGACACAAAATTATTCGTGGCCGCCAGCACCAGATGAATCGCCGTCACGGAGTGGATCACCCACCTTCATTCATGGTGGCTCAGATGAGCAAGTAAATAGCGGCCCAGCTTGGGAGCATCGAACGAACTACTTCTCAAATGCATCACAATCCCGGCCACAACTACCTGTCACTTATACCGTTATCGAGAATATGTATGATGCAGAAGATTGACCAAACATTCAGATTTGGCAAGAGACAACAAGAAGGCAAGAAGGGACACAATGAGCACGGTAGTAGAATGGTAATCTAGCGAAGTTAAAGTTATGCAAGCCACGACATTCTTCTATTTTCATATTTGCAACGATGTTCAATTTCTATCTTAGATGGGATTTCGGGTTTCCTTTTCCTTTCCTTTCGCAGACCGCCGATATTCTCTTACGAATTCTAGTACGGTAATCATTGCACAACTAGGCTTGATATCTTGCAGCTTGCTGGCTGCGTTGATCTTAATTCATTTCTCGTTGAAATGCTTGCAAGCCGCTTGTTTTGATCTTACATCATTGATCAGGAGCTGCTCAGGGTGGATGATCGCAAGCGAGTGACAAGTTTATAAGTAAGATCTCGGGCGAAGCATAATAGACACTTCGTTTATGCAGGCTTAATTCACATGTTGCATCTGCTCCCTAGAAGTTTTCTTTCCCATTGAATGAACTATCTCTCCTCTTAACTACCAAATTGCACTTTCTATGAAACCCCAGTGGAGATCAAGGAAGTTTGGTCATCCTCTCACCCAGAGCCCCGTGATATCCCCTTATCCCGCCGGGTTCTTACAAGTGAAAGGAGTCAGCTTTGTTGCCTTGAAAGTCTCGCGCATGCCAGTTCCCGAGGCGTAAAGGCCCAAACCGGCGGTAGCCAACGCAGCAAGGCTGTAAAGAACATCGAAGGTGTTGATTGCGAACTTCTTCTTGTAGCCTCTCATCCATCGCTTCCAGCCACTGTCCACACGAGTCGTAACGCCAGTTCTGGGGTCGAACTCCTCCTCGGGGAGCATGGCGTCTTTCTGGCAGTTGTAGCCAACCAGGAGTATCGGTGGAAAAGTGTACGAGAATTGAAGAATACAGGCTGCGCCGACGAAGGATGTTAGGTTTGAAATTTGGGGAACGGCTGCCGCGAGAATCCACGCAAGGGCCCAATAGATTGGAACTGGTGATTTTCTGGTCAGCTGCCGAGTACTTGTGATTTGAAGTCATTTGACCCAGAACGAAAAAGACTCACCGAATGCAACCCAGAGCAGTTTACCACGTTTTTGGTCCAGTGGCGGCATTTTGAAGACATCCCGGCAAACGGCTGAGTAAAAGACTTTGATACCAATGTTACCATATAGCAGTGCTGCAATCAGAGCTGAGATAATCGAAACAGCATTTCCCAGTGTCTGGAATCTGTACGCAGTGTTGGGGATACCTGTAACCAGGTTAATTGAAGCCTTTGTAGGACAATTGATATTATGCTTGAAGCTTACCTTGGTAGGCAGGGTTGAACGCGAATTGGCCCTGAGCAGAATAAACGACCATGCCCATGATCAGGTAAACAGAGTAAATGAAGATCTCGGCGTAGATGAAACCTTTCCAGAAGTCGTAGGGCCGTCTCATCTCCGCCATAAGTTCGTTGAATAGGGTTGCACCACCATACGCAAAGACACAATTCATCAAACCATTTACGCGATCGAAAAGCGTTAGTCCTGGAGGCCAGTTTGCGGTCTTAATGACGGGACCTTGAGGGGTATTATATGCAGCCAAGGAGGCAGCATAGTTCGGGGGGTATTGGTGAACAACAACCATACTGCAATAGTAAATTAGTAACTCGGATTGAGAAACATGTAGCGAATTGAAGCGAGACTCACGTCATGATGATAACAACGACGTTCAGCCAGATCGCCACATTTGCTAGCCATGATAGACGTTGTAAAGTGCGAATCTGCCCAAGAATGAAACCCAAAAGCATGAAGACCACTTCTGCAACTATGACTATAAAAAGAATCAGTTTCCGGTTCTGCTTTCTAGAAACAAGCTCTTCACTTACAGCACAAGAACCCATTGCCGCTTGGACCCTGGGCCATTTGAGCAAGACCTTGGCCACTGCTCTCGATAATCAAGACCACATTGAGAAAGAACTGGAAACTTTGAAGGAAGTTTACTCCCACGCGTGCCCAGTTGCCATAGATTCGAAAAGCAACATCGCCGTAATCTGATAGAGAAGAATTATATCAGCATATGTCCTTAAAGATTACGTTTCATTCGAGCGTGCTTACTTCGCATTGGGTACCGGGTAGAGTCGAGGCCGATGAATATTTTCCACAATTGCATGCCAGAACTGTGAAACTGTTAGCAAGTTTTCTTGAACCTAAGAGTATCAACATACTAGTATGCTAAAATGCCGAAGGCAGTATAGAGTGCCTGTCTCTTATTAGTTCTGGCTCAGAACAAACATATTAAGTGAAGAACATACGGCTCCAGGGCCATAACCCATTTGCTATGTTCCACAGTCAGCTTCTAGATTGTTCCCAAATTTCAGTATTATTGACACTTACACTAATTGCCCACGGAACATTGAACGGACCAAGAATATCCGTGGTGATGAGGTAGAAAATCGAACCTTTTCAAGTCCATTAGAGAATTCCTCTTGTGCAACAAGCTTTTCACTCACCCCATGTAGCAGTACGAGTCGCTCTCTGAGCCATCTCCCATTCCGACTCAGTTACCCCGTGTGACCAAGCATCCTTAGAGCCCCTGTCACTGTCACCGCTATTCTCCCCATTTGAGATGCCCTTCTTCTCATTGCTCTCAACCACTCCCCCGGAGGCGATATCGGCAGGAACTTTGGCCGCCTCAAGCTTGAGCGGATTGACTTTCGGTTTTCTCCCACTGATTTACGTTAGAATTAGCACTTTATTGTCTCAAAGTGTCTCAAGAGCAAAAACGAGGTAAAAAGATGTGAACTTCTCTCGGAAATGTGGAGTACATGGCAATAAGTCAAAGGGTATTTTAAAACAATTGCGCAGAGGATATCAGCATCCCCATTGAACTTCTTACATTAACATGTTGCCGATGCCCTGCAATCCAACGTTGTCGGTCTGAATATGCTTCTCGAACTCGCGCGATCGTTGAGCCCACTGGAATAATTAGCACTATACTCCTTCAAGAAACCTTGTGCTGAGCGGCTTAGACTTTCTCCCAAAATCTAGGGATCTTACATAGTGGTAATTCTCAAAAGTGATGCTGCTGTCGAGATAAATGGTGTTGTGACCGTGGGTATCTGGAGCCCCGATTTCGTGAGAAATCCCACCTCGTCCTTCATCAGTTGTGCCGATATAATCCACTTCATCGCCAAGTCGGGGGTCGGCCACAGCGCCCAAATTCGCACCAGAAACAACTCCTGCCATGATTATTCTTGTGTTATGACAAATTTTGGAGGTCAAAAGAGGCGTTCTGATGAGGCGGTTTCAGGTCTTTTAAGGGTAAAGGGGTGGTGATCACGTGCAATTCCCCATCAATCCGGATATTTGCTGGAGACGACATTAATTCAAGCTTTTGCTCAAGCATTTTCATCTGAACCTTCCTGTTTAGTCTGTGGGTCCTGTTCGGATCTTTCGGCCTGGAGAGTGTGCGGGGGGAGGAAACAACTCCGACCAATTAATTTGATGTTTTGTTTAAATCTTACCGGAGAGCCACAACAACCAACGAGTCATTTACGATCGGATCATCAACTAGAAATAACTCATAGCAGGAACTGCTGCTTGCCTTCCAGATTGGAATTGTTATTTGTAAGTTTCACCTGCCTAAATCCGTCTGGTTTATTTTGCTAGTATCAGAATTGCGGCGTCGTTTTCATCCGTCTCACTCTCACGTAACCGTTTCCGCTAAGAGTGGCCAAAGACATTGATAGATAGGACCCGCAATGATTTGCACTGTCGATCTTGTACGGGAAATCAAGACTGGGTTTGCAACAACCCCCTTGTTAGATTTACTTGTTTTACCAGTCGAGCCAATCATCATACCGCTGCATAGCCGGGATGTCCTCTGAGTCAACTAGTTCACGCCTCTCCCACAATGATGCATCCGCTCCCAGCCGTTCACCACGCTTGCTCGTACGATCTCAAATTACTTTCCACCGAGCCTTCATCTAGAATCCATGTCAATCCCGCTCAAAAGTCTCCTACCGAAGCAAAACGCCTTCTAGAGCAATGGAAGATGTTGATGACTTGAATGTTACGGAAATCTCGCTTATTGGGGGCTGACCATTCGGTACAAGGCTACGAGCTGCTGCCTACCTGTGGACTTGAACGAGGATACGTAAACGAGGATACGAACCTCGGTTTCACACAGCCATCAATTTCTCAAATCACCTTCAAGCACATGCTATCTTCAATAAATACGATATCCGGGATTTCTTGCTACTTTACGGGGCGAAGCGCTGACAACAAGTACAAAGATATGTGCCGCAGTGTCGTTCCTGTGTCCATTCTGGTGCCACCAGGATTACAGTTTATTTAGTCATTATTGATAAAGATAAAAGTCCCTCTTACTTAACGCTTGTAAACCTTCTAAACTATATTTATAAAAAATTTGTCAAATTTGTATAAGAGTTGACTAATAGATATGAGTTAGAAGAGTGAGGGTTTTGATGCGCTTTAATTTCCAGTGAGGGTGCAATCCTGATGGCAGTGAATCGAATAGTAAATTTCGCATCTTACAAGATTTCAATTATTGGGCAAGGGGCTCAGCCAGCAGCTCGGGAAATCATTAACGCGATAGTAGCCGTCTACCTTCCTAAATAGTAAACAGTTGCGTCACACGAGTATTTGCACCAACAGTCCTGCTCCACCGGATACTGTGCCACGCAGGGTTCACATAAGACACTTCAACAATTTGGAATGGATGCCAATCAAAACACCAGTGAGAACAAAACAGCAAGAACAAGAGCAGCCACTAAGTGTTGATTCTCTCAAAAAAACATATTCTGTAAGGAGGAAGGGTTTGAGCTTTTGAAGTGCTTGGGCGAAGTGTAACACAAACTACTATGTCGTTGCTCGGCGCTTCAGCGGCCTTCGCCTATCTTCCTAGTGGCTTGGCTCACTAAAGCAGGCCTCACACCGCATAATTTTCAGCCAAGCACAAAATCGAGAGGCAACTGTAATACATTCATTTGTTCGAACCCCTTTCCAAATATTGTGTGGCACTCAGTCGCTACTACATTTATGATCTATTGGCAACCAAAGCTGCACCCAACTCTTCTGCCCCGCTCTTATGTCGCCAGTTTGCCAGTGCTCGCTTCACTAATGTACCTATACAACGCCACCGCCCAGCTTCCTGGGTGCCATGATTTCCTTCTGGATATTCTTTCCATATTTCACACGAAAGCTAGGGAAATAACCTCTACCCCTGACCATAGGGCCATTCCATGTTCGTCTGATAGCAAAATACGATGTAGTTCCAGCCGGCGAAGCAATTTCCCACAGAAACCCAAAATGCCAGTCTGGGGCCATAACGTTCATGACTGGAAGGAACAACAATTCCCAGGGCACACTCGTGCTTCGGTGAAGAGAGTTCTGTTCCAACCCATGCGACAGCAGGCAACACCAAAACATGGAACTTTCAAGTTAGGAGAACAAATTTGGTCAGATGTTGTGTCATGAGTATGGGAGAGAGGTATCGACTTACTGGTGATGACCATGCATGCAGTATTGAGCGCTCCGTGGATTCGCTAGGATCATCAGAACTTGTTGAACTGTCACCACAGGATTTTTTCTACAAGAAATGAAGTGATTTCGAGTGACCATTGGAATGCCAGTATTTTCCTTACCTTCAATCTGAGGTAGCATTTGGCAAGACTCTGTGTAGAACGATTCGTGTCGCATCAATTTTTAGATGAGCGAAGCTTCGTGGCGATTCGGGCTAAGGTGGAAGCAGGTAGCTAATAAAATTGCAAGAAGAGGCCTAGGCCCACCATGTATCTCTACACCTTGAGAGTTTTCAGTAAAGCCAGCATCAATTGCATAAGCAACACTTTTAGCCACCAGCAACACAAAGGGTGTCAAAGATGATCAGACGAGCTCGATATTATGCCAGTGCGAGTTGTTTAGTATAGAGTGGCATGATCATGGCCACACGTCGAGCACTAAAACTATTGTAAGTCTACACGAACCACATGAATAATCTGAAGCTCGGATAATAGCTGCGATAGCAAAGACGACAAGGCTTCCCAACTTTCGTCCCGTCTTATCACCAATGAGACCAGCAATAATGGCCCCAAGGAAGGTTTTCCGTAAAGAAGTCGAGGTGATCACTTCTTCTTGTTCGGGAATAAGGCGTGTCCTAGGCAATTTCGAGGTTCTAGGCTTCTTTTCAGCCTCAACTCGGTGAGGAACAACTCTGCAGCTAAAGCTGATCGCCGATGAAATAATGTGACAGCAGGGTTTTGAGAGCCTTGACTTCCAGAAAGACCTTCCAATTGCTCCTCCACGAGAATGTTTAACAGGCTACGGGAATCTACAGTTGGTTCAAAAGAATCCTTGACCGACCTTTCCCCAACCTAGCTGGCGTCAGTCATACCCGACAAGTCGAAAGAGGTGGCTCCTACGCTGGTCCATCCACCATCGCTCTCACCTTCACCCTTGCTCACCTGAGCTCACCTGCAACGGTCGGTGCAGGAGCACTTTTCACTTTTCTTAACAGAAACGGAATTGCTTCATGTTAGGATTGGCTTGTGTTAATCAATTGTTAAAGTTTGGTTGGGGTTGTCCGGCTGTTGGGGGCCGCCTAGGTTTCGGAAGCTTTGAAAGTTGCCTGAAGCCAATATACGCTGGTAAGGTTTCAGGAAATCAAATGTCAGCATAGTATGTTCCAGCAATAGTTACCAATAAGTGCTCTTAAGAAGTAAGGTGCATGTCATTAAGCAGTTATCACGTGGCAAGGCTCGCTTAGCGCCCCTTTTCCTTGAACGGCGCCTGCCTCGGCTCAGCTGTGGAGATCGGCGACTGACTATCAGCTGAGACGTCGACCTCTCTTCTCGTCCTTCCACAACATCAATTGATACTCGTTCTCGAAACTTTTATTCTTCATATCTTGATAAATTCAATAAGTTTAGTCCTGGGATTTCTCTAGCAGACCTACGAATTTCTTGGGAGGAAGAATTGAATGGAACCTGGCTCGCGGCTTTAAAGCCCCTCACTTGAATCCACCGAACAAGACTCCAGTGATGGCCTCGGCACAACGCAAACCATCTTCTGCCAATGATGGCTTCTTCCAAACTGTACCCACTATTGGGAATCAGTTTCACGATGATGCTTACCTTCAAAGAGCTCTGAAATGTAAGTGTTGTTCATCTTTGTCAAAAGTCACGTGCGCTGCAGCTAATTTTACGAAACGTGTTCCTGCCCAAATATGTGATCGAGTCGGTGACCCCAGAGCTTGCAAAGTTCGGAGAAGAAATAATCTCTAAGCGGATTTTTGATTGGGTGACTGATGCAGAAAGAAATGTTCCTTACGTGCGAGGTGGTGGGCGGGATGCTTTTGGACGGAAAACGAGTGAGCTCGTTGTGTCTGAGGGCTGGAAAAACCTGCAAAACTTCGGCATAGAAAATGGGTAAGTAATTTGAGATAATCTATAATCAAATGAATGCTGAGGAGCTCCGAATTTAGTATCGTTGCGACCGGATACGAACATAAATACAATGAATCTACTCGAGTTGTCCAGATGGCTAAGTAAGATTCTTTCCTCAACGCCATACCTCCCTGAAAGCTGACATCTCAGAATCCACTTATATACTGGATCAAATGCGAATGTTATGTGTCCAAGTGCAATGAGTGATGGTGCCGCCAAGCTGCTGAAGACGCACCTTGCGTCAAAGAATTTGGATACTGCAACACGTCGCGTGTTTCAGGATGCATATGATCGACTCACCTCTCGGGATTCACAGAAAGCATGGACCAGCGGCCAATGGATGACTGAGAGGAGTGGTGGGAGTGATGTTTCCGGGACGGAAACACTTGCGACGTATTCGCCTTCCAAAGATGGATCTACTTCAGACATTCCTCTCGGACCTTGGCGAATCGATGGTTTCAAATGGTTCTCATCCGCTACAGACTCATCCATGACAATCTTACTTGCGCAGACTCCCAATGGATTGAGTACCTTCTTCGCGCCTATTTACCGGATACCTTCCACTACCAGCACTTTCCAAGCCACAAAGGAGTCGAATGGCATTTTTATTCAACGCCTAAAAAACAAGTTCGGAACTAAGAGCCTTCCAACAGCTGAGCTGGAATTATCAGGTACACGCGGATACCTCATTGGGAAAGAAGGACAAGGGATTCAAGAAATTAGCGCCGTCTTGAACATCACTCGACTGTATTCCGCAGTTTCGGCTGTAGGATACCTAGGCCGCGGTCTCGCTATCGCTAGATCTTTCGCGAAAGTACGTGAAATTGGAGCCGGCAAGGGGAGGCGGTTGATGCTGAAAGATTCCCCTTTGCATATGGATACTATGGCCAAAACCACCGGTGAATACCACTCTCTGATGCTGTTCACCTTCTTTGGTGCTTGGCTGCTTGGCATCAGCGAACAGCATCCTGTTCCGGGTCCTACAGAAGATTTCTTATCAAGAGCGCGCTTGCATCCGGACGATAATGCTGACGTACAGCTTCTGCTGCGGGTACTGTCCCCAGTTTTGAAAGCATCAGTCTGTAAGCGCTCTATTCATGCCTTGCAAGAATGTATGGAGGCACTTGGTGGAGTTGGTTACCTGGACAACACTGAGAATGAATCCATCAATATCTCCAGAATATACCGCGACTGCTGTGTCCTGAGTATTTGGGAAGGAACGACTGATGTGCTAGCTAGTGACACGTTGAGAGTCCTCTCAGGTCGGACTGGCAACGATGTTCTCAACGCTATGGATCGATGGGTCTCAAAGGCCCTTGCTAAAGAAATCGGACATCCTGAGTTTGCTCGTGGAAAGATGGATATAGTCTCCACTTGGAGCACTCTCAGAGATAAGATTCGGACAGAGAGCCATGAACATTTATTACCCTATGCGCGAAGCATACTGTTTCAGGTCGCAGATGTTATCATGGGAGTTCTGCTCATAGTCGACGCAGAGAATGATAAGAAACCTCCAGCTAGCGAGCTCTGCTTCAGATATTTGAAGGGGCATAGTTTGTCTGGCGGTAATGCTTTAGGGAACGGTAGTGAACCGAAAGGAGGTTTGAAACTGAATCAAGAAATCGTTTTTGGGGATAGTTTGGAAAATCATTTGACCAGCCAGTCAAAACTATAACATAGTTCGTATTAAATATTTCAGGAGACCCTTCTTTCTTGCGTCCATGAATGGAATAATGTTTCAACATGACAACAACAAAAAGGCTACTCGCTAGCTCCCCTCATCTCAAATACGTGCAAGGATGTTGTGGTGAAGTTGGTGTAGACTTGGAAGGCTACTTGATAGTGGAAATAGGCACAATGCTCTCACAGCTATAGCCAGATTCTTCCTTCGCCTGAAACTTTCTCTTAACATACACTAAACCTCTCTTGAAATTCTTCTGAGCCCTGTTAGAATATGGCTGAGTCAGAGCAGACCAAGCTTGGTAAATTTTGCTTGGCTAGCGAGGACATTATTTTCAACAGATTTTTGGATCGAATGTCCAATATAAAACACCAGTTCAAATCATGTTCTGGAAAGCTTTATTGAGAATGGAGATTCTTTTAAAGATCTCGATGTTAGAAAATCTAACCCTTCAAAAGGGAGTTCTCTAAAAGGGAGCCATCGACACTTTCAAACCGTGTCGAATGAATCACCCTCCTCTACAGGATGGTTCTCATTAAAGAAGGAGATTGGGCCTTTTAAAATAGCAGTAAGGCATTATTTTGATTCGCTAGGTTTTGTGTCATCTGGGTTTCTCAAAATCTTGGTATCCACCGGTACTTTTGCCAGGACTGCTAGGCCAATTCCCTGAGCCAATTGCGTCCCGCACCAACTTTCTATGAAGTGACCCTATCTTATCAATCATCCTCCGGACAAGTAATTGAACCAATCTAGACTCAATTACTCATACATTTCATTAGTCCGCCCAGTGTTCTGCTACAGCATAAAATATTAAGAATTCTTACTCTTTATGTAATCTTACCTCAAAGTGGTAGAATATTGATAGACAATAGATTTTCTCCATATCTCAAGAGCTCAACTTATCAACCATCTCAAAGTCCCGAAGAACACTGGAATACTGGAAATTTCTCTCTGGCTTTTCACATTTCGGTAAACTACCGAAGTTGAAGTTATGGTTCGATGTTCCAGAGGCTGGGAGTTTTCAAAAGGGGCTCGCTAAGGCAACCTATAAATTAGTAGCTCGGTACGCCGCATCGCCTATAAAATAGGGTTCAGACACCCTATCAATCGACAACAGTACATTGTGTCTCTCTTTCTCAACACACTCCAAAACACTTCTCTCAACTGTAAGTCCTCGATCCCCAAGCCCTTGCAAGCTAACGGGTTAGATGATCCTCCCCGGCCGCGCCCTCCTCAGCAAAATCATACGCAATATCCGCTCACCGCCCACACAATGCCAACCCTGCGGCATCGACCTGACATTAAAACGCATCCTCACCTTCACCTCCCCGGGCTCAATGGACTTTTCGAACACACACCGGAGAACTTCTTCGACGGAAGAACTGCCTTTCCGTCCTTGTGCCGAGAACTCCACTTCATCTACATCATCCCCTTCTCCGGATCCAGAATCAGAATCAGAATTCGGATTTGTGGATTTGCCGTTTGGTGTTTTCTTAGTCGAGTTCAATGAGACAGTCGACGTACCGTTAGATCTGATGGGGCAGATTTTTGTGCGGAGCTCTCTGGTCAGGAGTGGTGCGCTGGTTCATGCGGGTGTGATGGACAGTGGCTACCACGGTGCTGTTGGCGCTCTGCTTCAGGTGATGAATCCCCACGGTTTAAGATTGTTTAAGGATGCTAGAATTGCGCAGCTTGTGTTCCATCAGATGAGTGAGAAGACTGAGGGATATAAGGGTGTTTACCAGGGGAGTGTGGGGATGTGAGCGCCGTTAAATAGGAAGTAGTTCTGGGCTTGTCACGTGATAGATGCGTTCGTAACCGATCCACCTGATCTTCAATGTCAGTTTCTCTATTAACTAACTCCTCAATATCTATGTGTGTCAATCAGCTACAAAGCTGCCAATACCTCCTCATGTCTTCCGCCAGACTCTACCATTTGCGTAGGCACGTACGAATCTAACCCGTAACATACCAATCCTCAAATCCCACACCGGTTGGCGCATACAACAAGCCATGCGGATCAGCCTGCTGGAAATTTTGCTCGTTGATATCTCCCTCAAAAAAGTAAAAGCCGGCATCGAGAGACACGGTACGGTACTTGACCATGGTCAGCCCTAAACATCCCAGATGTCTCGCAGCCATCTCGTGATCCTGCATGGGTACTATCGCAATCATTCAGACTCAAAGAAGACGTCTGTAGGCCGCTGAGCAGATAGACAAGGGGAAGGAAAGGAAAATAAAAGCAAATGAAAGTTGAAGCAAGTTGATTTTGAAGTGTTGTTCAGTGCTGGATTGGTACAACATTTGGGGCTTGGCTACGCGAAACTCTAGTGGGGTTTTGGGGGGGGGGGGGGGCGGCCTATCCTCACTTCGTCTATCCTCATTCCAAACAATCTACAACATACGTCAAGCCAGCTTCAATCGTTATCACAGGGTCACGAGTAAGTGATTCTATTATTCAACGTTTGTAAAAGCTAGCATTTAATGATTAAATTGATATAAAATAGACACGACGCCAGCGCTAGAAATGAAATGACCGGGTGTCGAATTTTGCAACACCTACGGCGCAATAACCTTTTCTCCACAAGCACCACATATCCACACTCCGGTACTTTCATCGCCTTTCCTCGCATTGCATGCCGGGCAATCGTCAATTGCCAGATTTCTCGCACGCCATTCGCCGTATGAGAGAGCCTTGGTACCGACCCCTTGGACGGCGTCGTCTCGATGTACACCACACAACCACGCCATCCTCAACTGGCCAATACAGTGACAATGGTTCCCTTGAATCTCCGAGTTTGGATCCTGGCTGAACTTTGTCTTTGTTTCGTCCGCACAATACCTGCACATGTGTTGTTGCGTCAATTTAAGAGCATAATCCACCTCGTCGATATTGAACAGCCCCAATCGTGCGCTAGACTCGCAAGGATCGCAAACGTCGAAGACGTGCCGAACATCATCGCAAGGCTTCGTTGGAATTTTGCCACAGGTAGGCTGAGATTGCTCGATGACTGGTTCTTGGCAAGGAAGGATATTGTTGAAGTTCGTACTGGGTACGCGAACCATCCTGATGAATTGGTTCACCGGAGACCAAGTTGGACTTCCTCCGGTATTCGAAGCTCCATGGTTGGGATTCTGAGTCTGTTGGGTTGGTTGTGCTGCTTGTCTTTCCATGAGATCGGCGGATGAGGGGAGGTGAGGGTTTTCGGCAAGTCCCAGCGCTGGGTCAATTGCATTATATGAAGTGCGGGTCGTAGTTGGACTTGCGTTCACACTTCCTCCATTGTCACTACCGTCATTTATTGCGTCGAGGAAGAAGTTATTGGTATCCAGTACTTCGTCGTCAGGATTTCTCTCGAGGTACCGACGAGCAGCATCGTCACTAGCAGGACCTCGACCGCCCATCCATGTGCCACTTTGATCCTGGAGGACTGCCTCTGCTGTGGAAATTGGCACAATTTGTTTTTGGTGCATTGTGAGTGGAGCCAAAGACCGCGTGAAAAAGTCGTCATGCAATCCTATATCTTGGGCATATCCATTATCAGGGGTGGGAGAATCGAAACTCTGCGCTGTTCTGTCTGCATAGCCACCCGAGCTAGGCGTAGGGTAGCTGCTCGCCCCCATACCATTGAATCGAGTAGGAGTAGTCATGCGAGGAATCTCTGGCCTGTAAAGCTGATCTATGATTTCCCCATCACAGCCACGTTCGGAACGATCCAAGCATTGAGTGCATGGCCTTTGACTTGAGCAAATGCGACCGTTTTCTAGGCAATTCGCACAAGGTCTTGAAAGCGTTAACTGCGAAACTCCAGTCTTTATTGATTGCTGGCCGACAGCACTCCTTTGTTGTCGAGTCAAGCTTGTTGCCATTTTCTTAAAGTTCCTGTCGTCTTCTTGGTACTCGTCATCTGATGCTCTGTTCCGTTTTCGACCGCTCTGTGGTTGGGTCATGATCTTATCATGATCTTCGCTTTCCTCATCATCAAGTTCGGGCTCCTCCTCATCCTCATCGTCATCATCCTCCTCTTCTTCATCTGCAATCTTCCGCTCTTTTTTGTTCTTTGTCTGTTTTGACTCGGACTTGTCTTTTCCCTTATTCGTCTTGTTGTATGGTCCCCTTTTATTCCCTTTTTTATTTCCTCGTTTTTTAATCTCGTGGTCCTTGCACGGAAGATCAAGTCTGTTGCATCTATCGCATGGTTTTCCACTCTGCTTCAGCGAACACTTTTGGTTTCTTTTGGCGCAGTTTTCGCAACGCTCCGCGGATATCCGGGCCTTCTTCTCTTGTCCCTGCCCGCCCGGCCCTGTTGCATTCGGTGGTCTCCTCTGCCCTTTGTTTTGCAGACCAGGCTTGCGTGATGATGGAGCGTTTCCGGAGCTTTTCCCATGTTGGGGGGCGTCACCTAAACTGTCGCACAATACACCGCCTTCATCATGTGTGAAGAGATCATCGCCACTATCCTCATTTTCGGGTGGATCTGGGAGGTTCGGATAACCAGCCGCTTCGTAGTCACGTCGTAAGCGGACCCTTGCTCGAACACGCTGATTGGCATTGTAATATCGCCTACTCGTCTGATAGCTATACCATTCTTGCGCATAGTCCCGGTCATACGACTCATGATTGGGATCAATACGTTCTCGATGTTCAATTTGAGCCAGAACGAAGTCGTTGTGCCATCTCCGCCGTTCTTGGTTGTTCAGACCCTGGGGCATCGGTAGCCTTCGTCGTGTGACAAGATTCATATTCATAGCTGCCCTCATCGTTCTTTTCCTGTAATCACTTACACTCTCTCTCTTCCGTCGGCCATTATCATCGATGTAAAGTGCAAGGTGCCTCTGCGTCTCTTCTTGATCCATAAAATCAAGTCCGTGATGTACCTCCGGTGCAGGAAAGCCGTGGTAGATGTTGGGATCTAGTGGTCCTGACGTAGAGCCAGGCTCTGGGCCCAGTCCTTGCCTATGTGGAAGACCTACAAGGGGCAGCCGATGTGTTTCGAGAGCAGGTGGGACTTGAGGTAATAACTGTGCTAGATCTCCCTGAAAGGGGTTGACATAGCCTCTGGTTTTTGCTACGGGTTGAATTGGGAATTGAGGTACGTGTTGGTATTGGTTTTGCTGAAACGGATAGTCGTAGCCGCTGTACGAAACAGAAGGACTTGGTGAAAGAGCCATTTCAGACGAATATCTTTGTTGATTCATCATACTAGGACAATTCGCCGTCATGCTAGGGAGCTCTTGATTACTGAAGCTTGCGGGCAGACGTTGACTCGGATCAGAATTAAATGCCGGCCCATCATTGGGACGAGATGCGCTTCGAAGCCGCGGGTCTATGTTGACCATGTTGTTCTGAAACTGGGCTTGGTTTTGCTGCTGTGCAAACTGAGGGTAGATTTGATTATCGGATGCCTGTCGGTCTGGTGGTGGTCCAACAGGCATGCCGTAGTCCATCCCATCCGCAACACTCGGAGCTTGTTCCTGTGGGTCTCCATCGCCCGTCTCTGACACAGGATTAATTGATCTTGCGCGCGGAGGTCGTCGAGGCTGCTGAGCTTTCTTTGGCGGCATCTTGTGCTAGTTGCAAGGTTAGATTTTGGTAACTCGTCTCGTCTGAATCTCGGTTTTCCGTCTGTGACGCGTAAAATGTAAGGAAATTGGATGTGAGAGAGTAAACATACCGGCCACACGTCGCTTCGTGACTGTTGTAAGACCCACGCCTGGAATGCTGTTCTCCATGGCAATCTTCTAAACAATTGCCGAATAGTACACAATTCTTATATCGAAGTTCTGAGGTTGGGAAACAGGTGCAACGTGCTGTTTGGAGGTTGAATTGATGGAAGTGGAGCTGAAAGGAAGTTGTTGTTTCGTGGTGTTATAGTGCTTAATTGATTTTAAAACGCGTTCGCAGCGATTGTTTACGGATTTTGAAGTGCGAGACAGAGGCTGGGCGAGGAATGCTGTTGTGTTGTGGAGGGAATTCCTGGGCTCGCACAACCACTCTTGCTTGCTATTTCTCAATTATGCTGCTGGGATTTGACCCATGCCATTAATGGAATTAGAGGAATCGTTCTGCTATTGTCATTTTGGGGTCGGCAGTGTTGTTCTACATACTTGTTCTGCGTAGAGATTTGCCGTGATTTGATCACCACTGAGTGCATTAAATTGGGAGCGAGGTATCAGAGCCGACACACCAAGGCATGATGAAAAGGGATTTGTTCTTTGACTGCTTGAGATGAGACTAGAAATTACTTGGTTCATTTGCTGATTCTGTGTGAAGCTCGAAGACGAAGCCAAGCTAATGCAGACGGCTAAGGTGAGGAATGGGCATTGAGCACTCTACAGGACTGGATGTGCAATTTTCCAAATTCACGGACCATAAATGAACCTGATCAATGGTATCATTTGAAAATGTTTTGATAATTTTAAGATCTATTTTGGCTCATAAAAGTCTGCATGTTTCCGTCCACCTCGCAGGCTTGCAGCATTCCAATGAGTCGGGTTATGCTATAGTACATGGAAGAGATGCTTTTCCTGAAATCAGGAAATATTGGCCCCGAGAAAAAGAAAAAAGATGCATGAATGGGCTTTTCTAAAATATTGCAAGGCACCAGAGATCATAACTCATCCTCGTTGTCGTCGATGATGACAAAGCAGTTGCCGCCATTCTCGTCTGTAGTAAACTCGAGATCCTCATTATCATCTATCATCGTGAAGTCTTCCCCGTCATTGAAGCCTTGAGCAGACCAATCTTCCCAATCAGCGATGTTTACAGGCCTGATGTTACTTGCGAATGAGGCCATGTGATCGACCAGCTGTCCGTCCGCTCCGAGTGCGAC
>Ga0302325_10015440_pt1 | contig 16236 bp, 11 predicted proteins | sample Palsa_T0_2_FD_201948 | JGI IMG/M metagenome (GOLD analysis project Ga0302325, IMG submission 201948) | Peat permafrost microbial communities from Stordalen Mire near Abisko, Sweden - Palsa_T0_2 | ecosystem: Environmental > Terrestrial > Soil > Palsa > Peat permafrost | place: Sweden: Abisko... | reverse complement strand
AGCGATATCGCAAATAAAACGGAGCGTTTCGCCATGCCCACCCGCAATGTGAACCTGACCCAGGAGCTCGATCGCTTCGTCGCCACGAAGGTGTCCTCCGGGCGCTACGAGAACGCGAGCGAAGTGGTGCGCGCCTCGCTGCGCGCGCTCGAGCGCGAGGAGCAGGAGTACGAAACCAAGCTGGCGACGCTCCGCAGCGCGCTCGAGGAAGGCGAAGCCAGCGGCGACGCCGAGGATTACTCGCTCGAGGGCCTGCTCGCCGAGCTCGACGCCGAGAAGGCGTAGTGCCCGCGCGCTTCCGCGTTCGCAAGAAAGCCAAAGCGGACCTGCGCGGCATCGGTCGCTACACCCGCAAGCGCTGGGACCGCGACCAGTCGAACCGCTACCTGGGCGAGCTCGACGCCTGTTTTCACCGGCTGGCGGACATGCCAGCGCTCGGACGACCCTACGCCCCGATTCCCCCCTACTTGCGTTACGAGCAAGGCTCGCACGTCGTGTTCTTCCGGCGCGAACTGAGCGGTGACGTGGTCATCGTCCGCGTTCTCCATGAGCGCATGCTCCCGGAGCTTCATCTCAGCGAAAAAGACGAGCTCGACGAAAACGAGTAGGTGCCCCCTCCCCGTCCGTCCTTCGGCCACCTCTCGGTGTCCTGTGGGCGGCCGGCCTCCCCCAAATCGCTCCCGCTCAGGGGGAAGGCAAGACGGCTTGGCCTTGCGGCCAGCGCCGGGACCCGCGCCTTTGGCCCTCGGAGGCCGGATAGTACGGCGGACTCGGCCCGCATCAAGGACGCTTCGCCCCGTTCGGGGCTTCGCGCCGCAAGCGGCCGGCTTCGCCGTTCCTTGATCCGGGCCTCCCTTCGCCGTGAAGGCAAACCGTGGCGAGGGCGAGGGACGGCAAGTCACGACCGCTCGCCGCTCGGGCGGCTTCGGGCTCGGGACTCCCACCCCGCGAAGACGGACGCACGCGGGAGTCGGAAGCCCCGCGCGGGAGTCGGAACCCCTGCCCTTCTTACGCAACGTTACGACGTTACGACGTTACGACTCTCTAATGGTGAAAAGTTGCGACGTTATAACGTCTTGACGTTGAAACGTCAGGATGGTAGCTCTCGGGTATGCTTGTGGTGGCACTTTTGGCGCAAAAAGGCGGGACAGGGAAAACGACCCTGACCCTTCACTTCGCCGTCGAGGCGCTCCGGCACGGCGCGCGCGTGGCCGTGGTGGACGCCGACATCCAGCAATCCGCCGCGAAATGGGCGCTGCGTCGCGAAGCGGCCGAGCCGATGGTCGTCAAGGCGCAGCCCGCCGGCGATACCCCCCTGCCCCAGGTTCTGCAGCTCTGCCGCGACGATGCCCGAACCCACGTCTTCGTGGACACCATGCCCCGCGTCGAGGCGCAGGCCCTTGAAGTGGCCAAGCTGTCGAGCTTCGCCATCCTGCCGACCGCGCCAAGCCCCGTCGACATCGAAGCGCTGGAGCCCACGGTCGCGCTCGTCTCGCGCGTAGGCGTCCCCGCCTGCATCCTCTTGAACAATTGCCGCCCCGGCTCCGGCATCAACGACCAGGCAATGCGCGTCCTCGAGGGCTACGGCCTGCCCGTCTGCCCGGTCCAGGTCTTCCGGCGGGCCGCGATGGCCGACGCCTTCACCGATGGCCGCGCCGTCGTCGAGCTCGAGCCCGAAGGCAAGGCTGCCTTTGAAGTCGCGCGCGCCTGGAAGTGGATCACGCAGCAAATGCAGGCCAACGCTACGACGTCGAAACGTCATAACGTTGCAGCGTCTTGACGTTGTAACGTCGTAATGGTACGCTTCGCCCGATCCATTCACCTTTCTTGGAGGCGTACCGAATGAAGAAAAAGGCATCCCTGGCCGACCTGCAGGTGAAGAAACCTGCCGCCATAGCCGCCGTGGCGGACGTTCCGGCCACGGCGAACGACGGCGATAGCGCGACCGTTGCCGGACGGGCAGGGGCGCAGCGGCCGGTCCCCGTGAAGAAGCCCCATATCAGCGTCTACCTCACGCCCGAGGCCCTCGAGCAGCTGACCGACCTCGGCTACGAGCTCCGCCGCAAGCCGAAGGAGCTGCACCAGGAGGCGTTCAACCTCCTGTTTGCCAAGCACGGCAAGCCTCAGATTGCGTAACGTTACAACGTTACAACACGATTCATGATGCCTTCCAGAGTCAGAGACGGAAGGGCAGGGGACGAGCGCACGTCGAAACATCAACAGTTCGCCGAACGAAAAAACGATTGCGCAAGCTCAGGCGTTCATGTCTCTTCGTACCCCATGCGACTTATGGGGACCGTTCTCGCTCTCGCGGCGACCAGCACCACATTTGCCTGCGGTGGCTCCATTCCGCTACCCAAGACCTTCGACGACGCGATCTTGCCCGGTGCGATCGTCGAGAGTTTCAAGGAGCCTCCCAAGATCGAGATCGTGTGTAGGCAAGGCGACTCCGTCGGCACGGTCAAGCTGGTGGACCCGAGCGCGGCACCGCCGCCAACGGTAGGCCCCAATGATGTGATCGTGAGCGTCACCAAGGAGCCTGACTTCACATCGGCGAGTACCACCGACGATCAGGTATCACTTGATGCAGGGGTGTCCACCGTTCTCAGTGCCCTCAAGGCCCAGGGAAAGCACGTCTCGAAAATCAACTACTCAGCCACGAACGTGAAGGGGTACACGACGTCGCTCACGGACGAACGGAAGGGGCGCGCGAACCGCAACCCCGCTTGTACCGCCCAAATAGCTGACGAACAGAAATCCAAGCTGTTGGAGCTGGTAACCAAGGCCTACGTTGGGGACGTCACCTACACCGTTGAGTTCGACAACAACGTCAGCGCTGACGTGAAAATTCAGATCACGAAGGACATCGCGCCAAGCCTCGGCGGGAGCGTCGACACGACGAACAGCTCAAAGATTGTGGGCCAGCACGTGACGTGGCTCGCACAAAGCACGCCCTACGGGAAGCGCAGCGGCGATTAAAGGTAGCCCTCAGTCAGGGGGGCGGCTTCAGCCCTGGGCAGCAGCTCACCGACCTCGGCTACGAGCTCCGCCGCAAGCCGAAGGAGCTCCACCAGGAGGCCTTCAACCTCCTTTTCGCCAAGCACGGCAAGCCGCAGATTGCGTAACGTCGTAACGTTACAACGTCATAACTGGGCGCGCCCCATGTCAAGCGTTTGCGACGTTAGAACGTCGTGCCATTACAACGTCGCGGTCCGCGTCGTCCAGGGACAGGGACAGGCCAGGGGAGGGCATCACTCTGTGCAACGTTGTACAGTCATACCATCGTAACGTGATGACGTTGCGACGTTACAACGTCATGACGTGACAGCGTTAGAGCGCTACGACGTTTTATGCGAGGGACGCGTTTTTGGCTTCGCGCGAGCACCAGAGCCTACGATGCAGAGGCCGTTTCGTCGTTGACTGAACGTGTGAATAGTCTGTACGCTCTCGCCAAAATTAGGAGCGTGTGAACCACTGACGAGGCGGTCACGTTTTCTGAATGGAGGGGGACATCGACGGGCATGACCACGCCGTACCACGCCAAGTATTGGTCCGCCGCGCTCACGCTTCAGGCTGGGCCCGACTCGGCTAACGGCCTCACGCGTGCCATTGGCAACGCGCGCGTCGATCTCAATCCCCACCAAGTCGATGCAGCGCTCTTCGCGCTTCGATCGCCGTTCGCCCAGGGCGTCCTCCTTGCGGACGAAGTCGGCCTCGGGAAGACCATCGAGGCGGCGCTCATCGTCGCGCAGCGCTGGGCAGAAGGCCGCCGTCGCGTCCTCGTCGTCGTTCCCGCGTCGCTGCGAAAGCAGTGGCAGCAGGAGCTGATCGAGAAGTTTTTCCTTCCCGCCGTCGTGCTCGATGGGGCGTCCTTTCGCAACCTCGCGCCCGGTGAGAGTCCGCTCGAAACCGCCGCCGTCGTCGTCGTTTCGTATCAGCTCGTCGCGGCCCGTCAGACGGAAATTGCCCGCGTCGCCTGGGATCTTGTGATCCTCGACGAAGCGCACAGGCTGCGGAACATCTATCAGACAGGCGCGAAAACGGCGCGAGCGGTTGCGGCGGCGATCGACGGTCGCTCGCGCATTCTCCTCACCGCAACGCCGCTCCAAAACTCGCTGCTCGAGCTCTATGGCCTCATCAGCGTTGCCGACCCGCGTGTGTTCGGCGATCTCGGCTCGTTCCGCGAACAGTTCGTTCGCGCCACTGACGAGACCGTGCGGAACCGCACCCTTCGTCAGCGCCTGGCCGGCGTCTGCCATCGCACGCTTCGCCGCCAAGTCCTGGAGTATGTGCGTTTCACCCAGCGAATCCCCATCACCCAGGAGTTTCACCCGTCGGACGCGGAACAAGCGCTCTACGACACCGTGTCGGCCTACCTGCAGCGCACCTCGTCGTTCGCGCTCCCGAACCAGCAGCGGACGCTGATGACGATGATCCTGCGCAAGCTGCTCGCCTCATCCTCGTTCGCGATCGCCGGCACGCTGCGCGCGCTCATGGACCGGCTCAACGGGATCGCCGGCGACGCCGCAGCCGACATCGGCTCGGACTTCGAGCAGCTCGAGGAGGTCGCCGACGAATGGACCGAAGAAGCGCCGGGCGCGACCGACGAGCAGAAGGCGGACGCCGCTCGGCTCAAGGAGGAGATTGGCGTCCTGTCCAACGCGCTAAAGATGGCGGACGGCATCTCGGAGAACGCCAAGGGACAGGCGCTGCTGCGCGCTCTCACGATTGCGTTCGCGCGCACGGCGGAACTCGGCGCGCTGCGCAAGGCCGTCGTGTTCACCGAGTCGCGGAGAACGCAGGAGTACCTCGTCAAGCTCCTCTCGGCGAACGGCTTTTCCGGACGGATCGTCGTGCTCAACGGCACGAATGCGGACCCCGGCTCGAAGGGCATTTACAAGATTTGGCTCGATCGGCACGCAAAGGACGGCCTTCCAACCGGCGTGCGCGCGGTCGACACCAAGGCCGCGATCGTCGAGGCGTTCCGCGAGAACGCCGAAATTCTCGTGGCCACGGAGGCCGCCGCCGAGGGCGTCAACCTCCAATTCGCCTCGCTCGTCGTCAACTACGACCTGCCTTGGAACCCGCAGCGCGTCGAGCAGCGCATTGGCCGCTGTCACCGCTACGGGCAGCAGCACGACGTCGTGGTCGTCAACTTCCTCAACCAGCGCAACGCCGCCGACCAGCGGGTGTTCCAGCTTCTCGCCGAGAAATTCCGTCTATTCGACGGCGTGTTCGGAGCGAGCGACGACATTCTCGGCGCGGTCGACTCCGGCATCGACATCGAGAAACGAATCGCGCAGGTCTACCAGCAGTGTCGCACCCGCGAGGAAATCACCGCCGCTTTCGATAAGCTACAGGACGAGCTCGACGAGCAGATTCGCATCCGCATGCGCGACACGCGCTCGGCGGTTCTCGATCACTTCGACCACGAAGTGCACGAGCGGCTGCGTGTGCACCGCGATCGCGCGGTCGAGTCGCTCGACGAGCAGGGCCGCTTTCTTCTCGGCGTGACCCGGCACGAGCTGGGGGAAGCAGCGCGCTTCGAGGAGGAGGTCCCCCGTTTCCAGTACGCCGGCGAGCTCGCTCCTCAAGCCACCTACAACCTCGTCTGGCGGGAGGCCGATCGGCTCAAGGACGTCTTCTACCGCGTGGACAACGAGCTCGCGCGCGAAGTCATTCGGCGAGCCGCCGAGCGCGACACGCCGCCGGCGCGGTTGCGCATCCGCTACCGTGATCACGGTGCTCGCATTGCGAGCCTGGAGCCGTGGGTCGGCAAGACCGGATGGCTCGCGGTTGCCCTCGTGGATGTCGAGGCGCTGCGGACGGAGCAGTTCCTGCTCCTGGTCGGGCAGACCGACCAGGGCGACCGCTGCGACGACGAGCAGGCGCGCCGGCTGCTCACGCTTCCCGCCGACGTCGCCGGCGAGCCAATCGGCGCGGTGCCAACGTTTGACGAGCTCGGTGCGGCCTCCGTCACCGCGTGCGTGAAGCGCGTCGAGGAGCGCAACGCGCAGCACTTCGACGCCGAGGTCACGAAGCTCGATCGCTGGAGCGATGATCTCAAGATCGGGCTCGAGCGGGAACTCAAGGACATCGACCAGGCGATCCGCGAAACCAAGGTCGGCGCGCGCCAGGCGGCTTCGCTCGAGGCACGCGTCACGGCGCAGCGGCAGATTCGCGACCTGGAGGGGAAGCGCCGGCAGAAGCGCGCTGACCTCTTCACCGAGCAGGACAAGATCGACGCGCAACGGGATGGAATCATCGACGGCCTCGAGAAGCTCCTCGTTGTCCGCCACAAGGTGGCCCTCCTGTACACGGTGCAGTGGGAGCTTGTGTAACCGCTATGGCCAACCGCAAAACGAAGCTTGAGCTGACCTGGATCGGGAAGGACTCCCGCCCGAAGCTGGAGTCGCGCATCCTGCTGGAGGACCCAGCGCTATCGTACCATGCGAGTCACCGCGTCGAAGAAGAAGACATCTTCAGCAACCGGCTGATCCACGGTGACAACCTCTTGGCCCTCAAGGCCCTCGAGCAGGAGTTTTCTGGCTGCGTTCAGTGCGTCGTGATCGATCCTCCGTACAATACCGGAGCCGCGTTCGAGCACTACGACGATGGTGTAGAGCACTCCATTTGGCTCGGACTGATGCGGGACCGGCTCGAGCTCCTAAAGGAGCTGCTTGCTCCTACAGGCTCCATTTGGATCACGATTGACGATACCGAAGCGCACTATCTGAAAGTCATGTGCGACGAAGTCTTTGGTCGACAATCGTTTCTTGGCAACGTGATCTGGGAAAAAGCCGACAGTCCGAGGATGGACGCCGAATACTTTTCGGTGCGCCACGATCACGTTCTCGCATACGCAAAGGATCGATCGTCCACCCGCTGGAACCGCCTTGTCATCGGCGAAGATGGCGTGGCCGGCCACTACGACAAGACGGACGACAAAGGACGCCGGTACTACCTCAAACCGTTGCGAGCGATGGGAGGGCAGGGCGATTCACGAGCTGCACGCCCGACGCTATATTTTCCGCTGACCGCTCCGGACGGCACGCAGGTCCTTCCCCGCCGACAGGATGGCACTGACGGGGCATGGCGCTGGAACCCGAAGAAAATTCACCAGGAGCACGACCGCATCGACTGGATCTCCGGACGAAATGGTTGGAATCCGTACTACAGGATTTATGCTGACACCTCCGATGGCCGGCCACCGGAGACCGTGTGGCCGCACGAGGAGGTGGGTAGCAACCGGACGTCAAAGGCCGAAATCAAGGCGCTGTTTCCCGATCAGACGCCATTCGGTACGCCGAAACCGGAGCGGCTAATCCAGCGGATCATTTCCATTGCAACCGACCCCGGCGATCTCGTTCTCGACTCCTTTGCGGGCTCTGGGACCACTGGTGCAGTGGCTCACAAAATGCGCCGACAGTGGATCATGGTCGAACTGGGCGACCACGCCGTCACACACGTAGCGCCCCGTCTTCAGAAAGTGATCGACGGGCAAGACCCTGGTGGCGTGACCGATGCCACGGACTGGAAGGGCGGGGGTGGGTTTCGCTTCTATCGGCTCGCTCCGTCACTGCTCGAGAAGGACAAGTGGAGCCAGTGGGTCGTCAGCCGCAAGTACAACGCCGCGATGCTGGCCGAGGCCGTCTGCAAGCTTCACGGCTTCCGCTACGACCCGAGTCCGACGGTCTTCTGGCAGCACGGCCGGTCGACCGAGCGCGACTACATCTACGTCACCACGCAGACGCTGCTGCACGAGCAGCTTGCGGCGCTGAGCGAAGAAGTCGGGCCCGAGCGGACGCTTCTCGTCGTCTGCAGCGCGTTTCGCACCAAGCGAGACGCCTTTCCGAACCTCACGATCAAGAAGATTCCGGCCTCCGTGCTCACGAGCTGCGAGTGGGGGCGTGACGACTACAGCCTGAACGTCGCGAACGTTATGCGAGCGGAGGAGCCTCCGCCCTCCGCACGCCCACCGGCAGCGAAACGCGGCAAGAAAGCCGAGAACGGCGCGCAGCCTCGACTGCCTGGCCTTGGGGGGGATACGTGAACCGGAACCTTGCGAACATCGCGGCGCGGCTGAGCCTGCGCGCGCCTCAGAGAGAATCCCTCGAAATTCTGGCTCGCGTCGTCGAGATCGCGACGCCATCGAAGGACGTCGACCTCGCCGGCGCGCTCGCCGCCGTCCGCAGTCACTACGCGAGCGTGCAGGAGTTCGAGCGCGAGTTTCTCTCGCTCTGCTTCCATCTGGCCACCGGCGTCGGCAAGACCCGGCTGATGGGTGCCTTCATCGCCTGGCTCTATGCGGAGCGCGTCAGCCGCCACTTCTTCGTGCTCGCGCCGAACCTCACGATCTACGAGAAGCTGCACACGGACTTCACGCAGGGCACCCCGAAGTACGTGTTTCAGGGCCTCGCCGAGTTCACGACGACCCCGCCGGTCATCGTCACCGGCGACAACTACGAGAGCGGCATCGGCGTGCGCGACGAAGCGCGCAGGCAGATGACGCTGTCCTTAGAGCCCGGCGACGGACAAGCCGTTCACATCAACGTCTTCAACATCGCCAAGATCAACAGCGAGGTGCGCGGCGGGAAGCAGCCACGGATCAAGCGCCTCGCCGAGTACATCGGCGAGAGCTATTTCGAGTACCTGGCCGGGCTTCCCGATCTTGTCCTGCTGATGGACGAGTCGCACCGCTATCGAGCCGACGCCGGCATACGCGCAATCAACGAGCTGAAACCGATCCTCGGGCTCGAGCTCACCGCGACGCCGTTTACCGAGCGAGCAGGGCGTCCGGTGCCCTTCAAGAACGTCGTTTACAGCTACCCGCTCGGGCGAGCGATCGACGACGGCTTCGTGAAGATACCCGCCGTCGCGACCCGGCAGAATTTCGACGCGCGCCAGGCCGAGGCCACTGTCGAGCGCATCAAGCTCGAGGATGGCGTGCGCCTGCACGAGGAGCTGAAGACGGAGCTTGCCGTCTACGCGGCGCAGACCGGACGGCCTCTGGTCAAACCGTTCATCATGGTGATCGCGCGCGACACGGCGCACGCGCGTGCGCTGCACGAGACGATCGCTTCCGCCGGGTTCTTCGGCGGCCAGTACGCGGGCAAGGTCGTGGAGATTCACTCGCAGCAAGGCACCGAGGAGAAGGAAGAGAACGTCCGGCGCCTGCTCGACGTCGAGCGCGCGGACGAGCCGACGGAAATCGTCATCCACGTCGACATGCTCAAGGAAGGGTGGGACGTCACCAACCTGTTCACGATCGTCCCACTGCGCGCCGCGAATGCCCGCACGCTGATCGAGCAGTCGATCGGGCGTGGTTTGAGGCTCCCATACGGACGCCGGACCGGCGACAACAAGCTCGACCGTCTCACCATCGTTGCGCACGACAGGTTTCAGGAGATCGTCGACGAAGCGAACAAGCCCGACTCTGTGGTGAAACTCCTCATCGTCGAGCTCGATCCGGGCGGCCCGCCGCCACCGGCGAAGCCGGTGCTGGTGCCGCCCGTGTATCTGTCACCTACGGGTACGACGCCGGGCACGGGAGCGGCCGTTCCCAAGGAGCAACAGGCCGTCCTCGATGCCCTGCAGGACGCGATCGCGAAGCAGGCACAACTCGGCACGTCCGCCGACCTGCTGAAGCCAGACGTCCAGGCGAAGGTGCTCGAGCAGGTGAAGGCGGCCCTGCCAGTGCAGTACGCGCTGCCGATGGAGCCGCACGACATCAAGACCACGATCGCCGAGGTCACGAAAAGCTATATCGCGCGCACCATCGACATCCCCCGGATCACCGTCGTCGCGACCGGCGAGGTCACCATCGGGTATCGGCCGTTCGACCTGGATCTCCACAGCGCCCAGCATCAGCCCGTCGACGAGGCCATCTTCGTGCAGCACCTGGGCTCGCCCGTGGCTGACATCTTGGCCGTTGCCACTTCCGAAAGCGTCGAGAAGCGGCTCGAGGACTACCTCGTGCGCGAGCTCATCGCGTTCGACGACATCGACTACGACGCGCACTCCGAGCTGCTCTACAAGCTCGCCGGCGACGTTGTCGCGAACCTTCGCCGACGCCTCGCAAACGACGACGAGGTCGCAAACGTCCTCCTCTACTATGCGGCCACTTACGCGGAGCTCGTGCACGCGCAGCTCGAGCAGCATCGCGTCGAGCACGGAGCCACCTACGTGGCCAAGGTTACGCAGGGCTTCACCCCGGTGCGCTCGGCGCTCCTCACCTTGCCGCAAGGTGAGTCTCCGAGGGACTTTCGCGTCCCGCTGACGTCGCGCAGCGAGATTCCCCGGATGCTCTTCGGCGGATTCGCCAAGTGCGTCTATCCGCTCCAGAAGTTCCAGTCAGACCCAGAGCGACGCTTTGCGGTCGTCCTCGAGAGCGGGTCGAACAAGTCCGTCCTGAAATGGGTCAAGCCCGCTCCGGGCAGCTTCCAGATTGAGCTAAAGCGCGGCGCGACGTACAACCCGGACTTCGTCGTGGAGACCGACGACGCCCGATGGATTTGCGAGGTGAAGGACCACGCGCTGCTCGAGGACGTCGAGGTCCTCGACAAGGCGCGGGCCGCCATCACCTGGTGCGAGCGTGCGTCGGAGCACACGAAGACGACGGACGGAAAGCTGTGGCGCTACATGCTCGTGCCCGACAACGTGATCGCGGACAGCATCACGTTCGCCTGGCTCGCGAAGCAGTACGAGCGATCAACCAACGGAATTCAATAACTTCTAACAAGCAGTACCGCTTATGGATAAGGGCGCACATTTCCACAAAGTAGACTTCCAGGTCCACACGCCGCGTGACAAGAACTGGCAGGGCGGCGAAGCGGTTACCGAGGACGAGCGGCGCGCCTACGCCACCGAGTTCGTTGCCGCTTGCCGTACACGTGGCCTGCAGGCCGTGGGCATCACCGATCACCACGATCTCGCGTTTTTCAAGTATATCCGCGACGCCGCGCACGCGGAGACCGACCCTCATGGCGGTCCCTTGCCCGCCAGCCAGCGTCTCGTCGTGTTTCCGGGGATGGAGCTGACGCTCGGAATCCCGTGCCAGGCGCTCCTGATCTTCGACGCCGACCTCCAGCCAGAGTTCTTCACGCTGGCGATGACGGCGCTAACGATCATCCCCGCAGACGCAGCGGACGCGAAGCACGCTCCCATCAAGAAGCTCGACATCATGAGCTTTGAAGCTTTGTACGAGGCACTGGAGAAGCTCGACCCGCTGCGCGGCCATTTCACGGTGTTCCCGCATGTCAAGGACCAAGGTCACAAGACGCTTCTTCGCCAGGGCTTCGAGAAACACTACAAGGCCATGCCTTGTGTAGGGGGTTACGTCGATGGGCAGCTCCCGACGGAGCCAGATGGAAAGGGGATGCGCGACATCACGAGCGGTCTGGACAAGAACTGGGGCAACAAGCCTCTGGGACTCTTTCAGACGTCGGACAACCGGCACCGAAACTTCGCTTCGCTCGGCGTTCACGCAACCTGGGTCAAGTGGGTCCGACCGACAGCGGAGGCGCTGCGGCAGGCGTGCCTCGCCCGGCGGTCGCGGATTTCGCAAACGGAGCCGCCGCTGCCGGCAACGCGCATCACGCGCATCGAAGTCTCGAACAGCAAGTTCCTGGGTCCGTTCAACATCGAGCTGAACGCGCAGTACAACGCTCTCATCGGCGGGCGTGGCACCGGGAAGTCCTCGATCCTCGAGTACCTGCGCTGGGCCCTGTGCGACCAGCCGCTCGCCGTCGACGAAGACGACCTGCCGGACTTCCAGCAGCGGCGAACGTCGCTCATCGAGAAGACCTTGCGCGCCATCGACGCAAACGTCCAGGTGGCTGTCCTCGTCAACGGTACAGAGCACATCGTGCGGCGACACGTGGACGGTCGCCTGATGCTGAAGATCGGGACCGGCGAGTTTCGAGCCGCGACCGAGGACGAGATTCGTTTGCTGCTGCCCATCCAGGCCTACAGCCAAAAGCAACTGAGCAGTGTCGGCATCAAGGGCGATGAGCTGCGACGTTTCGTGCACCTACCGATCCAAGTTGATCTGGACGCATTGCAATCGAGGGTGAACGACACCGCGACGCGCATCCGCGCGGCCCACGAAGCCCTGCGCGAGTACCGGCGTCTGCTCAAGGATAGCGCCGTCACCCGCACCGAGCTGCAATCGATCGAACAGCAGTTGACGGCGCTCCGACAGGGCCTGAAAGGAGTTACGGACGCTGACCGCATCGTTATCGGCGCACAGCCCGGCTGGGTCGAGGAAAAGCGCATCGTGGATCGCTGGCGGAAGGAGGTCACGCAGACGACAACCGGGTTGCGGGAGCTGCGCGAGCAAATCACCCGTCTGCCCACGGCGATCGGGGATGCGAAAGTGCAAGACCCGAAGCGAGTCTCCGAGATGGAGGCTCTCCTTCGCGACCTGTTTACAGAACTAAACGCCCGTCTCGGAATGGCACAGGCCGTTCTTGCGGGCGAGTCGGCCACGCGCGAAAAGTTCGACGCCGCTGCCACGGCCTGGGACACCGCGGCCGAGGAGAACCGCAAGAAGTACGAGGAGGCCAAAGGCCGCGCCGCCGAGAGCGAGGCAGCCATCAAACAGATCGCCGAGCTGGAACGGCGGCAGCGCGAGTTGCTCGACGCCGTCGCCACGCGCGAGCGGCGCATCGCCGACCTTGGTGACCCCGAAAAACGCTACGACGAGTTGCAGCAAGAGTGGCGCACAGCGCATGCGGAGCGCACGCAACTCCTCGACGCGCAATGTAAGGAGCTCAGCGAGTTGTCCAAGGGACTGCTGCGGGCGAGTGTGAAGCGCGCCGCAGGAACGGCGCATGTAGCCGCTGCGCTGAAGGAACTCGTCAAGGGCACGAAGATGCGCGGTGAGAAATTCGAGCAGCTCCTGCAAGGCGTCGCAGCCGATCCAGACCCATTGTCGGCGTGGCTCGACATCGTGCGCGAGTTACGCGCCCTCAGCGAACTCGACGAGCCGCTGTCGGCAACGCTGCCCCCATGCCCGAGGCTGGGCTCCGCGCTGTTCGCCGACAACGATCGCCGGAAGATGGCCGAGAAACTGGCCACCAGAGGGTGGGTGGACTTCGCCACGCTCGAGCTCGAGGACATCCCGCGATTTGAGTACAAGGCACGCGAGGGGGAGTACATCGAGTTTTCCGACGCTTCTGCCGGGCAGCAGGCCACGGCCCTTATGTTCGTCCTCCTGAACCAGGACGGGCCGCCTCTCATCATCGATCAGCCCGAGGACGATCTCGACAATCACATCATCTGGGACATCGTCGAACAGCTGTGGATCGCCAAGACCAAGCGGCAACTCGTCTTCTCGAGCCACAACGCGAACCTCGTCGTCAACGGCGACGCCGAACTCGTCGTCGGCTGCGGCTACCGCACGGCAGGCGACCAGTCAGGCGGAACGATCAAGGTCCAAGGTGCGATCGATGTCGACGACGTTCGCGCCGAGATCGCGACAGTCATGGAGGGCGGCCGCGAGGCGTTCACGCTGCGCAAAGAGAAATACGGCTTCTAAGACAGCTCACAACTGCACCCGCTCGACCTCGGCGCGCTGCATCTTCCCGCTCTTGCGATTGTACAGCTGCGTGGTGCGCAGGTCAGCGTGGCCCGCGAGCTTCTGCGCCTCGACGATGTCGCCGCCGTTCTCTTGGTGGATGGTGATCCCCGTCGCGCGGAACGAGTGATTGCAGACGGAGGAGGGGAGGCCCACCGACTTGCAGCGCCGCTTGACGATGCGCAGCACCGCGCCCCGATCGAGCTGCTCGCCGGTGAGTGCGCCGCTCCGGCGCGGCGCGCTCTGGAACAGCGGCACGCGGCTCCGTGGCTCTAGCCCGGCGGCCTGCATGTACGCCCGCAGGTAGTCGCGCGTCTTATGGTGGCACGGGATGCGCCGCTCGCGACCGCCCTTCTCGTGGAGCACGAGCCAGGCGTTGTCACCGTCCTCGAAATCGCGCACCTGCATCTTCACGACCGCGCCGACGCGCACGAACCCGAACAGCATCACCGCGAAGACGGCGCGATCGCGCAGCGCGAGCACGTCGCCGGCGTCGGCCGCATCGAGCGATGCGAACAGGGCGCGCGCCTCCTGGCGCTCGAGCACGGGCGTCTTGCCCTCGCGCACGACGAGGCGCGGCGTGCGCACCGACGCTGCGGGATTCGCATCCAGTACCCCGCGCTCGGTCAGGAACCCGAGCCAGTTGCGGAGCGCCGAGGCGGTCAGCTTGATGCTCGCGACGCTCATCGTGGCCCCGAGCCCTTCGAGGTAGCCCGCGATCGCCGGCGGCGTGATCTGCTCGAGCCGCAGGCCGCCGCTCCGGCACCATGCGCAGAATCGCCAGACCGCGCGCCCGTAGGCGAGGCGCGTGTGAGCGTTCGGTATGCGTGCGGTGAAGAACTCGAACGTCTGGCGGCCCGCCTCGGGTCCCGCGTCGGCCACCAGCTCGGGCAGTGCCATCGAGACGCCGAGCGTGCCGATGGAGACGTCGGCACCGGAGCCCGAAAGGACGATGGCCGTTTGAGCAGGCGAGGGGGGTGTCGTGGTCATCGGCTTTTGAGCCTCATAACGTCTTTTATGGCCCTCAAAATATCTGGGGCGCTGATACGAGTCAAGTGTTCAGTATCAATCGGGGCTTGGGTCCCGTGCAGGGTTGCGCGGCGGCAGGTGATGCCCGAGTCAAGCCGCGATGGTCGCGCGCCCGTTTGCATCGATCCGCACGCGTTCTTTGTCGTCGCGCACGATGAGGCTCTGCCCGTCCACTTCGGCCGAGCGCTCCTGCTTGGTCTCGGCGATGACGAGGCGCAGGTTGTCCTCGGCGAAGAACCTTGCCGCGCGATCCGCCCAATCCTCGCACGGTCGAAGATCGCGATGCAGCGCTCCGATTCGCCGCGCGAGAGATTCGTGCTCCGCGTTTAGCTCGCCGTCCGCCTCGCGCTCCCGACGAATGTCCTCACGCAGCTCCGTCAGCCGCTCCTCGAGCGGCAAGAGCGGCGGCGCATCGGTCCAGAGCTCCCAGCCTCGAAGCTGGTGCGTCGATTCGATGGTCTTTCGCCCCTGCTCCGTCTCATAGGACGAACGCGTGATCACTTCGCGGTGGCGGGCGTTTTCCGAGGCCTCGCGCATGCGCTTGGAAACCGCTGGCAGAAGGTCGATCAGGGCCGACTTGGCCTCTTTCAGGGCCCGCAGCCGCTTGCCGATGTCCGCGATCGCAAGCTGCAGTTCGAGCGGATCGCGACCGATGGCCATTAGGTTGCGGTCGTATCGGAGCGTGTTCTTCACGACGCGCTCGATGATCGAAATCCCCTTGATCCATCGGAACGCGCAATCGACGCCGACGTTCAGCAGGAGGCCACAAGCCGTCTCCACGATGTAGCCCTCGTGGTGAGGGGTGTGAGACCGCTCCTCGAACGCGCAGCGGAGCTTGACGGGCTTCGTGAAGTAGTGCGCCTTCAAGCCTTCAACGCGGATCGCGTGGTTATACATGCTCTCGGGCCACTTGCTCCCAAGCCGCCGGTACACCTCGGCATCGGAGTGAATCTGGTCGACGCGAACACGTACCCGCTCGTCGATCTCAATCGGGCCGTATGCAGCACACTGCGGGCAACTCGGTGTCGTCTCGGCCAGCGGCTGAGGCATTGCCTCGATCCGGTAAGCAGCGCGGAGACTCGTGTCAAGCCGCCCCCGACGACCGCTCATTCCGTCCTGCCGCGAGCTCTCCCTAGCCCGCACGCGCTGCGTGCCTCTTGGCGGGCCGCTGCGCGTGCGGCCGTGCGCGTTGCACGTCGTTCCCCTTTGGGCCTCGTTTCCCCCATTCACGGGGAGCTTCTGCGCGGGTGTCCCTAACCCAGACGCCCCGCTTGCCTCAATGACGGTTTTCCCTGCGGTTTGGCTCCCCCGTCGCTTCGCTCCGGTCCCCCCAAAAACCTGATTGAGGCGCGGTTCCTCCGGGTTGAACGGGACGCGCAGCCCCCGAGGAGGGGGAGAACTCAAAACCCGAAGGAGAAACCACCATGAGCAACGACACAACCACCACCACGAGCAGACGCCCCGAATACACGGCCTACAGCGTCAGGGAATACCGCAAGGCCGGTGGCGACAAAAAATCCGACTGGACGCGCGTCGGGATCGCCTGGGCGCACAAGGACGGCGACGGCTTCGACGTCATCCTCGACGCCATCCCGGTATCCGGGCGAATCGCCATCCGCAAAAGCAAG
>Ga0302325_10015434_pt1 | contig 16239 bp, 13 predicted proteins | sample Palsa_T0_2_FD_201948 | JGI IMG/M metagenome (GOLD analysis project Ga0302325, IMG submission 201948) | Peat permafrost microbial communities from Stordalen Mire near Abisko, Sweden - Palsa_T0_2 | ecosystem: Environmental > Terrestrial > Soil > Palsa > Peat permafrost | place: Sweden: Abisko... | reverse complement strand
GAACCCCCGGGAGGTGCCATGGCATACGAAACGATCCTGTTCGAAATCGCCAACGGCGCTGCTCGCCTCACGCTGAATCGCCCCGACCGCCTCAACAGTTTCACCGTTCAGATGCATGGCGAAGTGGCGGACGCGCTTTCCTCCGTCGAGAAGAGGTCCGACATTCGCGCGCTGCTCATTACCGGAGCCGGCCGCGGATTCTGCGCAGGCCAGGATCTTTCCGATCCCGCCGTGTCGCCACAGTCCGATCTCGGCGATGCACTGGAGCTTCGCTACAACCCGCTCATTCGCCGCCTCATCGCGCTCGACAAGCCCGTGGTGTGCGCGGTGAACGGTGTCGCCGCCGGCGCAGGCGCCAACATCGCGTTCGCGGCCGATATCGTGATCGCGGCACGGAGCGCGAAGTTCATCCAATCCTTTTCCAACATCGGGCTCGTGCCCGACTCGGGTGGTACGTGGATACTGCCACGACTTGCGGGACAGGCGCGCGCACTTGGCCTCGCGCTCACCGGCGAGGCACTGACGGCGGAAAAAGCGGAGAGCTGGGGGCTCATCTGGCGCTCGGTCGACGACGACCAGCTCGCAAGCGAATGCGACAAGCTGATGACGCGGCTTGCAACCGGTCCGACACGCGGATTCGCCGCCATCAAGTCGGCCATGCGCAAGGGCTGGCTCGCCAGCCTCGACGAACAGCTCGATCTCGAGCGCGACCTGCAACGCGAACTCGGCCGCTCGCAGGACTACAAGGAAGGCGTCGCAGCCTTCGGCGAAAAACGCGCACCGAAATTTGCGGGGCGGTAGGGGGAACTCCCACGTTGTCATCCCCGGCGAGCCGCCACTTGGCGGCGAGGTTAAGGGGACCCAGGGCGTGCAACAATGACGATGGCTGTGGTGATCCCGCCCCCTGGGTCCCCTTAACCTCGCGCGCGAAGTTGCGCGCTCGCCGGGGATGACAGTTTTGGTGTAATTCAATCGAGGTTCGTCCCAGTTCTCTCTCAGAGGCTCCCATGACGGCTCTTCAAAGCTACGCGCTCGACAATTGGGTTTCTCCACAAGGAGCGATGAGCGACGTCCGCTCGGCGATTACCGGCGAGACCGTCGCGCAGATCGGTACGACCGTCCGCGAATTCTGCGGCGTGCTGAAACATGCGCGCGAAATCGGCGGGCCGGCTTTGCGCGCGCTGACCTTTCATCAGCGCGCGAAACTTCTGAAGGCGCTCGGCGACGCGATCATGGCGCGCAAGGACGAGCTTTATGAGCTCTCTTACAATACCGGCGCGACAAAGACCGACGGCTGGATCGATATTGAAGGCGGCGCGGGCACGCTGTTTGCCTATTCGTCGAAAGGCCGCCGCGAACTGCCGAACGACACGATTCTCGTGGACGGAGCGGTCGAAGGATTGTCGAAGCGCGGCACGTTCGTGGGACAGCATGTGATGACGCCGCTGCATGGCGCTGCCGTGCACATCAATGCGTTCAATTTCCCCGTCTGGGGCATGCTGGAAAAACTCGGGCCCACGCTGCTGGCCGGCGTTCCCGCCATCGTCAAGCCCGCGAGCGCCAGCGCGTATGTGGCCGAAGCCGCATTCCGGATCATGATCGAAGCAAACGTCCTGCCGAAAGGCGCGCTGCAGTTCATCGCAGGACCGATCGGCGACCTGTTCGATCATCTGACCGGACAGGATGTCGTCTCGTTCACGGGCTCCGCCGACACCGCCGAGAGGCTGCAGCGGCATCCCGTCATTGCGCGCGAGAGCGTTCGCTTCATCGCCGAACGCGACTCGCTAAACGCAGCGGTGCTCGGGCCTGATGCCGTGCCTGGCACTCCGGAATTTGAGTTGTTCGTCAAGGAAGTCGTGCGCGAGATGACGGTGAAAACGGGCCAGAAATGCACGGCCATTCGCCGCGCGTTTGTGCCCGAAGCTGCCATCGGCGCTGTAGAAGCCGCCCTGAAGAATGCGCTCGCCGAAATCGTCGTTGGCGATCCGCGGGCTGAAGGCGTCGCGATGGGCGCGCTCGTGAGCATGGCGCAGCGCGACGACGTGCGCGCGAAGATTGCCGAACTCGGCGCGGAGGCGAAAATCGTGTTCGGCGATCCGGACAAAGTCGAAGCGAAGGGCGCGTTTCTGTCGCCGGTACTGCTGCGGTGTGACAAGCCTGACGCCGCCACGCGCGTGCATGAAGTCGAACCGTTCGGCCCCGTCGCCACGCTCATGCCGTATCGCGATCTCGCCGATGCCGTCGCACTCGTGAACCGCGGCAACGGTTCGCTCGTGATGTCGTTGTTCACGCATGATCCGTCAGTCGTGCGGGAAGTCATCGCCGGATCGGCGTCGTTTCACGGCCGTCTTCTGGTTGTCGATCGCGATTGCGCGAAAGAATCGACGGGTCACGGTTCGCCCCTGCCCGCGCTTGTGCATGGCGGACCGGGCCGCGCGGGAGGCGGCGAGGAAATGGGCGGCGTTCGCGGCATGTATCACTACATGCAGCGCACCGCGCTGCAGGGTTCGCCCCGCATGATGGCCGCGGCGACGAACAGCTGGATCAGCGGCGCGCCCGAGATGCGCGAAGGCCCGCATCCGTTCCGCCTGCGCTTCGGCGAACTCGAACTCGGCAAGACGCTGATCACGCAGACGCGCACGATCACGCTCGACGACATCGAGCATTTCGCGCATTTCACCGGCGACACGTTCTACGCACACATGGACGAGAAGGCGGCGGCGGCAAATCCGCTGTTCGGCGGACGCGTGGCGCATGGTTATCTGCTGTTGTCGTTCGCCGCCGGCCTGTTCGTCGATCCGGATCCGGGTCCGGTTCTGGCCAATTACGGCCTCGACAATCTGCGCTTCCTCAAGCCCGTCAAACCCGGCGACAGCATCGTCGTGGCCCTCACCGCAAAATCGAAATCCCTGCGGAACGAACAATACGGCGAAGTCCGCTGGGCGGTTGCGGTGACGAACCAGAATGGCGAGCCGGTGGCGACGTATGAGTTGCTGACGATGAATGCGGTTTGATGAGTGGCAACTAATGTGAATTTCACTCACCCCAAGCTGTCATCCCCGGCGAGCGAAGCGAAGCGGAGCGAGGGAAGGGGACCCAGGTGGTCGTGAAGCAGGCAGTGGTGGTGACGATCGTAGGGCGCGTATTCGGCGTAAGCGAGGAAGCGTGACCTCCTGGGTCCCCTTCCCCTCGCTTCGCTCGGCCGGGGATGACAGTGAGGGTATAAATATGAATGCGGTGTAGTGCGCCCTCACCTCAAGCTGTCATCCCCGGCCGAGCGCTCTTCGCGCGAGGGGAAGGGGACCCAGGGGGTTGTGAAACACGCGGTGGTGGTGACGATCGTAGGACGCGTATCCGACGTAAGCGAGGAAGCGTGACCTCCTGGGTCCCCTTCCCCTCGCTTCGCTCGGCCGGGGATGACAGTGAGGGTAAGATATGAGCGCGCATCCCGATTTCCCGCAATTTGACTCGGAAGAATCCCTCCGGGCGGAGCAGTTGCGGCAGCTTCGTTGGTCGCTGGCACACGCTTACGCGAACACGGCGTGCTATCGCGCAAAGTGCGACGAGGCCGGTGTTTCGCCCGCCGACCTGCGTTCGCTCGACGATTTGAAAAACTTTCCCTTCACGCTCAAAACCGACTTCCGCAAACACTACCCCGACGGCATGTTCGCCGTGCCGCGCGAAAAGCTCGTCCGCCTGCATGCGTCATCGGGGACCACCGGCAAACCCACCATCGTGGGATACACGCGAAGCGATCTCGATCTCTGGAGCGGTCTTTGCGCCCGCGCGATTCTTGCCGCGGGCGGAAAGCCGGGCGATGTGCTGCACAATGCCTATGGTTACGGCTTGTTCACGGGCGGTCTCGGTCTGCATGGCGGCGCGGAACGCCTTGGCTGTGCGGTGATACCCGCGTCGGGCGGCCAGACGGAGCGGCAGGCGCAACTCATCTGCGATTTGAAACCGCGCATTATCTGCTGCACGCCTTCCTACATGCTCGTCATCGCCGAAGCGCTCGAACATATGGGCGTCGATCCCGCTGAAACCTCGCTCGAAATCGGCATTCACGGCGCGGAGCCGTGGAGCGAAGAACTGCGGCGCGAGATCGAGAAGCGCTTTCGCATCGCGGCACTCGATATCTACGGCCTCTCTGAAGTGATCGGGCCCGGCGTGGCGCAGGAGCGGATCGATGCGCGAGGGAGCCTGACGGTCTGGGAAGACGCGTTCTATCCCGAAATCGTCGATCCGGCGACGGGCGAAGTGCTGCCCGACGGTGCGGAAGGCGAACTGGTGCTCACCTCGCTCACCAAGGAAGCGATCCCTGTCATCCGCTATCGCACCGGCGATCTCACGCGTCTCACGGCGCCCGTCGGCGACACTCCCATGCGCCGCATGGATTCGATCAGGGGTCGCAGCGACGACATGCTCATCATCCGCGGCGTGAACATCTTTCCCCGGCAGATCGAAGACATCATCGTGTCCGAGCCGCTGCTGTCGGCGCATTACCGCATCGACGTGCGGCGCACGGGCACGCGCGACGAGATCGAGATCACGGCGGAAGCGAAAGCGGGCGTGGACGAAGAGGCGCGGGAAAGAGCCTGCGCAAACGTGTCTCATCGCATGAAATCCCACTATGGTATCACTGTCGCCATACGCAGCGTTGCGCACGGTTCGCTGCCGCGCTCCGAAGGCAAAGCCAGACACGTGTTCGATCATCGCAAAGAGCCATCACCATGAAGCTTGACCACGATCGCGGCGGCTCCGGGACGCGCCTGCTTGTGTTGCTGCATGGCCTCGGCGCGACACGCGACGTTTGGGCGCCGATGCTCGCGCATGTGGAGAAGCATTGGAGCGGCAGCTGGATCGCGCCGGACCTTCGCGGTCATGGACGTTCGGCACACACGCAAAGCTACGCGCTCGGACAACATGCCGCCGACGTGGCGGAACTTGTTCTCGGCGCCGACAGCTGGAGCGAGATCGTGCTTGTCGGCCATTCGATGGGCGGCGCGGTTGCGCTCGCGCTCGCGTCCGGATGGTTCGGAATTGTGCCCGCACGCGCCTTCGGCCTTGGCATCAAAGTGGAGTGGACCGCGGAAGCGCTGACGCAGCTCGCCAAACTGGCCGCAACACCGGCGCGCCTGTTCGAAACGAAAGAGCTTGCCGTCGACCGCTATCTCAAGGTTTCCGGTCTGATCGGACTCGTTGCAAACGACTCCGCTGCCGCCAACGCAGGCGTGGCGCGCACCGAAAAGGGATGGCGTCTCGCCGCCGACCCGGCGACATCGTCCGTTGGCTCGCCTCCCATGCATGCCATGATGGCGGCCGCGCAGTCACCCGTTCATCTGGCGCGCGGCGGAGACGACGCCATCGTGACGCTCGATCAGCTCCGCGCCTTCGATCCGGATGCCATTGAGCTGCCGGGGCTCGGTCACAACGCCATGGTGCAGGACCCAGAAGCGGTCTGGCGGTGGATCGCGGAGAGGCTTGCGTGAGCTTCGACGGCGCAAAGATCGCGCGCGACTTCGATCTGAAGAACCTGCCAGGCGAATTCTACGACGACCCTTATCCCACCTATCGCGCGCTTCGCGAACACGCGCCCGTGAAATGTCTCTCGCCGAACAACGTGTTCCTGAGCCGGTACGCGGATATTCTCGCGGTCTATCGCAACACGGAAGCCTTCAGCTCCGACAAGAAAGCAGAGTTCGCGCCGAAGTACGGCGAAGACTCCAGACTGTTCCGGCACCACACCACAAGCCTCGTCTTCAACGATGCGCTGTATCACACGCGCGTTCGGCGTACGATCATCGGCGGCCTCATTCCGCGCGCGCTCGCGCGGCTTGAACCGGAGCTGGTTGCGCTCGTCGATCGCCTGCTGCTTGAAGCCGAAGAGCGCGGCGAGATCGACGCCATCGCGGATTTCGCGGCAGCCATCCCCGTGGAGGTCATCGGCGATCTGCTCGCTGTGCCCGACAGCGACCGCGCGCCATTGCGCGGCTGGTCGCTCGCCATTCTGGGCGCGCTCGAGCCCGTGCTTTCTCCCGAAGCCTTCGCGCGCGGCGAGGAGGCGCTTGCGGGCTTCCACGCTTATCTTCGCGATCTCGTGGACGACCGGCGGAAAAATCCCGGCGACGCGGAACACGATGTCCTCACACGTTTGATCCAGAGCGACGGCGAACCGCTCAGCGACAACGAACTGATCGAGAACTGTGTCTTCCTGCTGAACGCCGGCCACGAAACCACGAGCAACCTGATCGGAAACGCCATCGAACTGTTCGCGCGTTTTCCCGACCAGCGGACGCGCCTTCTTGCCGATCCCAATCTGCTATCGACGGCAATCGAGGAAGTGCTGCGCTACGAAAGCTCGAACCAGCTGGGCAATCGCGTGACGACCTGCGCTGTCGAAGTGGGTGGAGTGTCTTTGCCGGCCGGCTGCTTCGTGACGCTCGGCATTGGCGCCGCGAACCGCGATCCCGAAGCATTCGCATGGCCCGACAATTTCGATATCGGCCGCAACCCGAACCGCCACCTCGCCTTCGCTGCCGGCGCCCATCAATGCGCCGGCATGAACCTCGCGCGCCTCGAAGGCCGCATCGCAATCGGGCGGTTCCTCGTGCGGTTTCCGAACTATGCATTGGCGGATAAACCCGCGCGTGCGCGACGCGCCCGCTTTCGCGGGTTTTCGAGCCTGCCGATCAGCTTGCGTTAGATGGGGTTGTGACCCCCACTGAGTAACACCACCACACTTCACCATGGCCGGCCTTTGAGCCGGCCACCCAGCCAGCGAGCGTCTGCGAGCTGAATTAACTTCTCTTGCTGCATCCAACGGACGCGATTCACTGCCGCGCAGACGCACGGCGCTGGGTGGCCGGGTCAGGCCCGGCCATGGTGAGATTGGGGCTGCGCGTCAATTCATTCCGAAAGCGGTCAGGCGCATCGCAGGCAACTTTACACCGCCCACTGCTCCAGCGTTTCCACGAAGCGCGTCAGCCACGCATTCGTCTGAAAGGCGTCGATCACGCGATGGTCGATGGTAAGCGTCACATACGCCATCGGGCGGATTTCGATCGTATCGACTCCGTCTTTTTCAATCACCACGGCCCGCTTCTCAAGCTTGCCGATACCAAGGATCGCGGATTGCGGCTGGTTGATGATGATGGGCGTGGCCACCAGCGAACCCGAGACGCCGTGATTCGAGATCGAGAAGGTCCCGTTCTGGACGTCGGCTGGCGCAAGCTTTCCGGTTCGCGCTTTTTCAGTCAGCTCCGTCAGCCGTTGCGCGATCTCCTGCAGCGACAGCGTCTGCACACAATGGATGACGGGCACGATGAGGCCCTTTTCTCCCAGCGCGGTGCCGATACCGATGTTGACATCGTCATAAATTTCAAGCCGATCCTCGAACCAGCGTCCATTGACCGCCGGCGCGGCTTTCATGGCTGCTGCCGACGCCGCAATGAAATAGGCCGTAAACGTCAGATTTGCGCCGGCGCGCTCGAACGCGCTCTTGTGCGCCTTGCGATGCGCGGCGATCGCCGTGAAATCCGCCTCGAAGACGGCAGTAACATGCGGTGCGACGCGGACCGAATTCGACAGATGCTCCGCGATGCGCTTGCGCATCGAATCGCGGGGTATGCGGGTGACGCCGCGCGCCGGCGCCTTCGCTGTTTCCTGGCGCCGCGCCGCTTCCGCCAAAATGTCTTCACGCGTCAGCCGGTCGCCCTGCGCTGGAACGTCGCTTGCCGAAAGTTGGTGTTCGGTGAGCAGAAGGCGAATGCCGGGCGGAAGACGTGTTTCATCGGAAGCGCCGGCAACGCGTTCGACGCGCTTCGCAGGCTCAGGCGCCGCCTGCAAGTTGCTTTCCGGCTTCGATACCCCTTCGCCCGCGATGCGTCCGAGAATCGTGCCCGGTTCCACCTCGGCGCCGGATTCGAAAAATATCTCCGACAACACGCCATCTGACGTTGCCGCGATCTCGACGGCAACCTTGTCGGTTTCGAGTTCGACGACGGGATCGTTGATGCGGATCGTGTCACCGAGTTGTTTGAGCCAAGCCTTGACGACGGCCTTGGTGCCTTCCTGCTCTTCGGGAACGACAATATCGCTGGCCATTCAGAATCCGATCAACGCTTCGATTTTGGAAGAAATGTTTTCGACGCTGGGCAGCGCCCATTCGAGAAGCTCGGGATTGTGCGGGCTCGGAATATCCGGCATCGCCAGACGCGAAACCGGTGCATCGAGATCGAGAAACGCCTCTTCGGCGACGAAGGCGGCGATCTCCGCGCCGAACCCCGCACTCATCAGGTCCTCATGCACGATGAGGCACCGCCGCGTCCGCTTCACCGACGCGAGCACGGCTTCGCGATCCCACGGCATCAGGGTGCGAAGATCGAGAATGTCCACGGAATGATCCGACGCCGCTTCTTCGCAGCGCTCGATCATCGCGCCCCAGCTCACAATTGTAAGGTCGTTACCCGATCTGACCGTGCGCGCCTTCCCGAATGGCAGCACGAAATCATCACCCGGATAAGGCCTCCGCGCCGACGGCGCGTCGAGCATCGCGCGATGCTCGAAAAATATGACCGGGTCGTTGCCGCGTAGCGCAGTGCGCAGCAGACCGACGGCATCCTCTGCATTGCAGGGCGCCGCGACCTTCCAGCCCGGTGAATGCACGAACTGCACTTCGTTGGTCTGGCTGTGCCAGGGGTCGCCGCATTTGAAGAAGCCGAGCGGCATGCGCACGACGACAGGCGCGGCATAACGGTTGTTCGTCCGCCACCGAATCGTGCCGCAATCGCTCAGCTGTTCGGTGGCGGGCTCCGCATATTTGCGAAACTGAATCTCGGGCACGGGCACAAGACCGGCAAGCGCCATTCCCACGGCGCGGCCAATGATGCCTTCTTCGGACAGACTCGTATCGAACACCCGCCTCTCGCCGAACTTCTCCTGCAAACCGAGCGTCACGGCATGCACGCCGCCCTTCGGGCCGATATCCTCGCCGAACAGCAATACGCGCGGATTGATTGAAAGCTCGTGCTCGAGCGTCCGCCGAATGGCCGTCACCATATTGATGCGCTGGCCTTCGGGCGCTGAATACTCGCGAGCCGCGGGCGGCATATACCCAAAGGACCATTGACCGCCCTTCGCTTGCATGTCGCCTTCGAAGAACAGATGACGCGCGGTGCGGTCGAGATCGGCGACCGGCAACGCTTCGGCTTCTCCGTGAGCCAAATCGACAGCGTTTCGCGCTTCGGCCGCGATGCGATCCCATTCGCTCGCGGCCAGCTGTGCCGGAACGAGATAGTCGCGCAGCTTCGGCAACGGGTCGCGCAGGCGTTCGGCCGCGACGGTTTGTTCGGACTTGTAGGCCTGCGTGTCCTGAAACGAATGGCCTTCGAGACGGGGCACAGTCAGCCGCAGAAGCGCGGGAGTACGCTGCTCCCGAACATGGCTGACTGCATCATCGATCAGCCGAGCGGCAGCCCGTGGGTCCGTTCCGTCTCCATCGAGAATCTCGAGGCCTTTGAAGTGCGCGAGATTGGCAGCGATGTTCGCGCCCGGCGTCTGAAGTGCCGACGGCACCGAAATGCCATAACCGTTGTCCTCCACATAGAACAGCACGGGAAGGCCGAGCGTGGTCGCCATTGTCAGCGCCGACCAGAATCCGTTCGTCGCGACGGCCGCGTCGCCGCCGAGCGCCACGGCGATGGCATCCCGACATCCGGATTCCCCGAGCACCTCCAGACGGTATCGCAGCGCCTGCGCCCAGCCGGCTGCCGGCGTGAATTGCGCGCCGACCCCACCGCACATCGGCAGGGCCGATGCGCCGTTGGGATTGGGAAAATTGAAGACCGCACCGATATCCCGGCCGTCGGAATAACCGCCGGTCCTCATCATCGATGATCCGAGCGCTTCGGTGAGCGAAAGTCCCAATGCAAGCAGGACGGGACGCGAGCGGTAGTAGCCGCACACGGCATCCTCGGAGCGAGTCAGTTTGAGTCCGAGAAGAATCTGCGCCACATCGTGGCCGCGCGCCGAGAACTGATAAAACATCTTCCGGCCGGGAACGAGCTTCGTTTCCTCCAGATCGTCGAGCGCACGCGAAACATGCGTGAGATAAGCCACGCGCTTCCAGTCCGGCTCGGACCCGATCGAATTGGCGGGGACCGCGGCTTGAGAATGCGCTCTGGCTGACATAGGCGCGACCCGGCGCGATGTTGCGGGAATTCATTAACCGAATGGACGGTCGATGATCAACAGGCTAGGTTTCAAGGACATTCCGCAACAGAATCGTCGCGCAGGGCGAACACAAGAATGGCGAGGACACAGGCGGTCGACTATGCGCAACGCCGCGAACGGATCGTAGACAGCGCAGCGCGGCTTTTCTCCGAACGCGGCTTTCTGGGTACTTCGATCGCCGATCTGGCGGACGCCTGCCGCACGTCCAAATCGCTGATCTATCACTATTATGCCTCCAAGGAGGACATTCTCTTCGATGTGATGCATTCGCACGTCAAGGCCCTGCTTGACGCGGCCGAGGAAATTGCCGCGCGACCTCTTGAGGCGCCGGAAAAACTGAAAGCAACGACGACGGCCTTCATGCAGCTCTATCTGGGTGCCGCACACCGCCAGAGAGTGCTCCTGAACGAACTCGACAATCTGCCCAATGACCAACGAAAAATCGTCGTCGACATTCAGCAGCGGCTGATCAGGATCGTGGAGGCGACTCTTGCCGAGATCAGACCCGTGCTGACCGCCAATAATCCGCTGAGAACGCCGGCGGCCATGCTCTATTTCGGCATGATCAACTGGATGCACACCTGGCTCGATCCCGATGGCCGCGCGAACCCGGCCCACATCGCGGAACTGGCCTCGAGCATTTTTCTCGAAGGGATATCCGGATCGGCATCTCTATCCTGATCCGCCTTCGCGCTGTCATTGCAATGCCTTCGGAACCCTGTTGAATAGGGCCGCAAAACACAGGAGCCAGCCATGATCGTAGGCACGCATGTCGCGATACCGAGCGCCAATGAGGCAGCAGACAAGGCGTTTCTGAAGGACGTCCTGAAACTTCCCTTTGTCGATGCGGGTGGAGGATATCTGATCTTTGGCGGTGCGATGGCCGAGTTCGCGGTGCACGAGACCGGTCAAAGCTCCATCGATCTTTATCTCATGTGCAAAAACGTCGAAAAATTCGTCGCTGCGATGAAAAAGAATGGAACGGACTGCGCGCCGCTGCGTCATGCCGGATACGGGACGCTGACCGAGATCAGCCTCCCCGGCGGCGCCAAGATCGGCGTATATGAACCGCGGCACAAACGGCCCAAAGCGGCAGCGACGAAGCGCAAGGTATCAAAGCCAACCAAAGGCAAGAAGCCCGTCAGAAAGAAAGCCAAAAAGACCGGGAAACGCCGCTAGAACACCGTTCGCGACGAGCGCCAGCGAGAGGACAATGAATCATGACGTGGCGTGCGCCCGTGCGCGATCTGAACTTTGCGCTCAATGAGATTGTGGAGATCGGCTCTCTCGCGGATACCGGCGCGTTTCCGGGCTTCGACGATGAAACCCTAGCCGCCGTTCTCGACGCTGGCGGCAAGCTCGCGGAGGACGTTCTGGCGCCCCTCAACCGGGCGGGCGACGAAATCGGCGCCCAATATGAAAACGGCGCGGTGCGTAGTGTACCCGGATTTGCACACGCATACCGCGCATTCGCGGACGGCGGCTGGAATGGCCTGTCGGCGCAAACCGAGCATGGCGGTCAGGGGCTGCCCAAGGCCCTTGCGCTTGCCGTTTTCGAAATGGTGCACGGCTCCAACATGGCACTTGGGCTGTGTCCGATGCTGACGCAGGGCGCCATCGAGGCGCTCACGACACACGGAACGGACAGGCAGAAACAGCTCTATCTTCCCAGGCTCGTTTCCGGCGAGTGGACCGGAACGATGAATCTCACCGAGCCGCAAGCGGGTTCGGATCTCGCCGCCCTACGTACGCGCGCGGAGCCGGATGGGAACGGAACGTATCGGCTCACCGGCCAAAAAATCTTCATCACCTGGGGCGATCACGACATGGCCGACAACATCGTCCATCTCGTCCTGGCGCGGCTGCCCGGCGCGCCGGAAGGGAGTAAGGGCATTTCGATGTTTCTCGCGGCGAAGCGGCTCGTCAACGACGATGGCAGTCTCGGCGTCGCCAACGATCTCGCGCCGAGCCGTATAGAACATAAACTCGGCATTCACGGTTCGCCGACCTGCACGATGATCTACAACGCCGCGCATGCCGAGCTTGTGGGAGCCGCGAACGACGGCCTCGCCAACATGTTCACAATGATGAACGCCGCGCGACTTCAGGTCGGCGTGCAGGGCGTCGCCATCGCGGAACGTGCCTACCAGCAGGCGCTTTCCTTTGCGCTCGAGCGCAAGCAAGGGCGTTCCGCCTGGACCGGCGAATACCCCGCCCGCCTGCTCGATCATCCCGATGTGCGCCGGATGCTGATGCTGATGAAGGCGAAGATCGAGGCTGCGCGCGCCATCTGCCTCGCAACCGCAGGTGCGACGGATTTTGCGCTGGCCGGAAAGGATAAAGCGGCGCGCGAGCGCGCGCGTCTTCGCGAGGAACTGTTCACGCCGGTCGCCAAGGCGTGGTCCACCGATGCGGGTGTCGAGATCACCTCCCTCGCGCTGCAAGTGCATGGCGGCATGGGCTACATCGAAGAGACAGGAGCCGCGCAACACTACCGCGACGCGCGCATTGCTCCCATCTATGAAGGCACCAACGGCATTCAGGCCATCGACCTGGTCGGGCGAAAACTCGGACCCGGAAACGGAGAAGCCGTTCGCGACCTTCTCGCGGATGTGGGGGCAACAATCGAACTATTGCGGTCGTCGCGGAATGATCGGCTTGGTGCCATCGCTCGCCGTCTGGGAGCGGCAACAACGACGGTCGCCGAAGCGACCGAGTGGTTGACCGCGCGGCGCGGGCAGGTCGATGCGCTTGCGGGAGCGACGCCTTATCTCGAACTTCTGGGCAATCTGATGGGCGGCTGGCTTCTTGCCAAAGGCGCACTTGCGGCAGCAAAACATCTTGCCGATGCCGATAAAAATCCCTGGTGGAGCGGCAGGATCGGCGTGGCTGGTTTCTTCGCAGAGCATGTGCTGGCGCGGGCGCCAGGCATCGCCGCCGCGGTCATGGCCGGTGTGGGCGATTTGTCCGATACCGGACCTGAAGCTTTGGGCGCGAACTGAACCCGGGCTACCGGAATTGCACCAATTCCGCATTCCGCGCCGAAGCGGGCGATAAGAGCTCGACAATCAACGGAGCAACACTTTCGGGATCGCGAAGCTCCGCGGGATATTCTCCCGGCATCGCCATTGCGCGCATACGCGTCCGTAACGGCCCTGGGTTCAACAGGTTGACCTTTACCGCAGTGCCTTCGCACTCTGACGCATAAGTGAGCACCAGCGACTCAAGCGCGGCCTTGCTCATCGCATAACCACCCCAATAGGCGGTGTGGTGCCGCGCCGCACCCGACGTGACAAACAGGGCGCGGCCGGCGTCAGAGCGCTTGAGAAGCGGATCGAGCGAGCGGATCAGGCGCCAGTTCGCCGTTACATTCACGTCGAGCAGCTCCTGGAAGATTTTTGGCTGCAGGTGCGACAGCGGCGTGAGCTGGCCGAGTAGGCCGGCGTTGCCGAAAAATGCGTCGAGCTTTCCCCAGCGTTCGAAGATGGATGCGCCCAGCCGGTCGAGTGCGGCAAAGTCCTTGAGATCGAGTGGTACGAGCGTCGCCGCACCGCCCGTTTTGCGAATCTCGTCGTCGGCTTCCTCGAGTCCGCCCACTGTGCGCGCGACAAGAATAACATGCGCACCTGCGGCGGCGAGCGCCCTGGCCGCCGCACGTCCGATACCGCGCGAGGCGCCGGTAACCAGCGCCACACGCCCGAATAGCGCGCCTGTCATGATGAGAAAACCTTCACGCCACCTCGGCCAGAAGCGAAAGCTGCGCGTCCCTGCGACCATGCAGATCGGGAAGATCGATGGGGTAATCGCCCGTGAAGCAGGCATCGCAGAATTGCGGACTGTTGGAATTGCGCCCGGCTTCGCCGGTGGCACGGTAAAGGCCATCGATGGAAACGAAAGCGAGCGTATCCGCCTGGATATACTGGCGCATTTCCTCAACATCCATGCGATGGGCGAGCAACTCTTCCTTGTTGGGCGTATCGACGCCATAGAAGCAGGAATGCGTTGTCGGCGGACTTGCGATGCGGAAGTGCACCTCTGTTGCGCCGGCGTCGCGCACCATCTCCACGATTCGCTTCGAGGTAGTGCCGCGCACGATGGAATCGTCCACCAGCACGACACGCTTTCCCTTCAGTTCCGCGCGGTTGGGATTGTGCTTGAGGCGCACACCCAAATGCCGGATACGGTCGGAAGGTTCGATGAAGGTGCGTCCGACATAGTGATTGCGAATGATGCCGAACTCGAACGGCAATCCTGAAGCCGCCGCGTAGCCGAGTGCGGCGGGAACGCCCGAGTCGGGCACGGGAACAACCATGTCGGCCGGAACAGGCTTTACGCGGGCGAGCTCCTCGCCGATGCGTTTTCTTGCCATATAAACGTTGCGGCCTTCCACCGTGGAGTCCGGGCGCGAGAAGTACACATATTCGAAAATACAGAAGCGGTGGGGCCGCGACGCGAACGGATGGAAGGACTCGATTCCGTCTTTCGTGGCGACCACGAGTTCCCCCGGCTCCACGTCGCGCACGAATTGCGCGCCAATGATATCGAGAGCGCAGGTTTCCGATGCGAGAATGGGCGAGCCCGCGAGATCGCCCAGCACGAGGGGACGCACGCCCCACGGATCGCGCACGCCGATCAATTTCTTCGAAGTGAGTGCAACCAGCGAATAGGCGCCTTCCACCCGCTTCAGCGCATCGATCAACCGCTCGACAATGGGTGTGAACCGGCTGCGGGCGATCAGATGAAGGATCGTCTCGGTGTCGGACGTCGACTGGAAAATCGCACCGTCCTGTACCAGCTCGCTGCGCAATGCGCGCGCATTGGTGAGGTTGCCGTTATGTGCAACGGCAATGCCGCCGCCCGCCAGCTCGGCAAACATGGGTTGGATATTGCGCGCGCTCGAGCCGCCCGTGGTCGAGTAACGCGTATGGCCGACGGCCTGCGTGCCTTTCAGCTTCTGGACGTGGACGCTCTTGTCGCCGAAGACATCTCCCACATGTCCGGGATGGCGCTCGGCGATAAACTGAGTGCCGTCATAGGTGACGATTCCCGCCGCTTCCTGTCCGCGATGCTGCAGCGCGTGCAGTCCGAGCGCCGCGAGAGCGCCGGCATCGATCCGGTTGAAGATGCCGAAAACGGCGCATTCTTCGTGGAGCTTGTCGTCGAACGGCGTTTCGGGGCGCGGATCGGTCATGGGTTGTTGTTTCCGCCGCCTCCGGACGATTGGATGAGCCTGTCTAACGCGCGTCGCTCGTCGGTGCCATAGGCTTTGTTAGCATGGTGTGTCGCACTCGGACGCGGCTTCGGTACCGGCGTGTTGGACACCGTAGCGGGGCTGGCGGTTGCGACCTGGTCGGCGTCGCGCGCCGGAACAAGCGACAGCAATACGTCACCGGAACTTTGGATTATAGGCAGTGAACGCGCTTGCGTGACCCATTTCGGCTGGCTGGGGATCGGCACAAACATGGAAAAGAGGAGATAGGCAATGCCGATTACAGCCAACCCCCTGATGACGCCAAACGCCGCGCCGAGCGCGCGGTCGATAGCGCCAACCGGGGAATGCTTCACACCTTCCGAAAAACGGTAACTGATGAATGACAGCGGAATCAGAACCAGCAGAAACACCGCGCCATAGGCAACCACGGCGCCCAGATAGGGCGTGGAAAACCGATCCTTCAAAAGCGACGCGGCCGCATGCCCGAAATAGAGCGTTGCGAATGCGGCCGCCGCCCACGCGAAAATCGACAGCGTCTCCCGCACGAACCCGCGCCAAATTGCCAGCGCGGTCGAGACGATCAACGTCAGGACGACCAGGACATCGACGAGAGAGAAGCTCAGATCGTGCATTGATTCTACTCTACCACGCCGCGACGCTTCGTGCGTGCTTCCGACGCTCCGGCGAGTGCGGCAAGCTCGCCGACGTCCTTAACGATCATCAGGTCCAGCCCAAAGCTGTCCGACTTGATCCCTGCCGGTACGACAGCCGTCGTAAAACCCAGCTTTGCGGCCTCT
>Ga0302325_10015432_pt1 | contig 16240 bp, 21 predicted proteins | sample Palsa_T0_2_FD_201948 | JGI IMG/M metagenome (GOLD analysis project Ga0302325, IMG submission 201948) | Peat permafrost microbial communities from Stordalen Mire near Abisko, Sweden - Palsa_T0_2 | ecosystem: Environmental > Terrestrial > Soil > Palsa > Peat permafrost | place: Sweden: Abisko... | reverse complement strand
GATGCGACCCGAGCGCCGATTCAAGCCCGGAATGGATGGCGGCCTTCGGGCCGCCTCTTGGTTACCTCGCCGCACCATCTAAGCGACGGCCAAAATTTGTCCAACCTTTGGGGTCCACCTCACTCGACCCGCTCTCGAAGTTTGACTTCCAAGTCTGCGAACTTCTTCCCCCTCGAGCGGGTGGGGCGGCGCGTCCTCAGACCCTGAGAAGGCAAGCCTGAACTCGCCGTCAAGGTACCGCCGAAATGTAGAAAGGCGCTGGAGGCCGTCCACCACAATGATCCTGCCGTCGCGTGCTGCCTCGGCGACGTAAAAGACGGGCAGCGGTATACGCATGAGACAGGACTCGATTAAGCGCGACTGCTTCTCGGGGGGCCATACGAATTCCCGTTGGAAGTCCGGGTTTAGTTCGAACCGCTCGCTCTTGATGCGCCTGACGACCTCACGGACTGTACGCTGTTCCGTGCGAACAAAGACCGAATCTAGCGGGTATTGACCACCCCAACCGTCGGATTGGACGGGGTAGTCGAGTCCCTCCGGATCCCGAAGGTTGGACGTGCCATCCAGACCAACATTCCCAAAATCGCTCAGTTCGTCGCTCCAGAACGGGTCGCCCTCAGCGCTAGCTTCTTCCGTACCCTGGTCTGGTGCAGGCTCAGGCCCGAGTGACCTAGCCTTGCGACGCTCTTGAAATATCCTTACCCACTTTAGGAAAACAGCGCGGGCCTCCTGATCGGAGAGGTTCGCCTCTCTACCGCGCTCAGTTAGACTCCAAACCCCCCGCTTGGAAGAGTCGATGAGCCCCTCACAAACAAGATAGAAGCGTGCCCAGGCAACTTGGTTGCGATATCGAGGCTCGCCGGACGGCAGCAGCTCATTCTGGAGATCTTCCGGCACGCGAAGGTCGGAAGCAATCCGCGCCACGACCTCATCCGGCGTGCCCGACCCGCTCAACGCCCGAAGGGCTCTCAAGACCGGTCCAAAATATCTAACGAACTGCGCACCGCCCTCAGCCTTCTTTGCCAAAGCCGATCTCCATGCTCGCAGTATATGCTATCGCGTGCCCCTTATCAAACCCGGTAGGTGGGTTAGCTATGGGTGTCGCGTTGGGCGGTTTGGCCGACTGACTTGGAGACGCCTCAATTGCTCATAAGAGCACTGGTCTGAGGTCCTGCATTAGGCTTTATCCCGAATCTACTCTTTGCCCGCCATTTGCAGTAGGCGCCGCTCGTCGATTACCGCAACACCCAACCCGCGCGCCTTGTCCAGCTTTGAACCGGCATCCTCGCCCGCCACAACATAACCTGTTTTCCGGCTGACGGAGCCGCTCACCTTGCCGCCCGCCGACTCGATCACCCGGGTGGCCTCCTCGCGGCTCAGGTTCGGCAGCGTTCCGGTGAGCACGAAAGTCAACCCCTGCAGCGGCCCGCCCTTCTTGCGCTTGACTACATATTCGAACTTCAGGCCAGCCGCGCGCAGGCGCTCGACCAGCTCCCGGTTGCGCGGCTCATGGAAGAATTGGTAGACGCTTTCGGCGACCTTCGGACCCACCTCCTCGGCGCGCTGCAACTCGTCCACGCTGGCCTGCTTGATCCGGTCGAGGCTACCGAAAGCTTCCGCCAGAAACACCGCCGTGCGCTCGCCGACAAACCGAATTCCCAACGCCGTGAGAATGCGCGGCAGCGGGCTTTGCTTGGATTTCTCGATATTGCGGAACACATTGCCCGCGGATTTGTCGGCCATGCGCTCGAGCGCCACCAGTTGCTCCAGCGTCAGCGCGTAAATATCGGCCACGCTGTGCACCAGGCCGCGATCCACCAACTGATCCACCAGCGCATCGCCCATGCCGTCAATATTCATCACACCGCGCGCCGCGAAGTGCAGGATGGACTCCTTCAGGCGCGCAGGGCAGTTGATGTTGATGCAGCGCGAGGCGGCTTCCCCCTCTTCGCGCACGATTTTACCGCCGCACACCGGGCAGGTTTCGGGCATGCGAAAAGGCTTGCGGTAGGAGCCTTGCGACTGTACCCGCACCACCTTGGGTATCACATCTCCGCTGCGTTCGATCACCACCGTGTCGCCGATCTGCAAGCCCAGGCGCTCGATTTCGTCTTCGTTGTGCAGCGTGGCGCGCGATACCGTCACACCGCTGACCTCGACCGGCTTCAGGTGCGCCACCGGCGTCAGGGCCCCGGTGCGTCCCACCTGCACCTCGATGCCATCCACCGTGGTCAGCGCCTGCCGCGCGGGATACTTGTAGGCGATCGCCCAGCGCGGCGCTTTGGCGGTATATCCAAGCTGCTGCTGTTGCGCGATGGAATCGACCTTTACCACCACGCCGTCGATCTCGTAGGGCAACTGCTCGCGCTTGGCTTCCCATTCCGCACAGAACCGCAGCACCTCGTCCACATCCCGGCAGAGCTTGCGGTTGGCGTTCACTTTGAAGCCCATGCGCACCAATTCTTCGAGCGATTCCCAGTGGCGCGGATAGGCCGGCGCGCCGTCCACCTGCAGGAAGTAGGTAAAATAATCCAGGCGGCGGGACGCCGTGATGGACGGCTCCAGCACGCGCAGGGATCCGGCGGCGGCGTTGCGCGGATTGGCGAAGCGCGATAAGCCGCGTTCGTCGCGCTCCGCGTTCAGCCGCTCGAAGGCGCGCCGGTTCATCACGGTTTCACCGCGCGCTTCAAACTGCGCCAGCTTGCTCTTCACGAGCAGCGGCAGAGAGCGGATGGTGCGCGCATTCTCGGTCACATCCTCACCCACCAGGCCGTCGCCGCGGGTGATGGCCTGCACGAACTGGCCGTCGCGATACTGGGCCGCCATGGAAAGCCCGTCCAGCTTCAATTCGGTAACGTATTGGAAATCGGCGCCGCGCAGCAGCTCGCGCACACGGCGATCGAAATCGCGCAGTTCGGCTTCGTCCAGCGCATTGTCCAGGCTCAGCATCGGCGCGCTGTGCGCCACCTTGACGAAACCCTCGCGCGGCTTGCCGCCCACCCGCTGCGTCGGCGAATCGGGCGTCAGCAGCTCGGGATGTTGCGCTTCCAGATCGCGCAATTCCCGCATCAGCGCGTCATATTCCGCGTCGCTGATCGCGGGCTGGTCGAGCACATAATACAGGCGCTCGTGATGGCGTAGCGTTTCCCGCAGCTTTTCGATCCGGGCGGCAGCATCTTTCGGCATCGGCGTTTCTCACTATAGTTTAGTGCGTAAAAGGCTGGCAGTTCTAGGATGGGAGGTGCCAAAAGGGCTTGCGGCCGGGCGACATTTTATCCGCGGTTGCCTGGCTATTAGTTAGCGATCGATGCGCACAACCCGCCGTTTGAAGTTCTCGCCCGCGAGTTGAACCGTGTTCGTCACCGTGAACCCCGCCTTCCGGAAGGCGCCCAGCGATCTGAGGTTGCCTTCCTCGGGATCGGTAATTACGGCGCTAAGGCCCGGGTCTGCAAGAACGATCTGCCTGACGAACTCGCGGATTACAACCGGCCCCAATCCCAGACCCGTCATGGCAAGCTCCCCAATGGCGAGGTCGATACCAGCCGACGTGCTTTCCGCCCCTAGTTGTAGCGCATGTTCCGGGTAATCGGACCAGCGATACCACTGAATCCACCCAACCGGCCGCCCGGCATATTCGATCACGAAAACGTGCGTGGGCTCAGCGCCATCGACCCGTGGGCCGTATTTCGCGTCAACACCTTCCAGATCGAGGCACTCGTGCCACCATGCAGCCACGTGGGGGGCGCAGAGCCATTCTTGAAGTAGAGGAAAGTCCGATCGGGCGAGCGGCCGGAACAAGAGGAAAGCCTGCGTTGCACCGTTCGCGGACTTGGTCATCTCCAGCATGGTGACGGGCAGTCTTTCGTTTGGGAATTCCCGCTCGATTAGCCAGCCCTGCCGAAGATAGAAACCGACAGCCATGGTGTTCGATTTGACAACGCGAAGCCGGAATGTTCCACACCCGCGCCCGGCTATTTCAGCCTCGCCCTGCGCGAGCAGTCTTTTTCCAACGCCGCACCCCCGATTTTCCCGCAGCACCCACAGGTCGCTGATCCACTCTTCACCGGTCAGGATCATCCCTACGATGCTCGAGTCGACGATAGCGACCCAGGCGAGAGACCAGTCCTCTTCATCGATGAGGAGCGGGGCGGGAGCCCAGAGACCGCCATAGATTTCGTCCACGACCGTCTGCACGATCAATCGAACAGAATCCTGTTCACTGGCCCTGGCCCTTCGTATGAATGCCCCCGCAACAGCTTTCGGCATCGGCGTTCTGACTATAGTTTAAACTTAGAAGGACTGGGGTGACACCATAACCGCGGCACGCAAGACCATCGTTATCTACAATCCCTTTGCAGGCAAGATGGGCGATAAGGGGCTGAAACGCCTGTCCGACGCGGCCGAAATCCTGCGCGAAGCGGGGCACGACACCTGGCTGGTTCCCACACAGGGGCCCGGCACCGCGGGCGCCATCGCGCGCCGCAGCATCGCCGACGGAGCCGAACTGATCCTGGCCGCCGGCGGCGACGGCACCATCAACGAGATCGCCGAGGGCGTGGCCTTCTCCGACGTGCCCCTCGGCATTCTGCCCGCCGGTACGGCCAACGTGCTGGCCAACGAGATGGGGCTTGCCGCGAGCATCGAACGCGCCGCGGCGAGCCTCCCCGAATGCGTCCCCACGCGCATTTCCATGGGCAGGCTGCAATGCGTGAACGGCGCCGAACGCACCCGCCTGTTCCTGCTGATGGCGGGCATCGGATTGGACGCCCGGATCGTCTACAACATGAGCCTGCCGCTGAAAGCCAGCCTCGGGAAACTGGCCTATTGGATCGGCGGCTTCAGCCTGATAGGCCGCGACCTGGACGAGTTCGAGGTGCTGGTGGAGGGCCGCCGCGTGAGCTGCGCTTTCGCGTTGATCAGCAAGGTGCGCAATTATGGCGGCGACCTAGAAATCGCGCAGAGTGCCAGCTTGCTGGACGATCGGTTCGAAGTGGTGCTGTTCGAAGGGCGCAATTCGTTCCGCTTCCTGTCGTATCTGGCCCGCGTCGCGCTGCGCAAGCTGACGGGCGTGCCGGGCATATCGTTGATCCGGACCGGCAGCGTGTGTTTGCCGGGCGCCACCGGCCCGCGGGTCTACATTCAGGTGGACGGCGAATATGCGGGGCACCTTCCGGCCAGCGTGGAGATCGTGCCCGATGCGCTTACCCTGCTGATCCCGGAAGCATATATAAGGAACCACAGCTCCGGGGCTCGCTGAGCCGGCTTTGAAATCCAAGGCTGTGTCCTAAAGTTCCGCGTCCGGTTGCCGATAAACAGGGCGAGGAGATCACATTTGACCCCAGTTAGTTTCAGCAGCAGTGCTTTACCGGAAGTATACGCGAAGGCGGCTTCGCCAAAAGACGGATTCCGGGCAGCATCGGCGTCCGCCGCTAACGCGCAGGCATCTCGCCGGCCGGCCGACGCCGTACAACTCAGCCCCGCCGCGTTGCGCGAGATTGCTTTGACCGGCCGTGTCGCCATCGAGTGAGGCCGGCAATCTCACAAGCGGCGAACGGTGGCGCTACAGCGGTTCAGCCTGTCGTGAGCCCGGCGTAGCGGGTTGTCCGGCTGGTGCGTGTCTTAAGAAACGCCGCCACGAACAGCAGCAGCAGCAATGCGTCCGGAATGCCCGTTGCCGCCTGCACCGGCGAGATCCGTTCTTGTAAATACAGGACCAGCAGAGCGCCCGCGTAGCTGCCTTTCGCAAGCGCGGAGAGAATCATCATCGGCCGGAACCGGGCCGGGTCCGTCGCGATGGTGAAGTAGACGAATTGCCAGACCAGCGCCACGCCTACAAAGCCGTAGTAGAACTGCGGGCGTGATGGGGGGCGGATCCAGGCGACTGACCAGGCCGAACGTGAAGTACAGCGGCGTGACCGCCAATACACCAAATGCGCTGGCGCCCCAGAAAACAACCTTGGCGAATTTCATGCCCGCGAGTATAGCAAGGCGCGCCAATCATGGCTGATTGGCGCAGGCGCTCGTTGTTTGTCGTCTGCGCACCGTGCCCGAACTCCGCAGGCCACCAACAACGATGGCCTGCCCCACGGCTAGATGCGCTCGACCCGCACGCCGCCGTTGGTGGTAGTGGCGCGCACCAGCCGTCCGCCGGAGCCCAGATCCACGGCCAGATGCCGGCTGATCTCGCCTTGCACCGTCACCGGGAAATCGATGCTGACGCCCCCGTTCACCGTGCCGGTCTCCAGGTGCGCCGAGTAACTGGATGGAACCCGGATGGTCACGCCGCCGTTGGTGGTGGACACATCGCAGCGATCGCCATCCCAGTGGTCCGAGGCCAGTTCCAGATGCAGCCCGCCGTTGGTGGTGTGGCCTTCCACGGAACCCGCCAACTGGCTCAAGGACACGCCGCCGTTCACCGCCTCGAACTGCGTATTGCCCTGGACGCCGCTGATGCTGATGCCGCCATTGTGAGTGTGCAGCACAAGGTCGGTCCTGAGAGGTACGAAGATTTCATAGCTGACGCCCCAGCCGTGCCGCTCCGAGGCAGGGCCCGTGGCGCGCACCCGCCCGCTGCCCGTCTCTACATGGATCTCGGACGCCACCCGGCGCGAGTCCGCTTCGTCGTCCTGATAAGCCTGCACCTTGCTGCGCACCAGGATGTCGCCGCGGTTGGCGCCCTTGATGGAGATCCCGCCATTGACGCCGCCGTCCACGTCGAGCCGTCCGCCGGCCGCCACCGTGACCTCCCGAATTTCGCAGTAGTGCCCGCGCTCGCTCGATCGGCTGCCGTCTTCGTCGCAGCTCATGGTCTTTTCCTGCGGCAGCGCCGCCGGCGCCAGGCACAGGGCCAAAATCAGAATCCTGTTCATAGTTTGCTCCCGCTCCGTTAGACGCGCGACCGGCGGGCCGGTTGGGGAGCTTAACTGCGCCGCCGGAACTTTTTCTTGATATCCGGCCAGAATTCGATCGAAATATTGCTTACCAGGTCGAACCCCACGCGTAGCGAACCCTGCAGGAATCCCAGCCGCACGGTATCCAGCCGGTCCGGATACCAAAGGTTGGAAATAAATGCCTCGCCGTATGCGCTGCCCATACGCCACGTGGAGAAGGTCTCGCCGCCCGCGTCCTTGTGGGTCATTATGGTATCCCGCGCGACGTGCGCGATTCTGCGGAAGAAACCCTTGCGATCCGATCGGAAATATCGCGGATCCTGGTGCAGCGTCGTATCCAGACCAAAGGCCAGCACGGAATGGATCACGCCGCAGGCCTCCGTGGAAGCGACCCTCCGGGCGTAAGCAGCCGCGCCGTCTCCCCACTCCTTGGGGGCGTTCAACTCCTGGAGCAGTCCGGCGTAGGCCAGCGTGCCCGCCAGCGGCCAGATCCCGTAAAGGGCTTGGGCGTGGTAGCGCAGCTTATCGACGGACGGCACCCAAAACGTCATGCGGTACACGCCGGTCTCGTGGTTGCTGTTGGTAACCGCCAGCAGGTACGAACCGGACGCCCAATCGACCGGCAGACTCGCCGCGGCGCTTTGGTCGGTGAACGACACCAGGGTGAGCGTGGCGCTTTCGACTGCCACGGTGGGGGGCGCGCCAGAAGGGCTGAAGTTGGACCCGGTGATGGTGACCCGATTCGCGGCGTAGTCCACCGTGGCGCTCGCGATGGCCGGCACATCGGCTGTCCCGGCACGCACAGTAAGCGCCGCCAGGGTCAAGCACGCGAATAGTGAATAGGAGCCAGTCAGGTGACGCAATCCAACGCGGTGGTTTATTACGAAACCTTTATGTTAGCAAGATTCCGGAAGTTTTTGTAAGGAAGTCCGCGCCCCGCGGACTATACCAGCGGAAGGCAACGAGCGATATGATCCAAGTTCAAGACCTGGCCAAGAGCTTCGATAACCGGCCGGTGGTGCGTAGCCTGTCATTCACCGCGCCAGATGGCGCCATCACCGGCCTACTGGGCGCCAATGGCGCCGGCAAGACTACGACCCTGCGCATGATCTGCGGAATGCTGCAGCCGGAGTCCGGCTCCGTGACCATAGACCCAGCCGGTACCGGCGCTCTGCTCGACCACATGGGCATATATCCCCGGCTCACGGTGCGCGAGAACCTGGCGTACTTCGGCATGCTGCGGGGGATGCCGCCCGCGGTCCTGGCCGGACGCGTCGACCACGTGCTCGGCGCCCTGGGCCTGCAGACCGTCGCGGACCGCCGCACGGCCGGCTTCTCCCAAGGCGAGCGCATGAAGACCGCGCTCGGCCGGGCCATCCTGCACGCGCCCAGGAACCTCCTGCTGGACGAACCCGCCAACGGGTTGGATGTCCCCACGGTGCGGTCGCTGCGGGACCTCTTGCGGCGTTGGCGCGACACGGGCGCGTGCGTGCTGTTCTCCAGCCACGTGCTCGAAGAGGTGCGCGTGCTGTGCGACCGTGTGGTGATCGTCCACCGCGGCAGCGTGGTGGCGCAGGGTTCGCCCGCCAGCCTTTGCCGCCAAACCGGCAGCGCGTCGCTCGAGGACGCCTTCGTAAAACTAACCTGCACAGAGGAGACCGCCGTATGCTGAATCCAGTCCTGGTAGTCGCGCGCAAGGAAGCCGTCGATAGCCTGCGCGACACGCGCTCTGTAATCTCATCGTTGATGTACGCCCTGATGGGTCCCGCGGTTGTTTTCATGGTTTCCATGGCAACGCGGGTGGACGCCGTGCTGATGGGGATGATGTCGGTCTTCACCCTGGTGGCCGCGTTTGTGGGAGGCATGAACGTCGCCATGGACACCGTAGCGGGCGAAAGGGAACGCCAGTCGTTGCTGCCCTTGCTGATGAACCCGGTCCGCAGGCGCGAGATCGTGTTGGGAAAATGGCTGGCCGTCGGGATGTTTTCGGTGGCCGGCCTGATCCTCAACCTGGCTGGCTTCGCGGCCGTGTTTGCCGGCGCGGGAATCCGCCTGCCGATCAGCGCGCCGCGCCTCTTGCTGGCGATGGCTGCCGGCATCCTGCCGCTGGCGCTGCTGGCGGCGTCGCTCGAACTGCTGATATCCACCGTTTGCCGCGCCGTGAAGGAAGCGCAGACTTACCTGTCGATGCTGGTCTTCCTGCCTATGGGGCTCGGCCTGTTTCAGGTGTTCTTTCCGGCGGCGGCACGCGGGTGGTTCGCTTTCCTGCCACTGTTAGGACAGCAATTGCAACTGGAACGCTGGATGAAGGGAGGGGCTGCCCCATTCGTTCCGGCGGCCGTGCTGGGCTGCTTCACGGCCGCCACGGCTCTTCTGGTATTGGAAGTTGCCGCGAACAGATTGCACCGTGATGAAATCGTCTACGGAAGCTGACGCCGCTTTGGCGGACGTGCGGCTCTTCGCCACCCCTGACAGCATGGACCGCGGTATTTTGGAGCAGGAATTCGACGGCCTTCTAGCCGCCAACGGGCCCGCGCTCGCGCGGCTTGCGGCTACCTATACCAACACGTCCAGCGACCGCGACGACCTGCTGCAGGAGATCGCGATGGCGGTCTGGCAGGCTTTGCGCACCTTTCGCGGCGAATGCTCACCGCGTACGTTTCTGTTCCGCATCGCGCACAATCGCGCCATCGCATATCTTTCGCGCAGCCAGGCGCGATTCTCTTCGGGCGCCGGCGATGCCGCAGTGGACGATCTCCACGATCCGGCTCCCGATCCGGAATCGGGCCTCGCGCGGGAGCAGGCCGCCGCGCGCCTGCGCCGCGCGATTCATCGGTTGCCGATGGTCTACCGGCAAGTCATCATGCTGGCGCTCGAAGATATGGGATATGCGGAAATCGCCGAGGTGCTGGGGATCTCGGAAAGCAACGTGGGTGCGCGTTTGACGCGTGCCCGCCAACTGTTGCGGGAATCGTTGCGGGAATCGTTGGAGAAACGGAAGTGAGTGCGATATGAGCATCGATAGCGAACTGGAAACCTGGCGCCGCGAGTGGCAGTCGGACGCCGCCGCGCCCCCTGATCTGCGCCGCCGGGTGCAACGGGAATCGCGCTGGCTGAAGATCGGCATCGCGGCCGAGGTCCTGGTCACAGTCGTGATTGGCGGAGGCGTCATCGCCCTGGCGGCGCGCCTTTCCCAGCCCCACATGCTGCTGCTGGCGGCAGCCACGTGGTCCTTCATCGCCGCAGCCTGGGCCTTCCGGCTCGCCATCACGCGCGGCCTCTGGTCGCCTGCCGCCATCGACACGGCCGCGTTTCTGGATTTGTCCATCAGGCGGTGCCGCGCCCAGCTTAAGGCCGTGGTATTCGGCGCCGGACTCTTTGTATGTGAGATAGCGTTCTGCCTGGGATGGATCTACCGGTACTCCGCGGCGCGCACACCGTTGTTGCAGTGGCTCTTCGGCTCATGGTTCAACGGCCTGGTGTGGCTGTTTTCGCTTGCATTTTTCGTCTTTATCGTGTGGTACCGGCGGAAGAAGCGCGCGGAGTTGGCTTGGCTGCTGAGTCTGACGGATTAAGCTCATTGCGCCCGTGTCGGTGGGACGAGCATGGTGGCGTCGGGCGATGCATGAACGCGAATCAGTGCCAACACATCGTCGCCTTCACCGGAACTCCATGCTTTGGCAGTCTCGGATGCTTGCGTGCGAATCTCCTTAATCTCCACATCCGTTAAAGCTTTAGACCGCTGCAACGCGCTTTCGATCGCGTTGATCTCCAGCCGCTGGGCAAGAATCAGCCTCAGCAGCAGTCTCCATTCCGCGGTTGTTACGTTATCCATCGTCTAGCCCACCACCACCACATGAATCTCGCCCGGCCCGTGCACGCCGCGCACCAATATCTGCTCGATGTCCGCCGTGCGGCTGGGGCCGGTGATCAGGACCATCGAACTGGTCTGGGCGGCCGGGTCGGGCAATATTGTGAACAATTCGTCGAGGCCCGATAGCACCCGCTCCTTGGGAACCACCGCGATGTGTATGGGCGGCAGCAGCGAGATCAAGCGGGCTTCGGCCGGGCTCGACAGCATCACCAGCGTGCCCGTGTCCGCGAGGGCGTAGTCCGCGCTGGTAATGCCCACGTCCGCCGTGGCGCAGAGCGCCCGCAATTCGGCCGCATCCGTGAAGCCCGACAGGACACCCGCCAGATCCACCACGCCGCATTCCAGCAGGAACGGAGAGTTGGAGGCGACCGCCGTCCGCCCGTCCAGCACCGCGCCCACGTATGCCCGCGCCGCTTCGCCCGTGGCCGCGAGCCGAGCCTTTCCGGCCAACGCCTCCACCGCGCGCAACATGCTCCCGACGCGCGCCTCCGCATCCACCTGGTCCACGTACAATCGAACCGGCGGCGGTTCCGCGATCCCCTGCCCGGCGCTGCGCCGCAACGCCGTGCGCACCTTGTTCAAAATAGCTTCGCGGGACATCAGCGCTTTCTCCACAGATCCCTGAAGCTCTTGCCTGGTGCGGGCGGCAGGTCCCGCTGGCTCAGCCAGGCGCGTACCGGCGGCAGATTCATCATGGCCGGCGCGCTCCGCAGCCACTTGCCGTTTTCCGCCGGCGCTACGCCCGCGGCCACCATCGCGGCCATCTCATAGATGCGCGGATGGCACATGACCCAAGCCCAAATCCTGAACGCCAGGCGCTCCAGACGATTCGTCCCGCCCCGCTCTTCGGCCTGCTTCACTTCCGCGCGCAACTCCAGCAGCACGCGGGGTATATCGATCTTCACCGGACACACTTCCGCGCAGGCGCCGCACAAGCTGGATGCGAACGGCAGGCTGGGCTCGTGCTCGATGCCCATGAACTGCGGCGTGATGATGGCCCCGATGGGCCCCGAATACACCCAAGGAAAGCTATGGCCGCCGATCTTGCGGTACACCGGGCAATGGTTCAGGCACGCGCCGCAACGGATGCAATAGAGCGATTCCCGCTTACCGGCATCCGCGAGCAGCTTGGTGCGGCCGTTGTCCAGCAGCACCACGTAAAATTCTTCGGGGCCGTCGATCTCGCCCGCGCGCCGCGGCCCGGACAGAAACGAGGTGTAGACGGTCAGCGCCTGGCCGGTGGCGCTGCGCCCCAGCAGCTTCAGAAACACGGCCAGATCCTGCGCGCGCGGAATCAGCTTCTCGATGCCCGCCACCGCGATGTGAATCTTCGGCGCGGAAGTGGTCAGGCGCGCGTTGCCCTCGTTCTCCACCAGCAATACGGCGCCGGAATCGGCCACCAGGAAATTCGCGCCGCTGATCCCGATATCGGCCGCCATGAACTTCTGCCGCAGCACCAGCCGCGCGATCAGCGCCTGCTTCTCCACCACCGTCTCGTTGGCAACTCCCAACGTGCGCGCGAACAGATCGCCTACGTCGTACCGCGTGAGGTGCAGCGCCGGCGCCACGATATGATACGGGCGCTGGTGCGCGAGCTGTAAGATATACTCGCCCAGGTCGGTTTCGACCGATTCCAAACCGTGATGCTCCAGCCGCTCGTTCAGATCGATCTCCTCGGTGGTCATGGATTTCGATTTCACGATTAGCTGCGCGCTACGCTCCTTCGCCAACCCCAGCACGAAATCGGCGACCTCGGTGGCGTCCTGGCAATAAATCACCTTGCCGCCATGCGCGGTCACGTTAGCTTCGAACTGCTCCAGATAGTAGTCCAGATGATCGATGGTGTGCCGCTTCAGAGCGTTGGCCTGCGTGCGGAGATCCTGATAATCCGGCAGCGCGGCGGCCGTCACGGAGTGCTTGCGATGATCGATCAGGCGGGCGGTCGCCTTGTAGATCGCCAGTTGCAGGTTGGCGTCCGCCAGCGTTTTGTGGACTTTCTCGTCGAATGCGACAGACATGAATTTAGCGGCGGTCTAATGGCTCGCGAGGACCTCGGCTAGGTGCATGGTGCGCACCGGCAGCGCGGCCCGCGCCAGGGCCCCCTGAATCTGCATCAGGCAACTGGAATCCAGGCTGACTACTGTTCTAGCGCCGGTACGCACGATGGAATCGATCTTGGTGCCCGCCATGCCGCCCGAAATTTCCGGGAATTTGATCGAGAACGTGCCGCCGAAACCGCAGCATTCTTCAGCCGCGTCCATCTCGCGCAGCTCCAGTCCGCGCACGTTCGCCAACAGGCGGCGCGGGCCGTCCCGAATACCGAATTCGCGCAGCGCGTGACAACTGTCGTGATAGGTGACCACGTCTTCCAGCCGCGCGCCCACATCGTCCACGCCCGCCACCTCCAGCACGAACTTGGAAAACTCCCAGACGCGCGTTGTCAGCTCGCTCGCGGCGCGTCTGGCATCTTCGTCCGCGGGAAACAGGTCGTGGAAATGGTGCGCGACCATGGACGTGCACGAACCGGAAGGCACCACCACGTATTCGGAATCGCGGAAGACCTTCAGGAAGTGGCGCGCCACCTGGCAGGCTTCCTGGCGATATCCGGTATTGAAGGCCGGCTGGCCGCAGCATGTCTGATCCTCTGGGAAGTCGACCTGGTAGCCGAGGCGCTCCAGCACATCGGCCATCGCCAAACCCACCTTGGGGAAAAGCTGATCCACGATGCAGGTGACGAAGATCGAGACCCGCTGTGCCATGAACAAGGATTGTAGCAGAGTGGTCCGGCAAACCCGGCAGGCCACCAACAACGATGGCCTGCCCCACTAATCTAGATCGACGCTATCGATGAAGCCTATCACCGCCGAATCGATGGGGGACGGCGTGCGGCCCACGCTGGTCATGGCCGCATAGCCATCGGTAGTCAGCAGCACTTTGTCGCCGATGCCCGCGCCAATGGCGTCCAGCGCGACCACCGCATCGCCGCGGTTCGACCCATCCAATTCGAGCGGCTGCACCAGCAGCAGATTGCGCCCTGCATGGCTGGGGTGCTTCTGCGTAGCCACCATCTCACCGACGACGCGCGCGATCAGCATGGCTCAGGCCTCCTGAGGTGAATGGAATCCACGATGCCGACGATGGTGCTATCGACCGGCACTTCCGCGGGCAGGAACGCGTAGCTGGCTTCCTTGCTACGAGTCCAGTAGACCAGTTCGCCGGCGCCGGCGCCGGTCCAATCGGCGCATACCAGACGCTTGCCGGTGGGCGCAAGTTCGGGCGTGAGCGGCTGCACCAGCAACAGGCGTTGGCCCTCCAGATGGCTATCCTTCACGGTTGACCAGACGCACCCGACTACGCGGCCCAGCTGCATGTCAATCCAATTGAATACAAATTCAATCGAGGCTGACATCGTCGACGATGCCGACGATGGCAGTGTCCACAGGCAGATCCTTGCAACCCTCCGCCATGCGCGCGGAGCTGCCGGCCACCACCAGGACGCGCTCCTTGAATCCGGCGCTGACGGTGTCCACGGCGACCACGTAGCCGGCTTCGTCCTTTCCCTCGGGCGATACGGGCTTTACAATGAGGAGCTTCTTGCCCTCCAGCCGCGGGTCTTTCCGTGTCGCGACCACGGTGCCCACTACGCGGGCCAATATCATGGCAACCCTATGAGCCGGCTACTTCCCGGCCGCGGCATTCTGTGTTTTGCCGATCGGCAGAATGTCTTCCAGGCTCTGGTGCGGGCGCGCGATCACGTGCACGGCGATCAACTCGCCCACGCGGCGCGCCGCCGCCGCTCCGGCATCGGTGGCCGCCTTGACGGCCGCGACGTCGCCACGCACCATGGCGGTTACGTATCCGGAACCGATCTTCTCCCAGCCGACCAAGTTCACTTTGGCGGCCTTCACCATGGCGTCGCAAGCCTCGATCATGGCCACAAGCCCGCGTGTCTCGATCAATCCTAACGCTTCACCCATCTAGACTCTCCCAAACCGCTCCCTCCCGGTCGCGGCTCTGCAATCCACGGCTCTGAACAACTTTCAACTCACACCGCGCGCGCGCAGCGCTTCGTCCACCATACCAATCAGTTCCTCGCGCGTCACGTAGAATCTGTCCTGCTGCGGCATTTGCTCGGCATACACGGGACAGCCAGGCTCCATGGAAGCGCGCGCCTTCACGCCATATCGCGTTCTGGATTCGAACAACTTCTCCACTTCCAGTTTGGGCAGGACGGTGGGCCCTCCCAACAGTTCCGCCACCAGCGAAATGCGGGCGAAGTGCTCCACGGTCTCCATGCGGAAGAACGCCTTGTAGACGTCTTCACCGTAGCTCACGACGCCGTGATTTCCCAGCATGATGGCTTCATACTTCGGGATGTACGGGATCAGCGGCTCGGTGAGCGCCGGCGTGCCGGGCAATCCATATTCCGCCAGCGGCACGCAACCGAGGCCGATAATCACTTCCGGCAGCAGGGCCAGGTTCAGCGGGCGGCCAGCCGTGGCGAACCCGGTGGCCACCGGCGGATGCGCATGCAACACGGAATGGATATCCGGCCGCATCTCATAGATCTTCATGTGCATGGCGACCTCGGAGGTGCACTCTTTCCGGCCGCTGAGCTTCTTTGCCTGCATATCGACGACGATGAGATCGTCGACGTGCATCATGCCCTTGCTCACGCCCGTGGGTGTGGCCAGGACGCGCTCGGCATCGAGGCGGATGGTAATGTTACCGTCGTTGGCGGCCACCCAACCCTTCTGATACACCAAGCGTCCGATATCGACAATATCCTGCCGGTACTCTTGCTCCGTCTTCGCCATCACGGGAAAAACGATTGTAACAGACGGAGCGGGCGACGCGGGGACGGGGCGACACTTTGGCGACAGGATGCGGAAAATGGCGTAACACGCTACATCACGTTACATTCGGTCGCCCTTTGTCGAATTTTTGGCGGCGGCCGCTGCGATTACCGATCAGGCGACAGGTCCGCGGGCGGGATGTTATCCGGTTGCGCGTCCGCGAACTGGCAGCGCTCCAGGAATGCGAGGGCCAGGCGCTGGCGCACTGCGACGGTCGCTTTGGGATCCGTCAGCAGAGCGTGCAGCGTGGCGAAGACGGTATGGCTGAGATCCTGCAGCTCTTTGCGCAAGGCAATTTGATAGGCGCCGCGGGCGTCGCCGAGGGCCGCTTGAAACTGTTTTTTGGTTTTGAGCCACTTATAGATGGTGGCGCGATGCAGCCCGGCGGAGGCGGCAGCTTCCGTGATGGTGGCGCCTTTAGCGAGGGCATTGGCTACGCGCGCCTGGCGGGGCGTAAGCACCGATGGTGTCGAAGGATCAGAGCCGGAAGGTGACATTCTGCCCACACAGTAGCACGGCGGGAATCGCGGACAAGGCGATTGATAAGGGGTTGGCGTGTGTTTTCTATGGGATAGGGTGGGGGCTCGGCGTGTGACTCATGGTCTGCGGCCACAGCGGGG
>Ga0302325_10015431_pt1 | contig 16241 bp, 15 predicted proteins | sample Palsa_T0_2_FD_201948 | JGI IMG/M metagenome (GOLD analysis project Ga0302325, IMG submission 201948) | Peat permafrost microbial communities from Stordalen Mire near Abisko, Sweden - Palsa_T0_2 | ecosystem: Environmental > Terrestrial > Soil > Palsa > Peat permafrost | place: Sweden: Abisko... | reverse complement strand
GCCCTTCTGCACCAGCTCCTGCATCCGGCGGTCGGTCACCTTGGCGAGTTCGTACTGCGCCTTGGCCTGGCGCACCTGCTGATCGGTCTGTGGCGATTCGACGATCGCGACTAGCTGCCCCGCCTTCACTCGCGATCCCTTGTCGACCAGCATCTGCCTGACGTACCCGCCGATATTGGGATAGATCGGGGTTTCGAAGTAGCCGCGCATCTGCCCGGGAAACTGCACGCTGCGTTTTTCCGGCTTGGTGATAACCGGAGTGACCAGCACGAGACGTCCGGAGGTGGCCTGCTGCTGCAGTTGGCCGGTCTGCTTTTCGATCACCGCATCCTTGCCGCGCACGATTCCCGCCGCGACGATCACGACGACCACGGCAACGCCGATCCATCCGAGATAGAGGCCCCATCGCCGCCGCCGCGGCTTGTCCGATCCTTCGTTCACCGCCACGGATGATTCCTCATTGAAATTGACGTCTCTATCTCCATCGATTCCCCGCGCCTACATCTCGAGCTCTTTGGAAGCTTCGGTTTGCGCCCACAGGCGGCGCACTTCGGCATCGCGCTGCAAGGTGCTGACACGCGCGGAACTGAACAGCGAGAACACCAGCGGGATAACCAGCAGTGTCATGAAGGTCGCCGCGATAAGGCCACCGATTACTGCGCGGCCCAGCGGCGCATTCTGCCCAGCGCTGGTGGCCATCGGCAGCATGCCGAGGATCATCGCGAGCGCCGTCATCAGCACAGGTCGTAGCCGCGTCACGCCCGCCTCGATGGCCGCGGTAACCGCGTCGGAGTGCTCCTTTTCCATGAATTCGTTGGCGAACGTGATCAGCAGGTTGCCGTTGGTGGTGGCGACCCCGACCGCCATGATCGATCCCATCAGCGATTCCACGTTGATCGTCGTATGAGTGATCACCAGCATCCAGAGTACGCCGGCAAACGCGCCTGGCAGCGCCATCATGATCAGCATCGGGTCGAGCCAAGACTGATAATTAATCGCCATCATGAAATAGACCAGGATCATTGCGAGGATCAGCCCGCGGCCCATGCTGCCGAACGCCTGATGCATCGCGTCGCTCTGGCCGAGGACCGAAATGACGGTGCCCGCCGGTGCGTCCTTGACCTGATTGATATAGGCCTGCACATCGGCGGTGACGCCGCCGAGGTCGCGGCGCTCGACGCCGCAGTTGACGTCGACGACGCGCAGGACATTATGATGGGTCACACCGAGCGGCGTCGTCATGTGGGTGAAGGTCGCAATGTTAGACACGTATTGCGTCGCCGGCCCATCCGACGGACTGGGCTCGGGGTCGGGTACGAGAGGATTGACGGGCGTTTTGAGCACTTCGGCAATCGAGTTGACCACGTGCTGCGGCGTCTGCACGGCAACCGAATAATTGACGCCGTTGGACCAATCGAGCCAGTTGTTGGGTGAAATAACGAGGCTTGAAGCCAGCGAGTCGAGTATGTTGTCCGCCATCTGCGAGGCCGTGATTCCAAGCTGAAGCGCCTTGGCGCGATCGATATCGACCTTGATCGTCGGATAGCCGAAGACCTGCGGAATGCGAACATCGACGGCGCCTGGAATCGTTCGTATTTGTGACTGCAGACGAGTGGCAATCTTGAAACTGGAATCGACATCTTTGCCTTGGATCTGCACGTCGATAGGCGCCGACAGGCCGAAATTTAGCACCTGGCTGGTGATGTCGGCGGCCTGCGCATAGATCGACACGCCGGGCATCCGGGCCGTGACCTCCTTGCGGATCAGGTCGATGTAATCGAGGCTCGGATGATGCTTCGGCGTGAGCTGGACCTGGATGTCGGCATCCTGCGGGCCCAGCGTATCGGTCTGATAAAACAGCAGCGCCCAATAGATCGGAATGCCGATATGGTCCGTCATCAGAACGAACTCTTTTTTCGGGATGACCGAGCGGATGATATCTTCGATTTGCGCCATCATCCGTTCGCTCTCTTCGAGCCTGATACCGGGCGGGACGCGCGCGTGCAGTTTGATCTGGCCGGAATCGACGTAGGGAAAGTAATCTTCGCCGACTCCACCCATCAGCAGCAGCGAGCCACCAATAATTACCGCAACCGCAATCAGCACCAGCGCGCGATTCTCGAGCGCTGTCGTCAGCCAGCCCCTGTAGCGCTCCTTGAACCGATCGAAGCCGCGCTCGAAGCCCTTTTGGTAGCGCGCGAGCCGGCCGCGGCCCAGACCCTCGCCGTCCTTTTCATCGGCGAGCAGGTTTATAGCCATCGTGGCGACTAGCGTTCGCGACAGGAGGTACGACGTGAGCATGCGCGAACACGACCGCCGCCGCCAGCGGAATGAACAGGAACTTTGAAACGCCGGAGAGCATCAGGACCGGCGAAAACACGATACAGATACACAGCGTGCCGACCAGCGACGGCATCGCGATCTGATGGGCGCCGTCCAGGATCGCGACGCCCAGCGGCTTGCCCATCGCATGGTTGCGATGGATGTTCTCGACCTCGACAGTGGCGTCGTCAACCAGCAGGCCGACCGCCAGCGCCAGGCCGCCGAGCGTCATGATGTTGATCGTATAGCCGATAAGATGGAGCCCGATGATCGACGTCATGATCGCCAGCGGAATCGACGTGATCACGATCAGCGTCGATCGCCACGAGCCGAGAAAAATTATCGTCATAATCCCGACCAACACCGAGGCGGTCAGGATTTCCTGGAAAACGTCGACCAGCGACTGCCTGACGAACTCCGATTGGTCGAAGGCCAGCCATATTTTGGTGCCCTTGGGCGCCAGCGCCTGGATCCGTGGCAGGACGCCTTTGACCTCCGCGACGACTCGCAGCGTCGAGGCCGACGCGTGCTTCAGGATGTAGCGGTAGGTCGCGCGCTTGCCGTTGATCCGCACAATATCGGTCTGCACGGCGTAGCTGTCGCTGGCCCGGGCGACATCGCCCACGTAAACCGTCGCGCCGTTGTCGTACTTGATCGGCATCTTGTTGAATTCCTCGGCATGGATCGGGCTGCCGTTGAGAGTGACCAGGAATTCGTAGTTGCCGAACTTGGCGGTGCCGCCGGGAAGGATGGTGTTGGAAGTCTGCAGCGTGTTGAGCACGTCCTGCGGCGACAGACCGGCCGAATAGAGCCGCGTCGGATCGAGATTCAGCATGATCTGACGCTGCGCGCCGCCAAACGGAGCCGGCGTCTGCAGGCCGGGCAGCGTGAACAGGAACAGCCCGACGAAATTCTGCATGTAATCGTAGAGCTGGATATCGGACAGCGTCTCGCTCGAGCTGATCAGGTCGGCGATCGGAACGTTGGTGGCGTCGAAATCAAGAACCGTCGGCGGCGCGATACCGGTCGGCAGGATATTCTTGATCGCGTTGGTGACGGAGTCGATTTGCGAAATTGCCAGCGCAGTGCTCGCGCCCTCCTGGAAATAGATCTTGATCAGCCCGATGCCCGTAATCGAGGTGCTATCGATCTCCTTGACGCCGTTGACCGTCTGCGAAAGCGCGCGCTCGGTAATCGCCACCACGCGCTGTTCGATTTCCGGCGACGACATGCCGGGGTAGTACCAGACCATGTTAACTTCGGGGATATCGACGGGCGGAAAGATGTCCTTCTGCATCACGAAAAAGGACACCAGCCCCATCAGCATCATGAGCGCCGCCATCACGACGACGGAGATCGGTCGCCTGAGCGCCAGGGCAACGATCCACATCTATTTCACAACTCCGCCGTCAACAGTGCTCCGAATGAGGCGACATAGGCTAGCTGAGGATACAAATACATCTGGTCGTAAGAATTATAAGGGAAGCCGTCAGGGCGTCAATCGGGAGTGCATGACAGCCTGTACCGACGGGAACGAATCGCGGCGGAGAGGTCGGGTTCGATCTGAATCAAAAGAAGATAGTGAGATTTTTCGCCATCAGCACGGTCTGATCGAGGATTATTTTGCGCCGCGCGATCATCAGCCGTCCGTCCACGCGCCGAATCGTATCGTGACGCCTGCCGACCATCAGGTCCGTCTCGGTTTCGACCCGGTTGCGATAGAGGATGAAGCGGCAGGTGGTCGCCAACTCGCCACCTTCGGGCAGGACGGCGACCGGCTGCGGCATCCTGATGTTGGTGATCACATGCGAGGCTCGCGACAGCGGCTCCTCGGCCCAATGGATACCGGTGAGAATCTGGCGCGCTCGTTTGGCGAGATTCACCTTGTCGTCGTCAATCCACGCTATATCGTGGTCACCCGTGATATCGCCGCGTTCGTCGTCGAACGCCACGTTTTTGCGCATCGGCATCCAGTAGCGGATGTCATCGGTGAGCAATTCGAGCCAACTCTCGTAGCGGCGCTCATCGAGCAGGTCGGCCTCGAGATAAAAGAGGTCCTCGACCTGGCGCATCAGCGACAGGTAGTCGGCCCGCGATTTGTCGGCATCGTTCATGGTTATGACGTCGGCGAGTTTCCCGGCACACTCATACGTGCGTTCGCGGCGCACCCGTGGGAATCAGCGCATCCCAGCCATCAGCATCCATGAATTCCGACCAGCGCCAGTAAAGATTGCGCGGATTCTGCTCCGTGCAGTAGCTGAGCGGCGGCCCGGTCACCACGCCGTGAATCGACTCATGGGTACCGCCCCGGCCGAGACCCGCCTTGTAGTTGTACGGATGGCGCCGGGCGACGATTCCGCGACTGGCCGCCGTCGCATAGTTCCAGTTCTCCATGTCGTCCTGCTCGGTCATGCCGGCTGGGCCCGAATAGCGAATGTAGTAGTGACGCAGGAAGTCCTTGACCTCATCGGGCGCGTCCTTGTCGGCGAAGTAGAAGCGCCACATCTCCGTCCTGCCGACGCCGCTCGGATGGGCAATCAGCAACGTTCGTGGCTGCTGTCCGTGAAATGACATGTTCGGGAAGATCGTTCCCACCAATGCTTGCACGCGAGCCATCTCGCCCATGCGCTTTAGCCGCTTTTCCCAGCATGCGCTGAAATATTTCGCCGTAATCGGCGACGTCGAGTACTGCACATGTTCCTTGTTCCGCGGAATATCGCCGTAGGTTATCCCGTGGCCCCATCCGGGCACGGCCGTCACAACGAATTTCCCGGGATCGTCACGCCGCCCTTCGCCCTCAGCCGGTCCGATTCCAACCATGTCGACCGATCGATGGCTGACTATGTGCAGGATGTCGCCGGCGAAGTTCTCCGCCACGAATTTCCAGTTCGACGGAATCAGCCACTTCTGGACGGTGCCGAGCAGCTCCGTCTCGCCTTCGCCGCCGTCCCACGGCCCCAGCGCCAGATCGAGCGCCATCCGCGCCTCGCCCAGGTATTCCTCGAGCGACGGTGCGTGGGGATCCCACGTCGCCCAGATCGTCCCTCGAAAATCGGCAACCTGGGCAACCTCGATCAGACCCCATTGCGACCGATCCAGCGGTGGCTGATACGCCTGATCTGCTTGCGGCAGCCCGACCAGCCGCCCGTCGGTCGCGTAGCTCCATGCGTGATACGGACAGGTGAAATTCTTCGTATGGCCTTCGTCGTAGCGACAGACCTTCATGCCGCGATGGCGGCAGCTATTGAGAAATACGTGGATGCGGCCGGCGGTGTCGCGCGTCAGGATGACCGATTCCTCACCCATCCGCGAGACGAAATAATCGCCCGGATTGCGAATCTGGCTCTGATGGCCGATCAGCAGCCATCCACGCAGAAAGATCCGTTCGAGCTCTTCTTGATAAATCTCTTCGTTAACGAAGATCTCCCGGCTAATCTCGCCGATGCCGACATCGACCAGGCTCTTCGCCGATCCGTTGCCCGACTTCATAATCGCCGCCCCCTGCTTAGTCTCGGACAGACGCCCCCGCATCGCCGTTCGGTCACCGCTCAGGACTCATCGAGCCGCAGAACCTCTCGTAGAAGTTGTTGCGCGAGCGCCGCGCCGGGCATCTCGATTCCGATACTGTGTGCGAAATCGAGCGCCAAGCGCAAATCCTTGTAGAAGAGTTGCATCGCATGCGCGCCCGGGCGGAAATTCTGCCAATGGTCGGCGACCAGGCTCTGCGCCGCGCCGTCGCTGATCACGGCCTCGAGCGCATCGGCGGATACCCCCGATTTCACGCCAAGGCGCATCCCCTCGAAGGCCGAGAGCATGTTGATACCGATGATTACCTGATGGGCCAGCTTGGCGCGGATACCGGCACCCAGTTCGCCGGCGTGATGAATCCGATTGCCGGAAGTCGCAAACAACGGACGGCATTTTTCGAACGCCTCTTTGCTGCCGCCGACCATGTAACACATGGTCTTGTTGCGCGCGCCCGCCTCGCTGCCTGACACCGCCGCATCGAGGACTTCGACGTTGCGCTCGCGCGCCCGCGCCGCCACCCGGGCGATCGTGTCCGGATGGACAGTGCTGTGAATGGCGATAATCGTGCCCGCATGCGCACCGGCCAGCACGCCGTCGTCGCCGAGCACGACCTGTTCGACTTGTGCGTCGTCGACCACACATACTTCGACAATTTCGCCGTGCTCGCCGACTTCACGAACCGACTTTGCAACGCGCGCCCCCACCGCCGCGAGATCCTTCATCGGCTCTTCACGCACGTCGCGCACCATTATGTCGTAGCCGGCCTGCGCGAGATTGATCGCCAGCCCCTTGCCTTGAACGCCCAGCCCGATAAATCCGACTCGCATGCTCGCCTCCCCCGCGAACCGCCGAAAGCCTTCCGATCCCGACATCTATCACATGACCATTTGACCGCGTAAAGCCGGGCCACGCCGTACCGAGGCGTACTGACTTTGCACCATCGCTGCGGTACAAGGTTGCGATGGCTTTATCCAGTGGCCGCGGGCAAACCGCACGCCGGCGGCGCAATCCCACCCCGAAACTCAATCCCGGAATCGAGCCGACCCGCTTCGACGCCTGGCGCAGCTTCATCCAGGCGCATGGCGTCGTCATATGGTTGATGTCGCGTGAGATGACCACCGCGACACATCGCCCGCTGGTCTGGTTTGAGGTGCTGCTCTATCTGAACGATGCCGACGGCGGCCTGCTCACGATGCAACAGCTCGAGGACGGCGTCACGCTCAGCCAGAGCGGACTCAGCCAGTTGCTCACCCGGATGCAACGCGCCCGGCTGATCCAGCGCGTGCGAGATCGGCGCGACGCCCGGCGCCAACTCGTGCGGATAACCGATGCCGGCGTCGAGCAGTTGCGTGCGATGGCGCGGGTCCATCGCGCCAGTATCCAGCGTCATTTCGCCGACCTGATGAGTGCCGAGGAAGCCGCGACTGTGACGACCGTCTTTCAGCGAATCCTGGAGGCAGGCCGCCAGACCCGCGGCCAGCTCCGGCGCGGCGAAGATTAAATTTTGCGGTGACCTGACGCTCCGGCTAAGCCTGCGAGTGACCGGCGGCGAGGATCCGCTCGACTGTCATAGCGATTGCGAGCAGATCCCGATCGGCCATCGCCGGCGCCATCAGCATGAACCCGACCGGCATCCCGTCGTCGCGATGGCACGAAATAGTCACGGCGCAGCAGTCGGCAAAATTCGCGATACCGGTGTTACGCAGAATCCGCGCATTCCAGCGGAAGTACTCGTCGGTCGATTCGAGCTCGGAAATTCGCGGCGCGACCACGGCGATCGTCGGCAGCGCGAGAGCATCGAACGCCGACAGCCTCGGCGCGACCCGCGAAATCCATTCGGCGCGCGCCGTAACCATCGCGGCCAGATCGTCGTCTGAGATTGCTGCGCCCCGCTCGATCCGGTTGCGCACGCGCGGATCGTATTCGTCGCCCCGACGCGCGATCAGATTGCGATGCCACGTCCACGCCTGCGCCGCGACGATACCGCCGTGCGCCTTAATACTCGGCAGTTCGTCGAACTCGGGCACGGTCGTATCGCGGATCGCAACGCCTGCCGCCGATAGCGCCGTCAGCGCGCCGGCAAACACCTCGGCAACCCGCTTATCCAGGCCGTCGAGCACGTAGTTGTCGACCACTCCGAGTCGTATACCGCCCGGCGCGCGCGGAGTCGGCGCGGTGCCGTCGCCACCGGCGATAATCGAATCCAGAATCGCGCAGCATTCGACCGTCGGCGCCAGCGGCCCAACTGAGTCGAGACTCGGAGCCAGCGGTACGACACCTTGTATCGGAATGCGCCGCGCTGTCGGCTTGAACCCCGCGAGACCGCAGAGCGCCGCGGGAATCCGTACCGATCCGCCCGTGTCGGTGCCGAGCGCCGCCGCCGCCATCCCGTCGGTGACCGATACCGCCGCGCCCGACGACGAGCCGCCCGGAATCCGACGCTCGTCGCGCCGCGACGGATTCAGCGGCGTCCCATAATGGGGATTCAGGCCGACTCCAGAAAAGGCAAACTCGGTCATATTGGTGCTGCCGATAATGATCGCACCGGCTGCCCGCAGGCGAGCGACAACGGTCGCGTCGCGCGATGCGGCCGGATCATCATGATCTCGCAGGGCCGTCGAACCGGCCGTGGTCACATTGTCAGCGACATCGAAGAGGTCCTTGACCGAGATCGGCAGGCCGTCAACCGGTGATCGCCGCGCGCCCGCGTGACCGGCGTCGTAAGCACGCGCCTCGGCCTGGGCGCCGCGAAAAACCCGTATGAAGGTGCGTGCGCCCTCGCCGGCGGGATCGTCGATACGATCGAACGCGTCGCGGACGATCGCCTCAGCGCTGGTCTCCCGCCGTGCGAGTGATTCCCCAATTTGCGACACTGACTTCATGAATTCGATTTCAACGCGACCTTATGATTTTTCGCTCTCGTCAAAATAATGTACCTCGAGCAGCAGGCATCCACCCTCCGAACGAAACGGACCGTGATAAACCTTCGGCGGACGGCAAGCGTACGTGAAGGGCTCGAAGCGCTCACCGCCCCTGCCGTCGCGATCGTTGCCGACGTGTAGATCGCCCGAGATCAAAAAGACCTCCTCCCAATACTCGTGCACGAACGGCTCGGTGGTGAAGGCGCCCGGCTCGAAGCGTAGAAGACGCGTGCGGCTGCCGCGCCGGGCGGCCTCATCGAGCGCGCCCGACAGGACCTTCTCGCTCACCGGCGCCGTATATCCGGGCGCCTGATGCCATCCGCCGCGCATGTCGAGCGGAAAAAACTCGGTGTGCTTCTTGGGAATCATCGGTATCGCTCCTGAATCGCTCCTAAGATTCGCCTAATCATTTATCGGCAGTGCAATCACGCTGTAGGCATGACGGATCGTGCGCGCGAGAACCGGGTCGTGCAGCTCAATTTCGAAGCGATCGGAAAAATAAACTCCTTCGATCGCCGGCAGCGTACCAGTAAACATGATGGCGCCGTCGTCGAAGCGGCCGCCCCGCTTCTCGTACATCTCAAGCAGGATCCATGGCTGCGTGATCGCCGCGAGAGTGCCCTCCTGATATGGCCGCCGCTCGCCGTCACGCATCGCAAACGATCGTAATTCGATGCGATCCCAATGATCGCGCACTTCCGCGAGCCGCCAGGCGATGTTGGCGATCGGCTTGGCGCAGATCTGCTTGGCAATCGTCACGCCGACGGTTTCGAGTTGCCGATCGGTGTGATCGGAGCCGAGTCCGACCCACAGATCGCCGTCGAGCCGCATCAGCACGACCTCGGCCTCGCCGCTGGAGGTCGCGCCAGCCACCTCGATCGCGGTGGCGGTGGTCGCAAGGCTCGCGGCGACGCGGTAGAAGAGTGGCGTTTCCCGTGGCCGCTTGACGCCGACCGCCTCGAGCTCGCGGATATGATGCTCGATCGCGTCGCGATCACGGCCGGTCCATCCGGCTATAATCGTCGATCCGGGGCGGAGCCCGCGCGCTTTCGGAAAGCCGCGAGAGATCAGCGACAACGTCAGCGAGCTGGTTGATTCTACGGCGGTTTCCATAGTTTGGGTGCTCAATTGCGCAGGCTCCTGATTGCAAATCGTGACAGTAGTCGAGGCTTCGACGCCGGGCAACGGCGACCTATACGCGCTTCGCAAGCGTTTGACACGATCAGCGGTTTTTACTTATAAACTTAGCTAACTTGGAAAGCTAGCCAGCTAGAAAAGCTAGCAGGCGATGGTGGAGGCGGCGTGAACGACGGAACCGGCAAAAACGAGCGGCGCAAACTGGCAAAGGCGGCGCGGTCTGAAACCGTATTGGCCAGGCGAACGGCCGACCTTCGGACCGTCTCCCGCCGCCAGTTGATCATTGACGGCGGCGATCGCAACTTCCGCGATCTGCTTCATGCTCTGCTGACTTACGGCCACCAGCTCCATGACGCGCTCTCGGCGTTCGCCGAATTCATGGAAGTCACCAGCCCGCAATACGAGCTGCTGATCAATATCCGCTACCTGGGAGGCGGCGACGGTGTAAACGTGACGCGCCTGGCCACGGCCGTCCATTGCAGCGGCGCCTTCGTCACTACCGAAATCGGCAAGCTGGTGCGGGCGGGCCTGGTCGAGAAACGTCGCGACTTGAGCGATCGGCGCTGTGTACTGATCGACCTGACGCGCAAATGCCGCGCCCGTTTCGACGAGCTCGCGGCGTTGCAGCGGCCGGTTAATGACGCCCTCTTTGCATGTCTGAGCAGTGCCGATTTCAAGCGCCTGACTCGGCTGGCGCCGCGGCTGGTCGAATGCGGTGACCGCGGGCGCGAGCTGGCGCAATTTTTAGTCAGCAAGAGCCGCGGCACGACCGAGGCGGCCTGACAGGCAGCGACGGCGGCGGGTGAGGGATAAATCAATGCTCAAAAGCGGCCGGGAACATCTCGAATCGATCCGCGACGGGCGCGACGTATATATCGGCGGCGAAAAAGTCGACGACGTCACGGCCCATCCCGCCTTCCGCAATGCCGCCCGCACGATCGCCGGCATCTATGACCTCAAGGCGGCGCCCGAAAATCGCGACGTGATGTCGTTCGAGGAAGGCGGCGAACGCTTCTCCTCATATTTCCTGCAGGCACGCACCAAAGACGACTTGCAAACTCGCTTCGAGACCCATCGCAGGATAGCCGATTCGACTTACGGCATGATGGGCCGCAGTCCGGACCACGTCGCCTCGTTCGTCACCGGCATGGCGGCCAAGCCGGGCGCGTTTCGCGGATACGCCGATAATATTGTGAAGTATTACGAGCGGATGCGCCGCGAAGATATTTATGCCGCCTACGCCGTGGCGCCGCCGCAGGGCACGCGCGATCCGGCGCTCTATCAGCAGAAAAATCTCAAGATTCCGACCCTTCGCGTCGTCAGCGAGGATGACCACGGCGTGATCGTTTCGGGCGTCAAGATGCTCGCGACCGGGGCCGTGCTCGCCAACGAAATATGGATTGGAAATCTGATTCCGCTCGCCGCCGATCAGCTCGACCAGGCGATTACGTGCGCGGTGCCGGTCAACAGCCGCGGCCTCAGTCTATGGTCGCGCAAGCCGCTCGAGCGCCATATCGTCAATGAGATCGACAGTCCGCTTACCGCGCGTTTCGACGAGACCGACAGCGTCGTAGTATGCGACCGGATCCGTGTGCCGTGGGAGCGGGTGTTCGTGCATAACGACGCGATCCTGGCCCGCAGCGTCTACCTCGAAACGCCGGGCCATTGTTACGGCAACCATCAGTCCAACGTGCGCTACTGGTCCAAGCTGCAGTTGATCGTGGGACTCGCGGCCAAGGTCACCGCGGCGACCGGCGCCGATCAGGTGCCAGCCACGCGCGAGGCGCTCGGACGCCTGGCCGGGCTCGAGGCTCTGCTGGGCGGTCTCATCCAGGGTCAGATTCACGCCGCCGAAGCGTGGCCGGAGGGCTTCGTCACCTTCAACCGGCGCTATATGTACGCGGCGCTGGCGTGGTGCACGGAAAATTATTCGGCGATTATCGATACCCTGCGTGAGATGTGCGGCGGCGGCTTTTTCCAGCTTCCGGCCGACACTTCGGTGCTGGACAATCCGGAGCTGGCCGAAACTTTTCAGACCTATTGGACAACCGCCCGAATGTCGGCGATGGACCGGATGAAACTCTACAAGCTCGCGTGGGACGTGGTCGGATCGGAATTCGCCGGACGTCATCAGCAGTATGAAAAGTTTTACGCCGGCAATTCGCTGATCGTGCGCAACTACAGTTACATGATGGCGCCGTGGGAGCATTTCGGCGCCGTCGTCGACAATTTGATTGGCAAAGACAAAAAGTCGATTGGCGGCGATAAGTAATCGGCGTCGTAGCACGAACAGAAATCTCCGGAGCACTGCGTGAGGCCGCGGAGATTCGGCGCGGAGGTTCGGATGGAACTCGAAGTAACCTGGCTCGGAGAGCACGGTCCGACCGTCGTGATGGTGCACGGGAGTCTCAACGACGGATCGGTCGCATGGCTCGCGCAAGTGCCGCTGGCTGAGCGATGGCGGCTGGTGATTCCCAACCGGCGCGGCTACGGCAAGAGCCCGCCGACCAGTCGCGTCGATATCGCCATGGACGCCGCCGACGTGGCGGAACTGCTCGGCGCGGGCTCTCATCTGGTCGGCACCTCGATGGGCGGCGTGGTCGCGGGTCATGCCGCCGCGATTGCGCCTGACAAGGTGCTGTCGCTGACGCTTATCGAGCCGCCCGCGTTCGTCAACGCCGCCGACGTTCCGATAGTGGCGGAGACCGGACGCTCGATGGAGGAGCATTGGCGGACGAGCGGAGGTCTCGCACCGGGCGATTTCATTCCGGGATTTCTGACCGCGCTTGGAATTAAAATCGCGCTGCCCTCGCCGCTGCCGCCGGGCGTCATAATCGCGGCGCGAAACCTGATGACGGAAGAGCCGTGGGCATGCTCGATTCCGGCGGCGGAAATTGCCCGCGCGAAATTTCCCAAGGCGGTAGTCTCGGGAACTTCGTGCGCGAGCTTGGAAGCGATTTGCGACCGGCTCGCCGAGCAGATGCCCGGCTCGATACGCCGGACTTTTCCCGGCGCCGGCCACGCCGTTCAGCGGATCGGAACTGCTTTCAACGAGTTTCTCGAAGGATTTCTCGCAAGTGCGCGCTCGTGACTGAGCCACGTCAGGTTTTGCGGCAAATGAGCCGATAGTTAATTCAAGGATCGGAACACTGAACTGAAAGGACGAGGGCAATGGCGATTACGACAGACCAGAAAATCGAGATGCACGAACTTCTCTCGCGGCTGTATGCGGCGCTCGACAGCCACGACGCCGAGGGCTTCGCGTCGTTTTTTACTCCCGACGGTGAATTCGACGCCTACGCATTATTCAAAGGGCGCAAGGCGATCGCGGATTTCCTCAAGGAGCATATCCGCAAGGGCAACGAGGATAACGCGCGGCACATCATTTCGAACCTGATCGTCGAGGAAGTCGGCGGCGCGCCGGTGATTCGGTCGTACATCAGCAAGCTGCGAATCCAGCCGCAAGTCGCGCTGGTCGCCTATGCGGATCTGCAGGCGAATATCGTCAAGGATGGCAGCGGCTGGAAGATGAGCCGGCTGAAATTGGCAATAACGCTCTCGCCGTCTTGAGAGACCTACAGTGCGGTTGCGCGTCGTCAGCGCGAATTAATGACGCGCGAGCGTATCGAATCCTTTACAGCCCAGCAGGGCGCGCGTAAATTCTCGGTAACCTTCGTCGGAGGACAATGGCATGGCTCGTAACGATAGCCGGGTTGTATATCCAATCGATCCCGCGACCACTGCGTTGGTGAGCGTGGATTTTCAAGTCGGGTTCGGCCGCGATAGTTGGGAGCCCGTGCCCCATGCCGATGCCGCCGTCAACAACTTCATCCGAGCGGCCAAGGTCTGGCGCGAGGTCGGCGGCACGGTGATCAACGTCCATACCTTCTTCACGCCGGAGAGCGGTCCTACCGGGCGCATGACGGACTTTGCGTCCGATATTGCCCGCGCGCTGGCCAAGGATTCCCCCGCCGCCGCTTTTTACGAGGGTGTCGTGGAAGACGGCGATCTCCTCGTCCGCAAGACCTGTTTTGGCGCAGTGATCAGCAGCGATCTTCTCGCCGTGGTCAAATCGCGCGGATTCGATACCGCGGTAGTATGCGGGCTGACCACGCCGGTCTGCGTGCAAGCCACCGTCGATGGGCTCACGATGAGCGGTATCAAGACGGCGCTGCTCGAGGACGCCTGCGCGTCGCAAGCGATGGGCCGGTGCTCCGCCGAGCAAGCCCACGACGCCGCAGTCGATCGGATGGGATATATCTTCGCCCAGATTGAAACGACTGACGGCTTTATCGCCAACGCCAGGGCGTGCGCTCCGAGGCTAAGGTCCGCGAGCTAGCCGATACAGACCCGCAAAGAATCAAATCCGCGACTGATTCAGAATTCACAAGTGAAGTTCAGGATCAGGCCGCGACCATTAATCGCTGCGATTTTCCTCGCGACGCTCGCCGTCGTGTTCGCACAAGTGCCGGGATCGTTCGCGCGGTCCGCCAGCAGGGTCCGGGTGGGCGAGACGTTCAGCGGCAGAGCGAGCTACTATGCGAGCACCCTGAGCGGCCGAAAAACCGCGAGCGGCGAGACTTTTCATCAGAACCGCTACACGGCGGCGTCGGACCGGTTTCCTATCGGGACGAAAGTCAGGGTGACTAACCGCAAGAACGGCAGAAGCGTGGACGTGACGATTATCGATCGCGGGCGCGGGCTTGGCTATCACCGGATCGATCTGTCACGGAGCGCCGCCATCCAAATCGACCTCACGCGCAGGGAAGGCACGGTGCCCGTCGAGATCAGGGTCATACGGATCGTCGACGGAAGCGAAGCTCAGTAACTGCCACGTCTGGGCCAAACACGCCTTCATTCCGATAAATCTATCGACGCCTGATACTGTTCATCGCTGACCTTTTCCATCCAGTCGACATTCTTGCCGTTGAGATGTTCCAGGATGGCGATGTGCGTCATGGCCGCGGTTGCGATCGCTCCGTGCCAATGCTTCTCACCCGGCGGGCACCAGATCACGTCACCCGGGCGAATCTTCTTGATCGGACCGCCCCAACTCTGCACCAGGCCGCAGCCAGCCGTCACGATAAGTGTCTGGCCGAGCGGATGGGTATGCCAGTGAGTGCGGGAGCAAGGCTCGAACGTTACAGTGATCCCTATCGCACGTGCCGGCTCGGAGGCCCTGAAAAGGGGGTCAATCCGAACAGGGCCGGTAAAATGCTCGGCCGGTGCTTTGCCTGAGGGCTGGGAGCCGCTTCGCTTTATTTCCATTTCTTTCGCCTCAATAGAGATATCACTTTTCCGTTAAGGTCCGAGTTTACGGATTTAAGGGGCACCGCACTGATGGCGATTCCGCGGCATGTGTTCGCGCAGCTCTTCTGATTGCGTGGCCAGTAGGCAGTCGCGCCGTCGGGATGGGTCAGCCATCGGAACTGCAATGCGAACGTCGTAGACGCGGAAACGATCGCGGCGAACAGAAGAATCGCGCCCGCAACGATCAGCTTACGTGTGCGAGGACAACTCTCAGCGTTGGCACTCATCGGAAATCGGCCCCGATGATCAGATGACGCGAGAGAATCCACGCGAGATTTCAGGATAATCCCGGATCACCCCAGAAACTCCCGGAATTGTGATGGTGGGCCGTTCCGGGCTCGAACCGGAGACCCGCTGATTAAGAGTCAGCTGCTCTACCAACTGAGCTAACGGCCCGCCGAAAAATACTCGCGGTCATCAAGTAGCAGTTATGTTGGGGTGAGTGAAGGGATTTGAACCCTCGACCACCGAGGCCACAACCCGGTGCTCTGCCAAGCTGAGCTACACTCACCTCTCGTGTGCCAAACTCTCCGGAACAACCGTCCGGTTATTCCCTATATGCGCGCCAGAAGGGACTCGAACCCCTGACCCGCGGCTTAGAAGGCCGCCGCTCTGTCCACCTGAGCTACTGGCGCAAAAATCGGGGCGAGCCGATTTGAACGGCCGACCCCCTGCTCCCAAGGCAGGTGCGCTACCAGGCTGCGCCACGCCCCGAACCCTAATGGGTTAACATACGGTTGCGGCGCTCTCAACTCAGGCGTCTTAATCAGCTCGGATCGACGCTCGTTATCGCCTGACGCATCTCGTACTACGAAGCATTGCCCTTGCCACGACGTCGTCGACGCCCGGCTTTCTTCTCTCTCGCGCCGACGTGTGACGATACCGCTGCGGCGGGCGTCGCGTCAGTAGACGACATCCAAATCGGTGTCTGTCAGTGTGCGAGCTTTATCAATTCCGTTTCATAATCGATGAGCGTTAGTTCAGCGCTGCTCATTTTGTTGGCCTTGTGCCTAAAATTGAAAC
>Ga0302325_10015430_pt1 | contig 16242 bp, 15 predicted proteins | sample Palsa_T0_2_FD_201948 | JGI IMG/M metagenome (GOLD analysis project Ga0302325, IMG submission 201948) | Peat permafrost microbial communities from Stordalen Mire near Abisko, Sweden - Palsa_T0_2 | ecosystem: Environmental > Terrestrial > Soil > Palsa > Peat permafrost | place: Sweden: Abisko... | reverse complement strand
CAGGCGGGTCGATCCCGGCGGCCATGCACATGGCCGGCCACCACACGCAGTGGAAGCGGATGATCTCCTTGCCGATCAGGTGGTGCACCGCCGGCCACCACTTGGCGCAGCGCTCCTCGTCGCTGCCGTAGCCGGCGGCCGTGAGGTAGTTGATGAGCGCGTCGTACCAGACGTAGAAGACGTGGTCGGCGTCCCAGGGGACCGGGACTCCCCAGTCGATCGAGGTGCGCGTGATGGAAATGTCGCGCAGTCCCCCGCGGATGAAGCTGAGGGCCTCGTTGCGCTTGGTGGCCGGCGCGACCGCATGGGGGTTCGCCTCGTACCACTCGATGAGCCGGTCCTGGAACGCGCTCAGCTTGAAGAAGTAGTTGTCCTCGGCCATCTCGATCACGGCCCGGCCGTGGACGGGGCACTTGCCGTCGATCAGCTGGTCCTCTGTGTAGTAGTCCTCGCAGGACACGCAGTAGAGGCCGCGGTAGGTGCCGAGCTCGATGTAGCCGTTGTCGTAGATGGCCTGCAAGAACTGCTGGGTGGCCCCGTGGTGCCGGGGCTCGGTCGTCCGGATGAAGTCGTCGTTGGAGATGTCGAGCCCGACCCACGCCTCCTGGAAGCGGGCGGCCGTCCGGTCGGCCATCTCGAGCGGGGTGATCCCGTTCTCGGCCGCCGCCTCGGCGATCTTGGCGCCGTGCTCGTCGGTCCCAGTCAAGAAGAACACGTCGTCGCCCAGCAGGCGGTGCCAGCGGGCGATGGCGTCCGCGTTCACCGTCGCGTACGCGTGGCCGACGTGGGGCACGTCGTTCACGTAATAGATCGGCGTCGTGATGAAGAACGGCGGCACCGGCTCAGCGTACCGGGGCACCCCCGGCACCAAAGTCGGCCGGGCGAGCGGCGTCAGCCCGCGGGGCCGCGCACGTCCAGCGCCGCCTGATAGGCGCGGCGACGGGCCACGCCGAGCTCCGCGGCCACCTCGTCGGCGGCCTGGCGGACCCCCGCCCCGTCCAACAGACGCAAGCGCACCGCGGCGATGACGGCCGCGTCGGAGGCGGGCTCGGGCGGGCCGGCGCCGGCCAGGACCACGACGATCTCGCCGCGGACCTCCCGCTCGGCGAACTCCGCGGCAGCCGTGGCGAGGGTGCCCCGCCAGACCTCCTCGTGCAGCTTGGTCAGCTCGCGCACCACGACCACGACCCGATCGCCGCAGGCCCGGTGCAGGTCCTCCAGTGTCCCCGCCAGGCGCCCGGGCGCCTCCAGGAGCACCGTCGTGCGCCGCTCGGACCCGATCGCCCCGAGGCGTTCCCGGCGGTCGGGCCCGCGGCGGGGCAGGAACCCCTCGACGCAGTAGCGGTCGGTCGCCAGGCCGCTCACCACGAGGGCGGCGTCGATCGCCGACGGCCCCGGCACGATGCTGACCGGCACGCCGGCGGCGGCCGCGGCGGCCACCAGAAGCTCGCCGGGGTCCGAGATGCCCGGCGTGCCGGCGTCAGACACCACCGCCACCGTCTTCCCCTCCTTCACCCAGGAGAGCACCTGGGGCGTCCGCGCCGACTCGTTGTGTTCGTGGAGTGACACGAGGCGCCCCGCGCCGGCGACCCCGAACGCGCTGAGCAGGGCGCGCGTCCGGCGTGTGTCCTCGCAGCAGATGACATCGGCCGCCGCCAGGGTCTCGATGGCCCGGGCCGAGATGTCCCCGAGGTTGCCGATCGGAGTGGCCACCAGCACGAGCGAGCCGCGCCGGGCGGCGGCCGCCTCAGCCGGCGGCACGGAACTCGAGCGTGTCCCCGAGGCGCAGGCCCCAGCGGTCGAACGATCCGGCGGAGGACTCGAGGATCGAGCGGGCCCGCCGGCGCGGCAGGGCGAGGCGCCACTCCGGCAGCCGCACCGTCGCCAGCACCACCAGGTCGGCATCGAGGAACGCCACGTCGAGCGGGAACCGCATGGCGAAGGAGTGCACGGCCCGGGTGCGCGGGAGGATCAAAGCACCGTCGAAGGTGGAACGACCGATGAGGCCGCGGTTGCGGTCCCAGAAGCCCTCGGCCAGATCCGCCCCGGCCAGCACCTCGCCGTCGCGCAGCAACCAACCCGTCTGCATGTCGACGCCTAGACGTTGAACCGGATCTCGAGCACGTCGCCGTCGAGGACCTCGTAGTCCTTCCCCTCGACGCGCAGCCGGCCCGCCGACTTCGCCTTCGGCCAGCCCCCGATCTCGACCAGCTCGTCCCAGTGGATGACCTCGGCCCGGATGAACCCGCGCTGGAGGTCCGAGTGGATCACCCCGGCGCACTCGGGCGCCTTCGCCCCGGCCCGGAAGATCCAGGCGCGGCTCTCCTTGTCGCCGGTTGTCAGGAACGTGCGGAGTCCCAGCAGCTCGAAGGCCGCCCGCGCCAGCCGGGGCAGCACCCCCTGGCCGAGGCCGAGGCCCTCGAGCAGCTCGTCGCGCTGGTCGCCCGGGAGCTGCGCCGCCTCGGCCTCGAGCTGCACGCACACGCCGAGGACCTGACCCGCGCCGCCCAGGCTCTCGGCCACCGGGGCCACGATGGCATTGGCGTTCTCAACCTGGTCCTCGCCCAGGTTGACGACCGCCAGCACCGGCTTGTCGGTGAGCAGGAAGGACCCGGCCAACAGCTCGCGCTGGATCGCCGGCAGCCCCGCCCTGTAGAGGGGGACGCCGGCCTGCAGCTTTCCCATGGCGGCGTCGATGGCGTCGGCCTCGGCCCCGAGGTTCTTGTCCGCCTTGAGGCGCGCCTGCTTGCGGCGCTTGTCGGCCTGGTTCTCGAGCGACGCGGCGTCGGCCATCACGAGCTCGAGCTCGAGCGTCTCCAGCGCGCCGATCGGGTCGGACTCACCGGGCACCTCGTCGTCGGCGAAGGACCGCAGCACGAGCAGCACGGCGTCGACCTCGCGGATGCCGGCCAGGAATCGGTTACCCATGCCCTCACCGGTCGCCGATCCGGCCACCAGGCCGGCGATGTCGACCACCTCTACGCCCGCGTGCACGATCTTCTTGCTGTGGCTGAGCTCGGCCAGCGCGTCGAGCCGGGAATCGGGCAGCGGCGCCACGCCGACCGTCGTGTCCGTCGTCGAGAAGGCGTGGGGGGCGACGGGGACGTGCCCGCCGGTCAGGGCGTTGAACAGGGACGACTTGCCGGAATTGGGCAATCCCACCAGTCCCAGGCGCTCCACGGACCCGACGCTACTCGGAGCCCTCCACCAGCCCGTTAGGCTGTCGCCCCTGTGTCGAAACGAACCGTGAAGCGAAAGATCCGCTCGAAGAAGAAGGCCAACCACGGCAAGCGGCCCAACTGCGGCCGCGGCTAACGCTCGGTCGCTCCCCGGGATCGCCGGTCGTCCTGATCGGCCCGCCCACTTAGGTGTCGGGAAATCAGCTCGGGAGCCGGTGCATCCCCGGCCAGCGCACCCCTCGGGTGTCCAGGACCTCGACCAGCTGCGTGGGGACGTCGGTGATGATCCCGTCGACGTCGAGGTCGAGCAGGCGCTCCATCGACCCCGTGTCGTCGATCGTCCACACGTGGACGGCGATGCCCAACTTGTGGGCCGCGTCAACGAACTCCTGGTCGACCACGACGATGTCGCCGTAGCGCTCGGGCACCTGGAAGGCGACCGCCCCGGGGGGCTTCGGATCCTCGCCGGCGTGGACGGACCGCCAGAACTCGGCCGTGGACAGGGTGCCCGCCGAGTTGGCGATCTGCGGGGCCAGCGCCGCGAAGGCCTCGGTGACCGGATCGAAGAATGAGGTGACAATGACGTCGTCGACCCGGTCGTACTCGGCGAGCAGGTGCGCGAGGGCCGCCTCGTAGGGGGCGACCGCCGGGGCGCCCTGCTTGATGTCGAGGTTGAGCACGACGCCGGGGAACGCCTCGAGGATCTCGCGCAGTGTCGCCACGCCGAAGTCCCGGTCTTCCGGCGCCCGGCCGCGGTAGGGGTACTCGGCCGCGTCGCGCCCGGGGGTGACGTCGGCGCCGGGGATGAACCAGTAGGCGTTGTCGAGGTGGCGGAGCTCATCCATGGTGAGCGCAGAGATGCTCCCCGTGCCGTTCGTCGTGCGCTCCACCGTGGCGTCGTGGCAGACGACGAGCTCGCCGTCGAGCGTCGAGTGCACGTCGAGCTCGAGGGCGCTGGCGCCCGCCGCCAGGCCCTGGCGCATGGCGAAGAGCGTCGAAGACGGCCACTCCCAGGCGCCGCCCTGGTGTGCGTAGGCGATGACGCGGCGCTCCATCCACGTGGTCGTTGGCACTGTTCGGATCGTACCCGGCGCTCGAACGGCACCCCGGCCCGGACGGTTAGCCTCGTGCGCCGTGATTGACCACATCCTCGTCGACCTCATCACCGCCATCCGCGGGTCGTTCGACGACGCACTGCTCCAACGCCAGGCGGTCGAGGAGCGATTCCAGGTGGACGTGTTCCTGGGCGACGTGTCCTTCGAGACGTCCTTCAGCCTCCCCGGCGAGGAGCAGCCGCCCCGCGTGCGCGCCGACCTGTCGATCGACTGGCCGACGTGGAGCCAGACCGCCTACCGCAGCTGGTCGATCGGCGAGCCGCCCGAGGAACTGCCCGAGGTCGTGGTCGAGGTGGCGTTGCGGATCCAGCGACTGGCCGAGCCGCTTCCCGCCTCCGCCGTGCTCGAGGCGCTCCCGCGCGAGAGCCCGGCCCTCGGTGCCGAGGCCCTGCTGCGCTCCGCCACCACCGTCGAAGAGGTCCACAGCGGTGACGGTGACGGCGAGGCGGTCCGCTGGGCCGTCGAGGCCACCTACGAGGGGTCGCTTCGCTTCGAGGAGCGGCACTTGGAGGACCCGGCGACGATCCGGCCGATGACCGACGTGCTCTCGCGCTGGGTGGCCTCCACGCTGGTGCAGCTGGCGGACCTGCCGCTCGCCTTCCTCCCGCCGGACCGGCTCGCCGGGGGCTAGTGCCACGGCTGGCAACGTTGCCCACTTCCAGCGCACTTTGGGACACTGGTCTTGATGGGCAATGCATCGGCGGCCGTCGGCCGTCGCGTCATCGTCACCGGCATGCCCGGGTCCGGGAAGAGCACGTTCTCGAGGGCCTTGTCGGCGAGAATCGGCCTACCGTTGATCCATCTCGACCTCCACTATTGGAAGCCGGGATGGGTAAACCCGTCGGACGACGAATGGCGCACGAAGCAAACCAGCCTGCTCGCGGGCGATGCCTGGATCGCCGATGGCAACTATCACGAAACACTCCCTCTTCGCCTGGAGCGGGCGGACACCGTTGTCATTCTCGATACGCCGTGGTGGGTTTGCGCCGGTCGGGCGTTCGTGCGTGGAATTCGAAGGCCAGCGGGCACCGAGATGCCCGACGGTTGCGACGACTCAGTGACCCAACGGTTGCGCGATGAGTGGCGAGCGGTCTGGGTCAACTGGCGTGATCGTCGGACGCAGCCTGAGCTAGAGCGCGCGATCATCTCCGAGCACGGGCAGCACGCGGCGCTGCACACGCTCAGTTCGAAACGAGCATCCCGATCGTTTCTCGGCGAGTGCGGAAGTGGCTGACCCGGCCTTCGATTTGGCTGGAACGGGTGGCCTGGAGCCACCCAAATGGCCAAGTCTCAGAACGCCGGGTTGGAGTCACGCACCCTGCGACACACAGACGTTGCCTGACGTGGGACTCTAGATCGGCCTCAACCAGCCGGCTCGCTCGGGTCCGGCGCCGGTGCCAGGAATCGCTGCTCGACCCGTCGGGTCACGCTCCGCTCGATGATGAACGCGAGGAACGGCAGGAAGCCCGCCCCGATCATCGCCGCCATCTGCAGCAGCGTGAAGCGGCCACGGCGGGCGAGGTCGATGGCCGCCAGCAGGTACACGATGTAGAGCGCCCCGTGGATCGGGCCGACCACCATCACGACGCCGGGATGGTGCGCGCCGTACTGGAGAGGGATCCCGATGAACACGAGGATGATGAGGCCCGTGCCGACCAGGTAGGCCATGACGCGGTAGCGGAGCAGCGCGCCCTTCACGGCGCACTCACCCGCTGCGCCAGGTCTTCGGCTTGGCGTGGGCGGCGAGGTCGGCCAGCCGGTCGTTGTAGGCGGCGAGCTCGGCGTCCTCGTCGTCGTAGCGGCGCACGGTCGTGGCGGCCGGCGCCCCCGGCGTCGACCGCGCGGCCTCGAGGCGCCGCTGGGCCCGCAGCCCGACCGTCTCGGGGTCGGTGTGGATCTGGATCCACCACACCCACACGCCGATGATCGCGAAGACCGGCCATTCGACCGAGTAGAGGTAGCTGAGCCCGTTGCCGTCGAGGGCGCGGGTCACCTGCCACCAGCCGGCCACCAGGCACCCGGGGGTCCAGAGCAGCAACGCCAGGTGGAGCGACATCGCCCGCTTCGAGAACCAGCGCCGGCGCACCCTCGGATTGTACCGGCGGCCCAGGGACGGCCCTGGGGTCGCCCCGTGCTCAGGCCAGGCCGGCCGCGGCGGCCAGGGCGGCCAGATCGGCCACCGGGCGGGCGCCCCAATGCGCGATGACCTCCGCCGCGCACAGCGTCCCAAGCTCGGCGCAGCCGACCGGGTCCTTGCCGTGGGAGAGCCCGTAGAGGAAGCCCGCCGCGAAGAGGTCGCCGGCGCCGGTCGTGTCCACGACTTCGGCGACAGGGCGTGCGCCCACCTCGACCGGCCCGTGCGCAGTGAGCACCACCGAGCCGCGGGCGCCCCGAGTGGCGGCGACCAAGAGCCCGGTCTCCTCGGCAGCTTCAATCGCCCCGTCGAACGTGCTCGCCGCGAACAAGGCGACGAGCTCCTCCTCGTTGCCGAAGAGCACGTCGATGTCCGAGAGCAGGAGGTCGAGGAATTCTCGCCGGTGCCGGTCCACGCAGAACGGGTCCGACAGCGACAGCGCGACCGAGCCATCATGATCGTGGCAGGCCTCGATGGCCCGGCGCATGGCCTCCTTGGCCGGCGGCTGATCCCACAGGTAGCCCTCCAGGTACAAGAGCGGGGAGCGCCGGACAAGGTCGAGGGGGACGTCTTCGGGGGTGAGCGTGCCGGCCACGCCGAGGTGGGTGGACATCGTGCGCTCGCCGTCGGCGGTCACGAGAATGAGGCAGCGGCCGGTCCCCGCGTCCTCGGCGGCTTGGGCCCCCGAGGTGACCGGTTCGAACAGGACGCCGGCCTCCCGGATGGTCCGGGCGAACACCTCGCCCAGCCGGTCGTCGGCCACCTTGCCGATGAAGCCGGCCGACCCGCCGAGCGCCGCCACGCCGACCATTGTGTTGGCGGCCGACCCGCCCGACACCTCGGTCCCCTCCGCGGCGGCGGCGCCGATGACCTCGGCCTCGGCCAGGTTGACGAGGGCCATGGAGCCCTTGACAAGACCCAGGCGCTCGAGCTCGGCGTCGGTGGTCGGGGACAGCACGTCGACCAGTGAGGAGCCGATGGCGACGACATCCAAGAGGTCATCGGGCACGGCCAGAGGGTACTCGGAGGGGAGAAGGCCACCGCCGTGGCGGTAGCCTCGCGGCCGATGGCCTCGCGCTCCTCTGCACCGGACGTCGCCGCGCCGGACGCGCCCTACCGGCTCCCCCGCACGGCGGTCCCCCGCCGCTACACGCTGTGCCTCGCCCCGGACATCGCCGCCGCCAGCTTCGAGGGCACGGCCGAGATCGAGCTCGACGTGCTCGAGCCGCTCGACCAGCTGGTCTGCAACGCGGCGGAGCTGGTGATCGGCGACGCCGCCGTGACCCTGGCCGACGGGTCGCGCCGGGAGGCCACCGTCACGCTGGACGAGGCGGCCGAGCGGGCCACCTTCGCCTTCTCCGAACCGCTGGCGCCGGGTGCCGTCGTCCTGTCCTGCTCGTTCACCGGCGTCCTGAACGACCTTCTGCGCGGCTTCTATCGCAGCACCTACGTCGACGAGGCGGGGGTCTCGCACACGATCGCCACCACCCAGATGGAGTCGACCGACGCCCGACGCGCCTTCCCCTGCTGGGACGAGCCCGACCGCAAGGCGGTCTTCGACGTCACGCTCGTCGTCGACCCCGACTCCAACGCGTACTCCAACTCGTCGGTTGTGAGCGACACGCTCGACGCCGACGGCAGGCGGCGGGTGCGGTTCGCGCCCACCATGGTCATGTCGAGCTACCTGGTGGCCTTCGTCGTCGGCCCGCTCGTCGCCACCGAGCCCCGCGACGTCGACGGCGTCCCGGTGCGCATCGTCTACGTGCCCGGCAAGGAGCGCTTGACCGGCTACGCGCTGGACGTCGCCGAGCATGCGCTGCGGTTCTTCTCCGACTACTTCGACATCGCCTACCCGGCCGACAAGCTGGACCTCGTCGCCGTCCCCGACTTCGCCTTCGGGGCGATGGAGAACCTGGGCTGCGTGACCTTCCGGGAGACGGCGCTGCTAGTCGACCCGCGGACGGCGGCCCGCACCGAGCTCGAGCGGGTGGCCGACGTCATCGCCCACGAGATCGCCCACATGTGGTTCGGCGATCTCGTGACCATGGGTTGGTGGGAGGGGATCTGGCTCAACGAGGCCTTCGCCACCTTCATGGAGGTGCTCTGCGTCGACGCCTTCCGCCCCGGCTGGCAGCGCTGGGTGAGCTTCGGGCTCGAGCGGGAGATGGCCCTCACCGTCGACGGCCTCCATTCGACGCGCCCCATCGAGTACCCGGTCGGCTCCCCCGAGGAGGCCGACGGGATGTTCGACGTCCTCACCTACCAAAAGGGCGGGAGCGTGCTGCGCATGCTCGAGCAGTACCTCGGGGCCACCGTGTTCCGCGACGGCGTCCGGCGCTACCTGCGCCAGCACGCGCACGCCAACACCGTGACGTCGGACCTCTGGGACGCCCTCGAGGCGGCGAGCGGCGAGCCGGTGCACGCCGTCGCCGACACCTGGATCCTCCAGGGTGGCCACCCGCTGGTCACACTGCGCGACGGCCGGCTGCACCAGGAGCCCTTCGCCTACGGGCCAGAGCGCCCGAACGAGGCGAGCAACATCGGGTCGGCCTGGCAGGTGCCGGTGATCGTCCGGGCGGCCGGCTCGGCCGACGAGACGCGGTTGCTGCTCGGCGAGGAGCCCGTGGTCCTCGCCGATCTGGCGGGCGGTGGCCCGGCGGTCGTGAACGCCGGGGGGTGGGGCGTCTACCGCACCGGCTACGGCTCGGCCCAGCTGAGCGAGCTGGGCGCCCACCTGGGCGAGCTGGCCCCGCTGGAGCGGGCCAACCTGTTCTCGGACACCTGGGCCCTCGTCCTGGCCGGCCACGTCTCGCTGGGCGAGTTCCTCACGCTCGGTGCCCAGCTGGGCGACGACGACGAGCCGAGCACGTTCTCGACGGTCGCCGGCGCCCTCTCGCTCTGCGACCGCGTGATCGCCGAATCGGACCGCCCGGCACTGGCCGCCGCCGCGCGCTCGCTGCTCGGCACCCGCGCCGCGTCGCTCGGCTGGGAGCCGCAGCGCGGCGAGGGCGAGCGCACCCCCAGCCTGCGGGCGCTCCTGGTCTCGACGCTCGGCACCCTCGGGGCGGACGAGGACACCCGCCGCGAGGCGCGGGCCCGCTACGACGCGGCGGTGGGCGGTGGGGCGGCGATCGACCCCAACCTCGAGTCCGCCGTCCTCGACGTCGTGGCCGACGCCGGCCTGGTCGCCGACTACGAGGCATTCCTCGCCCGCTACCGCGCGCCGAAGACGCCCCAGGAAGAGCAGCGCTACCTCCACGCCCTGTGCGACTTCCCCGACCTCGACCTGGCAGAGCGGACGTTCGCGCTGGCGGTCTCCGAGGTGCGGACCCAGGACGCGCCCTATCTGATCCTCGACCTCCTCGCCGGTCGCCTGAGCGGGCCCGGTACCTGGGAGCGCCTGAAGGCGTCGTGGGACGACGTGATGGCGCGATTCCCGGTCAACAGCCACTCGCGGATGCTCTCGGGAATCCGCGTGCTGTGCCGGGACGAGGCCCTGGCCGACGACGTCTCCCGCTTCGTGGCGGAACACCCGGTCCGCTCCGGGCAGCGCAGCGTCGAGCAGTCGCTCGAGCGGCTCGGCATCAACACGGCGTTCGGCACGCGCGAGCGCGACGGCCTCGGCGCCGTGCTGGCCGCCGTGGCCGCCGGCCCGTCGTCCTAGCGCGCGACGCGGCGCCGGTGACCGGGCTGTGGTCGGCCGCGCGGTGTTCAACCGGGGCGGCCCGGTGACGCGGTGACGACATGAGCATTTCGGTCATCGCCACCGTGTTCGCGCTGATCGCGGTCGCCGAGCTGCCGGACAAAACCATGATCGCCACCCTCGTCATGGGGGCCCGGGGCCGCCCGCTCCTCGTCTGGCTGGGTGCGTCGTGCGCGTTCTTGGTGCACGTCACCGTCGCCGTGGTGGCGGGCCGTTTCCTCGAGCTCCTGCCGCATCGGACCGTGGAGATCGTCGTCACCGTGATCTTCCTGCTCGGCGCCGCCTACTTGCTGTTCATCCCCGAGAAGAGCGAGGAGGCACGCGGCGAGCGGGAGGCCGGTCGCGAGGTGCCACCGGGCGACGCCGAGCCGGCTGCCGGCCTCGTGGCGGCCGACGGCGCCACCGCGCCGGTCGCGGCCGCGACGGCCTGGCGCATCGTGGTCGGCGCCTTCGGGGTCATCCTGGTGGGCGAGATCGGCGACCTCACCCAGCTCTTGGTCCTCAACCTCTCCGCCCACTACCACAAGCCCTTCTCGGTCTTCACGGGCGCGTTGGCCGGCCTCGTCTTCATCTCCGGCGTGGCCGCCTTCGGCGGGCGGGCGCTGCTCCGCGTGCTTCCCCTCGCGCTCATCCGCCGCCTGGGCGGCGTGGTCCTGCTCGGCTTCGGCGTCTACAGCATCGTGAACCTGGTGCGCGGGTGACCTGGGACCCGCCGCCGCGCGACGACAGCGACCGGGAGCGCCTCGAGGAGTTGATGGCGATCGCCCGCGACACCCGCGGCTTCATGCCCGACGACGAGGGCGAGGCGCTCTTGTGGGCGGCGTTGCGGGCCGGCCAGACCTTCCGGGACGCCCGCGGCCGGGGCACAACCATGGCCGAGATTGGTGCCTGGTGCGGGAAGTCCACCCTCTACCTCGGCGCCGCCGCCGAGGCGACCGGATCGGTGCTCTTCAGCGTCGACCACCACCGGGGCTCAGAAGAGAACCAGGCCGGCTGGGAGCACCACGACGCCGACCTCGTCGATCCGGCCGACGGCCGCCTCGACACGCTCCCCCACTGGCGGCGCTCGGTGGCGAGGGCGGGCCTTGAGCACTGCGTCATCGGGCTGGTCGGCGACTCGGCCACGGCCGCCGCGCACTTCGCCACGCCGCTCTCGTTCTGCTTCATCGACGGCGGCCACGGGGCCGAGCCGGCGGCAGCCGACTTCGACGGGTGGGCGCCGCTGGTCGTCGCCGGCGGCTGGCTGGCCATCCACGACGTGTTCGAGGACCCGGCCGACGGCGGCCGCCCCCCCTACGACCTGTGGTGCGCCGCCCTCGACTCGGGCGACTGGGAGGACGACGGCGAGCAGGGCAGCCTGCGCGTGCTGCGACGGCGCGCCGCCGGTCGCCACTGAGGTCACCGGTCGCGAGCCGGGCGATCCGCGCCGGCAGCCGCCGACGGGGTCAGCCCAGCAGGCCGCAGTCGCCCCCGAGCCCGGTGCAGGTCGACTCGGCTAGGTCGAGGCCGGCCGGCAGCGACTCGCCTCGGAACAGGCCCGCTGCGCCGGTGGCGCCGCTCAGGGCGTCGGCGGCCAGCACCATCGCGGCGGCGGTATAGGTCGTGCGTTCGGCGGCCGGAAACGTGTCCTCCTCGGGGAACACCATCCCGGTCCAGTAGGAGCCGTCGGCGAGCCGCAGGTCCTGGCCGGCCGCGAAGACGGCCCGGGCCGTGGCATCCATGCCGAGCGCGTCGAGCGCGAGGACGCACTCGGCCGTCTCGGCCGCCGTCACCCAGTCGCCCGTGGACACGCAGCGCACGCCGCGCCCCTCGATCACGAAGGTGTCCCAGCCCGCCACCATGCGCTCGCGCCCGCCGTCGCGGCTGAGCGCGCCGGCCAGGATCGGGTAGTACCAGTCCATGGCGAACTCGTGCTTGGGGGCGAAGGAGCGCCGGTGGTGCGCGACGGCGTGCCCGAGCCGGCCGGCGGCCAGCTCCCAGTCGGGGCGCTCCTTGCCGAGGCGCTCGGCCAGGGCGATGGCGCAGCGCAGGCTGTGGTAGATCGACGACGAGCCGGTGAGAAGGGCGTAGCCCTCGCGCAGGCCCGAGGCGTCGAGCGACCAGGTGACCGACCCGTCGCGGCGCTGCCAGCGCAGCACGAAGTCGATGGCCCGCTCGGCCATGGGCCACAGGCGGCGCGCCAGGTCGAGATCGCCGGTGACCAGGTGGTGGTGGAACAGGCCGGTGGCCGCATAGGCGCAGACGTTGGTGTCGAGACGCTGGTCCTTCACGCCGTCGGCCAGGTAGTAGTTGAACCAGCTGCCGTCGGCCAGCTGGCGCTCCGCCAGCCAGGTGTACGCGAGCTCGGCCTCGGCGTCGAGACCGCAGACGCTGAGCGCCATCGCCGACTCCACGTGGTTCCAAGGGTCGCAGTGCCCGCCGTCGAACCACGGGATCATGCCGTCGCGCCGCTGCACCGCGGCGATCGACGCCGCTGACGCCAGCACGTCGGACGCCGCCAGCACGCCCGGGACCTCGGGGATCACCGGTGCGCGGGCTTCGATGCCGGTCCGGGTGCGCTCGATCATGCCGCCGTCCCTTCCAAGACCCCCACGCCCGCCGCCTCGTCCGCCCCCGGCGCCGCCAGCGGCTTGCGCAGGTAGACGACGAGGCTCTTTCCCATGAGCGGGTTGAGCACCCGGTCGAGCAGCCGCGTCGTCCGGGGCGCCTTCACGATGTCCCAGACCAAGAGGCGGTGGTAGGCGGCGACGGCCCGACTCTGGTCGTTCTTGACGCCGACCAGGCACTTCAGCCACCAGTAGGGCGAGTGCAGGCCGTGCGCGTGGTGCGAGCCGAGAGGGCGGAGCCCCGTCTCGGTCAGCCGGCGCCAGAGCGTGGAGCGCCGGTAGATGCGGATGTGGCCGCCGGGCTCGCCGTGATAGCGGTCCGAGAGGAGCCAGTTGACGATCTCGGGGCCGCAGCGCGGGACCGTCACGGCGAGCACCCCGCCACCGCGCAGCACGCGGGCCAGCTCGGCCATCGTCGAACGGTCGTCGAAGATGTGCTCCAAGACCTCCGACGCGATCACCCGGTCGAAGCTGGCGTCCGCGAACGGCAGGCGGAGCGCGTCCCCCTGCACCGCGGCGGCGCTCGCCTTCTCGTCTAGCTCGCCCGCCTCGAGCATGGCGCCGAGGACGCCCTGAACCTGGCGCACCTCCGCCTCGGCGGCATCGAGCGCGACGACGGCCGCGCCGCGCCGGGCCGCCTCGAAGGCGTGGCGACCGAACCCGCAACCGAGGTCGAGCACGCGCTCGTCGGCGGAGAGGCCGAGGCGTTCGTAGTCGACCGTCAGCACGCGGCGCCCTCCGCCGTCTTCGACTCCCGCGGCGCGCCGGGCAGCGGCTCGCCGGCCAGCATCGCGGCGTAGCAGGCGGCGGTCCCTGTGGCCGTGACCTGCCAGGTGAACCGGTGCAGCACCCGCTCGCGGCCGGCGTCGCCGAGGCGGCGGCCGAGCGCGGGGTCGTCGAGCACCCGGCCGATGGCCGCGGCCAGCGCGCCGGGGTCGTTGGGCTCGACGAGGAGCCCGGTCTCGCCGTCGCGGCCGACGACCTCGGGCAGAGCGCCGCCGGTCGTGGCGACGACCGGCACGCCGCAGGCCATCGCCTCGATGGCGGGCAGCGAGAACCCCTCGTAGAGGGAAGGGACGACGGCTACCTCCGCCTCGCCGTAGAGGGCGGCCAGCTCCTCGTCGGTGATCCCCGTCACGCAGCGGACGATGTCGTGCAGGCCCAGGCGGTCGATCGCCTTGGCGACGCGGCCCCCCGGCCGCGGGTGGCCCACGACAACCAGCTCGATGTCGCGCTCGGTGGCCAGCTTGGCCACCGCCTCGAGCAGCGGCACCAGGCCTTTCAGCGGCACGTCGCTCGACGAGGTGACCATGAGCCGGCCCGGCACGGGCGTCCGGTCCGCCGGCGGCTTGAACACCTGGTGGTCGACGCCGACCGGCACGACGGTGACCCGCTCGGGCGCCACGCCGAGCTCGGTCGAGATGTCGAGGCGCGAGTTCTGCGAGACCGTGACGATGGCGGGCAGCCGCCGCGCCACGCGCACCTGCATCCGCAGGAAGCCGAACCAGCGGCGCGTGGTGAAGCGCTGCCAGGGGTTGGTGGTGTGGTCGAGGGCGAGCTGGCGGTCGACGGTGATCGGGTGGTGCAGCGTCGTGAGGAGCGGCCAGCCGTCGGCCACGATCCCGAGCATCCCGTTGCCCAGGCACTGGTTGTCGTGGACGATGTCGAACTCGCCCGTGCGGCCCGCCAGGACCGAGCGCACCCGGCGGGCGTAGGTCTGGGGCTCGCCGAAGCCCGCCCCGCACATGACGGCGAACTCGATCAGGTCGGTCAGGGTGTGGAACTCCCTCGGGTGGGGCACCCGGAAGGGATCGGGGTCGCGGTAGAGGTCGAGGCTGGGGACCGGCGTGAAGCCAACCCCCTCGTCGAGCTCCGGCCACGGCTGGCCGGCGAAGACCTCGACCGAGTGCCCGAGCGCGACCAACTCGCGGGTGAGGTGGCGGGTGTAGACGCCCTGGCCGCCGCAGCGGGGGTTGCCCCGGTAGATGAGGAAGGCGATCCTCAGCCTGCCGGGCTCCGGAGGGGCGGCCCGGACCGGTGGCGGCACGTCGATGTGGCGGCTGCGCTCCCAGGAGGCCCGGAGCTCCCGCCACTTCTGACGCGGTGTCTTAGGCACGCGACACCACCGACACTGCAACCATGCGCGCCAGCCTCCCCCGCCCCCCGTGGGCTGCGCAAGCGTGAATGGAGCGCCGGGCGCCCGCGACCAGGGACTCCATCAGCCGATGCCCAGCCATCCGAGGAGCGTCTGGCCCACCAGGAGCGTGGCGAAGCCGGCCACCGCCGCCACGCAGATGCCCCCGAGCCAGCGGGCGAACGGGCCGTTGGCGGCGCTCCCCAACAGGCCCTTGCGGTTGGCCAAGAGCAGGATGAAGAACAGGGTGATCGGGGTGATGATCCCCTCGAGGACCTGGGTGTTCACGATCAGGTGGATCAGGTTCCCCGGCACCAGCACCACCGAGGCGCCGAGCGCGATCTGGGCCGTGAAGAGTCCGAGGAAGACGGGTGCCTCCCGGAAATTGCGCGAGACCGAGCGCTCGACCCCGAGCGCCTCGGCCACGGCGTAGGAGGTGGAGAGCGGCACGACCGCCGCCGCCAGCGCCGAGGCGCCGAGCAGGCCGAGGCCGAAGAGCAGCTCGGCCGACGAGCCGGCCAGCGGGCGCAGCGCGCGGGCAGCCTCCGCCGCCGAGTTCAATACCCCGGTGTCGCCCAGGACCGTGCCGGTGACCACGATGATCGACATGGCGACGATGGCGGCGGCGATGGCCCCGACGATGGCGTCCACCCGGGCGTAGTGGTACTCCTCGGGAGCCGTCCCCTTGTCGACGACGGCGCCCGCCGTGTACAGCTGGATGTACGGCGTGATGGTGGTGCCGATCAGGGCCACCCCGAGGAAGATGAACGCGCGCGAGGCCAGGAAGTGCGGATAGGCCGCCTGGCTGATCACCTGCGACCAGTTCGGGTGACCGAGGAAGGCGGCGACCAGGTAGGTCACGAAGACAGCCGTGAGGAGCAACAGGACGCGTTCCGCGTACTTGTACGAGCCGAAGAGGACGAGCGCCCAGATGAGCACAGCGGCGATCGGCACAGACAGGTAGCGCGAGACGCCCCACAGCTCGAAGGCGGTGCCGATACCGGCGAACTCGGTGATGACGAGGCCGACGTTGGCGACCGCGAAGCACACGACAGCGAAGGCCGTCATGCGCAGCGGGAACTCCTCGCGGATGAGCGCCGCCAGGCCCTTGCCGGTGAACACCGACAGCCGCGTCACCATCTCCTGGACGGCCACGTAGGCCACGGTGATGAGCACCATGAGGAACAGGGTGCGGTAACGGAACTCCGCGCCCGCCGACGCGTAGGTGGCGACACCGCCGGCGTCGTTGCCGGCGGCGGCGGCCACAACCCCCGGCCCGACCACGGCCAGGTAGATCCAGATCCGCCGCTTCCGCCGGAGCGCGGGGGCGGCCGGGGTCACTGCAGCAGCCGGGGAAAGTGGAAGCGCCCG
>Ga0302325_10015429_pt1 | contig 16242 bp, 13 predicted proteins | sample Palsa_T0_2_FD_201948 | JGI IMG/M metagenome (GOLD analysis project Ga0302325, IMG submission 201948) | Peat permafrost microbial communities from Stordalen Mire near Abisko, Sweden - Palsa_T0_2 | ecosystem: Environmental > Terrestrial > Soil > Palsa > Peat permafrost | place: Sweden: Abisko... | reverse complement strand
CCGTTCCGGCTCGTGCTGCGCGGCGCACTGCGTTTCCCGAGTAGGAAAGGCGCACTCAGCTTCCCGGTCAAGTCGATTGGGATGGGGAAGCTCTTCCTTTTCAATTCCTCTTCTCGTTCCCGCTCTCTATCCACAACTTTGTCCCTCGGTCTCAACCGGGGGTCTAGTAAGGGAGGAACGGCTTGCACGCTAGGCGAAGGCGGGACGGCGTACCGCACAGAAGGGATATCATGATGCGAGCGCCTCCTCCCCTGATTCATCGGACTAGGCGGACTCTCGCCATCCGAACTACTCGACGCATCAGAGGAGAAGCTCCCTCGACGCGCATGCCGTGGGTGGCTGTGGCGTCGAAGGTGCTGTTCCTCAGGGAGCTTGAGCTCTGGCCCTGCTGCCTGAGGAGAAGACGGCGATGCAACGGGCGAGGAGCCAAGATTCCCAGGTACAGAGGAGCGACGTCTGGAGCGTGCTTGGCGGGGAGAGGAGTCTTCGGGTGCGAGGAACTGCCTTGCTTGATGGGTAGGTGATCTTGATAGTTTGGGACGGACAGGACGCACTGTGCTAGAAACATGTGCATAAGGTATTGGGCGAGAGGAGCCGCGCGATTTTGGCTCGAAGTAATCTGTCTCTGCGCGCCGGAGGGGTCGCACATGTGTATATCCCGACTGGACTTTCGGTCTTGGGGGTAAGTTGGGACCAGAATTTTCTTCGGTGGGGGCAGCGCGCTGCCGGAGTCTCTCGGCGCATTTGTTGTGCCATATCTCGATGTCTTTGTCGGGGACCAGGGGAAAGGCTTCGGTGGGGAGGTCGATGGGGAAGGGCTCGCCATTGTCTGGGTTCTTGATGCCGAAAGTGCGGACGGCGTTTTGGATGAAGGGGACGTGTTCTTCGGGGCCGAGGAGGATCTCAATGGATTGCCAGCGGACGAAGCCTTTTTTTGTGAGGGCCGGGATTGAGGGCAGGGAGAAGTCGTCGGTGGTGGGTTGGAGCGTGTGCTGGCAGCCGATTGATGCGTAGATCCATGATATAGAGGGATGGGGGACTTCGACGAAGAGCGCTGTGGCAGGGCAGCATTAGCCTTGTGGTAGGAGGATGGTTGGGAAGGAGGACGCACAATCGTAGTTGCCTCCTACAGCCTTGTAGAAGGTGGCCAGTTTGTCGGGCGTGAGCTTCTTCTGCTCCAGGTTTCCTATCGAGGTGCTCTGCCACAGTAAGTTTTGATGTCCTTTCGATGGCTGGCGCATGGCGTGCCACTTGATCACAACTCACAATGTAGATTGCGATGCCTCGCAAAAGCGCATCGAGCACTTTCGTGGGCTTCTTGTCCACTTCGAACAGGTACCCATAGTACTGCTTCGCATCGACAGGTTGCGACATCGTCAACAGCGGTGTCTCTTCAGCAGATAACGCAGATTAGCTTGCATACCCGAGGTCGCGGTATACGCTGCCTGAAGGCAAGATCGTTATTCTGGACGTCTGATCATTGTGTCGTGGGAGTTTCTTTTGTGCAAACAACCTCCAGTGAGCAGCTGCGCTGGCATCCTGAAATTAAGCGGTATCATCCGAATGGGGTCGGAAGCGGTGAGACTTTGAAAGCCAAGATCGGGGCCATGTGCCGCGGTAAAGATGCGTGTGAGTGGTTAATAACATCCCGGAAAGTGACTTTGTGTCTTGATCGTCCATTTGGATGAATTGTTAATAAGGAAAATATATTAGACTTGGTGGATTTAGGAACGGGAGTCCCCGTTGGGTGAAGCTCGGAGAGAGAAAAGTGGGTCTAGAGGCACAGGGAACAGTGTGGCTTAAATATTGTGAAAAGAATTATGAAAATCGCATTATAATTATGTAAAGATTATATAAGATCTATGGGTATCCAATTTTGTTGCTCATCATGGATTGTTGAATCCAAGGAAATCCAAAAACGCCTGAAATCAAGACTCAGCACGGTCAATACCGGTGGTCGTATTCCCACTCCGAACGCCTTGCAAACCCAAATCGCTTTTCCAAAAAAAACTCCAAATCAATTTAATCAATCTCAACACCTTCCCGGATCAACCACCTGGGGTTGAAGTTGAGGTTGAGGTTGCCGTTGCCATTGTGACGCTGCAAAGTCCTCGTAACTCGGCGGCAGGCCAGACGGCGCAGGTGCCAGAACACTGTTTCCAACGTGCTCTGGGCTTGGAACCTCAATCACTCTCGGCCTCAAGAATTCTTCGGCGTCTGCCAATTCAGCTGCAGCCTCAGCAGCTGTCAGAGAAGCTCGTTTATTCTGGTTTCCCTCTGCTGCGATCTGGATGGGAAGGTGTAGCGAGACGTTCGTTGAAGGTACGCCGCTTCCAGGTGTGTGGATGGTGAGGTTGAGATCAATAGAATAAGTTCGAGAAACGATACAAGAATGGAAAGTTGGAATCCAGGTCTTCGATGATGGAACTGTGATTGGCACCAAGACAGTTGCTGAATAGTATTCGCTGCCGTCCTTTGGCTTCTCTTCTGAAGAACGATCCGAACAATCCGAGGAACTCGAAGATGACGCTGAGTTTCGTCGGGTGTATGCTGGGGCTGGCTTATGCTTCGTCCAAGATACTGCCTCGACACACCTAGACGAGAGAGAAACGGAAGTATCGTATACTCCTCGGACGGCCTCGAACTGGGCGACCGTCGTGTAACGCGATGGAAGGTACTCAGCTGGTCGAGCAGCGTAGAATGTCGAAGCCTTGATTTTGGTCGTCAATCCACCCAGTCTTGGGGGTTGAGATGAGCTATCGTGAGGATCGAAGCGAAGGTTGAGAGTCGCCATGGCTGTTGGTGGCATTGCGACACCAGACGATGGGGAGGGAAGGATGATCGCACTGGGCTGAGATGCGGAAACTGTGATCTTTCCAAGCTTGCCCGAGAACACTCCCTTTCTCAATGTCTTCGTTTTTGAAAGGACATAATCCAAGTTCCCAGTTAGGATGTTCATGGGAGGTAGTTCCGCTTGAGCTGGAACGATGTGAAGCTTCTTCAGACCCTCGACTAGCACCACTTCCTTGTTGTCCTGCTCTTTGGTTCGCACAACCCTCACTTTGATCACATATTGCACCTTTGACATCTCGGGAGCCAAGTCATCTTGCATCGAAACCTCCCTATCTCCCATGCTCGGTGGGAGTTGCAGATGCGCGTTGTGGACATGTTCTGTATTGCATTTGTGCGAGCATGCTCGAGGAAGCAATTGTTCTGGAACAACGAAGTTGAACGGGAATGCATAGGTGCGGCCGGCCTCAGCTATTCGTGGCTGAGGATAATCGGCATCTCGTATTGGCATTGTCAACTTCAAGAAGCTGTGCACTGCCGTCGTCCTCGCTCGAGTCGTGTGCGGCGATAAGTTCTCAACGTATGTCTTGACGAAGCCTTCTAATGTGATTTGAATCTCGTCGAATCGTGCACTGTTGGGTGCGGTGATTTCTACTTTGCCAGATAGAGCATCGAGCGTCGTATAGATCTTCTCTTCGCTGTGATCATCGAGGATGATCTCCATATCTGGGCGACCGTTCTGGGTGATCTTCCTGGCATAAGACGCCAGGGTGCCCGTTGTCGACTGCACTGAAGCTGCGTACATACTAGTGAAAGTTGAAGAGGACATGAATGAGCGAAGGGGAACGGTCTCGCGCGGAGACGTTCAAGTGATGTGCTACTGGGCCGCAAGGGTGTAGATAGGGATGATGTACTGATGCAGCGTTGATGCGGGGAACGTTCCACGAGAGGGTGTGCCAACGAATTGATATCGAGCCTTGTCTTAATGTCTTTCTTGGAAGTACTTTTTTCCAAACCCAGCACCATCGGGGAACTGCTCACCTTATATATGAGTGGCGTACACGAAGCTAGACTGAGCATGATGCCGTAGAGGAAACGCGCCCTGGCTGGAGCCTGACTCACTTGATTTCTTACTTACAAGTTACTTCCTCATGGCATGGATGGTGGATGGATCACCGTCCGACGACGGCCGCGCCTTGCCAGGTGCATGCGCAGGGTCCGCCCACCGGTTTGTGCAGAGATCGCCAAGCACTGGCGGAGATGCTCGCTTCCAGAGCCGACGACCCATTATTGGCGCGTTTGAGGGCCACGCCGCTTGGTTGCCTGTCAGTGCGAGTCTTCACTCTTTTCACCTTCTCCGTCACACCCCACTGGCCCTCATTTCTAAGCAGACTCTTCTGCCAATGCAGAGCGAGAGCGAGTTCATACAGCAAATTGCAGCCATTAACACAGGACCCTTACCCCAAAGTATGGTTACCTCAGCAATTTTTACCTTCACCGTTATGCAGTCATAACCCTACCAGGCCAGGGGAAAATTCTGCCCGCGAAGTGACACAGAAGCAAGCCTGCCGTATTCCGAACTCCGACGCCAACACCGAAGCCTCGCTCATCCAATAGTCCAACCCTCCACTGAAATACAAGAATCCCGAAATAATCTTACAATTGACTCCCCCATACGAGACCCAAGCCCCAGAGCCCCATATATATCCACCCCAGCCTTTCCTCGTAAGGTGCGTCTATCCAATGTTCTGACACCCCGTCTCCACTAAGGAAAATTTTCTATCCCGACACCACGTATCTCTGTGTCAACACCGTCAATACTTAACGTACACGGCCAGAGCCTCGTGAAGTCCTTCTCTTAGCGATCTACTTCGGCCTCACCAAAAGTTAGCAGTTTCAACAGCGTGAAAATTTCTTTGCAGAACAACGTGTTATGAAGTAATATGAATAATCGATGGAGCTGTTACGAGGAGGCGTGGGAAGAGCATTGGATACTGAGCATTCGAGATGGTGAAACGATAGTTTGGAATGAGACAATGAGAAAACTACCTTGATTGTCGGTCCATGGGTTACTGTGTGGATGCGCGGTAGGCGACGCCTTACGGATGACAAGTCGTCGCCATGTCGTGCTCAGGCCTTTTGTGACTCAGGCAACTCCGGCGTCCGAGCCCCCTAAGTTGCTTAATAATTAACGCTCCCGCTCTCACGGCCGTCTTCAACCGCCAACGCCCTTCTCTCGACTAATGTGGCTTTGCATTTCATCAACTGCAGGCCAATCTCATCTCCTCTCTCTTTAGCTCTTACAAAAATATGGACGAATACCTTCCCGGCTCTGTCAACTACAACTTCATCCATCATCAGAGATTCAGATTGGTACTTGTGGTTTCTGCTTACAAGGCTATGATGTAAGGTTACGAAGCGCTTACCAAGAGCGACTTCGTCTTGATATCCGTACTCCGTACACATCCCGATCTCGGGCAGCCTTGACGAACGCAGTCAGCTACGGTTTGGCACACCGAATATTGGATGTCGACCCCGCCTGTCGAGGTTCATGCAGGGCATCGTCTTCTCGTTAGGCTCCCCCGTTAGGATTCTCGGCGTGCTGATCTGGGGGTAGAATGCTTAACGAGTAGTTCAATATAACTAGGTAAGAGGAGCCTCCTGACAGTCGCTTGAGGCATCTGACGTCTTCACGGACTGTTTGCACAGCAAGGCGCCTTGCATGAGCATGGAAGCCTGGATGTTCGGTCATTTGAGCCTAATGATTGGAATACCTCGTATATTTCAATTCGGGTCTTTACTTGAAAACCTAAATATCGATTTGATCAAGTAACAAGCAATTAGTACCAAGTTGGTGTATGGTCATTAGCTACTGGAGCAAGCCACTCCACGTTCACGTTTGTGATCATCCCATTTCTTCCAGAACGTTGATTTCTCACTCGATTACTCTTCCCAACGCAATGGTTATTATCCAAGTGAGGTTCGAAGTCAGCCTCTTCGGATTCCTCAGAGTTGGCACCTTAAACCGAACCAGGTTAATGTGCTTATGAAATAAGTTTACTCCCTTCCATCATACAGACGTACCAATCTCCCCAAACACAATCACCTTTCGCAACTAAATGGTCCGGATTGGGCACCTTGTCAACCCGAATGGACATTCGACTGCATTTGTTGACTTGTACGATGTACTGGCTGTCCCAAGGCCATGAGCAGCCCAGTTCTAGAAGCCATAGCCAGCGTAGCTTGGGAAGTTCCTGCATTGCGTAGGGCTGACTCGTATTCATGTTCCACTAAACACAAGTACCGGAACCTCTTACCATATACCGTTATGGGATGCAGATGTGGTGCTTTAGATGCTTCGGGTCCTCGAAGTGAGGTCTCCTATAAGGATTTATATGTAGGCGGCCGCAACGAGCTCTAGATAGCTGTGGCGAGAGCAAGCGCACTACACCCACGGCCGGCATTCAACTCGGCAATATATCACTGCTCTTACCCTATGCCATAATAGACTCGTAATACATTTCACGAGTGTCTAGAGCTATATCACGTGATGACATCTCCCCCTTTTCTTGGTGACCAAAAAGACAAAATTCCAAGACTGGGGTTACGCAGTCAAATGGAGGCCGTAAAAACAAGAGTAGAAATATTCTCTATACAAATAAAGCTGGAGCCTCGTCGCTTCCAAGTGCGGGTTTGAGTTTCTGAAGAGCACGTCCAACATGTAACACTTTAGCAACATCGGATTACGAGGAAAACAAAGGAAGACTTTAGAAAATAAGAAAGGAATAAACCACTTTATCTGAGAACAATAATTTATTTATTCATGTTAGAGAGAAGGCGGATCGAGGCTTGCCTGACACGCATACAGTGAGTTGATGCAGGACAGGCAATATTTTCTATCGTGTGGCCGCTTCTATAATTGTTAAGGCAAAACCTGCCACTATTCTCCCCCAACCCCGTTCTCCATTCTCCTAAAACGCCGTATCCATGGTTGCCACTCCGAATTCAGATACTCCTTCTCCCGCTCGCCGCATTAACATTACTTGCATGCGCCAACAAGAACTTGCAGCAAGTCAACGTAAACTTGCACGCCCGACTCCACGCATCGTCCTGCGCAATACCCAGCTTAATGCTCACGTCCCCGATCTTCTCTCCCTCAATCTTATAAGGAAGCGCTAGGCCCCTACCGGTTTCTGATGTCTTGGCAGACTCGGCTTCGACGAAGGCGCCGAGTTGACGCATGCATTCGAGGAAGGCTTCCATGGCGATGTCGAAGCGGCGGTGCATGAATGTTAATCCGAGAGGCATGTCGCCTGAGGAGTAGAGTTCTAGGATGGATTTCTTTGGGGGCCGGGTGCTTTGGCGTTGGGAGCCGGTGCGGGAGGCGGAGGGAGAGGGCGTGCCTTCGTGGCGGATTATTCGGGAGGTGGAACCCATGGGTTGGAGTTCGTAGCCTTGGAATTTGTAGCCTAGACGTTCCGCTACGGTTTGGAGTAAGAGGAGAGCGTGGCCCCATGCTGCGTTGATCTCAGGCCAGTCGACTGGGACGTTGGAGAGGCGACCGAGACGGAGACCATTTATTGTTCCGAATTTGCCGTCATGGGAGATGCAGAACGTATCGTTGTAGACATTCGTTCGTTGTAGCTTTTCGAGAAGCTGGGTGTCATGGTCGTATTGCAAGTTTACGCTGTCTCGAATGTTTTGAAATTCGGCGAGTTTCATGGCGAAGGCGTTGCGTTCGCTCCAGAACTTTTCTTCCTCAGTATCCAAAGCCCGTGCTTCTTCTTCGAGCATAGCGATTTCTTCATCTACTTCTGCCTTCTCCTTCTCGAGCTTCTTGAGCTCTTCAATTGCGGTCGCTTCTTCTTTCCGAGCTTTGGAGAGCGCATCCTGTGACTCCTTGATTTCCTCATCGGTAGGTATCTCGGCGTTGACTTGTTTTAGGAACCCTACGTAGGCATCTCGCTCTTTGGTGGCTGCCTCCAGCCGTCGCTGCAATTTTGCTACCAGCAAATCTGTACATTCGACACATATCGGATGATCGATGTCGGATCGAGCTGAGAGAATTTCAAACAGTCTAGATGCTCTCTCCATATCCTGTGACATGGCCTTCCCTTCGTCTGGCGTGACTTCTAATCCTGAACTCTCGTCCTGCCGTCTGTGTTTTGGGTTCATATCTTCAGGGGACTTCACTACAGCTGGTGGCACCACTTGTGATTCTGTAAGCATGACGAAAGACATGCCTGGGTTGCTGGAGAATGAAGACTCAGTTCGGCGTGGCGCCGAAATGTGTCGTTTGAATGTTGGCGAGACGGCATTTCGAGAGACTCGATCGTAGAGCTGTTTTCGTTCTTGGGGATAGGCTGGTCGAGAGGCGGGTATGTTCTTTAGTTGTTGCTGTGAGGAGGCACCTACACCGTCAGCTCTGCGTATGCGACAGACGTCTGTAGTATCCTTACTAACTAGTAGATCAAATGCAGCAGGATTGAGGTCCTCCAAAGAGCTATCCAGCTTCAGCGGAGTGCGACACTTCTGGCAATACATGTTGAGGTAGAGCTGAGGAACAAGCGGTGGATATGCTGTCACATTATCGATGTCACTGCAAAGTTCTTTGTCATAAATGTTGATGTTGATGTTGTGCGGGCATTTCGAGGATGGAGATGGTTTGCTTGTGATGTTCGACAGGGCTGTTGATCCTTGTGCAGGGATGTCGTGGAGCCCCGCGCTAAAATTATGCGCTAACTTTATGCAAAACACTTTATCGCAACGCGTCCTTAACGCGTATCACAGACCTCAAGAGATTCTCATGCACGTCACCGCCCATCAACTACACACGTTATGTTCGTGGTCTAACATATTCCTAGACTTCCAAAATGGAGCCCTATCCGAAGCGACAACGATTGTATGCCCCACTGAGTCGCGAATTTACTCAGGGTTTCGATAATCAACATGCATACTATGACAAACCAGCCGCGGAACTCGAGGACGACTTCGAGGAAGAACTAGAGGATGAGATGGAGGAAGAAGAACAGGAAGAAACCGTCTCTGATCCCGATGTAGACCTCCAGCAGAAGCGAGCGCGACTCGACTACAAATTGAAATCTACCTTCGAGGCCATCTTCGAAAAGTATGGTCAGGAGTTTGATGGAGTCGGCGACGAGATTGATCTCGAAACTGGCGATATTGTGGTCGATAATGGACATCTACTCGAGATGCAGGATGAGAGGGATGCTGGAGATACAAGTCGCGTGCTAAGGGATTATACAGAGGAGCCAGAAGATGTGCCGAGCAGTTCATTGGAAGAGACAGAAATTCTGGACGACGAGGATGAAGAGGAGACCATGAGTGACGATGAAGAGATGATAGAGGACGACATGATTCTGCGTGGCTTTGTTAGGGCCAATCGTTTTATACAAGCATCACCAGAATTAGGAAATTCGAGAGCGACTCTTCCACCCCAGCGGAATCACCGGCAAGCTACAGTTTCCCGGCCGAGTATGCGAGTAAATGCGCTGCCTTCAAGAACCGATATCCTGGCTCAGTTTGGACCCCAACTTGGACCACAGATTGTGAATATTGTCTCTCAACAGCAAGTACCAGACGACAGTCATATTGAACCGGCATGGCGTGCGCCACAACTCCCGACGGTCGCGCCTGTGAAACGCCCCAAAATCAAACGTGTCGTTCTTGAACCAGAAATCGAACGCTCTCCATCTCCCGAGGCAGTCGAGTCGGTTTGGGCGCCAATTCGTGCTCGTGGTCGAAGACCATTGGATGGAGCGGATAGCGATGCCATATTCAGGGGAGAAAGCATGAGGCCGATCCAGCAACGAAAATCTCAAGCATTAGATCCTTTTAAACACCAGTCGAAGACCGATTTAAGTTTCCCTTCTCAGATGTCTCCACCAAAAGGAAAGGGAACACGGCAAAGATTCACAGCCGAGGACGACGAGATACTTTTGGACTGGGTTGCAAAGACACGGGCGCAAGGTTTGCCATTATGGTCAAATCGCATTTGGCAGGAGCTAGCTGCAAAGGTGATCTCCCCCAGTTGGATACAGAGCACCGCTAACGATAATAGCATCCGCGTCATAGTTTCAAGTCATGGAAGGGGCGTTACCGGAACCATTTCACATATCTTTGGTCAAATGAACCTGAAGATTCCGAGTTATCACCTTCCGAGACCTCCGTCGGTACTCACATTTTGGAGGAGCGTGAGGCCGCAAAAGCCAGGGCTGGAGCTGTGTCACACGTTCCAGTACGTCCCCCTGCAACGGAACGACCATCCCGAATTCGCAAACCCGCTCAACAGGACTCGAGAATCATCAGCTGGTCAGAAGCAGTCGACACCATTCAAACATTAGACCCCATCTTACATGCCAAAATGCTTGAAGATACCAGGAAGATGAAAGGTGATAACAGGGCGTTTGACTACCCAGCATCGTCGAGTAACCCTAAAAAGAGTTTTTCAGCCAACCGACCGCGGGCCATTGAAAGTAGAGATGGGTGTCTTCCGCCAAGAAACCCCGGAACATCTTTCAATGATTTCGTTGACGTTGAAGATCATCTTCCAGGATCTATGGCTGTGGAAGCTAGTTCCTTACCAGAGGAGACCCCGGTCCGAGCCCCTTGCCCGCATGCAGATTGTAGGCCATACGGCACCATCATGTACAGGCTTCAACGACTCGACAGTGAGGACCTTTCGGAAATGTGCTTGCACTTGTTCAGGGTACATCACACAACTCCTTTCCCATGTGGCGAACTCAACTGCAACCGCAAAGGCGAAGAAGGATACTTTTTGCAGGCAGATCTTGTTATGCATGTCAGAATTGCCCATCCAAATGCCGAGGCTCTACAGAGATTGCGAGGCCGCGTAGATGCTGAGTTACTAGACCGTACCACGGAACTACCTCACCCTCCGAAGAATATAAGCAGCGTCCCTCTCAACGGTAGGCCTATCAGCCAGGCGAGAGACTTCGATTTCACGGCCTCTTCGAAGGATTGCAATGCAAGGGTCACATCCAGCAGCCGGCCGTTTTCCTCCAGCTCCGGCCATGATCGCACCCCGGGGGGGATGACTGGTATGGTCAGAGCATCAACATCAACTCCAATGACAAGTGTTTCATCTCTCAAAGTAAATCGTTCATCTGCAACGACGGTAGCCATGCGAGAAGTTAGTGAATCTCATGAAAGTGTGATGTCAGAGGAGCAAGCTGAAGATGGCATAAATATGTCGGAATGGGCTGGTCAAGTTCCAGGGGAACAATTCAAAGAGGTGGCTGCAGCCACATCCAGAACGCCAGCATTTCGAGAACCTCTGGTACAAGGACCTGTTCTGTCGAGAAATGTCACCGGCCGTAATGCTTTGCCAACACCTCTTGCTTCAACGTGGGATTTACCAAGGCATGACAACGATAGATGCTTCGGACTTCCTGCGAAATCTCAATTTGTCTCCAACGATAGACCAGAAGCAAGTGCAGAGGTGCAACTCCCTCAAAAGCCCAGTTCATCAGCGACACGAACCGCTTCCGGATCAAAACAATCACCTTCCCACAAAAATTCCAAACCCCAAAGTTCCTCGAATGAAGTGCGAACAAGCTTCACAGAATCTAGGAAGAAGACTACATCAAAACGGGCTCCCGCTTCGCGCACATTTTCTCGAAATACCGTTGATCCATCATATGAGTTCTCGGATGAGGAGGGTGGCATAGAACCCATCGCGAAACAATTACCTCCCAAGCCAATACCAGCTTCGAACATGGTCTCTCAACCTCCTACGGAAATCCCTGCCACAAATACCTCCACAAACATACCACCCGCAACGGTTCAGCCTATCACCAAGCCTACACTTGTTGCTCCTACTAGCAAACTTTCTACGAAGGCGCCGCCTGCAACTGCTCTGCCAATAGCCAAGTCTTCACTTGCTACGCCGGCCACAAACTCTTCTGCAAAAGTACCACGCACACAGTTTCAGCCATTGGCCAAGCCTTCGATCCAAACTCCTGCGAATCTACAAAAACCCATTGTGCAACATGTACTCGATTCTGACTATGATGAACTCAGCCTCGGGGCTGACGACTTTGTACTCATGTTCTCGAGGCCATGTACGGACACCCGGCCTAGCTCAAAGGTCCAGATAAAACAGGAGCACGCTATAGACACTCCCCAGAATGTTTCATCTGTGCCGGCGACGAAACGAAAATTAAGCATGTTTCGAGCAGGGAGTGATGATGAGTTGTGCGCAGTTGGGCCATCTCCTCCGTCACAGCAGAAACAGCCCGAGATCAAGGTAGAAGTAGATGAGGCAGCAGAGCCTTTACAGCAAGCCGTAAAACCGAAAGTTAGGGCGAGGAAATTAAGTGATATAGTTCGCGCCGAAACTTCAACATCGGGGCCGAAACCTTCCCAAGCTCAGCGGAAGAGCAACAATCGAGCTGCTGGCACGAATACTCCTTTGCTTGACCTTACTCCATCCCGAAGCAAGGCGAGCAATACCAATGCAGAGATAGAGATTCGGGATTCAGCGGCGGAAGAGTCATCACCCGCGCAAGCATCATCACCTAAACATCGTCGCAATCAAACCCTAGGTCAGAGGGAAGTCGCAGGAAACAGCTCACCTTTGATCGGACTACTCACTCCTGTAAGGAAGAAACGCTGGTCTGGAGATCCCTTGGAGGGAGAAGATGTTGCTGTTGTTGTTAAGACACCGGGTGGGACGTTTCGTAGATGTGGAGAAGATGGGTTCGAATGTGGGAGATCATTTTGCTTTCGCTGCAGCGAGCAGAGGACTGGATAAGAATCGTATGATGGGTAGGAAAGCCATGAAGGAGGCTTGTATAGACTTGCTGAGTTAATTTTAGTTTACAATGCAATTGTATAACACATCCCGATTCAAAACGTTTTCACTCGTGTTTGAAATGTTACTTCAAGAAGTTTGTGAAATTGTAGGGGGAGTATTGATCAAAAGCTTTCAACCGCCCCTTTTCGAGCTCGCTTATTTTAAGCCATTGAAAAGACCACCAGCGCTGGCCCAAGAATTTGAAGACAATAAAATATGCAAGTTTTGCTGAAAATAGTTCATGACAAGGCAAACTGAGCTCTCGTCATCAAAGACGACGTCTCCATATGAAGAATGTTTTTTGGGAATTTACCACAACACCAAACTTTGATCGCCCTCCTTCAACCTCTAACAGTCTAACTTCTCCAGTTTTATCAGCTCCTCCACAACCGACATACATCCCTAGCAGATAACTCCGAGGGATAGCTTATTCTCTGAACTATCTTTTTTTTCTAGGTGTTCAACTTGCTTCGAAGCTTCTATTCTCTCGCTCGGTTTCTTGATTAGTCTAGCTACCATGGATGCTCCCATATTTTGCATTCGCAGGCCATTCGCAGATTTGTATATCTGCTTGCTCTTGGACACGAGGCTGGTTCCAAATTAGATGAACGCTCGCTACACCCAGTACGAATATCGCGGCATAAAGTCATGCCACTTTAGGGCATGCAGGCCTGAGATCTACTATTTGTCCACGAAGCTCTTAGTTTATAGTGAACACGAGCGCTGAAAGACCCTATAATTATAGGCCTTCGGCCCTGTAAATCTGTTCAGGGTAATGCCCCTGCAATTACTGAGGACTGTTCGTTAAACTGCCCAATGATCCCTAAATCTCAGGCTCTAAACGCTAAGTTGCCTTGCCAACAGCGTGCCACTGTAGCTACAGACCGCTACAGGGCACGTACGCTGAAGTCGCATAAATTTATGCCGCGATATTCGTACCGTCAGCCGTTTCATTAGTATTAAGTGTGTTACACTATCGAGTATCATAGCGAGAATTAGTTCGTGCTGGGAAGGAGCCAAATTTGGGGCCCTGACGCTAAAGTCAAGGCACTACAGTATAAATGGGATTCAAATACTACACAGCACTTAAAAGGAATATCAACAGCTAGTCCAAGTGACATGAATAAATACCCTGCGGTTATCTAGATTCAGTTAATTTGATTTGAGAGCCTGTTCGGTGGGGGGAGGCAAATATTTCAGCGTTTGCACGCGAAGGGGAAGCCAGTTTCGTAGCGACCAGTAGTATTCCAGGGTTTAATATAAAAACCTTAACGTGCGCTGATTTCCAGTGTGCCGAATCTACGTACTACAAGCTGGAATAGTCTCAATCATACATTATTATCATAACTACTTGTATTCTGTTTTTAAGCCGCACCTTAAATATTTCTAAAACGTTCCTAATGCGGCAGTCCTTGACTAAACCCAACGCCTAACCACCAGTGTGCTTCTACTATCAAAAACCAGCATCAAGATCTCAATCAACGCGCTTCATCAAAGACAACGACTCAAAAAGTATTAATCTTGAACATCGCCAGCATAGAATCGAATTCTCGGGGTAGCCACACCATGCCACCAGATGCGTCAAGGCAGAGTCGTTCTGTTTCAAACCGTCCGCGAGCAAGTTCACAGCCAAGTCATGCTCAGCTGGCGGTATCAGAGCCCGGATACCGGAAGCACAGCCTGGAAGAAATTCCTCAAACTGCTGGCGATGCTAGTACGAAGCGCGTTAAATCTGCAGTTCAAGTCTATAATACTCCTCACGACTTGGGGTCATGCAATCATGGCGATGGTGAGCTGTGCAGTGCGCGGATGGACTACGACTGGCAGATCAGAATGCTTCAACAACAGAACAAAAAGCGGTTGATGGCTCGACAAGAGGAGAAAGAATCTAGCGCGCAGAATACATGGGTAAGTGGACCGGGAATCACCAAAGAGACACCCAACTTTCTGGTGCAAGAGGTAATCAGAAGGAGTCAGGACAAGCCAGGAGAAGCAGGCCCTTCACTTGATGCTACATCGCAAGCTCATGTCATCGAAAATAGTCGTCAAAAGGATTCGTCCCTGGTGCGACCAGTGCAATCAGTCTCCACACACGAACAGGCCGAGGATTCAACACTGTCCGAGATTCTTTCTACATCAACAGAAATCATTGCATCCCAGAACGCTTTGGATAGACTCAATCTTGACTGCAAAGCATTGAGTAGCCTATACACTGCGATGGACTATGTCAAACTTCGGATAGACCAAGGACTAGATGAGATTCCCACGACACTCCGGAACATTCAACATCTGAAGAACTCACTACCTGCAGCCGAAGCCACTCTTCCCAAGCAGCAACGAGATTTGCTTGACAAAAAGCGGGCCGAGATCAAAACCCTCGAAACTAAATACGAAGATTTGATTGCGATCACGTCAGATGCACAGAAAGAAAGACTTCAGAAGCTTAAGAGTGAGACAATGTCTAAATTACAGAAGGAGTTGGATGATATCAAGGGCGATGATCCGATTTCGAGAAAGGTTCAAGCTACAAAAGCACAGATTGAGACTCTAGAGAGAAATCTAAAGGGGGTGAAAGATCGAGCGCCGGGCTTGATTGAGGCGTTGAAAGGGTTGTTGGAGAAGCTTAGCTAGGAATTTTTTTCCCCATTATCTCCTCTTGGATGTGAAAAGCACAAGTAGATAGTGCAGTTGCAGGTCATTGCTTATGGAGAAGTCGACGAGGCACGTGGCTTTTACATTCCGTGTGCGAGATGGACAACCAGGACATTTCAAGCTAGAAAATTCTCCAGTCATTGCTGAAGGCAGTCTCTTTCAATATATAATAGCTGAACTAAGTTCTCTTTACAAAATGCATCCTGAAATCGTCACTTTGAAACATTTTGCAAGAAAGCTAGGTGTGGATGCAAAAATAAAGTTTGCATCTCCATCAAGTTCTATTCATTCTCTCGTTTCGTTATCATGCAGTAATATATACAGTATATTCGTTACACCACCTCTAATTCCGCATTCGCCGTATTCCTGCACCCAAATATAACGCTCTAACTCCACTTTACCTCAAAACGGCGGGCGAACCGCAGCCAGGCCAATCCATTCCAATACAACTCCCCAAAGGAATATTGACAACCCCAGTAAAATTAAAAGCAGGAAAAAGGAGCGCTTCATCTAAACCGTCTAAAAAAAATTCAAGATGCGTCTAAGTAAGAACGAAAGCATCGTACAATGAGCATTTATCGTACAGAAACCTTTTTTAAAGCTAGAAAAGTAAATGATACAAAAAACATGTGGACACCTCTAAACGTAAAGAATGGAAAGTATATTACAAACACTTCGCTGAAGTGAAAGAGAGAAAATAAATGAAAGGTATTGTGGGAAGGCAATTCTGAACTAGTTTCAAGAGTCGTAGATAGTCGTTCCCAGTTTCATAGTCATTCAACGTGAGTCATAATCATGGAAGTTGTAGGTCATGATGCCGTGTGATATACAAGGCAAGGGGATTCGAAAGAAACATGCGAGAACCCAGCAAGATGGAGTCCAGGCTAGACGACGACCCTGTCCGCAAGGCAAGGCATTGGACACATCCCTCAATGGAGAGTCACTTTGGGTAACAGTCAACC